>Ga0210403_10003329_pt1 | contig 14204 bp, 11 predicted proteins | sample IncBWC19MmetaG_FD_150863 | JGI IMG/M metagenome (GOLD analysis project Ga0210403, IMG submission 150863) | Forest soil microbial communities from Barre Woods Harvard Forest LTER site, Petersham, Massachusetts, United States - Inc-BW-C-19-M | ecosystem: Environmental > Terrestrial > Soil >... | reverse complement strand
CGGCAAGGCCCGAGTCCAGGGGGGCCCTGTCACACGCCGTGACAAAGCTCACTTCCCAACATATCCCTTGGGACTGCCGACGCCGGTGCAGGGATCCCACTTGGCTGCGGCAATGCTTCCATCATATAAGCGGCAGAGGCCATAAGAGATGTCGTTTTAGTTTGCGGGATAATTCGTCGACGAGGCGTAGGCATTGTAGATGGTGGTAAGTTCGGCATTGCTGGAGGCGGCAAAGTGCCCGGCCCGGTTGACGACGCCGGCCCAACTGGGCGACGCCACGCTGGTACCGCCGAATACATACCAGCAGCAGCCATAGGTGGCATTGTGGTCATAAACCCAGACGCCGGTATTGGGGTTGGCATCGGAGGAGACGTCGGGCACAAGGCGATGGGTTGCACTCGGCAACACGCTCTGGTAGGTGGGGCGGGGTTCGTATACGCTCAAGCCCCCGCCGCCATCCTCCCACGCAGCTTCGCCGATGAAGTTCCCGATTGTAGTGCCACTATTAACTCTGCTCGTAGTGGTTCCGCCCACGGCCACGACGCTGGTAGAAACGCTGGGCCATTCTGTGCCGGCCGAATCTCCGGTCGAAGCAAAGTAAACGATCCCTGTCTTCTTGAAGTGGGAGTCGTATGTGGTTTCGCCGGAGAACTCTGACCCACCCCAGCTATTGGAGATCTCGCCGCCGCCCGCAGCCGCCACCTGCTTGCTGGCGCAGTCCTCGGCGACCAACAGATCTGCGAACGAACTCGAAGCCGCTTCCACAAGGAAGATTTTGGCCTTCGGTGCCATGGCGTGGGCCCATTCGATATCCAACGCCTGCTCTCCCTCCCAGCCAGGATCGTTTCCCGGGTCGGAGCCTGCGCAACCGCCAGTGCCTCCGGCGAAAATTACCTTGAAGGTAGTTGAGGTCACGGCGGGAAGACCGAACTGCGCGGAGAAGGCGTTCAGGTCCGCCATGGCGGTTGGGTAGTCAAACGCGTCAACGATCCCGATGGCCTTGCTGCCGCCGCTGGGATTGGTTTTGAAAGTATTCGGGTTGCAACCTGCTACCGGGGTTACCAGGTGATAAATACAGGCAATCGAAGCTGGTGTCTCGAAGCCATAACCGGGGAATGGAGGCGAATCTGGAACCGCAACGGCCTCGGGCAATGCATAGCCATTGGGTTGAGCTCCGAACTTCTCGCGCTCTGCGAGCACCAGAATTTGGTAGGGGGTGTGCGCACGAATCCCGACATCCTCAGGACGCTCGATCGCGGACTCAGGGATGACCACTCTGCCCCTGTGGGCCAATGACGGTTCCTGTGCGGGCGTGGAAATAGCACTGCCCAGGATCAATAGAGCGATAGCGGTAGAGACAGTTGCACGTCTCATTCGGAGTTCCTCCTTGGGTTCGGTTACTTGCGTTGGTAGAGATTGCGTTTGCAGACGTACGGGGAGTCATTTTACCGCGGAGGGGCTCTGTGGTGACAGGTCGTTACATCATTCGGAATTTTCTCCTCAGCACAAAAAACGCTGTCATTGGGTCCCCAATCCAAGTTTGTGTCAATGTGAAAGAGGTTTCATGTTGAGCGCTATGGCCTTTTCTCGACACTTGACGATGTACGTAAAGTTTAATCCAATGGCGACAGGTGACACGGATCACTGATTTCGGATCACCGATTTCGATCGGGCCGAAGAAGATAATTCTTCGCGTCGCCCGAAATCTGAGTTGAAACAAGGGGTTCCGCAGTGACGCCGAGCCCCGGAAAAGAGGAGTGCTCATGAGTTCGCTCAAGATCTGCCTCTTCGTCGTGGCTGTGCTTGCAGCCGCGCCCATTGTTCGTGGCGACATCAAACCCTCGGAGATCGAAAAACAGCTCAAGAACCTCCGTTCTGTCGCATCGGACCAGAAGCCCGCCATCATCGTGAAGCTTGCCACCGATATCCGCTCACTGCCTGCGGGCACGCAGAAGGTAGGTTACGCGGATGAGCTATCGCACCTGGCCACCGAGGGCGACCCCGGCCACGACGCCCTGCAGGCCGTGGTCGATACTCTCAGCACCGCTCTCACCGAATCGCCCGTTCCCGCCAAGGGCGACAAGATCCCCATGCCGTATCAACAGGCAGCTTTACTCGTCCGCTATGAGGGCGTTACTACCACGCTCCAGGATCCCTTGTACGAGCGAGCCGCGAAGAAGCTGGGTGATGACGAAGCCGATATCCAGAAAGCCGACTTCACGTTGAGCAATCTGAAGAACAAAAAGGTCACTCTGTCTGAGCTGCGGGGAAAAATCGTCCTGGTCAACTTCTGGGCCACTTGGTGCCCCCCGTGCCGCGCCGAGATGGGAGACCTGGACGTTCTGCAGCGTTACTTCGAGTCCCAGGGTCTTGTCGTCCTCTCCATCACCGACGAGACCGGATTCAAAGTGACGCAGTTCATTGCTGGCAACAAGTACGCACCTGATGTTGTTCTCGATCCCGGCGGCAAAGTGCACCAAGCTTTCCACATTACTGGCATCCCCAGGACGTTTCTGTTCGGGCGTGACGGCAAGCTGCTGACCATGGCCATCGACCAGCGCAGCCGCCGCCAGTTTCTGGAGATGCTCTCGAAGACCGACCTGCACGAATAGGGGAAACGAAAACATACGGCTCTTAACCATGAATCGAGAGTCGAGCAGATGCCTACCCGCCCCAGAGAATCGCTACCTGCATCGGGCTTGCGTGGCCAACCCTGGAAGGGGAGACCCGTCCGGGAACAGAAAATCCTAGCGTGCCGTTGCCCCGGTGAAAGCGTAGACTCAGAAGGGTTGTCAAGTTGGGCAACCACTCCCGGCGGTTTGGTCTCCAATTAAAATTCCCGACGGGCAACGGGATCGCTCCCAACCGGCCCATCCAGACCTTGCAGGACTGGAAGCTGGCCGCGTATCGTGGGATTCGATCCGATGCCTTGGTCAGCCCAAGGTTCGATCTCAACGGTTGGACCTGAGACGACCGCGACAGCTGAGCGAAAACGGGATGGTCCAAAGCGGGATGACATCGACAGAAGAAGATAGAGGCGACCGAGCAAGCCGATGAGTCACGAAAAGATACTGATCGTCGAAGACGAGGAGAACGAGCGCTCCGGGCTGGCCGAACTGGTGTCTTCCTGGGGGTTTCGCGTGGAGACGGCCCGCGACGGCGCAGAGGGCCTCGACAAGGCGAACCAGTGGTCCCCCTCGATTGTCATCACCGACATGAAGATGCCCCGCATGGGCGGGATCGAGTTGCTCGGGCATCTTGCCGAGCAGGCCACCACCATCGCCGTCATCATGGTCACGGCTCAAGGCACGATCGACAGCGCCGTGCAGGCCATGCGCATGGGCGCGTATGACTACCTCACCAAGCCCATCGACACCAACCGCCTGCGAACTATGCTGGCGAATGCCGTCGCCCTGCTAGGCACCCGCGCCGAACTCGAGGCCACACGCCGCCGCCTGCGGGACGCCGGATCGCTCGGCCGTCTCAACGGAGCCTCGCGCAAGATGCAGGAAATCTTCCGGCTCATCGAGATGGTTGCGCCCAGCACGGCGTCGGTGCTGATCACCGGAGCCAGCGGGACCGGGAAAGAACTCGTGGCCCGCACCATCCACGAACTCAGTCCCCGGAAAGACCGGCCTTTCGTCGCCATCAACTGCGCGGCGATTCCCGAGACTTTGATGGAGAGTGAGATCTTCGGCCACGAAAAGGGCTCGTTCACCGGCGCGCTGGAACGCCGTACGGGCTGCTTTGAACTGGCGGAAGGGGGAACGCTCCTTCTGGATGAAATCGGCGAAATGCCAATCGGAACGCAGGCTAAGCTGCTGCGCGTTTTGGAAGACCGCAAGCTACGGCGCTTGGGGAGCAAGGTCGAAACCTCGGTGGACGTGCGCGTGCTCGCCGCCACCAATAAAATTCCTGACGAGGCGGTGGCGCGAGGTGAGATACGCAGCGATCTCTACTACCGCCTCAACGTGTTCAACATCCATATGCCTCCCCTGCGCGAGCACAAAGAAGATATTCCCAGCTTGGTGCAATTATTGCTCGCCGAGATGAGCACTAAGCACGCCCGCAAAGTAGCCGCAGTCAGTGAGGCTGTGCTGAACCAGTTCAATAATTATTCGTGGCCGGGAAATGTCCGGGAGCTGCGCAACACTCTCGAGCGGGCGGTCATCGTCTGCGACGCCGGCGTGGTCGAGACCAAACACTTGCCGCCTGGATTTGGACAGGCTCCACTGCGCACCGCGGCCAACGATCCTGATGCGGTTCGCATGGGCGTGGGCACGACCGTGGAAGAAGCCGAGAAAATGCTTATCCTGAAAACGCTGGAGGCAACCAGCAATAATAAAACGCGAGCCGCCGAAATTCTCGGCATCAGCCTGAAAACTCTGCATAACAAGTTGAAGGAATACGGCAGCGCCGGGGCGGAGGCAGTCCCCGGCAAGGAGGAAGTACCGAGTAGTTGAGAACTCCTCCCACGGTGCTTGAACGGTTTCTAGAACGAGAGCGTTCCATTTCCCTTCATGCTGCGACGAAAGACCATCATCGTGCTGGTCATCACACTTATGGTGACGGCGATGGTCACCGCTTTTTCCTACCTCTACCTCTCGCAAATCCTGCGGCTGCGCATCGCCAACGCCAACGAAACTGCAACCAGCCTGACCCACCAACTGGCTTATGCGGTATTCAACGCCGTACCCGACTTCGGCAGTACTCCCATCGATACCAACAACGTCACCGCTGTGCGCCGCGCCTTTTCGGAGTACGTGCAAACCGATGTCGCGCTCAACAACCTGCTCGAATCCGATCCCGGCGACTGGCGATTCATCTATGACGTCGCCATCGTAGACGTAACCGGCAAGGCCCTGCTGCACACCAACGCCAGCATGGTGGGCAAGGTAATCGCTCCGCGCCCGGATTTCCAGAAAGTTGTCAGCGCCCGCTTCCGCGAACAAATCCGCCTGGTCTTCAGCCCGGCCGCCGTGTATGACGTGACCTACCCAATCGAATTGAATGGCGAACCCTTCGGTACGATCCGCATCGGCGTGCAAACTGTCTTTCTGAAAAGTGAAGTGCAGGCCCGGCTGATGAAGGCCGTCTACATCTCGATCGCGCTGATCTTCGGATCGCTTTTTCTGGCCGCTGGAATCTCCAACCTGGCATTGGGACCGCTTAAGCGAATCAGCCTCAATCTCGACAGCGTGAGTGCCGGGGAAGCAGCCGCCCTCTCTGGCGAGGAATCCGGGCACGATGAGTATGGCCTGGTCACTCTGAAAATTGCCAACCTGGGCCGCCAGATTCGCGACAGCCGGGAAATTTTCTCGGCCCTCAAAGACAACGTGGACCAACTCATGGCCAAGCTGCAGGATGGCTTGATGCTGTTCGCGCGCGACTCGCGCGTAGTGCTGGTGAGCGCGCCCGTAGAAGGATTTCTTGGCCGCCCTCGCGGCGAACTCCTGGGACACACGGTGCAGGAAGTATTCGACCAGGATTCACCTCTATCCATGGCGCTGCTCGAAGCCTTCGAACGCCGGCGTCCGTTGTCTCAGCGGGAGTTCGAAGGGGCCGGGGGAAAGCGTGTGCAGGTTTCCCTCGACTTCGTGCAGGAAAAAAATTCGCAGATCGGCGCACTGCTGATCATGCGCGACCCTGAATCGGTGCGCCGTATTGGCGACGAGATTGAGATGTCCCGCCGTCTCTCCGCAAGCGGACGCCTCACCCGCGGCGTGGCCCACGAGGTCAAGAATCCCATCAACGCCATCGTGCTCCACCTGCAATTACTGCGCAACAAATTAGCGGCGCAGGAGCCCGATACCCGCCGACACATGGACATTATCGACAGCGAAATCCGCCGCCTCGATCGTGTAGTACAGACGCTGGTCGATTTCACGCGTCCGCGCGACCTTCACCTGGAGGAAGTCGATCTGCGTCGCCTGATGGAAGAAGTGGCGCAACTCGCCGCCCCCGAGGCTGAGCAGCATGGCGTAACCATCGAGCGTCACATGCCCGAACAGCGGCTGGCCATCAAAGTTGATGTCGATCTGATGAAGCAGGCCATCCTCAACGTGGTGCTCAACGGAGTGCAGGCCATGCCCCAGGGAGGATTGCTCACCATCTCCGCGCGGCGTGAAAACAACATTGTGGTGGCCGAGGTTCGCGATGAAGGCGGCGGAATTCCGCAAGATCTCCACGACAAGATTTTCGAACTTTATTTCACCACGAAGGGGAAAGACGGCAGCGGCATCGGCCTGGCGCAGACTTATCAGGTTCTGCAATGGCACTATGGCTCGGTCGACTTCGAGTCAACAGAGGGGACCGGGACGATTTTCCGCTTCCATATTCCGGCCTCGGTGGCCGCAATGGAGGCTGGCCAGGCCTATGAAGCTGATGCTGCGGTACAACCCGGAGACTAAGGGCAGCGGTGCCGCAGAGCTGGGTCTCCGCGACCGATAAAAATGGGATTCCCCGGGCCGGCAGTCGCGCACAAAGGCGTAAAATCAGGTTGCTTCGGGTTTCATATCGCCTGGGATTTTCTATGACTCTGGCCGCAATTTTTCTCGTCAGCGTTTTCAGCACACTCTCGGTGCCGCCGTCGATGGCGGGGCATGCGATTGCGCAGCAGGAAGCGCCTGCGAGCAAAACGCCGGAAACTGCAGCGACGCAAAATCAGGCCACCCCGCCCGCCCAGAATCCGGCTTCGTCTCAGACTCCAAGTTCACCCGCTAGTCCGGCAAAAAAAGCTCCATCTCATAGCACTCCCGCCGCCCAGCGGCCGCACCATAAGAAGAGGGTGCGCCCAACGAACTGCGGCACCATGCCTGCCGCCGGCCAGAGTGCCTCTGGTGCTACCCCAGCCTCGGGAGATCCAGCTCCGGCATCCGCGCCAGCGACCTCAAGTCCTTCGACGAACTGCCCGCCGCCGAAGGTGATTGTGCGCCAGGGAGGAACTTCGGAACCGAGCATTCAGTTAGCCGGAGGCCCGGCCCCCAGCCAAACTTCCACCCAGCGGGACACGGCCAACCAAATGCTGGACGCTACGGAAGCAAATCTCAAGAAGCTTGCCGGAAAGCAACTCACCGTTGACGAACAGAATATGGTCAACCAGACTCGCCAGTTCATCCAACAGTCCAAAGCTGCAGTGGAGGCTGGCGACCTCGAGCGCGCGCGCACTCTAGCGTGGAAGGCTCAGGTGCTCTCGGAAGAACTGGTCAAGCCGGAAAAATAATCAAACCTTTAACACAGAGGACACAGAGTTTCACAGAGAAACCCTCTCTGCGCTCTGTGTCCTCTGTTGTAAGCCCTTTGACGGAACGAAAACTCACTGTCCCTTGGCCCTGGCGGTATTGACCTTGGTCAGCAGATCCTGCGACATCGCCTGCAGCGGACCCGGCGTTTTCGCAATCTCGGTCAGAGCGTCGCGGGCTTCGCTCAGCTTGTTCAGCTTGGCATAGGCGAAGCCCAGACCATACATGGCGCGGGCGTACTGCTGATCGTCCTGTCCCTTGAGCAGGGCCGACGCGGTCTTGAGTTCGCTAATCGCGGCCGTGGTTTTTTCCTGCTTCAGATATGCCCACCCGATCGCGCTGTGAGCCACCCCCGCCGAAAGCTTTCGCGATTTGTCGGCGTCGGGAGCATCCGCCTTCGCCACCTCGACTGCTTTCTGCGCGTACGAAATCGCCTTGGCGGCGCTGCCCGGCTTGGAATCCTGGCTGTAGAAATTCGCCAGCAGCAACAACGCCGGCAGAGAGTTGGGATTCACCGCTAAAGTTTTTTCCGCGTAGGCTACGAGGCGCGCGTTGTCCTTCAGTTGGCTGAGTGCGTCGAGCGCGAAAGTTGAAACGTTCTCAGAATTTTTCGACTCTGGAAACGCCGCGGTGAACTTGTCGATGTCCGCCATGCGGTTCTTCGGATCCGCTTCCCCGGCAATCGCATTGAAGCCGGAGGTTTCCAGAAAATCGCAGCTGCCCTGCGCGGCTTCCTTCTCATTTTTTTTCTTGCTGTCAAAATCCTCGGCGCTCATGTCCGCGGGCTTCGCCTGCCTCCCGATCGATTGGCAGACCTCGCCGCCTTTCGCGGCGTAGTCCATCAGCTTGTCGTAGTTCTTGGCCTGCAGCGCCACGGTCGCCTGCGACACCAGAATCTCCAGGTTGTGGGGCGATCCCGCCAGCGCCTTGTCGCCATACTCCAGCGACTTCTGAAGGTCGCCGCTCGACTGATAGGCCTGCGCGATTTGCCAATTCCCGTAAGCAGCGGCCGCCGGATTCGCCGAGAATTTCTGCACGAACTCCTGATACATGGCGAGCTTCTTCTGCGCATCCTGCTCGTTGGAGATGGCTTGCAGCGCGTGATCTTCGTCCGTGCCCGCGGCAATGGTGATCTGATCGACCTGGGCGCTGAGTTGAGGAACGAAAACTGCGACAGAGAGGAAAAACACAGCCAGCCAACCGCTGCAGCGTTTCATAGCCCGCCTCCGGTGTACGCGAGATGTACGCGAGAACAGCAGGCGAATCCTAGCGCCGAACGCGGCCGTACGCAAGAGCCAAAGGCATCAACCACAAAGGGCACGAAGGTTCACGAAGGAAACCCAATTCAAGTCTTCCTTCGTGGACCTTCGTGTCCTTGGTGGTTAATGCCGTACCGCGCGGCTCTCAGCTAAAGTAGAAAGATGCGCGCCATCCTAGGCCAGCGTCCGTTGCGTTTCGTCTTCGCCGCCAACGTGATTTCCATGTTGGGCAGCGGGATGAACTCGGCCGCCGTCGCCTGGTATATCCTGCAGGCAACGCATTCCGAAAGCGCTCTGGGTACCTTCGCCGTTCTGCAAACTGTCCCCGCCATGCTGATGCTTCCCTTCACCGGCGTCATCATCGATCGCGAGGACCGCCGCCGTCTGGTGATGTGGCTCGATGCCGTGCGCGGCATTGTCATCGCCGTGGTCGCGGTCTTGGCGTTTCAGCACCGGGCGAAGGTCTGGGAGCTCTACCTGATGAACACCCTGGTCGCCGCCGGCTTCTGGATGTTCTGGCCGACCATCACCGCGCTCATTCAGGAACTCACACCTGAGGGCCAGTTCGTGCAGTCGAATACATTCCTCTTGGCGGGCGTGCAGGGCGGATGGCTCATCGCCGGCTCGATCGTCGGCTTCATGTACGACCACATCGGTCTGGGCGGCGTGCTGCTGATCGACGTTTCTACCTATGTGGTTTCGTTCCTTTGCTACTTCGCGGTGCGCAAGGGACGTCACGTCGTGCTTCGACCAGAGGAATTGAAAACTGACATTCTCGCCGCTGAAAGTCAGCTGCAACGCTTCTGGCACGAGATGCGCGAGGGACTGCACTTTCTGCGCGATCATCGGGCCGTGATCCTGCTCGGAATCAGCTGGGCGCTGTTCTTGGGAGCCATGGTGACCGGAGTCGTAGTCACGCCATCGCTCAGCGACCGCGTTTTTCACGCCGGAGCCAAGGGCTATGGCTGGCTGAATATGGGATGGGGCGGCGGAGCATTTCTCAGCGCGTTGTACGCCCCGCAGGCGATAGCATGGCTGGGCGGCCGCCGCGCGGTCGCGTTTTCCATGGCGGTGCTCTCGGTGTGCGTGGTCTGCGCTCCGATTGCACCGTTTCTCATTTTCGCAATTTCGATTTATTTCGTCATGGGCTCGGCGCGCGGCCTGGGCGGCGTCGCCATGAACACGAGCCTGATGGAAATGGTCCCAAAACATCTGATGGGACGGGTGCAGAATACCTTCTACTTCGCTGGAACCTTCCTGCAACTCGTGCTTGCCTTGGCCGTAGGCGCGATGGCGCACAACATCAGTCTGGTTGGCGCATTCGCGATCCTCGCCGTGGTTTATGGAATGTCATTCGTAGCGGCCAGCTGGCCGGTGGGGACGGCAGCCGCAATCGAAGAAGTCGGTGCGATCAAATAAAACAACTCACCACAGAGTCACAGAGACACAGAGAAAAACTGAATTGCCACTCTGAATTGTGGCTCGGTTCGAAGCGACAATTATCGCTCGGCAACAATAGCTTGATCCCGCTTTTCTCTGTGTCTCTGTGACTCTGTGGTAAATCGAAGCCCTCCGCTGTTATCCTTTCCCCTTTGCAACGAACAAGGAGCCAACATGTCCGCTGACCTGCAGGGCCGTAACGGCGTCGTCTTCGGAGTCGCCAACAAGCGCTCCATCGCGTGGTCCATCGCCCTGGGACTGCACGCCGCCGGCATGAAACTTGCCATCACTTACCAGAATGAACGCCTGGAGCAGGAAGCCAAAGACCTCATCCTGTCCCTGCCCGGCGCCGAAGCTTATATGTGTGACGTCTCGAAGGACGAAGACATCGCCCGCCTCTTCGCCACTCTAAAAGAACGCCACGGCAAACTGCACACTCTGGTGCACTCCGTCGCCTACGCTCCCGCCGACGAACTGAAAGGCGACTTCATCGACACCAGCCGCGAAGGCTTCCGCGTCGCCCTGGATGTAAGCGTCTACTCGCTGGTCGCAGTCGCGCGCGCCGCCGCCCCGCTCATGGAAGACGGTGGCTCGATTCTGACGATGACTTACTATGCTTCCGAGAAAGTGGTGCCGCGCTACAACGTGATGGCCGTGGCCAAGGCCGGACTCGAATGCTCGGTGCGCTACCTCGCCTACGAGTTAGGAAAAAAGAAAATTCGCGTGAACGCCATTTCCGCCGGACCGATTAAGACGCTGGCCGCCCGCGGCATCGCCGGCTTCGGCGACATGCTCAAAGGCCACGAAGAACGCGCGCCGCTGGGCCGCCGCGTAGAAGTCGAAGAAGTAGGAAGCACGGGAGTGTTCCTAGCGTCGGATGCAAGCTCCGGAATCACCGGCGAAGTCATCTTCGTCGACTGCGGGTATAACATCATGGGGTTTTGAAGGCGGTTTCTGGTTCTCAGTTGCCAGTACAGAGGGCCCCCAGCCGTGGGATAATAATGTCCATGCGTGCTCGAAGCCTCGCCTTCGCCTTCTTCGCCGCCGCCATCCTGTTTTCGATGGTACGGGAATGGAGCGCCCCGTCCGCCTGCGCGCGAATCGTAATCGATGAGACACACCTCTTTAGACCTGGTCAGTGAGTGCAACGGGGATATTACCTCAGTGGTGAGCAGACCGCCGATTGCACTTTAAGGAGCAAATAGTTCAAAATCTCTTGCTATGAAGGCGTGGCAAATCTTTGGCGCAGGGACCGTGGTCCTCATTGCGGCTCTTCTTCTGCCTGCCTACGAAGCATTCTTAGCCGGATTCATCGCCCTTGCCATGGTTGGGATCGTGGTGGTCGGTTTCCTCCTGCGACCGCGCAAGGAGATGTTTTATTTGAGAACGACCCTTGTCGTCTCGGAGCCTGATTACCTTCTCTGCGTGGAACATGAGCGGGTTGCTGTTCGAGTCGAGGTGGCCAGACTTTGGCTGCTGTTCCTTCCGACCTTCGCTGCGATTGCATTTCTCATTGTGACAAGCGCTAAGGGTACAACTTGGAACTTTACTCTCTTGGATAAGTTCTGGGATATGCCATATCCAGTTTTGCTTGGGTTACGAGTGTTCTTGATCCTCGTTGTCGGCCTTCTGTCGACGTGGATTAGCGAGCGCTGGGTGCTGCGGGATGCCGAGGCATGCAGTGCTGACACTGTATCCGAAATGGCAGGTCGCTTCCTGTACAGCTTCAGAGATCATTCCGGCGCGTACTATGGTGGCGAGGGCTTTCCGTTTTGTTTAGTCCGCTCTCCGAAATTGGCCCGAATCGTGTTTTATCGAGTGACGAAACCACAACTGAACAAGATCGCAATGGCGTGCCTCTTTCACCGGGTTGTTATCGCCGCGCGCGGCCTGACGGACTTGGACGGCGCCACAGTTAGCGCGGTGAAGGCCCAACCAGCTTCGCAGCCCCTCTGAGACCTCGCAAACTGACGAAAAAGGTTGATTACACTTAAGACGAAACCCGGAAACACCCTCCAGAGCTATCCCCTTACGCTGATCCGCCGCTCATTCTCGCCTTCCCGCTCCAGCGCAATCTCCACATCCCAGCGCAGCCGCGGAAATTTTTCTCCCCACTCGATCAGCAGGATGCTGTTGTCGGAACGCAGATCATCCAGTCCCAGCGTTTCCAGTTCGCGCGGAGTGTCGATGCGGTAGAGGTCGATGTGATAGAGATTGGCTCGCGGCCCGCGATATTCGTGCACCAGCGTGAAGGTAGGACTGGTGACGTCTTCCTCGGCAGCCGCCTCGAACGCGGCCGCAATTCCCTTGACCAGCGTCGTCTTGCCCGCGCCGAGATCCCCGCGCAACAGCACCAGCTTGGGCGGCGCGAGCAACTCGGTCAGCGTGCGCCCGAAGGCGATCGTCTCTTCCGGAGAGTGCGTCGTGATTTTCCCCAGGACATTTCTCGTCGTGGTTTCCACGCGACTAGTATATGTGGAAGAGAGGCGCTTTAGAGCCCGCCCTGAACGCAGTCGAAGGGGCCGCGTGAGCACCCAGGCGCGCTTTAGCCCATGAGGCTCGCGGCGCTCACCGGACAGCCGAGGGCGGCTGTTCCCACACGAGGGCGCTCAATATGTCGAGAACGCGCTCGCCTTCATCCCCAGCAGCTTCCGATCGACGACATGATCGAGCGAAGTCCGCAGGCGCCGATGGTCGTCATCCTCCAGCGCGACGAAGCGGAACGGCTGCAGCACGCCGTCGTCCATCTTCCGCATGGGGGTTAGAACTTCGGCCATGCCGTGAACCGGGCCGGCCTGCGTCTGAAAGGCAACTTCGACGAAGTCGCCCTGCGCCAGCGATTGCGCCAGCTGCAGCAGGCCGCCGGTCACGGAAATGGTTTGGAGTTTAGCTTTGGTGCGCCGCCCGTCCTCTAATCGGATCGCAGCCAGGACGGAATCGCCAAGCTGGACCCGGGCCGCGCGCCGCGATGGGTGCACTTGGGGGAAGTGGGTCATAAGGTGATTGCACTATCGCACCATCCCCTGTTAAGTAATAGATTACTGAAGCCCCTCGTCCGGATTCCCGTACTGGGTGCGGCAAGTGGACACGTCATGCCCCTACCTTATGAATCAGTTAGCCGACGTTAACTAGTTGGTTAATGTCCCAAAGGACAAACGGGCAACGCGAATGTAAACTGGGAATCCTCATGCATGAGACGTTTACCTACGCGCAGGGGTGGAATCTGGTGGGGAAATGCTAGTCATACCTGTCAGAATTATCTGGCAGATATACCCGAATCTTTGGTGGTGCATCGTATTCTGGGCAGTCGTTCTGTGGCTAAACAGACCTAAGAAGAGGAACCTACAGACTTTCCTCGTCTTTGTCGGCGCTTCATTCAACGCTCTCGCGACAATCGCCAATGGCGGCAAGATGCCAGTTCTAGGCAAGTACGGGTCTCCTGTGAGCGCTTGGCGAGCGGCGCGGCCGAGCGACCATTTACTTATTCTCTGTGATAGGATCGGCGGTTTCAGCATTGGTGATTTGCTTATCGGGGCATCGTTCATTCTTGGACTCGGACTGTGGTTATGGAAGGTGAGAACTAACCCTGCTTTTTTAGGTAAGAAGCGGGGCCACGATGGAAAAGGTGTTAGTGTCTGACTGGATTCGGAGAAGCGTCATGAATCGAATTCTGCCTCTATTCTTTATCCCGCTCTTGCTCGCCGCTACGCTCTCATTCGCCTCCACGCTGGATCATCCTCCGCTCCGCGTCGGCATCGTCGGCCTGGTTCACGGACATGTCCACGGATTCCTCGGCCAGTCGCGGCACAGCCCCGAGATTGAAATTGTCGGCGTCGCCGAGCCCGATGCGCGCTTGCTCTCCGCGGGGGGAACGCGATACGGATTCGACCGCTCCGTGCTGTTCACCGATCTCGAAGACATGCTCGTCAAAGCGCATCCCCAGGCCGTGCTGGTTTATACCAACACGTACGATCACCGCCGGGTCGTCGAAATTTGCGCCCGCCATGGCGTTCACGTTCTGATGGAGAAGCCGCTCGCCGTCACCCTCGACGATGCGCTGGCCATCGAGAAGGCCGCACACACCGCCAAGATTCACGTACTCGTCAACTACGAGACGAGTTGGTACCGCAGCAATCACGCCGCCTACGATCTGGTGCATGAAGGAGCGCTGGGCGAAGTTCGCAAGGTGGTGATTCACGACGGCCACAACGGCCCCAAAGAAATTGGCGTGGAACCGGAATTCCTCGAGTGGCTCACCGATCCC
>Ga0210403_10003327_pt1 | contig 14217 bp, 10 predicted proteins | sample IncBWC19MmetaG_FD_150863 | JGI IMG/M metagenome (GOLD analysis project Ga0210403, IMG submission 150863) | Forest soil microbial communities from Barre Woods Harvard Forest LTER site, Petersham, Massachusetts, United States - Inc-BW-C-19-M | ecosystem: Environmental > Terrestrial > Soil >... | reverse complement strand
AGAAGCAAAAACAAAAGTGAGTTGCGGATCGCTGCCTATCTGCCTAAGGCACCCAGCAGCCACACACCACCGCAGGAATTCTGCGGTGCACAAATCCATCAGGAGGATGTAATGAAGAGTAAGTTCATGGTGTCTCTGTTTGCGTTTCTCGCGCTCTTGGCCGGGGTGGCCCAGGCCCAGGATCATTCCAAAGTGGATATCTTTGCCGGGTATTCCTATGATCGGTGGGATGGGGCAAAGAAGTTCAATCTCAACGGCGGTAGCGCTTCCTTCGCTTACAATGTGAATAACTGGCTCAGCGGGGTCGCCGATTTCGGCGGATATCATAACGGCAACGTTCTGAACACTGGTTTGGACTTCACGCTGTCCACCTATCTTTTTGGTCCGCGGATTTCTTACCGCCACTGGAACCGCGTCACGCCCTTTGGCGAGGTGCTCGTCGGCGCAGAACGCGTGAGCACAAGTACTGCCACGGCAAACAGATCGGACAATGGCTTTGCCATGACGGTAGGTGGCGGGTTTGACGTCAAACTGGCAAAACATTTCTCCGTTCGTCCCGTCAAAGTGGATTACCTCTTGACGCGCTTCGCTGCAGCTGGCGCCGACCCGCAATCGCAAAAGAATTTGCGCGTTTCGACCGGTGTAGTCTTCCACTTTTAACTTTCGCGCTATGGATGGACTGCCTTTGAATTTCAAGCAGTAGTCCCAATCGACCTGTCATCAACCTTCTGCAATAGTATCGTCGAAACAATCGGGTTCGATTTTCCCAAACCCCAAAACGTAGTTGGTTGCCGGGAGCGCGTGAGGCCGCGGAGCAGTTTAGTCAGCCGCCGCCTCCGCTTCCGCTAACGCCTACTGATTCAGGGAAAGACCTTGATTTGTCCTTAGGCTACCCTATGCTTCGGACATCCGCGCTGGTCGAAGCCGACCGGATCCGCGACATTGGTTGGCACTAGCAGAATTAACAGGGGTTCCGAGCTAGTACGGCGAGCTCCGTGTTAATCGTTGAATTACTGTTGTTGGGCCTTCAAGGCATCCGCTATTTTTTCTTTCACAGCGTCGAGATTGAAGCTTGCACCCTTCTGCATGGGCGGATAGGGGTCGTTCCATTTTTTCAAGTTCCAACATCCCTTCAATGAGACGGGGAATTCCACCGTCGCACAAGGATTCGATGGCAGCAGCTTCTTTTTAACTGCCACGTTCAGCATTCTCCGATGCACCCGAAATTCTTGGTGCACCGTTGTAGCCTTTATCAGGCCTAGCTCGCGGTACCCTTTGCACCTCATCCGAGGGATTGGATGCCGCTGGCAGTGCTTACGGGTTTTAGCTACTAGGCAGGAGATATAAGGCACGGTTGCGAATCGGCGAGCACAACCGGCAAATAATCACTGCAATTTCGCGTATTCGGCTTTGGCTTAAGTATAGATAGGAATGGTGGGGTCGGCGTCCTTCCAAGTGGTGAAAAACGCGTCGTAAGCCTTGCGGCTGTTGTCGCGGTCGCCTTGCGCGGCATAGGCGCGTGCGAGACCTAGTTCCGCCAGCGGAGCAAAAACTTCCCACCCCCGGACCATCCGCGATCAAGGATAAGCTTCTCGAACGCGGCGGCAGCCTTGGCGTGCTCTCCGGCAGCCAAATAAGCTTGCGCGCGCTCATAAGGAATATCGATTGTGCCTTGTTCGTATTGCATGACCGTAGCGAGCAAATCCACGGCCTTAGCGGCGTTTCCTCGCTCGCGTTCGACGATAGAACGAATTTCCGGAAGAAACATCCTCTGGTTCCGTGTGTCTTCGGGAAGCAGCCGATCCTTTTCCCCCGCCAAAGCTTCAGCCTGAGTGACATCCCCGGCATTCCCTAATGCTTTGGCACAGCCATCAAGTGCATCGGCGCTGTTTTTGCTCGCCTCTTTAGCTTGGCGGCAGAGCTTGCGCGCCAAGGCATAGTTTCCGACGTAAGATTCATCCAGAGCATGCCACGCAAGATCGGAAGCAACATTCTCCATGTGCTTCGCGCGGCTCTGTTGCTTTGTCAGGGTGTCACCCAGTGACCGGAGTTTGCCGAGGTCGCCGCGAAAAAACGCGACTTGCATTTGGAACCGGAGCCAGAAAATATCATCCCCTGGGGCCTCGCGGGCAAGCCGTGCCATCGTGGCGGTATCATTCTCCAAGAAGGCGATTTGGTAGCGCATTGCTCTTTGAGACGGGGTCAGGGCCCCTTTCTGTCCCCACCCGTCGATCATTTTCTTAGCCTCACCAAAACGGCCCAGGATCATGAGCGCTCGGCTTGCATTGTTGTAGTGCTGAGCCGAAGGCACCGGGGAATGTTCGATTGCCCAATCGAACTCTTGTAGGGACTCTTCCACTCTGCCCAGCTGCGCGTAGGCGATCCCCAACCAGTTGTAAGCGACTACGCTGCGTGGATACACCTGCTTGTATAGAGCAAGCACCGCAATTTCTTTTTCAAGGTTGCGGGTTACACCCGAATAATACAGGGCGGTGGTCTGAAAATTCTCTTCTTGTGTGAGACGGCGATCCTTCAGTTCGAAGGCCTTGGCAAAATTTCTCCTGCAAGCTTCACCGTCGCCAATACTGTTATAGGCACTGCCAAGCATGCTGTAAGCGGAACAGAACTGTGGATCCAGTTCGACGGCCCTTTCAAAAAACGGGATGGCTTCCGGCCGCTTCCCGGAGCGGTAGCGGGTAAGCCCGGAGCTGTAGGCTTGTAAGGCCTCGAGCGAACTAGTAGTGGCAAGGTCAAGGGGCGCGTCAAATTTCTGGATAGAACTTAAGCCTTCGCCGAGCCGTTTCCGCAACTGCGAGCCTGCTTGGCCCAAGGCAGCAATCACTTGATCCTTGTTGTTTGCCTGGACTTGCTGCCGCGCAATAACTTTTTGGCTGTTGGCATCAATTGCATCCAAGGTGATGACATAAGCGCTGCCGATAGCGGCAATTTCCGGCACGACCAGGGCCTTCAGCCCACGGCGTTTGCAGATTTCGATGCCCAGATCTTGAGTCACACGCTCGTCGAGATTGCGACGCATCATCCGCATGGTAGAGGCGACGTCAGCTTCGGAAAGTAGGCTGAGGAACGGGGATTCGGTAAGTTTGACTTCGAGAGGTTTATCGAGGGAGTTGTCAAAGATGGGGTCGCCGGTCTTGTTGACAAAACTCGCCAGGAGAATGACATCGCTCCCGGTCAGGGCAACAACGAGGAAGACTGCGACGCCAGCTGCCATGAGGATGCGGCGTTTGTTGGAGAGTTCAGGCTTTGGCCCGACAGGGGGAACGGTCCCGAGGCGTTTTTCGATGGGAACCGGAGCAGCCAGATCGCCGTTTTCGACGTGAGCGATGAAGCGGTATCCGCGGCGGGGAAGGGTCTCGATGTATCGGGGTTCCTCGGCGGAATCGGCCAGGACGTCGCGCAGCTTCTTGACGGCGCTGTTTAGACCGGTATCGAAGTCAATAAAAGTGTCCGCAGGCCAGAGTTTCTGATGGAGTTCCTCGCGCGTAACCATGTCACCTGCATGCTCCAGCAAAACGGCAAGCACCTGGAAGGGTTGATCCTGAAGCTTTAGACGGATGCCGTGCTTGTACACTTCGCCCGCGCGCAAGTCCACTTCGAAGGCCCCAAAGCGCGTCCTGGGGGGCGGACACTGGATTCCATGGCAGGTCCTTAGCCTTTCAAGTATGGCGGAGTCTACCACTGTTTGCTTGATTTGTGCCGAAGCAAGTACGCGTTCTTGTGCAAGTCCACTGAATTCACAAAGCTGCCCGATCAGATGGAAAACAGAAACAGACCGGACCCCAACCATGGCAATTCAATCCACTTTGCGCCAGCCTCGGCGGGCTCGAGCAGGTTCGCGATGGGAAACGCGCAGAAGAGGAAATCATGCAATCTCCACGCACGATTGGGCGAACCAGATTACTCCCGCAGGTGAGATTCCAGCCGGGAGCGATTGCCTTGGCTATCACCGCGGTGATGGGCTTTTGGGGCTGCGGCGGAGGTTCAGCTCCTCCCCGCTCTTCTACTCTCACGCCGACTCCTTCGGCTACCATAAATGTCACAGTCACACCCAACTCCATCACCTTGTCGCCGGGCACAACGCAATCTTTCACCGCTGAGGTCACTGGGGCGACGAACACCGCGGTCATCTGGGGCGTGCAAGAAAGCGTCGGCGGCACTATAAACGGCGTTGGATTCTATACCGCGCCGAATGCTGTAGGTTTCTATCATGTAGTCGCCACCAGTATCGAGGAAACGACGGTCACGGCGCGTGCAACCGTTACCGTGGCGACTACTTCCAGCGGATTTACGCCTACCGGGAGTCTCCGCGAGGCGCGGGGCCTGCACACTGCCACATTGCTGCCGGATAACAAGGTGCTTGTGGCGTACGGCTCAAACAGTAGCGCATACACCAATGCAACCGGCTACGTGGGCCTCTCATCGATAGAACTGTACGACGCTGGCACTGGAACGTTTACTGAAATCGTTGGGGAGGATGGCGCAGGGACATTCGGTCACACCGCGACGCTATTGCCAAACGGAAAGGTTTTGCTAGCAGGGGGCTTTGTAAACTCTGTTTGGGACTACGGAGGTAGTACCTCATACAACAAGGCAACTCTCTACGACTCGGCTACTGGTGTATTCAGCGGGACGGGCAATATGACGGCTTCCCGCGGGGGGCATACAGCGACTTTGCTAGCAAACGGCAAAGTCCTGATTGCGGGAGGAGCCGATCAGGATCCAACTGGAACGGGCTTGGCCAGCGCCGAACTCTATGATCCAACCTCGGGCACTTTCACACAAACGGGAAGCATGGCCGTGGGGCGCTTTCTGCACACTGCGACTCTGCTTCAAAATGGGAGGGTGCTCATTGTGGGTGGTGTCCTAACATCTACATCAGACCCGGTTGCGACGGCGGAAGTCTACGACCCGGCCACTGGCATCTTCACGATGACCGGCGCAATGGCGACGGCCCGCGAACGACACACGGCAACTCTACTCGCCGACGGTAGGGTGCTAATCGTCGGCGGCACAACCTTCACCGGCACAGGTAACTTGCACCCGACCGTAACTGTGGAAATTTACGACCCCACTACTGGATCGTTTTCGGTTACCGGATCAATGGCCGAAGCCCGAACTTTCCACACAGCGACGCTGTTACCGAATGGGAAGGTGCTGGTAGCAGGTGGCGGCGACGAAAATTCCACCGTGGAGATCTACGATCCGGCAACTGGCTCTTTCAGCATTACCGGTGGGATGGCGATTGGGCGCTCGGGACACACCGCAACGCGGCTCTCGAATGGGAGCGTATTGTTTGCGGGCGGCGGTATTTTTGCCGGTCTGGCGTCCGCGGAGTTGTATCAATGAATAGGATGACGGGCACCGGGCCAGATAGACGAAGGCAAGCAAAAAAACAGGGGAAGAGGAGAGCACCATGATTTCCAAAACGTTTCGCATCGTCGGAATGATTGTTCTTGCCAGCTTTGCGCTCAGTTCCGCTGCCGTGGCGACTTGTTCAAACGCCTCTCTGAGTGGCACCTACGGGTTTCTGCACGGCTCCACAGATAGCAACGGCGCCCCCATCAGCGCCGCCGTGAGCCAGCTGACGTTTGATTCAACCACAGGCACGTTTACAGGAGAGACCACAGCATCCCATGATGGCGTGATTACCACTTTTTCCTTCACCGGAGCATACGCAATCGCCTCGGACTGCACCGGCACTGGTACACCCACGGGACACAACGTCTTCTCCTTTGTGGTTACGCCAACAGGGTTCTTGGCCGTTGAGCCGTTTAACCCCACGTTAGGCGCGACCTCCGAGGGATTCGCCGTGAAGCAGGGCTCTCCGATCTGCACCAATGCCGGAGTTCAGGGTAGTTTTGGGCTTGAAACAACCGGTGTCGTCCTCGCACCCACCACAGGACCGGTGGCTTTCATTGGTGAGTTGAAACTAACGGTCAAGCCTTCTGGAGAAGGAGTGATAAGCGGACACGTATCGGGTAGCAAGGGCGCGAGTCTAACGCTCGCAGAGGAGCCCGTCACCGGTTCTTACACGGTCGCCACGGACTGCACTGGCACGGCTACTATAAGGCCGAGAGGGCACTCCGAAATGCACTTCAGCCTCGTGGTTGTGGACCGCGGGAAGGAAATGCTAGCGATTGAGACAGATTCGGACACGGTTGTAAGTGGCGCGCTGGTGAAGGGCAGCAATGACAGTGGTGTGTCGGCGGCAACGAGTGTTTGTCGAAAACAAGAATTCGCGCAAAACGCGCAGTCGCAAAAATTCAACGAATTAATACGCGCGTTTCCCAAAGATAACACATCGGTTATCAGACGGTGACTCAGGCGTTGGACTGCTTACGGAGGCCCCGGCACTTAATTCGTTGACAAGGTTCCTTGATGGGTATCCAAATCGCCGGAAAAATGCTTTTCCACTAACAGCTTCAAAATTAACTTGGCATCAGGTCGATCATGTTTCTGCTTGCGGGGTTCGGCGGCACGAATCTTCGTGGCGTCTCCGACCTGGCATTTGATTTCCAATTCTTGTGGAAGGTTCAGAAACCATTGCATCGGCCCGATTCGCTTCAATGTCCACCACCGGCGAAAGCAGAACAGCGATAAACAGAATTGACTTGGAAGTCCTTCGGAATATCCGGAAAAATGTTTGTTTGCAGTAAGATTATGCAAATAAGGGCAGTTTTATCCTCTCCTATCCCCTATCCCAAAGGCCAGTTGACGGGTATGCGGATACAGCCGCGAAAAAGGGACCACCCCCTGGGCCGCACCGCAGCACATGTAATTTGCCCGCGTTTAACGCCAAAAGAGCCGACCACACCATTCAGGGTAAAACCTGGTAGCGATTCACCATGCCGCCAAGGTTGTGAAACGAAACGTGGCAGTGGAAGAGCCAGATGCCCGGGTCGTCGGGCGCCATGTCGGCAGTGACCATTTGCATCGGCGCCATAAAGGTGACGTCGGTTCGCATCTGGCTGATCACCAAAGTGTTTCCGTGCCAGTGCGGAGTGTGGAAATCGAAATCGTTGATGCCGCTGAATAGATACCAGCGGACGCGTTCTCCTTTTTTCATCGTGATGGCGCGCAGCGGCATGCTCCCGTAGGAGAACCCGTTGATGGAAAACCGCACGAAATAGGGGTAGGCGGCATTAGCGCTGATCGGAGTGGGCTCCATCGGCAAAGGAATGTCCGTGCTGAGGTAGGGCAGGTTGCGCTCGGCGTACCAGCTATCCTCTTCGTGAGTTTGCGCAAACAGAATTACCAGTTCACGGTCCACGTCTTTCGGCGAGCCGTCAGGCTTGGCCTGACCGCGGGCTGTGATAATCATCGGACCCATGAGTCCAGAGCTGGGATCGCGGTATTCGTCGGTATGTGAGTGATACATCCACAACACGGAGTTGCTGTCGCCGGCAGCGGGGCCGGCTCGCTCGGGAACTTGCCAGGTGTAGGTGTGCGTGCCGCCGGGCGGGACCGCATCGTCGTGTTTATCCGCGCCCGAGGTTCCATCCTGATACGGCGCGCCTTCTGAATCCTTGTTGTAAAAAACGCCGTGCGGATGAATCGAATGCGGGTGGCCTGCATTGTTGCGAAAAACAACTTTGATCGTGTCGCCGACTTCCGCGCGGATGAGCGGGCCGAGGAAGCCAAGATGTTCCCATTCCGGAGGACGCTTCTTGAGCGTTTTGAACGTGTCGTCGGTATATTCGCGGTACAGCGTTTTCAGGTAGGCGGTAGGAACAGGCTTCTCCACTCGCGGGCCGCCCGGAGTAGGATTCGCGAAGAAGCCCAGCGACTGAAACGGCTCACCGGTGATGCCATTCACGCCGGTGTAGACGTAGTCCCACATAACATCGTCGGCGGCGACGTAGTAGGTCCGCGTCTTGCCGGTCGAATCGGCTGGCGCACCGCTCGCCACCATTTTCATGGATTGTGCGGAACCGACAACAGAAAGCAAGAGAACGACGAAAAGTGCAAAAAAACAATTCCGGGGAATTTTCATTAAGCCTCCAGGGCATTTGGGTTGGAGGGTTGCCAGAGCAAACCGGGCCTAAACGCTGCGCGGATTCTACATCAGCCTGCAGCGATGTTCCATCACGCGCTGCTCGCGCTATAATGCGCGACAATCATGGAACTGGCCGCGGGAACCAAGCTCGGGCCATACGAAGTCGTCGGCCCGATCGGCGCAGGCGGCATGGGCGAAGTCTACCGTGCGCGTGACACTCGTCTCGATCGCTGCGTCGCGCTGAAAATCCTCCCCGCTCACTTTTCCTGTTCACCGGAGCAGAAAAGCCGCTTCGACCGCGAAGCACGTACGCTTTCCTCCTTCTCTCATCCGCACATTTGCCATCTCTACGACGTCGGCTCGCAGTCCGGCACCGACTTTCTGGTAATGGAACTTCTCGAAGGCGAAACTCTCGCCGCACGCCTCCGCAAAGGCGCGCTACCTTGCAGCGACGTCCTCAAAATCGGCACGGAAATCGCGGATGCACTCGCCAGCGCGCATCGCCTCGGTCTCGTCCACCGCGATCTTAAGCCTTCCAACATCATGCTGACCAAATCCGGAGCAAAATTGATGGATTTCGGTTTGGCCAAACCCGCCGTGACCGCCGTTTCTGGCGTCAGCCACAAGAATACTCCCACGATTTCTGGCGAAACTCTTACGACCATGCACAGTCCTGGTTCCCCGATCACCACTGCAGGTGCGATTGTCGGAACGATTCAGTACATGTCGCCAGAACAGCTCGACGGAAAAGAAGCCGATGCCCGCAGTGACCTTTTTGCATTTGGCGCAGTGCTCTACGAAATGGCGACGGGACGCCGGGCATTCGAAGGCAAATCGTATATGTCGGTAGCGTCGGCGATCCTGCACAAAGAGCCAACCTCAGTCAGCACCGTCCAGCCCGCTTCCCCGTCCGGTTTGAACCACATCATTTCAACTTGTCTCGCGAAAGATCCCGACGACCGTTTCCAAACTGCGCACGACGTCAAGCTGCAACTGGGCTGGCTCGCGCAACCGGGTGCCAACGTTGTCCCAGCCTCGAAAACAGAGTCGCGCTCACGAATGTTGAGCGTCGCGGGCGCCGTGTTGGCCATTGGCCTTCTCGCAGGGCTCGGTCTGGCAAGACTCGCCGGTCGCTCCGGCGATCCCCACCGCGAAGTCCTTCGACTGACCGTCCCGCTTCTGCCAAAACAGGAGCTGTCCGCGGACAGAACGATGTCTTTGGCAATTTCGCCGGACGGAAAACGCTTGGCTTACGTCGCAGCCGAAAGCGGAATCTCGCACCTGTATACGCGTCGGCTCGATCAATTCGAGCCGGTCTTGATTCCTGACTCCGAAGGGGCTTGGTTTCCTTTCTTCTCTCCCAGCGGGGACTGGGTCGCATTTTCCAGCGAAGGCAAGCTGAAGAAAGCTCCCGCCGACGGTGGCCTTCCTGTCGTTATCACCGATATGCCTTCGTTTTTCGGCGGCGTCTGGACTCCGCAGGACCTAATTGTGGCTTCCGTGCCCAACATGGGACTGACTACGGTTCCAGCCGCTGGCGGAGCGCTGCGACGTGTGTCTGTCAAGACCAAAGATATGGTCTACCCGCAGGGGCTCGTCTGGCTTTCCGGCGAATGGGTTGCCTTTACGGATTTCCTTTCCAATCGCCGCGCCATGATCGCAGTGAACTTAAGTTCAGGCGAGGTTCATCCCCTCCTCGAAAATGCCACCAGCCCGTCGTTTTCGGCAGGGCATCTGCTTTATTACCAGGGCAGTTCGGTATGGGCTGTGCCGTTTGATTCCAACAAGGTGCAGATCGCCGGAAACGCATTTCAGATTGAGTCCGGAGTAGACGAGCAGAACTACGTCGCCCAGGTCACCGCCTCGCGCGACAATGTTCTCGTTTACGCCCCGGGTTTTCCGGGCAACTCCGCGCGAAATTTATTTTTGGTCGATCGCAAAGGGCAGGAAAAGAAACTGGATTTGCCTCCGAAAGACTATATCGATCCGGCCTTTTCTCCTGACGGCAAGCGCATCGCTTTGGTCACCCGCAACGTCCAGGACCTCGAAATCATCGATCTGGATCGTGGAACCGTTACTAATTTAGCCAGCGAATTCGCGGATTTTGCTCCGGTCTGGATGCCCGATGGCAAAAACCTGTTGCTAGATCTCTCCCGCACTTATCTGTCCTCGAATCCGGGTGGCCAGCGCGGCATCTATCGGCTTTCGGTTGACGGCGCTTCCCCACCTGAGCTCATGCGAATCACGCCTCAAATTAGCCACGTCACCTCGGTCGGCCGAGACTATGCCGCCGTGATGGTCAGTGATCCGGCAACCAACACCGATATTTGGCTGCTCAGCTTGCACCAGCCGTATGAGATGCGTCCTTTCAAACAAACCGTGGCTGTCGAGCGCCAAGGCTCGCTCTCTCCGGACGGGCGCTGGATTGCTTACGCCTCAAATGAATCGGGGCGTTCCGAAGTTTACGTGGAGCCTGTGCCCGGTCCCGGTGGCCACCGGCAAATCTCTGTCGAAGGCGGCGATCAGCCGCGTTGGGTTCGCAATGGCCACGAGATCATCTACCGAAACGGAACCAAGATGATGAGCGTTCCGGTCCAGATGCAACCTACATTTCAAGCTGGAAAAGCAGCCGAATTATTCGACCGCAAGTTCGATCTGGGAGGCGCCGTTTCCGGCTATGACGTCTCTCCCGATGGCCAAACCTTCATCATGACCCGCTCCGAACACGACAATCCCACTCAGATTCGTCTGTTAATGAACTGGCCCGCCGTCAAACCAGCGTCAAAGTAGTGGGCGCCGTTTCCTAATGTAGTGCCGGGCTTCAGTTCACCACCGAGGCACGAAGGGACCGGCTATTGGAATCAGGTAAAGCCAAAAACCCTTTCCTTCACGGTGCCGGTTTGCAGTAAGATGCCCACAATCTCCGGACTTTAGACTCTATTAAGTCACCTGGAAGGAAACTCCATGAAAAAACCAGCCATCATGGTCCTGGCACTTGTCGTCGCGGCCCTATTCGCCACCCGGGCTCTTTCACAAGACTCCAAGAAAGCTGTGGCCAAGCCTGCACCTGGCGCCTCAGAAGCCTTGCTCAAGCAGTGGAACAACATCGGCCGCAAGCTGATCGCGATGGCCGAAGATTTTCCGTCCGACAAGTACGACTTCAAGGCCGCGCCCACCGCCCGAAGCTTTGCCGATCGACTGATCCATGCCGCGGCGGCAAACTACTACTTCACCAATCTCGCAAATGGGCAAAAGCCACCGACTGAGGAAGAGCCTCCCCGCAGCCAGTTTAAGGACAAAGCCGCGCTCATAGCTTACGTCAAGAAATCGTTCGCGGATGGCGCCGCCGCCATTAAAGCGAAAGGCGACAAAGGTCTGTCGGACTCAGTTGTCGATCCCTTCGCCGAAGACAATCCCGAAAACGCAGGCAAAGATCAGATCCGCCTTGTCGACCTTGCTTACAGTCTCGTCGAACACTCTGGCGAATGCTACGGCCAGCTCACCGTCTACTATCGCGCCGCCGGAATCGTCCCTCCCGAATCACGCCCAACAACTTAAACCCCGAAGCGCCAAGGGTATCTTCTTCACAGTGAACTTGGACAGGCGAGGCAGAATTTCTGGTCGGTAAAGTTGGTCCCATGCGCAAACGCATTCTCCGTTGCACCACAATTGTGCAAATAGGGCAGTTTCGCTCCCTCCTACCACCTAACCCAAAGGCCAGTTTGTCAATTCCGGTTGAAAATTCCCCGTTGTACCGGTCGAAAAATCCCCACCCCTGAACTTCATGAAAGGGCCTCCATGGCCTCGGACGGAGTGGAGCCCAGCGCCGTCTTTTGGCGCGTTTTGGGCGTAACGGAGTCCGAGGCCATGGAACGAGCCGCGGTCTCCGCTCCTTCCTGTCCTCGAGGCGGCACCAGGCCGGCCTTGCGGCGATCCTTCAACCGGTAGCTCTCGCCGCGAATGTTGATGGTCGTCGAGTGATGCAGTAGTCGGTCCAGAATCGCCGTGGCGATGATCGAGTCGCCAAAGATCGATCCCCAGTCGCCGTAGCTTTTGTTCGAGGTCAGGATGATGCTCCCGCGCTCGTACCGCGCGCTCACCAACTGGAAAAAGATCGTCGTTCCCAGATCATCCAACGGCAAGTAGCCCACTTCGTCGATCACCAGAACTTTCGGCGCCAGGTACACGCGCATCCGCCTGTCCAGCCGGCCTTCGCGATAGGCGCGGCCCAGGTCCGTCGCCAGATCGTGCGCGGTGATGAAATACGCTCCCAGTCCCGAACGAATCGCCGCTTCCGCCAGCGCCACGCTCAGATGCGTTTTCCCCACGCCCGGTGGCCCCAGAAAAATCACGTTGCTGGCTTCGTGAATGAACCGCAGCGAACGCAGCTCTCGAATCTGCCGCTCATCGAGGGAAGGTTGAAAGTGAAAATCGAACTGCTCGAAGGTTTTCACAAAGGGCAGGTGCGCCAGCTGCAGCTTGGCCTTCATATAGCGCGTCCGGCGAGCCTCCACTTCGCAGTTCAATAACTCATCCAAAAAATCGGCATAGCTCGGCTCCTTCTTCGACGCTTGTTCCAGCAAGTTCTCTAGTCGCGCTTCCACCGCCTTTAATCCCAGTGTCTCCAGCGCCGTCTGCAACCGCTCGATCGGGGTGTTCATCGCCCACCTCCGTTGGCCACGCGCTCATACGCTGCCAACGAGCGCTTCTCTACATCCGGCGCACTCTGTCGCAGGTGAATCAGGATCTTGCTTTCCGCCTTTCGCGCTCCCAGCGGGATCCCTTGATGATGCGGCGGGAACGTCAGCACGCTGTGTTTCCGTTGCGCCTTGCCGTGCATCGCGATCCGCTCGCGGCCCGTGCGGATATCCACTTCCTCCACAATCTCCTGCACCCACACTTCCTGGCCCGCATACTGCCAGGGCACCGAATACCGACTGCCTTGCCAGTCCACGTAGGCATCCCTCGCCACTTTGCGCAGTTCACCATCCACGTACGGGTATGGCGGCTGCCCCGCCAGTGACTGCAAACTGAACTGCTCGACATCCCAGCGTACCGCCACTTGCTCATGCGTCGTTCCGTGTACGCGCTGGTTCGCTACTCCCCAAACCCACTCGCGCAACTGCGCATTCAGATCGCTCAGGCTGCTTGGCTCGCGCCCCTGCAAACCACACAAAAAGTTCCGCCGCACATACTTCACGCCCGCTTCCACTTTCCCTTTCGTCTGTGCGCGATACGGCCGACACAGCCGCGGCGCGAATCCCCAGTAGTGCGCAAAGTCCTTAAACACCGGGTGCCAAACGATCTCGCCTCGCTCGTCCGTCCCTAGCCACACCGTCTTCATGCGGTCGTAGAGAATCTCCTCCGGCACTCCGCCGATCTGCTGGAACGCCGCTTCGTGCAGTCGCAGCAGCGTGCCCAGTTTTTGATCCAATGCTGCTTCCGCCACCATCCTGCGGCTGTAACCCAACGTGAAGGTGAAACCGTGCAGCTTCTGCTCCTGCCCGGCTATCTCTAGCGTGCCCAGATGTCCCCAGTCCACTTGCGCCTGCTTGCCCGGAGCCGTCTCGAAGCGCCGCACGGCTACGACTCGTGCCGAGCGGCGTTGCGGCCGCAACCAGTCGGTCAGAATCGTATAGCTACCGATGTAGTTCCGCTCACGCAGTTCGCGCAGCAACACCCGCGCGTTCCACACCCCAGCACGCAGCCGTTCCTCCAAATACGGCTTAAACGCATCGAGCTTACTCGGTTGCGCTTGACGCGGGCCATATTCCGGCACCACCCCCGCCGCTTGCATATACTTTCGAATCGTCTTGCGATCCCAGCCGGTCAGCTTGCTGATGGCCTGGATGCTCATCCCTTGCCGTTGCAGTTCTTTTAGTTCTTGCACGTCTTTCCCCCTTAACAAGTCTCGGAACCTCCTCCATGCGGAGTAGGCTCCGGTGTACCACATCAGGGGGTGGGGAAAATTCAACCGGCACTATGGGGATTTTTGCACCGGCGCTGACAAGTTGACGGGATAGGGGATAGGAGCGGGCAAAAGTGCCCTCTTTTGCGTCAAGAAAGCGCCTACCGGTTAGCCGACGCAATATAAAAGGGCGCCCCTTGTGGAGTAAGGTTTGGGTGCTTGCCTCAAACCCTCCAGAAAGGAACACCCTTTTATGACTGGCACTAAATATATCGGCATGGACGTGCACAAG
>Ga0210403_10003325_pt1 | contig 14220 bp, 11 predicted proteins | sample IncBWC19MmetaG_FD_150863 | JGI IMG/M metagenome (GOLD analysis project Ga0210403, IMG submission 150863) | Forest soil microbial communities from Barre Woods Harvard Forest LTER site, Petersham, Massachusetts, United States - Inc-BW-C-19-M | ecosystem: Environmental > Terrestrial > Soil >... | reverse complement strand
ACTATCGTGTCCTCGGGGAAGCGCCTAGAAAGGTCCTCCATCAGTCCTTGAGATCGAGAAGAATCTCCCGAGAGAGCTAGCGCAAAGGCAGTTCCATATTCCACATCCCTGCTCTTTGAAAGCTCTCCTGCGCCCCCAGCTCTCTGCTTTGCGGCCAATGCATTTCCGAACAGGGCCTCCCTCATCGCGGCGTCTGCTTCGTAAAGTGCCTCGGTATCCCGCCGCTCCGCCTTCCGAGCAAAATCCGCCGCCCGTTGTGACATCTTCCTGGCTTCTTCCAAGTGACCGAAATAGGCCGATACGAAAGCTTCGGCGTTGGACATCCAGTCATCCACGCCAGGTTTTTCCCGAGGCAGAGCGGATTCCCGCTCCATTCCTGTCTTGTCGTCTTTCAAGAAGGCAAAGACGTATCGCTGAACATGAAAATCGGGGATATCAAGTTTGCGCTCGGGCGCTCGCTGGAGAGTCTTCTCCGCTTCAGCAGTGCGCTCCAGCGCCAGGTAGCCGTCGGCAAGAAGGCTGTATCCTATGGAAAAGTCCGGGTCGATACCGAGAGCTATTTTGGCTTCCTCGACGGACTCTTCACGTTTACCGATCGAAGGATAGATTCCCCCTGCCAACAGCGCGTGGGGGAGCCACGCGCGAGGATAAGTTTGCATCCACAACTCGCAGGTCTGGTGCGCCTTCTCCAGGTTTCCCGTGACCTGCAAATCGTAGGTGAGAGAAATAAAGAACCTCTCCTGGTCACTGGCGCGATCCCGCAGTTGATAGGCTCTGCTGGTATTCACTGCAGAAAGGACCGATTCCCCAATGTCGCCATACATGCGTCCGAGCGCCGCGTAAGCGCTCGCGAAATTCGGGTCAATCTCGATGGCGCGCTTGAAGAAGGGTAATGCGGCCGCAGAACCCGAAGAAAATGAAACCTGCCAGCCCTCGCTGTAGGCTTTCAAGGCTTCGAGTGATGGCGTCGTGGCTTCGGCGAGCGGAACGTCGTACTTCTTGACCGTGGTGAGTGATTCCCCGACGCGAGTCCTGAATTTACGGGCAATTTGGCCAAGCGCATTCAGAACGTCTTCTTTTCTCGCCGCTTGCACCTGTTCCTCGTCCAGAACATCTCCACTGCGGCAGTCCTTTGCGCGTAGCGTCAATACGTACTGACTCCCAAGGCTTGCAATCGAGCCGTCGAGAACGGCCGCACTCGCAGTTCGCTCGCAGATTTCCCTGGAGATCTCCGGGGTAAGCCGTGCATCGGCTGGCTTGGCCATCAGCCTCAGCACCTGCTGGATGCGATCGTCCGAAATAAGGCTGAGGAAAGGCGATTGCTCAAGTTGCACTGCCAGGCCTTGCCTCAGCGTTCCGTCAAATACAGAATCGCCCGTCGTGTTACTGAAGTCGGCGAGGACAATCGTATCTTTGTCCGTGAGCTTCGGAGTGCGGCGGAGATAGAAATAGCCACCGACTGACAACGCCACCACAGCCATGATCGCGGGAATAATCAGCTTCGAGCGCTTTCCAACATCCGTTGGCACTCCGGCCGTTGCGTTCGGACTCGAACTCGAAGCCGGCATCTCCTGAGCTGGCGCTATTTCTTTAACGGGTGGGCCGCCGACTTCCGCTATGTGGGCTATGAATCGGTAACCTCTCCCTGTGATGGTCTGGATAAAGCGCGGTTGTTCGGGATCGTCTTTGAGGACTTGGCGGATTTTCCGGATCGCAGTATTGATTGCGTTATCGGTATCCAGGAAGACGTCCTTCCCCCAAAGCTTTTCGATGATCTCTTCCCGCGTTACCAACTGGCCCCGCCGCTCTACCAGGAGGAACAAGACTTCCATGGGGATTCGTTCCAGCTTCAGCGTGCGGCCGGAGCGTCGCAACTGGTACCCGCGAAGGTCCACTTCGAACTCATCGAATCTGACCAGGCCCGCAGCCACGGTTGAGTCTCTCCACCAATGGGCTGTAATTTTACATCCCTTCGTGGGCCGTCAATAAGACCAGACCTTTCAGCAAGTTCGGAGTACAGGTAAATACACGATTCTTCAGGCCTTCTCCATTGCCGGCCTGCTCAAACTGAAACATCATGCGCCCAGAGTCAGGACAACCCGGGCAGGATCCGGGCACAGTTCTTGATGGGGTGATTTTCCAAAATGCTCTTGAACTGCTGCGTATGCGCGGAAAGCGACACCCGGGTGGAAACGCGATGATCCTGGACAAATCTGCAAAGGAGAAACACAAATGAAGACACAGAAACTCGTCAAAATGGGGTTTGCCTTCGCCGCGTTCCTCGCGGCCATCCTGGGCTTCTCTAACGCCGTTCAGGCACAGCAGAATTGGAACGCTACCGTCGGGGGCCAAAGTGCAGACATGTCCAGGCAGGCGGTTGCGTTTCTTCCCAACGAAATTTGGATCCATGCTGGCGACAGCATCACTTGGACCTTCGCCAGCGGAGACATTCACTCGGTTACGTTCTTGACTGTCGGGCAAGTCTACCCCTTTGACTTCACCCAAGGATGCCCGCCGATTACGCCCAGCGGATCGCCTTTCGATGGGTCGTTTTGTGTCTCAAGCGCCGATCTGACGTTGGGCCAAACCTACCAAGTGATTTTTCCCAAGGCGGGCAACTACGAAATCGTATGCCTGGTGCACGGTCAGATGTTCGGAACCATTCACGTCCTTGACCCGACCTTGCCACTGCCGCACGACCAGGCATTCTATGACGAACAGGCTAAGGAGCAGTTGAAAGCGTTGCTCGACGACGCGGATCTCCATCAGCGGCACGCCGAACATCAGCACTCGATCGGGGACATGTTTTCCACGAGAGTGAGCTCACGCACGAAATCTGTAGCTGCAGGTGTCGGCGAGATCGCCGCCACCCTCGGCGGACAACAGTCGTTTTCCCTGGTGCGCTTCATTAACGGCACCGTCACGATTCACGCCAACGAAACCGTTGAGTGGACCAATCTGGATCCGGAAATCGGGCACACCATCACCTTCGGTACAGTACCGCAGGATCTTATCGATCCATCATGCAGTCCCAACTGCGTGGTGAGCACAGATCCGGACGCTGCGCTCCACGCTACGATCACCAGTACGCAGCAAAACGTACACTCCGGGCTAATCGCGGCTCTACTCGAAGATGAGCCCGGCTTCCCGCAGGGACCAGTCGCGCCACCGACTCGGTTCCGCATCACATTCACTACACCGGGAACTTACCCGTACGTGTGCGCATTTCACGACAATCTGGGGATGGATGGGCAAGTGATTGTTCTGCCGTGACCGAGTGTTCAACAGGAACCGATGAGATAGCTATGTCAACTTTGGCGGCCGGAGTCAGACCTATTTCGCGGGTGCGCCCCAAGTACCTGCTGTTTGGCATCGTCGGACTGATGTTGTCTTACGTCCTGGTTCACGATGAGAGTTTTCTGGTGAATCCGAAAGATCCGATCTGGAGCCATTACGAACCGTTCAAGTGGTGGCTCCTGCCGCATGGCATAGCAGGGGCATGCGCGCTTCTACTGGGCCCGATGCAGTTTTCTGAGCGGCTCCGTTGCCGTTTTCGAAAACTCCATCGTGTACTCGGACGAATTTATGTAGTCGGCGTGTTTATCGCTGCGCCGCTCGGTGTCTATATCCAATACTTCGAGGAGCGGCTGGGGGAAACGCGCTCTTTCACCGTAGCTGCGATTGTCGACGCCGCCCTATTGATGGGAACAACAGGCGTCGCTCTGGGTTTCATCCTTAAAGGGAAAGTCCAGCAGCACCGGCAGTGGATGACTCGCAGCTTTGCAGTTGCATTGGTGTTCCTTGAGGGGCGAGTTGTCGGAGGGGTGACCGGCTGGGAGAACCTCGGCAACCATGTAGATGAGACAATTGTGTGGGCCTGTCTGGCGTTTTCGATCCTTTCGGCTGACCTTGTTCTTCAGTTGCAAGATCTGGCACACACACGCTCTATCCAACAAGCAACTCGGTGAAAGGGATCAGAAGAAAGGTCTCGGCGTTCTGAGTGTGTGGTCGGCAATTGGGAAGCTGATCTTCTGGATTGCCCGTCACGCCCCCGAGCAGTACGCGGGATAGCCGGGTCACTCCAATCCTTCAACGATATACAAGTTGCCTAGGATCCGAATCATGCTATATGCGTAGGTTTTGGCGGCCACGGCATAGGCAACCCGAATGGGCGACATCATGAGACCGGCTTTTTCGGCGGGATCAATGGCCCGTAACAGAGTGCGCTGACCTGTAGAAACCTCAATGCAGTAGATGTGCGCTGACGACGGTGTCGATGAGTAAGTGATCAAAGCCCGCCCATCTTCGGTCCATTTTGAAAAATCCTCCTGCGCCTCGACGCGGGGGATAACATCAAATTTTTGCGACTCCCGATCAAACACGACGGCTTCCCCAGCGGCATTTCGCCCTGCGATTCGCTTCCCATCCGGCGCCACAATGGCGCCGATGAAATCGGCAGGGCCCAAGGCCTGCGGCTTAGCACCTTCCGTATCCATTTCGTAGGTGCGCAGCGGCTGCCCTTCAGCCGCACCTGTCAGCATTAGATGCTTCCCATCAGGAAACCAAGATACGGCCTTCAGACTTGTAATGTCCCCTGCCGCCAAGCGGCGGCTTTCGCCTGCTCCAACCGGGTTAAGCGCAACCTGCGGGGGTCTCGTCAGCAGGGCACCGGCCACCCACGCTCCATCCGGCGAAAATCTAGGTTGTGCACCCGGCCCTAGAGCCACGGGTGCGGAGTGATCAAGTCTGCGATAGACGTGAAGGTAAAGTGGGCCAGCTGGTCCTCCCCACTCGAGATATACGATTGCTTTCCCCTCGGGCGAGATATCACCCAAAAGAGAAGCGTCAAACCATTCCAGGTGCCTAAACTCCTTTCCACTAACCGGATCGATGGCAATGATTTCCGGCTCTTGCCGCTCCACCGATAAGAGCACTCGTCCATCGGCCGCGATATCGAGAAGACGAATACTTTGCGGTGCGGCAAGGACTGTTCGCTGCTTTCCTGAAAGGCTCACAGAAAAGAGCTGACGATCGGTTGTTGTATCGGCGGCGGTAAACCAGACTTCCTTGCCTGCCCTTGTCCATGCAATCCCCTGTATGGTTCCAAACTCCTGAGTCAACTGCTTATGATTCCCGTATTCATCAACCAACCCGACCCAACCCCGGTCATCCCCGTAAACCGGATGTTCCGCAAATGCGACTTCCTTGCCGGAGGGAGACACCCTTACATAGTCAAGGTAGCCAGCTGTTGCATAGATAACTTTGCCCTCCGGATACTCAAGCTGAACTTTTCGGTTGGCTCGACGCACGACGGCGAGGGTCTTGCCGTCTGTGCCATAGTCGGCCGCTACAACCTCCTTGGCCTGGGGGCGAGGTGTACCTCCTGTCATCTGAGTCTGCGCCATGGTTCCGTACGAGAACCAGGACTCCTGAATACGGTCGACGGCGACTTCCATGTCTCCGGTGGAAGAGAGGGTGAGAAGACCCGCGCTCGGAAGATCGATTCTGGTCGACTGCGGAAACTCCGCCCGGACCGAGTAGACTTGCAGTGGGTCATTATTCCACTGCGCGCTGTAGATGACGGTTTGTCCGTCCTTTGCAAACCGCGCGTTCGACGGGAAACCTTGCTCGTAAGTCAGGCGTGTAAATTTTGGTTGTACCTTCACGGGGGAGCGGATCCCGATTGCCCACACCGCGGCGAACAAGACCAGAGTACCGAAAACTGCCACGGCCGACGGTAGCAAGGCTCGGCGTGGCTTTGCGGGCTCGCCGGATCGTGTGATGGAGCGCGCCGAAATGTCTGATGACGCCCCGCTCAGCGATTCAATGGCAAATGCGAGGTCGCTCGCCGACTGAAATCTACGCTCCGCGTTTTTCTCGAGGCAGCGCGCCACAATTCGCTGCATCCCCGGTGAACCGTGCCATCCACTTTCGCTCAGTTCCGGCGGCTCTTCGCGCAGGATCGCAGTCATTGTTTCCGCAGACGTGTTGCGCTTGAAAGCGCGCTCGCCGGTGAGCATTTCGTACAACAGTGCGCCGAAGGCGAAGATGTCGGACCGAGCGTCGGTCGCATCGCCCCGCACCTGCTCTGGCGACATATAGCCGACCGTTCCCATCACAACGCCCGGGAGCGTAGCGGGAGATGTCAATGTGAGCTCAGTATTGCCGCCCTGTTGTGAGCTCGCTAATTTTGCCAAGCCGAAATCCAATATCTTGACGCGGTCGTCCCTGGTTATAAATACGTTCTCCGGTTTCAGATCCCGGTGCACGATTCCCTTCACATGCGCACCCGCAAGTCCTTGAGCGATGCCGCGCGCATAATCAATGGTGCACCGCATCGGCAGCGGACCAGCTTCGAGGACTTCCCGCAGAGTTTTGCCTTCAAGGAACTCGCTGACTAGAAAAGGTGCACCGTCGTATGCACCAATGTCGTGGATGCCCAGAATGTTCGGGTGGTTCAAAGCGGCAATGGTGCGGGCTTCTTGTTCGAAACGCCGGAGCCGGTCCGCGTCTCTGGTCAGCGCTTCGGGTAGGACCTTGATCGCCACGTCGCGGCCGAGACGCGTGTCGCACGCGCGGTACACGTCGCATGCCGCCGGAACCAAGCGGAGCAATGATTTCGTATGGACTGAGCTTCGTGCCAGGAGTTAGAGGCATGTGTGCGCGTCATTATAGCCCGAACCGTCCTTCTCCAACCGGATGCGAGGATTCTTAGCTTTGTGCACACCGGAACGGACGGTGAGATACACTAAGCGCCCATGAACAAGAGCCTTGCCCTCACGATGCTCCTCTCATGCGTTTCGATGTCCTCCGCTGAGCCGCAACAAGAAAATGTAAGTGAGAAGTTGATCGGAGCTTGGCGATTGGTTTCGGTGGAGGGTACAGACCCCACTTTTCACTTTGCCTACGATCATCCGACGGGCATCATCATTTACGATCAGTCCGGCTGGATGGCTGTCTAAATCGACATCAAAGGTATTCGCAAGCCCTTTCATAACGGCCCTGCCTCCGGTAGTGATGAAGAGAAGGTGGATGCCTTCGACAATTATGTCGGGTATTACGGCACATACACGCTGGATGTGAAAGCCCAAACTATGACCCACCACCTAGAAGACGCGACGTCACCAAATTGGCGCGGCGTCAATAATGTCCGATGGTTCGAGTTTCAAGGTAATGATCGTCTCTCCTGATCCCCCGCGAGGACGGAAAAGGAGGAGTCATTGACCGAAAGCATGCGACGTATAAGCTGTTATGGGAGCGCATCAAATAAAGATTTATCAGCAAGTCCGCTTTCTGGATGAGTAGTCGGCAAAGCGGACAATGGCTCGTTCAGTCTGGTGGCCCAATTCCGATTATGTCGTTTACGGCATCTTGAATCCGCTGTTTGCAACCGAGTTATCGTTCCGTTGTCTGAATCGAAACGTGACCGAGCAGAAATTGGATTTGCTCCAGTTCGCCTCCGGCCGCGTAGCAAAGCCGTGCACACGTTCTACGGTTATGCCGCATGCGGCATGAGCGGAGTTATGCCGAATCGGAGATCATGCCGAATCGCGATTCTAACATGCCCTCGAATCCGCGCGAATCCTGCCGATCGTCTATCGTGCGACCCGGTCCATGCGGCATAATCCGCTGTGCTTCACAGGACATGGACGAGGCTCAACACTCACCATCAATTGTTTAGCATCCTTTCTTGCTCTTTGGCGAGCTTCCTCGGCATCCCCACGCAGTTGGCGCGCCAAGCGGTTTTTGGAGTCGATCACGAATGTTACGGCGAGGTATGCTTGGGCGAATCTTATCGAGGCCAGTTCGGTATTCCGATCTTCGGCTGGCGCCAGACTATGCCGAATCACTTCGCCGAGAAACAGCTCAGGCCGCTGCCAGGGCGCGAGCATTCGGCGTAATCCGGGATTCGGCATAGCTACGGAGGTCGTGCGGCGCAATGCGCTCCAAGCCTGCTCTCTCGCAGCAGGTAGGGTTATAATCCATAAATCTTGGGGTGGCTCGGCGGAGGGTTTATGCCAGCCTTGAAATTACTATCCCTGCCCGCACTATTCCTCGTGTACTGCCCGTTTTGTCACGGGCAAGATCTGACAACGTTCAACGGCGACTGGCACCTGACCGGATTATCCGGACACCAGCGGCCCGATGCAAGGCAATAACTGGGTTCTTTTCTTAACTCAAAGGACACGCGGGGCGAGACTTCTGCAATCCAAATCAATTCAGCTGATTTCGGCAAAGGAGAACCTACGATGCTTGACCGCAAAATTTCACGACGCAGAATGATGCAATTGGGAGTCGGAGCCGCGACCGCAGGTGTCGTCCCAGTTTCCAAGCCATTGGCTTGTGCTTCTGCTGTCGACGCCCTTAATAGTGACTTGGATCTCCCCGGCGGTCCTCAACTTCAGCGCTCGATTAACACGGCTTATGCCTTTCTGCGTCAGATGATGGATGCGTACGCACAGGGTTCTACCGTACGCCTGTGCCAGAGTTATTGTGATCAGATTGCGGGCGGCACGTTCTTCAGTACGGCATTCACCTACGACAATGCGCTGCTTGCCCTCGCGCTTCTTGCCCGCGGACGGTTGGACGACATAGCGCGTGCCATCATCATCGGCAATGCTTTGCTGTACGCGCAACAAACCGATCCTGCCGGTGACGGGCGCCTTCGCCAGGCGTACATGGCAGGAACGCCTGACAGCCATGGTGTTTTCGTGACGCCGGGCCTCTCTTTCTTTCAGGGTAGCGCGGTCGGCGATGTCGCCTGGGCAGGGATTGCGCTCGCTCAACTTTATGCTCGCACCCGCGTGCAGACCTACCTGGAGGGCGCGCTGCGTGCTGCGACTTTCATCGAGACCACGACACGGGATAATACGAACGTCCCGCCAGGCGGATACTTCTTCGGTAATGGCCAGACTAATAAATCGACGGAACACAATATTGACGTGTACGCTCTGTTCACGATGTTGGCACAGCTCTCTGGGGATAACTCGTGGGACGACGGTGCCGCCCACGCCAGAGCGTTTGTAGAGGCTATGTTCGATGCGCCCTCTGGACACTTCTGGACCGGCACTTCAGATCCGACGCACATTTTCTTCAATAACAGTCCGGAAGATGTTCAGACGTGGTCGTATCTGGCATTTCAGGATCCCGATTTTGCGATCACGCTTGATTGGGTCAAAACCAATCTCGCGACCACTGACACAACCTTCGCGTTCCAGAATGGTTGGGGCAGCAACGGTAGTTTGCGGCTACGTGTGTCGGGCATGACGTTTGCCAGTCTGAGCAAACTCGGAACTGTGCTGGGCGACAATACCGTGGATGCCGACGCGGTCTGGCTTGAAGGCACCAGCCACTTGATCGCCGCCTTGCTGCAACGCCGCTTGCCAGCCACGCGTGATATTCCAAGCTTTCACGGCGATGTGGCTCTCGCCGCTGCATTGCTCGAGAACGTGCAGGTGGCGCAAAACAGCCTGGGCAAGGGGCAGACAGTTAATGGCCAGCCGCTCGCAATAGGCCAGGGCATCACGGCCGCAACGAGCATCCTGAACACCGGGTTTGGGTTCAACTATTTCCCATTCCTTCACATCGGCGCGACCTCTTGGTATGTAATGGCCGGGCAGGCGGCAAATCCGCTTCAAAGCATGCCTGCTTTTCGGTAGGCCTTTTGATCGTCGCCTCGCGAGTGTAGTTATAGTGGCCACTCAGGTCTCTTCGACAAGGATTTCGGTGTCGATGAGCGGCACGGCCACAACGTGTTTTTTTCGCGACGGCGACAAGGTGTTCCGCACATAGTTATTAACAACCGCGGTGACGAAGCGATGGGCAGCACCTGGAGCTACCTCGACATCACACCGCTCGGCCGGCAGGAGACTTGGGAGGACTCGCCAGAGGGGTACCCCAGACTCCGCCGTACAAGTGGTGGAACTGCCATAACAACTACAACGCGGAACCAACACCTCACGCGAAGTGGATCGATATCCTAACGGACCCTGAAGGAGCCGCTGTCCGTAGGCGCGAGGAAGAGGCAAAAGCGAGCTAAAGGAAAGGGCAACCACTTCGTCGCTTTACACAGGTACAACCTCGAAACAAAGCAGGAGAATTTGGCGTTCGCTTGCAGTGTTTCGATAACCAGAACTCTGGCTTGTTCAGCACGGTTCGCGTCAATTTCAATGCCCTATTGAAAACCATGGGCTCCTCTCAGCAGACATGTGAATGCCAAGACCGCATTGACGCGGAGAAGGTGCACAAGGCTGTTGCTCAGGAGTTCGTGGTGAAGGAAAAGAAGAAGAGAAGAAATCCGCTCCTGATAAGAGCGCGGCCTTAGACGAACGTCATTCCCTGGGCGGAGCAAATCCCTTCCGCCCTTCTCTTGCCCGCACACCGCACGATGCAGGCGCATTACCGTGTTGCCACGTGGCATGGCGAATCGGTCACGCGGGATAATTAAGGTTGAGAACTCCCGATCATGTTATCCGCGAGAGCGTCGTTCGGGATCCCGCCGAAATAACTCAACGCGATTCGCATCGATATCAACTAACTACTCTGCTTCCGGACGAAGATCTGGAGAAGGAGTCTTGATGGCCCCGTCACCGAACTCGCCACCATACTGGGCACCCGCGACGCTTGTCTTGCTCTCTGGGTAGCTCGCGGCTCCTACCACCGGGATCGACGTTCTGGTCCCTCCCGGATTCGGACTGCTCCGCGGCCAAGTTCGGTACTCGCCTACGCGGCGGAGCGCGAAACCATCCTGGATTATCTCCACCACGAACGCTTTCAGGATCGCTCGCCCGCCGCCGTCTATTCGACCTTGCTCGATGAAGGGCAGTATCACTGCTCCACGGGGGCGTTTGACGAAAGGAACTTAAAGTACGATAAGAAACCTTCTCCTTGTTGTTTTCAGCGGTTTACAAGTCGATGAAACAGGCCAAGCATCGGAACGCGGGTCCAATTAAATGGATAATGTCCGTTTCGTCAAACGCCCCCATACAGTGCAACGCATGGCTAGGGTGACTTCGACCAGCTAGCCAGCCTTTCGCTGGAGGTCGGCGCATTTTGCACACGGGCATGTGTGATCGAGTTCGTCAGGCGCAGCAATGTGTCCGCACTTCTCACAGACATAGGAGTTTGTCTCGGCTCTTTCCGTCATCACGACGAGACAATAAGGACAAAAAACGGCGGAGATAGTCATTCTAATTAGATATGCGATGATTGATGCTACGTTGGTTGACAAGTTGAGGTTCCGAACGAAAACCCCGCCGATGGCTACTGCCAGTGGGCGGTCGCGATTTACTCTTCGAGCGGGAAAGCCGCTGGGTGGCAGGATACAACGGAAACCGCCAAGCCAACCGCGTCCGATGGCCAAATGAACGACCAATTGGGTTCCAGGGTAGCTGTTTGGGGCGACAGGAGCTGTCAAACTGACTGTCGCTGATTCAATGTTTTGCACATACTCTAACTTCCGGCCATTGAAATGCGATTCCTAGTCTTGCTTCTCTCAAACGAAAAAGGAACAGCATTTGTAACTTCCGAAATGGCATTCGAATGCGCGGTGGTGTCGAGCGATCCTCAAGCACTGGGGAACGCCTCCCCGCTGCTGCAGGATTTCTCGATCTCGGCGACCCTATTCCCGGATCTCTTGGGGCATTCGAAACGTTCTGGATCAAGGCAGCACCGACCTGATTGCGGTCAATATGCGTGGCTCGAAAGCAATACTGCATCAAGAAGCCACTCGTCGATTTCTAAACCAAGTCGTCTACTTCGCTCGGCCGGCAATCGCAGAGATCGACACGCAAAAATGCCGGAACGGATCCAATGGATCAGGAGTAGGGCAAACAAATGTAGCAGCAAGCCTGAATTGCGAGGCCGAAGCATCGCATGCTCCCAAGAGATCGGTGTGCGGACAGCTAGCGTTAGGGGGAGCCGGGACCGCTCCTGGAATCCAGGATCTCAGGCCGGGGGTTGGGTTCGTGCTCCTGCCTGCCTGGGAAAAGCCGCTCAGTAACTTGTTTCGGCTATCGGATCATTTTCCAGTTCGTACGCCATCCCGCAGGGTGTTCCCGTCATCTCAACTAGGCGCCGTAGCTCGGGCCGCTTCGTCGCAATGCCCTTGAGTCCGCTCAAGCAGGGGCTGATTCCATTTTGTTGGAGGTGTATCAATGAGGAAGACTGTTCTCGTAAGTATAGCCGCGCTGCTCGTTCTGGTCGCTTCGGGAGTTTGGGCTCAAAACAAGGCTCATGCAGAACGCATCACAAATGGTCCCGTAGTCAAGAAAACCACCGATACGGTAGCGGAGATTTCGTGGTCTACTGACGCGCCGGGCAGCAGTATCGTGAAATATGGCACCAGCGCCAATTCGCTAAATGAGAAGGCAGAAGAACCGTGGGGTGGAAAGAAAGAATCTAACGGCGACTTCAATCACACCGTGTGGGTCAAGAACCTGAAACCAAACACAACCTACTATTTCGTGGTCGAGACCGGGCAAGGTCTTGGTACGGGCACGGAAACGCAAAGTCGCCCGCAGGAGTTCCATACTATGGCTAAGTGAAGGTGCTGCCCCGGTTCCTCGAACAAGCAGGGACCATTTCACATTTCGAGAGCGAGAGGGCGCAAACTGCGCCCTCTTCGGTTTGTGGAACAAGCGTTCAAGGGCATAAACCCGTAGGGGCTGGCTGACATCCACACTCTGAGAGGTAATCATGAAACTTGTGACCGCAACCATCGTCTTTACTGTCGTCGAGCTGCTGTTGGTCGGAGGCGCCTTCGGTCAAGAAACGCCCGCGATCTCACACAGGACGAAGTCGTGAAGGCATTTTCGGCTGCAGAATGGGTTCAAGTAGACAAGACGGTCAGAAACACAGCACTCAATGCTGCGTTAGAGTCTTTCGAGAAAAAAGACTATTTGACGATGCCAATGAGCGTCCTGTATTTGTTTAATCGTCCTCAGGACTACGGTTTTGCTCGTGCCGAGCTTCCTAGCAAGTTCGTCCCGAACTCGACGATACGTTGCTCAAAGCGAACTCTTCTGACAAAGCAATTAAATGACGCAGGGGCTCTTGCGGCCGGCAAGCTGTATCGAACCTTTGATGCACTGCGGGTTTCGTTCGAGACACACTCGAATCGGCTGTACACCTGGCCCTTCCACCATGAACCTGTCCCCTGGGGAAATCGCCGAACTGACCGCCGCAACCTGTGAGTCTGCTCAAGCGGTAGGCCGGATGGCTGCGGGGTGCAGACGTCGCGACCGAGCGGGACGAGGGCTACGGCTACGGAAGGGAAAGCAATTCAGTTCCTCGCTCAGGGGGGAGCGACTCTTCAATGACGGACGCCATTAAGAGATAACGTTACCTCTGCTTCAATGAAACATGGTGCGTTTGTGGGGAGAGAATACGAGCAACGCGCGCGGTTAGCGAACGCGTAAAGGTACTCCCGGGCTTATCGCAGCCAATTCTCCCGTCGAAGGTCCCCGACGTGGGCGAATTCCTTTTCATTATCGGTGACAATGGTGCAACCAAGAGTAAGCGCCTGAGACGCAATGAGCAGGTCATTGGCGCCGACTGGTCTGCCAGCCTTCTCAAGTCGCGTACGCAGCAATCCGTAGGCAGCATCGGCCGGCACCTCGAAGGGCAAGACTTCAAGCGCCCCAAGCACCGCTTCGAGTTGGGCCGAGAGCCGCGGTGAGCCTTTCTTGGTAGCCCCGTAACGCAATTCCGCAGCAACGATGATGCTGGTACAGACTTGCGCTTCGCCAACCTTGCGGATGTGCTGTGCCACGTTTCCGTGCGGGTTGCGGACGAGATCAGAAACGATGTTGGTATCGAGAAGGTAGCGCATCAGAGATCGACCGGATCAGGTGGCAAATCAGGGATGGGTGGAAAATCCTCGTGCAGCGGCGTCAGGGTAGCCAACACTGCCAGCAGGGATTTCGGTGGAGCGGGCTCGATAATAAGCCGATCGCCTTCCTTTCGCATGATCGCCTCCTCACCCCGAAATTCGAACTCACGGGGTATCCGCACTGCCTGATTCCGACCGTTCTTAAAGATTTTGACATGGCGTTCCGGGCTCATAGCGATCTCCTTGGCATATGCCTAGCATATGCTATCGAAAGATTCATGTCCACCCTGTATACAGTAAGTGCTAACCTATTGATGCAAAGTGACTTAACTCAAGAAAGAGATGCTGATCTCTTCGCTTACACCTTCATCGCCTGAGCCGTCGAAATG
>Ga0210403_10003324_pt1 | contig 14220 bp, 11 predicted proteins | sample IncBWC19MmetaG_FD_150863 | JGI IMG/M metagenome (GOLD analysis project Ga0210403, IMG submission 150863) | Forest soil microbial communities from Barre Woods Harvard Forest LTER site, Petersham, Massachusetts, United States - Inc-BW-C-19-M | ecosystem: Environmental > Terrestrial > Soil >... | reverse complement strand
ACGGTGGCCCGGTTTGCGCAAGATGCGGCACTGCGGGTAGCCCCGAGGTCGATTGGCAATTCACCCTCGTCATGGCCGCCTATGATTTCGTCCGCCTGCCAAATTGCTCGCCCTGCCCGTGCCGTTAGCCCCTGGACAAGCACCCGGCATTGTCAAGTTGGGCGGTTCTGATAAAGTGCCCCGGTCGGTGGCGGGCAGCTCGGGGTCGAAAAGCGCTAGCGCGTGCCTATCATCTTGCCTCCATCAAGGAGGGCAAGGTTGAAGGACAACAACCCGCCCTCGTCGACTTGACAATGCCGTGGCAAAGTATGACGGGTACCGGCATTCCTGCCGTTTGATCTGCCTGCCGTCAGACGTGCAAAACAGAAGGATATTGTTGAAAAATACGGGGTGTGACCCAACAAGCTCAGTTTGAGCACTCCTCGCGGATCACCGCTCTAGCGATTTCAATCGCTCAATAATACGCGCAGGCGGCCGTCGCCTCGCGAAAAGGGCTGCGAGGTTTCCTCGCATCGTCGCCGTATCGGGATGGGCGGAGCCGAGAGCCTTTTTTCGGGTCGCTGGGGCGCGCTCAAAAGAGTCGCGCGCCCAAAGAGTCGCGCGCCGGCGCGACCCGCATAGGAAAAAATTTTGGCTCCTCGCCGCCGTTAAGCGGGGTAACTTATTCTAATATTTGTTAGAACATCACGACATCAGGCTTAGCTTTAGATTTGCGAAATTTCTGGGAACCATTTAGTAAAAAAATTTGTTTAGGTCGCGTAAGTAATGAGCGAGCTCAAGTCAAGGATAATGAAACGACTTTTGGCTACGGCCCTCCCACGGTCCTGACCGGTGCGCTCTCGCTGTTGGCGCTACAAGACCGGGGTGCCGCCGCGTCGCCTTCGGCGCAAAAGTGGGGGTCGCGTATACGGCGGCCGATAGTGAGGAGCTATCATCGAGGTTGATTGCAACGACAGATCCGGTGGCGCGCAACAGCTGCACGAATTAGACAGCGCGTTGGCGCAACTCCCGGAACAGTAGCCAATGGGATGAGGTCCGGTTTCAACAGGCCTCTGCCCAAAGCAACAGTAATTTCCGCTCGCGCTCTGGCGGCTTAAAGGGACGCGCCCGGGCGGCAGTTGCGTCGCGTCTAACGGAGAATGAGCATGGAAAACAAAAGCGTTCACTCGGGTGTGGCCCAAGCGGGAGAGGCAGTTGGGGAGGGGGTCCGGAACGCCACCTCTGCGACCGCAGCCGCGACGGCCCAAGCCGAAAGGGCGGTTGGGGAAGCGGGCGAAGCTGTTCAGCAAACCGCTCGGCAGGCCTTGTCCCAGGCAAGCGATGTCGCCGACGATATGCTGGCTGCCGGGCGTCACGCGGTCCAAGCTGCAACGCGTCAAGTCGACGAGCAGCCGCTCATGGCGGTGATCGCTGGCTTCGCCCTTGGCTACATCGCGAGCTGGTTGATACACGGGCGCCGGTAAGTCGGTGAAAGCCGCACCAGCATCGAGAGCCGCAGGAATACGGCCAACGACCTGAGATCGGATCTATCGCTTGATTGCGTTCGGCTGACCGAACTGAAGTAAAGGCTTGCGGGATGGAAGCGCCTCCAGTCGAGAGACGTCTCGCGGCAATTCTCGCCGCGGATGTCGAAGGCTACAGCCGGCTGATGCACGGCGATGAAGAAGCGACAATGGCAACGTTATCCGCCCGTCGTGCACTTGTCGACGAGCTGATCGGACGACATCGAGGCCGGATCGCGAACACAGCCGGCGATAGTGTGCTCGCAGAATTCGCGAGCGTGCTTGACGCGGTTCATTGTGCGGTCGAGATCCAAGAGGCGCTTGCAGGTGCGAACGCCGGTGAGCCGGACGGGCGACAAATGCTCTTCCGGATCGGCGTCAATGTCGGCGACGTCATGTTCAAAGAAGGCGACATCTTCGGTGATGGCGTGAATGTCGCTGCTCGGCTCGAGGGACTGGTCAAAGGTGGCGAGATCTGCGTTTCGCGGGGCGTGCATGATCACCTGCGTCATCGCGGCATGGCGTTCGATGATCTGGGAGAGCAGCTGGTCAAAAACATTGCGCACCCGATCCGGGCGTTTCGGCTCCGTATCGGCGGAGATCGGTCCGAGCAAGAGGTCCCGACCCCCGGGGAGTTGGCTGAGTCACCTGGTTCGTCTTCCGTCCCGTCGGCCAACTCCGAACTCTCCGCCGACAATGAGGTCGCCCTCGAGCTCGCGCTTTGGGACAGCGTCAAGGACGGCAGCACTGCCGAGCTCGAATCCTACCTCGAGCGGTATCCGGAAGGTACCTTTGCCTCGCTCGCCCGAACACGGCTTGATGCCGCCGCGCCCTCGTCCGCAGGCCGAGCGGCGCCGACGCCCGAGGAAGTCGCCGCAGAGGCTCTCGACCTTGCCTTCTGGAACTCCGTCAAGGACAGCAATCGACGTGAGGAGTTTCGGGCCTATCTGGAACAGCATCCGAACGGCCATTTCGCCGGACTCGCTCGGGCGCGCCTCTCTTCCTCAGATGTGGCATAGCGTGCATCGCCGGATCGACGGCTTTCCGCGCCGGGGTGATGAAGCGCCAACCCTCGCGCGTGCACAGGGGGCCTACCGATCACCTTGGCGACCGATCCCCAGCGGCGAGCCTATTTTAACGATCGGCGGGGTTGGGGACAGCCAACAGATCGCCGCGCGCCAGAGCCACCCGGTTCGTGGCGCCATCACGGGTCCTGAAACAACAGGGGGCCGAATGGAACCGACACACCCATTGGTGACAGGGCCTCCCGAACCGCGGGGGTCCGCGATGCCCAAATCCGCTTCCGGCCCTCATAGGGTGGAGATCCATGCCTCCCATACTCCCCCTACAAGTCTGGGGACCCTGGCCGTCGGTGTCGTTACCGTTGCTGCGCTGTACTTCGGACGGGAAGTCTTCGTTCCGATGGCCCTTGCGATCCTTCTGGGGTTTGCGCTCGCGCCATTCGTGCTGCTTCTGCGCCGTTGGCACTTGGGCCGTGTGCCTTCGGTAGTTGCAGTTGTCGTCCTCGCCTTCCTGATGATCGTCGGGATCGGCGTATTCGTCGGCAACCAGCTTGCCCACCTAGCCGGGGAGCTTCCCGGATACCAGACCAACATTGCACAAAAGATCCGATCGCTTCGGGACACGACAACCAAGGGGGGCGTTGTCGACCGTACCTCGGCGATGCTGAGCAATCTTAATAACGAGATCACGAAACCAGAGGAAAAGGAAAAAGGCAGCGTGGCGAATCCCGTTGCCGCTCTACCGCGCAACAACCAGCCGCAAGACCCGGTGCCAGTCGAGATACACCAACCCAATGCGTCGCCGTTCCTGCTCCTCCAGCAGTTCGCCGTACCCCTGCTTCAACCTTTCGCGACGGCTGGAATCGTCTTGGTTTTCGTAATTTTCTTCCTGCTACAACGGGAAGATCTGCGAGATCGCTTCATTCGTCTCGCCGGGGCGGGAGATCTGAGGCGCACAACGGTGGCCATGGATGACGCCGCCAGCCGCCTCAGCCGTTACCTCCTGACGCAGACCGCGATCAACACGAGCTTTGGCGTGCTTGTCGGGACCGGGCTGTGGTTCATCGGCGTACCCCATCCGGTACTCTGGGGCATTCTCGGGATGCTGCTGCGGTTCGTGCCCTATATCGGCCCTGTTATTGCCGCCGCGCTTCCGGTGATCGTCGCGCTGGCCGTCGATCCTGGGTGGGCCATGCTGCTCTGGGCGATGGCTCTGTTCCTCGTCGTCGAACTCGCCATCGGGCAGGTTATCGAGCCCTGGCTCTACGGCCACAGCACCGGGCTTTCCGGCATCGCGGTTGTCGTCGCCGCGGCTTTCTGGACGCTACTTTGGGGACCCGTTGGACTGCTATTGTCGACGCCATTGACGATGTGCCTCGTTGTCCTCGGCCGGCATGTCGAGCGTTTACAGTTTCTCGAGGTGCTTCTCGGCGACCAACCTGCATTGGCGCCGGAGGAAGCCTTTTACCAACGAATGCTCGCCGGGGATCCCGACGAAGCAGCGCGCCAGGCTGAGGAGTTTCTTAAAACCGAACCGCTGTCGGCCTACTACGACGAAGTCGCGATCGGCGGGCTTACTCTGGCCCAATTCGACGTGAACCGCGGTGCGCTGGGACATGACCACCGGGTCCGGATCAAAGAAGCGGTCGATGGACTCATTGATAATCTTGCCGACCACGATCCCAAATCTGTCCAGAAAGAGGGGGATAGTGGCGAGGCGGTAATACCGCCGGTTTTCGCTCCAGAGGAACTTGCCCCCCCTTGGCGAGGAACCGTCGTATTATGTGTTGCCGGCCGTGGATCGCTCGACGAGGCATCGGCGGCAATGCTGGCACAGCTTCTGCAAAAACACGGCATTGGTGCGCGTGTGGTGCCGTCCGAAGCCGTTTCGGTACCGAACCTGTTCAGGCTCGACGTGACCGACGTGCAGATGGCCATTCTTTGCTATCTCGAGCCCGGCAGCTTCTCGAACCCGTGCTACCTCGTGCGGCGATTGAGGCGCAAGCTACCTAAGGCGACGATTGTGGCCGGGTTCTGGACGCTAAAGAAGAACGAAATCGAGGAGCGGAATGCAGTGACGCTCACGGGCGCCGACCTCGTCGCCGTGTCGTTACGGCAAGCAGTCGAGCAGGTAGTCGATGCCGTACATGCGAGCACTGACGGCCAGTTGAACGCTGAAAACGGACCGCCCATTCCGCTATCGGCAGCATCGTGACGACGAACAAGGCTGCCTTTACTCGACGCCCAACAATAGAATCATTCACTGGAGATGTGTCATGTCGATATTGGAAACACTGCAAACCGATCACCGCCAGGTTAGGGAACTCCTGAAAACCATCCTCTCTACCGCGGACGCCAAAAAGCGAAGCGACCTTTTCAAGCAGTTCAGAACCGAACTGACGGCGCATAGCCGGGCCGAGGAAAAGGTGCTCTACCGCGGAATGGAAAAATCCGAGGAGGGCAAAGACGACGCGCTCGAAGGCGCGGTCGAGCATGAGGTCGTGGATCGTCTGATGGAAGACCTGTCACGGAGCCGGAGTATCGGCTCAGACAAATGGACGGCTCGTTGCACCGTGCTCCAGGAGCTTCTAGAGCACCACATCGACGAAGAGGAAGGCGAGTTTTTCAAGATTGCCCGGAAAATCTTCGATCGTGAGGGCTTGACCAAGATGGGAACGGCATTCACGGCCGAGAAAACCAAGCTTGCGAGTGCCATAACCTAAAAACGAGCCGCCGCGATTAGGAAAGGAGTATTGGAGATTTCCGTTTTCTAGCTAACTTATTTACTCTTAGGTATTCTATTTATTGAAATTTTATCCGGTAATCCCCAAATACCATTATCCTACAGCTGAAAAGTGGATGTGCACCATGAAAACCGCACGGCGGACTGGCGCCGACCTCCGCAAAGTGACGAAAACCCTGGCTGTTGCCGGCGCGAATTTGGCGAAAGGTGCCGAACTTGCTATGGCCAGTAGCCGTGTCGTTTCCAAGCGAACTGAGCTGGGCGTTGCTGCAATAGCTGATCCACTCCGAGCGGAGCACCGAGAATTGGAGCGGATAATTCCGGAAAAGACGAAAGCGTTCTCCGCCTCCAACGCCGTTCTGATCAAAGGTTTGGGTGAGATGGCCGAACGGGCGGCCGGCTTTGTGATCAATGAAATGGCGATCGCAACGCGCATGACCTCCGAGTTGGCGCTCTGTCGTACCCCGGCGGCCGTGTTGGGTTTGCAGAGCCGGTTAGCGATGGAATGGTATGGGCGCGTCTTCTCTCAATATATTGCATTGGCCGCGTTGGCGGTCCGCTCGCAGGGAGCGATGCTGACTCCCGTGCATCGTGCGGCGACGGACAACGCCCGACGGCTCAACGCGTGAGTGGTTGGAACGGCGAGCGTCGAGGCGATGCTGGACCTGGACCCAACGTCCGACCACCATCGCTCAGGCCAAGGTGGAGGTTTTCGAACGTGCACGCGACACGGTCGTGCCGGCGCTTATGCGAACCTTCGGCCGGGTGGAGATTGAAGTGCCGCGCGACTCTCTCGTTGAGAGCGACGGCGCCCGCGCTGGTCCCATGTCGCACGACCCAAATGGAACCTTAGCTGCAGCCCAGCCGTCAACTCAGTGACGACGTCCCGGGCCTAGCGACCTTAGACGGCGCGATAATCGAAGCACCTCTGCTCGAAGAACCCTGATGCCAAGCCAAAACCATTTCGACGCCATCGCCCTGCTGAAGGCCGACCATCGCAAGGTGGAGGATTTGTTTGACGAGTTCGAAGCCGCCAAGGGCGCAGCCAGAAAGCAGGCGCTGGTTGAGAAGATCTGCGCCGAACTCAGCGCGCACACAGTGATCGAGGAAGAAATCTTCTATCCGGCCTGCCGAGGCAAGGTCGAAGAAGGCTTGCTCAATGAAGGGTATGTCGAGCACGACGGCAGCAAGGTCCTAATAGCTGAGCTACTCGCGAGCGCTCCGAGTGCGGAATTCTACGACGCCAAGGTCAAGGTGCTGTCTGAACAGATAGAGCATCACGTTCACGAGGAGGAGCGGCGCTCGGACGGGATCTTCGCTCAAGCCCGGGTTGCTGGCCTTGATATGGACGAGCTTGGCGATCGCCTGAAGGCGCGGAAGGAGGAGATCCTGGCTGAGTATAAAACGAGCGGCATACCGGCGCCGGAAACGCGCACATTTACCGGCCACGCGCTCGAACAAGGAGAGCCGGTCGACGAAAACGCGGCGCCTGTTTAAGCGCCCATCCTGGTACCGCCGCTAACCGAAGTCTGAAGAACGCTCAACGCCCGATCGCCCAATTCGGCGATCGGCCCTTGCTTTCGGAGTTCTAATGCCCAAGAGATCACGCGGCCGCGCGCGGCCGCCCATAGCTCGCACTTCCGGTCAGTCCGCCTCTGCCATCGATAAAGAATCCCTCCACGGGGAAACCAATAAGACATCCGACCTCGCGCTTGACACCGTCGAACCCGGCGAGGTGATGAGCGGGAATCAGGGCGTCAAGATTTCCGACGACCAAAACTCCCTGAAGGCCGGACCACGCGGCCCCACGCTGATGGAGGACTTCCACCTCCGTGAAAAGATCACCCATTTCGACCACGAGCGCATACCCGAGCGGGTTGTCCATGCGCGCGGCGCTGCGGCGCACGGCGTGTTTCGGGTCTATGAGGATCTGTCGGACCTGACTATGGCCGGCCTCCTGACCGATCCGTCGCGGCAGACGCCTGTCTTCGTGCGATTCTCGACTGTCGCCGGTTCCCGCGGGTCGACCGACTGCGCGCGCGACGTGCGCGGATTTGCGGTCAAGTTTTATTCCGAGGAAGGGATTTGGGACCTCGTCGGCAACAATATGCCCGTCTTCTTCATCCAGGACGCGATCAAGTTCCCCGACCTGATCCATGCGGTCAAGCCCGAGCCAAACAACGAAATTCCCCAGGCAGCTTCGGCTCACGACACCTTCTGGGATTTCGTCTCATTGACGCCCGAAAGCGCCCATATGCTGATGTGGGTGATGAGTGACCGGGCCCTGCCGCGCAGCTTTGCGATGATGGAGGGGTTTGGCGTCCACACGTTCCGGCTGATCAACGATGCCGGCACGGCCCGTTTTGTGAAGTTTCACTGGAAACCGGTCAAAGGCGTCAAGTCCCTCGTCTGGGATGAAGCGCAGAAGATCTCTGGCAAGGACCCTGATTTTCACCGCCGCGATCTCTTCGAGGCGATCGAGCGCGGCGACTATCCGGAATGGGAGCTGGGCCTGCAGATCGTCGAGGAGGAGGACGAGTTTAAATTCGACTTCGACCTCCTCGACCCGACCAAGATCATCCCTGAGGAACTCGTTCCGGTGCGCCGCGTCGGCAAGCTGACGCTGAACCGCAACCCCGATAACTTTTTCGCGGAAACCGAGCAGGTCGCCTTCCATACCGGCCACGTCGTGCCGGGAATCGACTTCACCAACGATCCCCTATTGCAAGGGCGTCTGTTCTCCTACATCGACACTCAGCTTCGCCGCGTCGGTCCGAACTTCGCCGAGCTCCCAATCAATCGGCCCCTCAATCCCGTCTGCAACAACCAGCGCGATGCGATGGCGCGGACCGTGATCAACAAGGGGCGGGTCTCCTATTTCCCGAACCGCCTAGGCGGCGGTTGCCCGATGCATTCACCGGAGGCTGCCGACGCCTTCGTCAGCTACGCCGAAAAGGTCGACGGTGCGAAGATCCGTATCCGCAGTGACAGCTTCTCCGACCACTTCAGCCAAGCGACCCAGTTCTGGAACAGCATGTCCGATTGGGAACAAGCACACATTGCCGAGGCCTTCGCCTTCGAACTAAACCAAGTCGAAAGCGAGGAGGTTCGTCACCACGTGATAAACGAGCTCCTCGTGAATATCGCCGATGCGTTAGCAGAGGCGGTTTCCGCCCAAACTGGAATCGAGATTGCGCCGATCGGCAACCCCGAGAATCCCACACCGTCCGCGCCGACGCCGTCGGGACCCCTGCGCCCGGAGGCGAAGGACCTTTCGTCGCCGGCACTCAGCCAAGATAAACCCGGCGATACGATCAAGGGCCGGAAGATCGCCATCCTCGGCGGCGACGGCGTTGATGCGAAGCAGTTGGAGGCGGTGAAGGATGCGTTGATTGCGCAGGAAGCGCTCGTTGAATTGATCGCCGCTCACGCCGGGATGATTACGGATTCCGCAGGCAAGCCCCAGAAGGTCAATCGCGCAGCTCCCAACTCTCCATCAGTGATCTATGACGCTGTGGTCGTACCAGGTGGGAGCTCCGCGGCCGCACTGGCGAAATCGGGCTTGGCGGTGCATTTCCTCAATGAGGCTTACCGCCATGGAAAGCCGATCGCGGCGATCAGCGACGGCTCGCTCGTGCTGGACGCTTGCTCTCTGGGTGAGGCCAAGGCGCAGGATGGGGTTATTGTCGGCGATGGCGCGAATGCAATCGACGGCCTGATTGCCGCCTTGCTGCAGCATAGATTTCCGCGACGGCTCATCGCAGGCGTGCCAGCGTGACCCTCCGCAAGCTCGGCTTTACCCTCGCCGACACGGTCGGCAGAACGCGGTTGGAGGCGCGAAGGAGCTATACCACCTCAACTCGACAAGGAGGTGATGCAGCGACCCGGTGGCGGGACCGCGCATGCTATGGAGCAAGCGCATGAGGAGCACTGATGTTCATAGACCGGGGAGTATGGGTTTAACGGCACCGGAACACGCGCCCTTATGGGCGATCGGATTGAGCGCTCTGCTTATCGCAATCGGATTTGCCCGGCGGCGGGCCGGAGATGCGAGCCCTGCGAGCGGCGATCGCAGCCAGAGCGAGACAGGTCGTGGCCGGTCGGCAGAGACTCCCTCGGAGATCCCGGCCTCGGGATGGAAGGATATTCTTTTGCGCGTCTACCGAGGCATCTCGGAAAACCGCATCCTGTTGGTCGCCGCCGGCGTCACATTCTATGCGCTTCTCGCAATTTTCCCCGGGATCGCGGCTTTAATATCAATTTTCGGCCTGTTCACCGACCCGGCTAGTGTAGCCAACCATCTCGACACGATTGCGAACGTCGCACCGGGCGGGGCGATCGACCTTCTTCGTGAAGAAATGACCCGTCTTGCGTCACAGGGCGGGACAACCCTGGGCGTCAGCTTTCTAGTGAGCCTTGCGATCTCACTTTGGACCGCTAACTCAGGGGTCAAAGCTATCTTCGATGCGCTCAACATCGTTTACGGAGAAGACGAGAAGCGCAGTTTTCTTAAACTCAATGCCATCACTTTGTCTGTCACCCTTGGTATAGTTGTCTTTATCCTGCTTACGCTTGCAGCAATTGTCGCAGTTCCGGTTGCTTTGACGTATATTCCACTTCCCGGAGTGACCGCTCTGGTAGTTAAAATCGGCAGATGGCCCATTCTTTTCGCGCTTGTCACAACAGCGTTGGCGGTTCTTTACAAATACGGCCCAAGCCGCACCGAGCCGCGATGGCGCTGGATTACTTGGGGCAGCGTATCTGCTGCGATCGTTTGGCTCGCTGCTTCGGCCCTGTTCTCATGGTACGTGGCGAGTTTCGGCAGCTACAACAAGACCTATGGCTCGCTGGGCGCGGTGGTCGGCTTCATGACCTGGATTTGGATCTCGATCATCGTCGTTCTACTTGGCGCCAAGCTCAATGCGGAGATGGAACACCAGACGGCCCACGAAAGCACCATTGGGCAACCAAGACCGATCGGGAGACGCGGCGCAAGAATGGCGGACACGGTTGGGGCAGCACAGGCCTGAGAAGTGGATTGGCGACATGCTGACCATAAGCGAGGCACAACGGCGGACCGAGCTCTTCCTGACCGGGCAGATGCTGGAAGCGCTGCGCGCCGTCGAATACGGATTGCCAGCTTTGATACCCAGTTGCACGGATGTGGACTTGGCCGAGATCGCCCGCGCACGTGTCGAGATCCGCCATGTGCGAGGCGCTTCCGACGCCACCTACCTCATCAACGCCTTCGGCGAAGAGCTGTTGATGCAGCTGCAGCTCAACGCTCACAGGCTCGTCGTTGTTTATCGCGTGCCCGCACTCGATGCGCTCGACGCCAGTACCCTTGCGGTACGTCTCTGCCAGTGTCTCCCGCCATACCAAACGGTCGATGCCGCATTCACGGCGGTTGCAGCCCTGGCGCACCCCGAGGTACGCGCCGGCAACCCATCTCGATCGCTTACGCGTGTCATGCGACGGTGGCGGCAAAAGATTACATTTTCACGGCGTATCCGAAGAGGTGAAGGGGGTCATTACCGGCGGCCTTCTAGTCGTCTCCGATCATCGCATTGATACGGGATCCAAGAGCTTCCATGGTGAAGGGCTTGACCATTAACTGCATGCCGAGTTCGAGTTGGACACCCCTGAGCGCGGCGTTCTCGGCGTAGCCGGTAATAAACAGCACTTTCAACCCGGGTAGGACCTGACGCGCCGCTTCTGCAACCTGGCGGCCGTTCATGCCGTTGGGCAGTGCGACATCGCTTATCAGCAAGTCGATCCGGGCTCCTGACAGGAGGATCGCCAGTCCGGATGGGCCGTCGATAGCCTCGATGGCGTCGTAACCAAGCTCGCGAAGAACTTCCGCGATCAACATCCGCACCGCCGGCTCGTCATCGATCACCAGCACCGACTGGCATCGTTCCGCATGCGGCGCGTTGTCCAGCCGCGGCGAAGGGGTGTCTACCCCGGGCCCACCCACATGCCGTGGCAGGTAGATCGATACTTTGGTGCCGTGTCGCACTTCCGACTCGATCCGCACCTCTCCGCCCGATTGTTGGACAAACCCATAGATCATCGAGAGCCCGAGCCCGGTGCCTTGGCCCAGCGGCTTTGTCGTGAAAAACGGGTCGAACGCGCGCCCCTTTACCTCCGGTGTCATCCCGGCGCCTGTATCAGACACGGCGATTAACACATAGGAGCCAGCGCTGATCCTCTGTTCGCGGGCGGCTCTTTTGTTGATCGTCTGGTTGGCGGTTTCGATGATCAACGTCCCTCCGCCGGGCATCGCATCGCGGGCGTTGATACAAAGATTCACGATGGCGTTTTCAAGCTGGTTCGGATCGCAGAACGACAACCAGAGATCTGACGCCAGCGCGGTTTTCAGAGTGATCGAAGGGCCGATCGTGCGACGAATTAAATCCTCCATCCCGGAGATCCGATCGTTTGCCCCGATGGCCTTGGCGTCGAGCGTTTGCTGCCGAGCGAACGCCAGTAGCCGTTGAGTCAGGGCGGTGGCGCGATCCGCCGCTGCGCTCGCTGTATTGATATAGCGATCAAGGTCGTTCACGCGTCCCTGGCTCAGGCGAAGCCGCAGCAGCTCCAAACTTCCTTGGATTCCGGTCAGGATATTGTTGAAATCATGGGCGAGCCCTCCCGTGAGTTGGCCGACCGCCTCCATCTTCTGCGCCTGGCGGAGGACCTCCTCGACCCTCGCTCGGTTCGCCGTTTCAGCCTGAAGTGCCTGAAGTGCGTCACTCAATTCCGAAGTGCGCTCGATTACCCGGCTTTCCAGTAGCCGGTTACTTTCCTGAAGCGCTTCAGCTGCACATTTCTGGTCGTTGATGTCCGTCGCGGCCACAAACCACTCGACGATCCGGCCTGCTTGATCGCGCACCGGCTCGCCGCGCAGGAGGAACCAGCGAAATGCACCGTCATAACGCCGGATGCGGTGTTCCTGGCGATAGCGCGAACCCACGTTCAGGCCGTCCTCCAGTGCTCTGGTCAACTCATCGCGGTCCTCAGGGTGCATGGCATCCATCCATCCCCGACCGGTATCGGCATGCGAAGCTTGACCGGTGTAGTCATGCCACCTGTCGTTGTGCCACACGACTGTGGCGCTCGGCGCAATGCGCCAGAGAAGATCTGGCACTAGGTCCACGACTGCACGGAAGCGTTCCTCGCTCTCGCGCAGCGCGATCAGCGCTGTTGCCCGCTCCGACGCGCCCCTCGTCTGATCGGCGTCCGCCGGATCGAGCAGCACCCGCGCCAGCTCTTCGTGCCGCTCCATTAATTGGAGCATGTCCGGCTCGTATTCGATGTCGGGGTGCGTTTCGGTCCAGTAATGAGCTGCCCGGATGAACGCGAGATAAGCAATCAGATATTCGAAGTTTGTTTCTCCCACCGCGGCGCGCATCGCTTCCCGCGCGCGCCCCGAAGCGAGCGGGTCGAGAAAGAGGATCGTCAGTACATCGAACAGTTCGTACTCAAATGGCGTTGCCGAGGCCGGAATTTCTTCGGGAACCGGATGGTCAAGGAGGCGGGACACGGCCCGATCGAAGGCGGCTGAATTGGGGACCGGCCGTTGCAGCAGCGACAGAACCTCGGCGACGGTCCCGGCAGGGCCTGTCGCGTCGCCCGCCGGTCGGCCGGCGCCGATCAGAAAGCCGACGTGGCGGACGATGCAATAGCGGACGGGGCAGAATCGGGATAGGTGAACAAATAGTCTTTCCTTGAATAAGGACGGCAAAGGACTGTCGAGATAAGCGGATTGCGCGAAATCCCAGAGCCCCTCGATGAGCCCGGGGGCCGCACTCGCCGAGCAGAAGAAATTGGGCAGCACGCCAAACCGGTCGGCGACGTTGGCGCGAAAGGCTGCGCGCTGATGGTTCGCAGCGATGTCGTTCATTTGTCGCCTTTTCTGCCCAGCATGTCCGCCCGAGCATGACGGATTGGATCATCCACATCGAACAACAAGCGGCGCCAACGAGAAGATCCACGGTTATTTTCGGGAGACGAACTCGGCGGGCGAATGAGGCCTTCAAGTCAACAGGCACTTCGCTTGGCCGCGCATGCGCGGCCAATTCCGCATATCCGGTGAGCTCCGGCCTTCTTTAAACTTTTGCGGTATACTGCCCTGGCAGCGAGAGAGGATCGGCCAAGCCGGCTCGATTTCAAGCCTGAACATTATGAAGCGATGCAGCTCGTGATCGCGCTCCATGGTTGCATGACGCGATCGCTCGCCGGCGGGCGACGCGCCGAGGCGACGGTGCTGCCGACTTGGGTCAAACCGCACCACCAAATTGCTCGACCAGCCGCCAGAAGGGTCGGAATCGCTACACGAAATCAATTCGATGAGTACCGGATGCATGCGCGGCTCGATCGGGGCGTGGTCCGGCTGCTGACCGCACGGGTTCGACTGGACGCACAAATACCCGGCCGATCGCCGCGGCGGCGGCGTCGCTTCCCGCCAGGCAAGCCTATCTCGACGGGGAGCTGGGCGGCGTTCAATAGGATGGCACAACCCTCGTTCAGCCTCCTCCAGTCCGCGTCTGACTCTGGCAACTCGGAAAACTTGATCTTCCTTCTGTTCGACCTTCCTCCAGCTCGATGGCGAAACCGTCGGCGCGAACCCGCTCGAAGAGCGGAAGGAGCGGCTCCATATACTCTTGTCGGATGCGCGGCGCTTGCGAAAGCGACCCACGCAAATTCCTCGAGGACGCGGGTTTTTGGGCAGGTACCCGGTTTGGTCAAGTTCGTGCGCTTGGGGGGTCAGGCAGCGTTCGCCGTCGCGTGAGCCGTTGCTGCGGAGCTCAAGACTGCACCCACGGTGCCGCGTCGCAAGACTTCGCCGTATAGCGCCACATAATCTCGCGCCATACGCTCAACCGAGAACCGCTCCTCAAAGCGGCGTCGGATCGTGCCACGATCGATCGCTTTCGCGAGCGGGATCGCCGCT
>Ga0210403_10003323_pt1 | contig 14225 bp, 8 predicted proteins | sample IncBWC19MmetaG_FD_150863 | JGI IMG/M metagenome (GOLD analysis project Ga0210403, IMG submission 150863) | Forest soil microbial communities from Barre Woods Harvard Forest LTER site, Petersham, Massachusetts, United States - Inc-BW-C-19-M | ecosystem: Environmental > Terrestrial > Soil >... | reverse complement strand
CTCGATGTTGCCGGCAACGAGATCTGTCGAAGATGTGTGTGTTCGCTCTACGTGCCGCGGCAAGGTGAGCCAACAAGGCAATAGTTGCTTCGACGCGGGGTCCCAGTTCACTGCTTGAATGCGAAGTCCAAGGTCTTCGCTTCACCGGCCGTAACGGTCACCTTCTGGATCTGTGTTCCCAGCTTTTCCTGCCAAGCAGTGATCGTGTAGCTGCCTGGGGGCAGGTCTTTCAGCTCAAAGCTGCCGTTCTTGTCAGTCACGGCAAAATAGGGATGTTTGAACACCGCGATATAACCTTTCATCCAAGGATGCACGTTGCACTTCACCGGAACCGCGACCTCGGCGCGCGCGAAAGTTTGCTCGATCGGGACGCCCGGAGGCTGCGACATGTTCCACTCGCGATTGTTGTTGGGAGTGGGATGAATGTTGTGCGTGGTGCCATCGTCGTTCACCACGCTAAGTTTCTGATTGGCCTGCATCGCCAGGACATGCGGTTTATATTGACAACCTTTTTGCTCCAGCACCACAGGTTGTTGCGGAGGCTGAAACGTGCTGGCAGCGAGGCCATCGGAAACGTAGACCACCACATTGGCAAGTCCGCCATCTGCACCGGCCACGATGTCATCCGTGGTGGCCGCTGTCGGATGCGCCTTGGCACAGATTGGATCCTGCGACATGTCGATACGCGCAGGCTTGGGCGCGGCGCCTTCGAACTTTACCGTGCCTTTCAATGACGCGGAATCGCCTGCTGGACGGGCCGCAACCCAACTCGAAAGCGATAACAACATTACCAGGACACACGTCGGAATTAATGTATATCTCAATTTCATTTCGAACCTGCCTTCTTGTTTCCTTTTTTGTCTTCGTGTTACCAAGGACCACGGAACTTTCACTGTCCCTGGGTTTCGTTCTTTACTTCCGGCTTTACTTGCGTGTGCTTGTTCTTGGAAGTGTGTAATGAGCGGATATAGTGCACTACGTCCCACCGCTGGTCGGGCGTCATGGCAGTCTCGAATGACGGCATCGGAGTGCCGTCGAGGCCGGTCACCAGATCGCGAAACATTTCCTGGTCCGAGTCTCCACACTTGAACCGCGTTCCACTGGTAAAGTCGAACGGAGCGATGGGATACCCTTTGCTATCCGTAAGAGTGGCGGCGGACGGGCCGTAGCCGCGTCCGTCTTTGCCGTGGCAGGACCAGCAATTCATACTCTGGAACAGATCCGCGCCGCGCTTGATACTCTCGGGAGAGGAAGGCGGTTCGGGCGGAATCTGCACCGGAGTTCCCGGTTTCTCTTCCACAAACGCCGAAGAGAAGGTCTTAATATAGGCAACCAGGTCCACGCGCTCCTGGCGCAGGAGTGGCTTCCACGAAGGCATGCCACTGGCGTGAACCCCACGGCTGATGGTGTCATACAGGTCGCTGTCGAGAGGCAGGCTCCCGCTGGGGGTGGACCGACATTTGAACACGGCTTTGGTGAAGTCGCGGGGCTTGGGATCGAGGTATGCCGCGCTCTCACCGCGCCCATCCCCGTATGGACCATGGCAGAAAATGCAATAGCGTACATACAAAGCTTTACCCCGCTTCGCGTTTCCGACCAACTTGCCGACGTGGGTCTCCTGCGCAGAGCCAGCCACGCTCCATATTAAGGAGAGGCAGATCATTGCGGTGCCCGCCCGGTTGAGTTTCATGCGCACAGGAACGCCCTCCTAGAAGTCGAAATCAAGTCCCATCAAATAGCTGTTGTGGATGTCGTCTTTGCCGGAGAGAGGTGCGGCCCCAGCGTTGATGACGCGGGAATATTCCTGTGTCCAAGCCAGGCCGGCGCGGGGACTCATGATTGGATACCAGCGATAGCCCGCTGTCCAAGTGTCGAGGTTTCCGGCATTGCTGGGAATACTCGGATTTGCTTGTCGCGACATGCGAGTCAGCTCGTACTTTCCCAGGAAGATCAGGCGCGGGTTCGGATTGTAGTGTGCTTCAACGAACCCGCCGTTCCAAACCGGGCCCGCAGCTCCCAGCGGCAGGTTGAAGGGCTGATTCGACGGGACACCATTCCCGAGGAACACGTTGTCATATCCATGCATGTAAAACGTGTAGAAATCGAACTTGTCCACATACCAGTGTCCGTAGGCGCCCAGCCGGTAAAAGCTGCGATTTCCCGTGCCCGTCCCAGGCAAGGGCGTGCCCCCGTTGGTCTGGAAGTAGGTTGGCGATTCTCCGAAGAAACCGTAGACCCCGACCTGCTGCCTTCCAAACCACGGCACCACGAAAGACTGGTTAAAGTTGGCGTAGACGTCGGCGGCTTGGTTCGCAGGCAAGCCTGAGGAGCCGTTGCTATCGGTTACTACGGCTACCGAATATCGAGTTGAGTCGTCGTCCGAATGCCCTTGCAGCTCAACCCCCAGCTGAGGAAGTCCTATCCCTGCGAAGAAGTTTCTGTCACCGGGGGGAGTGAACAAATAATTGTAATAAATGGAGCCAGTATTGTTCTGTATGAGGGAGCGCTCCTGAGAGATAGGTTCGTCGAGTTCAAACCTGCCCAGCTTGAGATTCAGCCAGTGCGAGCCCGCAAGATTGTCGAGACGTACCCAGACCTGGGCCAAATTAATGCTGCTGTTCCCGATGAAGGGTTGAATAAAGAACGAGACGTTCTTGTAAAGCGTACCGGCAGCAATCACGTCAAGGCCACCCAGATCGAAGCCGGATGTAGTCACCGATGACTCCACCAGGCCGCTGGTACCGTTGCCCGGAACTATGTCCACCGCCTGGCGATTGTTGTTCTCGCGGTGCCACACCGGCGTGGTGCGAAACATGATCGGCCAGTAGGACGGTTCCTGATAGATGGGCGCATCACGGTCGTTGCCCAACTGGTACCCATTGTCTTTAAAGGTCTGGCCAAAATTGTTGAGCATGGGCCAGGCTTCGTGACAAGCGGAGCATGGCAAGCCGTATTTGCGTGCGAAGGCGGGAATTCCATGTGCCGGAGGTATGCCTGCCAGCAGAATTCCCAAGGCCAATAACTGCAGGCGGATGGTCTTTAAAGTTCCGATTCTCATGATGCCTCCCCCTCATTCAGCAAGACTCTGCCAAAGGGGCGGGCGTCTTCCTGAGGAACGAATTTGTAGCCGACCCCGTGAACGGTTCGGATAAAGACGGGACAGTCAGGATTATTCTCGATTTTCTGCCGCAACTTCGCGATGCAATTATCCACGGTGCGGTAACTGGAACGCTTTCGCTTGGGCCACGCGGAACTGATGAGCCTTTGACGAGAAACAACCATCTTCGGTCGGCAAACGAGAAACTTCAGCACCTTGAACTCCCGAAGAGTGATCTGAACAGGCCGGCCGGCACGGCAAAGTTCCATCTTTCGGAAATCCAGGGACATCTCCCCGAATTCCGTTACTTGATCGATGGTTTTGACTTGAAAATCTGACATGTTCGGTTGCGGTGGCCGTCCAAGTTAGCTGTCGCATACCTTAGCTCTGGCAACTCGATGGACTTGTCACGAAACGGTCACATTCTTGTTAAATCCCTGCATTCGAAATTTGCGTTTGAGGACAGCGTGCAGTTTCTGCAATTGAAGGCCCTTGCTTTCCGCCGCTGCGGAGTCGCTGGATCGCTCGATCAACCGGGATCGTCGATCCCAACGATGCGCAAGTCGCGCGTTGCCAGTCGCGCGTTCTCGGTCGCGCAATCGTTCTATCGGCTGGAAAATCCCTTTTTGGAGGCGCATCTGGGGAGGCGCTCGAAGCGGCAGTGGCGGTTGGTCGAGGGACTGTCGAGCGTTGGCAGTTCCCTCTGGAAGTGTCGTCTTTTGTGGTGCATAGCGGCGCGCGGGAACTCGATCCCGTTTCAACGACAACCTCCCAAACCTGGCGAAGATCAGTTTCGGAACCCACCCGTCGGCCATGGGAGTTCGTCGTGAAGCTTGCCGCACAGGGCCTGCACGGCCGCGCAACCTTAAATTATTGTCAAAAGATATTGAGGTTGCGAAAAACGGTTGTCGTTGTATAATCCCTCCCGCGTTACGCTCCCAGCGGGAATTCTCTGTGGGATTCATGCCGAGCTGACGCCTGCACGTTCCCCGATCGTTCCTCCCCCCGGACTGATAAAGGGATTCGACACTATCGCAAGGTAGGTGGTGGGATTCTGTGTCCCCACTCGTTCCATTCATGTTCGTTCTCGACCAGGAGAAAAACGTATGATGCGCGCCCGCGTCTGCTTCCAACTGGCTTTGCTGATTATTGCCATCACTTTCACCACCCGAACTCTCGCACAAACGCCCGCCATTAAAGCGCTGGGCAACGACACGCTCACATTTGAAGAGGCAGGCAGCAAAGCCGGGAGTGGTCAGGCGGCATTTACGTCTACCGTGTCTGGCCTCAATTTTCAGTTTTATGAGAACCGGGCGTCGATTGACATTACTGCGGCGGGCGCATCTGGCAGCAAGCCGATCCGCCTGACTTTGTCGGGAGCGAACCAGAGGCCACGCATTTCACCGGAAGGAAAGTTGCCGGGTATCGTGAGCTACTTCCCATCGTCCGACACCCGCACCTGGCGAACCAACTTGCGAACATGGTCCGGCCTGCGCTACCAGGGAATTTATCCGGGCATCGATCTGGTGTATTACGGCAATCGCGGCCAACTGGAGTATGACTTCGTTGTCGCTCCGGAGCGCGACCCCAAGACGATTGCTCTCAATATCAGCAGCGCCGACGAGGTCGGCATCACCCCAGACGGAGCGTTGACGATCAGCGGCGGAGGCGCGAGTCTGCGTTTCTCGCGACCCGTGATCTACCAGTTGGCGGCAGACGGCTCTCGTGAGCTCCTCGCTGGCAGGTATGTGATGAAGAGCGCCGGCCGGGTTGGTTTTGACATTCCGACCTGGGATCACAGCCGCGCGCTGGTTATCGATCCAGTGCTCCTCTGGTCCTCGTTCCCGGTGGGTTCGATCTCCGGCGACACTTTCTACGCCGTGGCCGTTGATTCCAGCAGCAACGTTTACCTGGCTGGGCGCAGCAGCGGAGGGCTGACGGTCGAGAAGATTAGTTCCAACGGCACGACCCTGGTGTACCGGGCCGTCCTGACGTCCACTCCGTCATACAACGCTGTGCCTGAGGACATACGCGTAGACTCGGCAGGCAACGCTTACATTGTCGGGTACTCGGGCCCAAATTTTCCAACTACTGCGGGTGCATTTCTAGGCTCCGTTACCAGCGGAAACCATGCGTTTGTCGCGGTGCTGAACGCGGCCGGAACTGCGCTTACCTATGCCACCTACCTGGCGGGAACCACCAGCTCTGGGGACCAGGCAAATGGAGTGGCCCTGGATTCGACCAACAAAATCTATGTGACCGGTTACACCGACTCCACTACTTTTCCCACGACGACTGGGGTGTATCAGACGAAGAACCCCAACAGCCAGCAGATTGGTTTCGTAGCGAAGCTTGATCCCACGAAGTCCGGTGCAGCCTCGCTGGTTTACTCCACCTATCTGAGCGGTCCCACATATCAATGCACGGAGAATGCCATCGCGGTGGATGGCTCAGGCAACGCGTACGTCGCTGGAAATGCTTATTCGGACTTTCCCACCACGGCAGGTGCTTATGCCTATGACGGAGAAGGATTGGGGCAGGGTGGTGTCTTTATCACCAAATTAAACCCAACTGCGACGGCACTGGTCTATTCCGCCTATCTCGGGGTCGGAACGGCGAATGGAATTGCGGTTGATGGATCCGGAGACGCCTACGTTGCAGGAACGACTGCCATCGAAGACTTTCCCACCACCACTGGCGCTTTCCAGGTGATTTACCCAGGAAGTTTTGCCAGTGAGTTGAATGCCGCGGGAAGCGCGCTGGTCTATTCCACCTTCCTGAACGGCGCGATGGAAACCACGACGCCCACGGATATTGCAATTGAACCGGGATGCGTTTCCGCTTGCAGTGCGTTCGTGACTGGCTATACCAGTGAGAATGATCTCCAACTAGCCAACCCAATTCAGGATTTCAACGCAAGCTACGTCAACAATTCCTCGGGTAACGACGACTTTGTCACCGTATTGAACGCCACGGGTACGGCAGCCGTGTATTCGACTTATATTGGGGGCTCGAATGACGAAAGCACCCAGTCCACCGCGCACTCACCGGCCATCGCGGCGAACGCCACCGGAGATGCCTTTGTGGTGGGCGAGACCAGTTCGAGCGATTTCCCGGTCACGCTAACCGCCACGCCATATCGAAGTACTTTCGCGTTAAGAATCGGAGCGACTGCGGCGGCCACAGGGGTGGTATATCCCGCCACGCTTGCCTTCCCGACGAACCAACCGGTTGGCGCGGTGAGCGCTGCCTTGGTTGTTACCCTGCGCAATATGGGCAGCAACGCCATGCCGATCACCAGCATCACCCCGTCCCCGACGGATTACGCGGAGACGAACACCTGCGGGTCCAGTCTGGCTGGGGGCAGCGAGTGCGCCATTACTGTCACCTTCAATCCGACCACGGCCGCATCCCGCCCCGGTACCCTCACGATTGTGCAAGGCGGCAATAACAGCCCAAACGTGGTGAACCTGACGGGAACGGGCGTGAGCCAGCCTCTCCTCACCCTGAATCCCACTAGCTTGACTTTTGCGAACCAGAGTGTGGACACGGCGAGTCCGTACCAGACCGTTACGGTGGGCAACGCCGCTACCACCAGCCTGACGTTGAGCAATCCGCCATTCAGCATCAGCAGTAACTTCGCACAGACAAATAACTGCCCGACATCACTCGCGACAAACGCCACCTGCACCGTGAACATTGCATTTTTGCCCACGCAGAACGGGGCGTTCAGCGGACAGATGTATGTCAACAGCAACACCAACGGCTTGGCCACCACGTACGTGACGTTGTCTGGCAACGGAGTGGTGGGCACGCCAGGACTGACTTTGAGCTCGGCCGGCCTGGTGTTTAACCCGCAGGTCATCGGTACCACCAGTTCCGCTCAAAGTCTGGTTGTCTTGAATACCAGCAATGTTCCCGTAACCATTTTTGGACTTTCGGTGACGGGGACGGCTCTCACGGACTACACAGCGACCGGCTGCGTTACGACCGTGTACCCCGGAGGACAGTGCAGCGTGCGGGTGACGTTTGCCCCCACTGCAGCCGGAACACGAGCTGCAACCGTGACCATGGCAGACAGCACCACGGCTGGTTCTCACAGCTTTACCCTCACAGGCACGGGCGTGGCCCAAACTTTGACTCTGGCGATTACGCCGTCGTCCATGACATTTGCCGACCTCGGCGTGGGAGCGATGAGCAGCAACTTTCCAGTCCAGGTCTACAATTCCGGTGATGCTCCGGTGATCATCGATCGCGTATTTACGACTGGCGATTTCCGCATTTACTCGACCGGTTGCGTGACCACACTGAGAGTCGGGTCCTATTGCACCACCAACGTGCAGTTTGCTCCGTCGGCCACAGGAGCGCGCAGTGGCACTCTCGTCTTCGAGGATTCCGCCGCCGGGAGTCCGCAAAGCATCGTTCTGAAAGGAAACGGGCTCGCCGCAGCGCCGTTGGCGATTGCAACGCCTGACAGCATCAATTTCGGTACGCAGGCGCAGGGCACCACTACACCAACCGCGCTTACCGTGAATCTGGACAACATTGGCAACGTGCCTTTCGACGCTTCGAATGTGTCCATCACCGGCACCAACGCCGCTGATTTCCAGCTTTCCTACCAAGGTTGTCTTAGCGTGATCGTGACTCCCGGCCGCAATTGCCAAGTACAAGTCACCTTCACGCCGACGGCGACCGGAGGAGCCGCCCGCACCGCGACGCTAACTTTCACCAATGGTGCCGGCACCCAAACGGCGACTCTCGCCGGAACGGAGGTAGCGGCTACCTATACGATGGTTCTGGCACCGTCTGCCATGACCTTCCAGGCGCAGCAGAAAGGTGTTCAGAGCCCGGCGCAAAATACCTGGCTTATTAACACTGGAACGGCTGCCATCAATATTTCCAAAATCACTTCGAGTAACACCGACTACCAGCTGAGCGGATGTGTCGGCTTTCCGATACAACCCAACACTTCCTGCGCGCTCTATGTCTACTTAACGCCCACGGTGACAACCACAGACAACGCGACGTTGACCATCACCAGCAATGCCACGGGGAGTCCGCAAACTATAACTGTCACTGGCAGTGGGGCCACCGCGGCGCCTGCGATGCAGCTATCGCCGTCTGGCCTCTCCTTTAGCAGTCAGGTGGTGTCTACCACCAGCGCCACTCAGTTCGTGCAGGTGACGAACAACTCGGCATCGACAGTGACGGGCATCACCATAGCCACGTCAGGCACAAATGCGGCCGACTTCACGATCAGCAGCAACAGTTGCACGGCAACGCTGGCTGCGGCGTCCGCCTGCAGCTTCTATGTTGCCTTCAAACCTGCAGCAGCCGTTGCCAACACGGCAGCGGTCACTATCACGGACAGCGCCGGGACCCAGACCGTGACCCTGGCTGGCTTTGGCGTTGCCTCCACCTCTTCGGCGCTGCTGCTTCAGAGTGTGCTGCAGTTCCCGAAAGAGACGGTAGGGTTCAGCAGCCCGAACCAATTCGCCGCATTCGAAAACACCGGAGACTCTCCCCTCACGATTTCCAGCGTCGTGCTGGGCGGAGCCAACCCGGGCGACTTTGCAATGTCGGGTTGTACCTCGACTCCGTTGGGCGCCTTCTCGAGTTGCAACGTCAATGTAACCTTCACGCCCGCCGCGTCGGGACCCCGCGCGGCTACCGTCACAATTGCCTATACAGGCGCTGCCGGCAGCCCCGCGGTAATCACGCTGTCGGGCATGGGAGTAACCCCGTCGACGGGTCTGGAGATCGGTCCCACCACGATCGCCTTCCCGCCACAGGTGATGACCACGCAAAGTCCGATCGGTCCTTACGTGTTGCTCACCAACACAGGCACGTCGCCGGTCACGATCAGCTCCATTGCGCTGACGGGCACTAACGCGGCTGACTTTACCCTCAGCAACGGTTGCCCCATGTCGCCCAGCACCCTGCAGCAAGGACCGGTCGGCAACACTTGTAATGTGTATGTAAACTTCACGCCTGGGGCAGCGGGCGCCCGCTCGGCCACGCTCACCGTGACTGACAGCGCAGGCAGCCCCACCGTGATCGCTCTCACCGGAACCGGGCTTGCGGAAACGAAGCTCCTGACGGTTTCACCGACCACCCTGGTCTTCGGGCCGCAAGTGACCGGAACCACGAGCGCGGTGCAGTACATTAACGTTACCAACACCGGCAACTTCACCGTAACCTTCACCAATGTCACGATCACGACGAACTATGCGCTTTCCAACAGCTGCACGGGCCAACTTGGTCCCGGCAGTAGTTGCAGCATTGGGGTGACGTTCACACCGACCAGCACGGGCACCAAAGCGGGCACCGTGACCATCACCGACAACGCCACCGCGTCCCCCCAGAAAGTGACTCTGTCGGGCTCGGGAATCGCAACCACTTCGGACATCCAGCTCTCGCAGACGACGGTGGTGTTCGACGCGCAAAGCTTGACTACGCAGAGTCCGCCGCAGATTGTTTACTACTACAACCAGGGAAACACGCCTGTAACCATCAATACTTTTGCGCTAAGCGGCAGCAATCCAGGAGACTTTTCGACCAGCGGCAGCGGTTGCAGTGTGGGCGGGCAGGTCAGTGCGCTCTCCTACTGCACTTTCCGAATCACATTCACGCCAGCGGCCGCGGGAGCGCGCAGCGCAACCCTGACGATTACCGACACCGACCCTGGCAGTCCTCGAATCGTCGCCATCTCCGGTACGGGAATCAGCAGTAGCGTGCCAGAGGTTCTGCTCAACCCGACAAGCCTCACGTTTGCTGCCCAAGCGGAAGGCACGACCAGTGCCGCGCAAAACATTAACCTTACAAACAACGGTACGGCCAATCTCACGATCTCAAGCATCGTGATAGCGGGAGCGGACCCCAGCGACTACAAGCAAACCAACAACTGCCCTGCCACCCTGGCAGCAGGATTCAGCTGCAACATCGCGGTGACGTTCTCGCCGATTGCAACCGGAACCCGCACCGCAACCGTGACAGCAACCGATAGCGCGACGGGAAGTCCGCACTCCGTGAGTCTCACCGGTACTGGCAAGGCAGGCGCGTTGCCGGTAGTGACGCTCACACCGCCGAGTCTGGCGTTTCCAGGAGTGGCCTTGAACACCACGAGTAAACAGACCGTAACCGTGAAGAATACGGGTGCGGCTGCACTGAGCTTCACCAGCATCACGATCACGGGCACCGTGCCGTCGGACTTCTCGCAGACCAACACCTGCACAGGGAGTATCGCGGTCAATGGGACTTGTACCATCACTGTGAGCTTTACCCCGTCAACCTTCGAAGATCAGACGGGAACGGTGACACTCACGGACAACGCGGCCAATAGCCCACAATCGATACCGATCACAGGGAATGGGGCGGAAGCCGCGGTCTTCCTTTCGCCGTCGTCGTTAACCTTCCCCGGAACGAAGCAAAACACCACCAGCGCGCCTCTGGTGGTGACGGTGGAAAACTACGGGAATGCGACGTTGACGATCAGCAACGTCGCCATTACTGGCCCGTTCCTTATCTCGGCCAACACTTGCGGGAGTTCGCTTGCGGCGGGATCGATTTGCACGATCTCGGTCGAATTCGCTCCCAAGGGAACGGGGGCATTCGCCGGAACATTGGTCCTGACTGACAACGCCGGAGACAGCCCGCAGACGGTCGATTTGAACGGGATGGGCACCCCGTAGAACTCGGTGGCGACCAGGTGCGGGGCGGCATGCCCCGCACCCGGTCAAAGACTGTGTCGGCTTCTTAGAAATTCTCGGACTTCAGCAGCATGCAGGTGACGTCGTCGTGCTGAGGGGTGTTGCCGACGAAGAGATCGACCTCGGCCATGAGGCGCTTGAGCATCTCCTGGGGTTCGACCGATTTTCCGGCTTCAATCGCGGTCAGCAGGCGGGCCTCGCCGTAATCTTCCTGACGGGCGTTCTCGGCTTCCACTAATCCATCGGTAAAGATGATCAGCCAATCTCCGGGCGCGAGCGTGACGGTCGCCGAGTCATATTTCGCATCAGGCAGAATGCCGAAGGGGAGGCCGCCGACGTCGAGGCGCTCGATTTGTCCACTGGCGCGGCGCAGGATGGGATTGTTGTGGCCGGCGTTGATGTAGTCGACGGTGCGGCGGACGGGGTCGTATTCCGCGAGGAACGCGGTGGTGAAACGCAATCCGCCCTGGCTGTTGGAGCAGGCGTAGCGGTTCATGTTGGAGGCAAGTTCGGGCAAAGCTACCTGCGCGGTGGAAAGCGTTTTGAGGCTGGCTTGAAACGTAGCCATCAGCATGGCGGCGGGGATGCTCTTGCCGGCGACATCAGCCACGGAGAGGACCACGCGGTTATCTTCTTGGGAACGGCCGGGGCGCGGGAAGACGTCGTAATAATCGCCAGCGACGGTGTTGGCGGGACGCGTGGCGTAGGCGATCTCCAGGCCCGGAATTTGCGGAGGGACGCCGGGCAGAAGCCAGGTCTGTATCTCGCGCGCGATCTGCAGGTCGCGCTTCATGACGACGCGATCGGCGATCTCTAGCATCAGCAGCAGGAGAAGCAGCAACGCCGCCCAGAAGTGAAGGTCGAATTCAATGACCTCAACGTTGCCGCCCCGACCCGTGTATTCGATCGCGGCATGAGGGATCACCAGCAGAATCAGCGCCAGCAAGAGCAACACGCGGCGGGCCGGCGAAAGCTTTTCAAACACCGCCCAAAAGAATTCCTTCACCACATGCAGGCGGTGGCCGCGAGCGGTGAGGCCGTCCGGAGTTTTCGCTTCGACGTCCTTGGAGTAGAGGCGATAGCTGGTGCGGGCTTCGGACTCGAACTGCGACCAGAGTTGGCTGACCTCGAGACCATCCGTGACACGGCGCCAGAAACGGTGCAGCCGAACGCCGAAAGTCGCGGGCTGGCCGGGTTGTGGCGCGGGAGGGGAAGCGCTGACCATGGGACTCTCGATTATAGAGGATCGAAGAATTGATGAATTCTTCAATTAAGTAATTGAAGAGCATGTTGCGATTCGACCATCGCAAATTGCTCAATGACTCACCTTCTCCAGTGTTCAGAACAGATTCAGCTGTTCGTCAAAGGCCTGCACTGGCCACTTGGTTGCGAAGGCCGTGCGTTCGCGGCGGTGGGCCCGCGTCATCTTGTATTTCTCACGCAGGTGCGCGACGAGGTGCGACAAGCGTTTGCCATAGGCGGGTGGAAGGAAAGCGCGGTCGTGATAGCGCTGCCGGTAGTTCTCGGCGAGGTGCGGGAAGTTTTGTTCAAGAAAGGGAAGGAACACGGCGGCGGAACACGGTTTCAGAAAAAGCGGGTTCGCGAAAACGTAATCGGCTCCGGCTTCGGCGGCGCCGCGGATGACGGCCTCCAGGTCTTTGGGAGAATCGGTGATTCCTGGCACGACCGGCGAACAACTTACGCCGACGCGCAATCCTGCCTGGCTCAGAGCGCGCACGGCGTCGAGGCGGAGATCGGGGCGAGGGGCACGCGGCTCGAGAATCCGCGCCAGGTCGATATCGAGCGTGGTGACCGTGATGTGGACGGAGAGACGATTCGCCTTGGCTACTTCTTTCAGGAGATCGAGATCGCGGACGATCAGGTTCGACTTGGTGACAGTGCCCAGTTCGAAGCCGTGATGCCGCGCGAACTCCTCCAGAATTCCGCGAGTGACTTCGTAGCGGCGTTCGGCAGGCTGGTAGGGATCGGTGGCGGTGCCGAGCGCGATGGCTTCGTCCGGCTTGACGCGACGCAAGTCGTGGCGGAGCAGTGCGGCGGCGTGCTGCTTGACGTAGATCTTCTGCTCGAACTCCATGCCATCGCGCATTTCCATGAACTCGTGGGTGTAGCGGGCGTAGCAGTAGCGGCATCCGAATTCGCAGCCGCGATAGGGATTGATGGTCCAGGTGAACGGCATCTGCCGATTGCTGACGCAACGGTTCAGCAGAGACTTCGCGGGCAAAGTAAAGTACTCGACATTATGCCCTTCGCGGAGGGACTCGCCCTGGGACGCGAGCCGCGCGATGCCAATGAGACGAGGTTTGTCGGGAAGCGGGAGCAAGGGCAGGGAAGACATGGTGTATTCGCCTTTTGTTCGCCTACGATAACCTGCTTTGGCTCGCACTGTCAAGAGTGTGGTGGGGTAGTATCTATCGGGAGAAATTCGGCTACCCCTCCCCAGTTTCCCCGATTCTGACTTGGCCGCCCCGCCCGCGCGTGTGCGGGCGTGCGACAATTGCAAATCTCGCTATGGCAGGTCACTTCAGCCACGACATCGTGAGCGCACTCAAAGAAGCTGCCATCAAAGTATTCTGGACTCGCGCGCAATTGCGCACAATGCTTCTCCGTGGCAAGTCGTCGGGCGTGTTCTACGCCCGTGGCCTGCAGAGCAACAGCCGAATGGATGTGCCTTGCTATTGCCGAACCACTCTTGTAGTAGGCGTGTTGTCCTGCAGCCACTTTGACAGAGACATGCGATCCGTGTGGCCCGAAAGCGGGTCGAAGGGCGTCGCAGAAACTTGTTTTATATTCGCCGTCTCATGGAGGAGTCGAAATTCGAGAAAGTCGTAACTGAGGTAGCACGGGTCCGAAGGACGTTCGGCCTCGATGTTCGACCACTTGAAAAGTGGGATCAGCTGGAGAGCGCCACATATTTTTCGGAACAATCACTTCGAAACATGATCACGATTCTCGAATATCAGGCGCGAAGTAAAACAATAAAGGCCGATGAACCATCGAAAGCTGAACTCGCGGAACATTTTATTGCAGACAGAGATGCGCTGAAGCCTTTCTTCGATTTCACGGGCGATCCTACGAAAGAAATCCTGGAGACCTACTGCCGAACTTCAACTAAGGGCAATTGAGAGACTCTTGGCTCGTCACTCCATGATGCACTTGCATCTCCAGATGTAAGGGAGTCGAGGGGACTGCTATGGAAGAATCCTAATTTCCCCTTCGTCGTGCGCGGGCGGGCGGGCCAAGTCCAAACCAGCGGGGTCCGGGGTGGGGGCGGTATCCGAATTTTTCCCGATAGATACTACCCCGTCAAGAGTGTGGTGGGATAGGAGGTAGGAGAAAAAAAGTCCGTCCTGGATAGTGGCGAGAGAGTAAACAGGGGGCCGGGCGGGGCGGGGGGCGCG
>Ga0210403_10003322_pt1 | contig 14227 bp, 11 predicted proteins | sample IncBWC19MmetaG_FD_150863 | JGI IMG/M metagenome (GOLD analysis project Ga0210403, IMG submission 150863) | Forest soil microbial communities from Barre Woods Harvard Forest LTER site, Petersham, Massachusetts, United States - Inc-BW-C-19-M | ecosystem: Environmental > Terrestrial > Soil >... | reverse complement strand
CCCACAACAACTGTGTCATCTTCTCGTTGCCGATGGCAGCTGGAGATTGCAGCGCCGTGCCACCATCGTTATCGGTCACGTTGACGTTCGCTCCATTCGCGATCAGCGTACGCACCTTTGCTAGATCGAGAGGTGTTTTCGACCGCTCGGATTAGCGGTGGCTCACGATTCCTTGACCCCAAAGTCCAATCAGCCACAGAAAACACAATATCGACCAAGTGCTCGGTCAATGATTGTATTGGTGCAAAAACCCGCTCCGAGGTGCGAGGCATCGACCAAGCCAAAACAATAAGCGCCACGAGCAAGGCATAACTGATCGCGTTCGCCTGAAAGCCCCAACGTCGAATCAGTTTGCGCGGCACATCGCGAAAAAAGCGCGCGACGATGAAACTTTCAGTTATGACTGACATCAAGTAAAACGCCGCCGTTAACACTGTGATGGCGAGTGCCATCATCCACAATTTCTCTTCGGCTCCTGGACCGAGCCACGCGGCACCGACAATAGGACTGAGGGCGGAGAGCACCGATTCCGGTGCGACGCGAACCGCTCACTCGAGTAGCACGAATTCGATCAAGACCAGTGCAAGCCAGGTTACCGGGATACCAATCAGTGTCGAAACGCAGTTCGCGACCGATTGGGCAGCAAGTGCTCTACCAAGAGGAAGCTTCAGTCGCCACGCGCCATAAGCTGATTCGATTACAATGATCGGAATAAGTGCCAGCCAAGCTGGTGGCAAAAAAACCATCACCATCGGGAGACCAGCGTTCGCTAAAATCGGTGAGGGAAGGGACAGCGTTAACATTTATCGGGTGGCCTAACTAAGGAATCGGGCAGAGTTTGATCGAAACTTACTGTCAAACCGCGAATGCGTCGGCAACGAGGCGGGCTTGCTCGCGTTTGTGGCGGGCGAGCGCGCCGACGGCGGGGCTGGCGCTGGCTTCACGTCCGGCGTAGGCGATGTCCGTGCAGAAAAGCGTGCGCAAGCGCGGTTCGATGAAAGTCCATGCGCCCATGTTCTCCGACTCTTCCTGGCACCAGACGAACTTAGCGTTCTTCGGAAATGGCTTGAGCATTTCGCGCAGTTTCTTTTCCGCGAGCGGATAGAGTTGCTCGATGCGAATGATCACCGCGTCGTTGATCTTGCGTTGCGTCCGATAATTGAACAGATCGTAATAAACTTTGCCGGAGCAAAAGATGATCCGCTTCACGTTGTCGACAGGATCGGTTTCAGGCGAGCCGAGGATTTCTTCGAATCTGCCATGGATAAATTCTTCCGCGGGTGAGGACGCGTGCTTTGCGCGCAACAGACTTTTCGGCGTCGCGATGATGAGCGGCTTTATGAAATCGCGTTTCATCTGCCGTCGCAACACATGAAAATACTGTGCTGCCGTGGTGAGATTGCAGACTTGGATGTTATCCTCGGCGCAGGCCTGAAGGAAGCGCTCGATCCTGGCGCTGGAATGTTCCGGGCCCTGGCCTTCATAGCCGTGCGGCAGTAGAAGGACAATTCCACTGGGCCGTTGCCACTTCGATTCCGCTGAGACGATGAATTGATCGATAATAGTCTGCGCGCCGTTCGCGAAATCGCCGAACTGCGCTTCCCACAGACAGAGCATTTTCGGATAATCCAGAGAGTAACCGTAATCGAACCCGAGCACAGCGGCTTCGGAAAGGGGACTGTTGTAGATGCAAATGCGCGCTTGTTTTTCAGCCAGGTGCATCAGCGGCACATACGGTGTGCCAGTCTTCGCGTCGTAAAGCACCGAGTGGCGCGTGCTAAATGTACCGCGCGAGCTGTCCTGACCCGATAATCGGATAGGAATTCCTTCCAAAAGCAATGACCCAAATGCTAGCGCTTCCGCGTAATGCCATTCATAAGGTCCGCCGTCCTCGAAAACTTTGCGCTGATGATCCAGCACGATGCGTTGGATCTTTGGCTGGACCTCGAAACCTTCCGGGACACGAGTCAGACCTTCGACAATCGTTTTCAGCGTTTTCTCGCTGATAGCCGTTGGCTCGGATTCGCTCGTGTATTCCGGTTGAAAGATGGCCGTCGATTCTCTGAACCTGGCTTTCTGGTTCGTCCTTCGTTTTTCGATCGCGTTGACTTCGTCGCGGGTCATTTCCAGCCGCAACGCGAACTCGGTCTCCAGCGAAGCAGCGTCGTCTTCTGTCAGTGTCCCGGCTTCGAGCAACTCGCGCTTGTAAAGCTGCGTGACAGACGGACGTTTCTCGATCTTCGCGTACAGATCAGGCTGCGTGAATGAAGGTTCGTCACCTTCGTTGTGGCCGTAGCGGCGATAGCAATACAAGTCGATGACAACGTCGCGCCCAAATTGCTGGCGGAAATCGAATGCCAAATCGCTAACGAATTTCACTGCCAGCGGGTCGTCGCCATTTACATGGAAAATCGGCGCCTCAATCATCTTGGCGATGTCGGTGGCATACTGTGACGACCGCGCATCTTTTGGAAGCGTTGTGAAGCCAATCTGATTGTTTACTACCACGTGAATTGTGCCGCCGGTGCCGTAACCGGGTAACTGCGATAAGTTCAGCGTCTCGGCCACCATGCCCTGCGCGACGAAAGCCGCCTCACCGTGCACCAGCAGGGGCAAAACTTTTTTTCGGTGTTCAGTATCTCCCCGAATTCGCTGCCGGGCGCGCGCTTTGCCTTCGACCACGGGATCGACCGCTTCCAAGTGGCTCGGGTTTGGGGACAGCCGGATCTCGATCTCGGCGCCGGAAGCCAGTCTGCGTATTGCATGATAGCCAAGGTGATATTTCACGTCGCCATCGCCGGCCACCAAATCCGGCACGTAATTCTCGCTAAACTCGGTGAAGACGATCTTGAGCGATTTACGCAGAAAATTCGCGAGCACGTTGAGTCTGCCGCGATGCGCCATACCCATGCAAATCTCCTCGACACCCCCCTCCGGGCATTTGTGCAGGATTGTCTCCAGAGCGACCATCAGAGTCTCCGCCCCTTGCAGTGAGAAGCGTTTTTGCCCGACATAGCGGGTGTGCAGGAAAATCTCGAATGACTCGGCCTCCAGCAGTGCCCGCAACAGCGCGACCTGAACTGCACGCGCGGTCGAATGTTTGTGCGGCCGTGTTTCCAGTCGTCGCCGAATCCATTCGCGGATGTGCGGGTCCTGGATATGCATGAACTCCGAGCCGATGGAGTCGGCGTAGATTCTCTCCAGCCCGGCGACCATCTCGCGCAATGTCATTTGGCGATTGCCGAGAAAGAATTTCGATGAAACGCGGAGATCGAGATCTGATTCGCTAAACCCGAATTCGCTGAGACTCAGTAATGGATTCTTTGGCCGCGCCTCTGCTAATGGGTCGATCCGCGCAATCGTGTGACCCAGCGAGCAATACGCGTAGACCAAACCGTCGACGCGCGTCTGGAGCGCCGCCTCACGGGCCTCCGCCTCGCGAACCGCAGCGCCATCCCCCTGCGGGAGGTTTCCCAGTTCAAATCCTTCAAAAAACGCCGACCAACCCGAATCCACCGACGCAGGATTATCCTGCCAGCGACGGTAATTCTCCTCGATCAGGTTGAGATTTGCGTGTGCATTAATCGAAGTACGCATGGCAAGGCTAATTTCGAATGATTATGCGGCGCGGCAAGTTGACACTGCCAACGCCGCCTCGTTACTTGCTGCGCAACATGAGAGCGACAGCGGCAACTCCGGGGAGAACGCGCGGGCAGCGTGCACTCCCCAAACGCACAATTAGCGTGCTGATTGTTGCAGGGCTGATTCTCGCCCGGTCAACATCTTGTTTTGCGCAGGCTGATCCAGCCTCGGAACCGGCGGTTCTGGCGGTTGCGAAGGTGTTGCCTGCGGTCGTGAATATCAATACCGAGCGTGTCGTTCGACGCACGATGCGCGATCCAGTCGATGATTTCTACGCGCAATTCTTCGGCTACAATCGGTTTCGGCCGCGCGAAATCCGACAGACCTTACAAAGTCTCGGCTCGGGTTTCATCATCGATCCGGCTGGGTATATCGTGACTAACCAGCATGTCGTCGAGCGCGCTGCGGACTTGAAAATTCACGTAACCACAAACGACGGCAAAACCTATAGCGCTCAGTATATTGCCGGCGATGACAAGACCGATCTGGCATTCATCAAAATCAATGCGCAGACCGATTTCCCGTTTATCAATCTCGACAACATCTCTCCGAACTTACTCGGGGAGACAGTGATCGTAGTTGGCAACGCTGTTGGCTACGGCAGTTCCATCAGCAGAGGCGTGCTAAGCGCGGCGAAACGCAACATCACCGTCGACGAGACTGAGTACAAGGACTTGGTCCAAACGGATGCGGCAATTAATCCCGGCAATAGCGGCGGCCCGGTGATCGATCTCTCTGGCCGCCTTGTCGGTATTGCCTCGGCAAAAATGGCGTTTACGCCACAAGGGGTCCCCACACAAGGACTCGGTTTCGCCATTCCAGCAAACGTAGTGCGTGACAGCGTCAGTCGCTTCAAGCAGGTGGCAATGAAGCAGGGAAAGTTGAAGAGCCCGGAAGGGCCTGCCGAGTCGTCCGGATCCCGCGTCGAGAAACTGTTTGGAATTCAGCTGCAAGACTTGACTCAGGAACTGAGCGATGCGCTCGGTTATCTGCGAGGCCGAGGCGTTTTGATTACCGCCGTGGAACAGGACAGCCCCGCAGACGACGCCGGAATTAAGCGCGGTATGGTAATTTATCGCGTGAATAAATCGACGGTCTCTTCTGTGAAACAGACCGATGACGTGCTCCGGGCAACCGAGAGCGGCGCAAACGTGGAATTTACGGTCGGTATAATCCGCGCGCGTGGAGAGAATCATGAACTCGCCACGGTGACGTTGACGGCGCGATAAAAAAATTGCCAACACAATCGCAGTTCAGTTGTCTCATCGAAATGTTGCACAATGATCAAGGTTGAGAATCTGACGAAACGTTATGCTGGTCAGACTGCCATTCAGGATTTGAATTTCGAGGTCGCCCGAGGCGAGATCATGGGGTTTCTCGGCCCGAACGGCGCGGGCAAAACCACGACCATGCGGATCCTGGCCGGTTTTATGCCGCCGACTTCGGGCCGCGCCAGTATCGCGGGATTCGACGTTTTCGAACGGTCACTTCAGGCGCGGGCGCACCTCGGCTACATGCCGGAAAATGTGCCGCTCTATGGCGACATGCGTGTGACGGAGTACATGAATTATCGCGCCGCGCTTAAGGGAGTACCGCACCGCCGCATTGCGGAACGTGTTGGTGATGTGAAGGAACTTTGCGGCGTTAAGGACGTCGAAAGAAAGCTCATCGGCACGCTGTCGAAAGGCTATCGGCAACGCGTTGGGTTGGCGGACGCGCTGCTGGCCGAACCTGACCTTCTCATTCTCGACGAGCCGACTATCGGTTTGGATCCAAATCAAATACGACAGGTGCGCGAGCTCATCAAAAACCTGGGCAAGCAACACACCATCCTGCTTTCGACCCATATTTTGCCTGAGGTGGAGATGACCTGCAGCCGAGTAATCATCATTCACAAAGGGCGAATCGAAGCGTGCGATACGCCGGAAAACCTGCTCGGGAAAATCAGACAGGCTGGCGGCGTCGAACTGGAAGCAAAGGTCGGAAACGACAACTGTGCGGAGGAACTAAAAAAGATTCCCGGCGTCCGGGACGTGGTCACCGAGGGTGAGCACGAGTGGAAGAGATTCTCGTTGCGAGTCGAATCGGGCGCGGATGTGCGCGAAGAGGTCTTCCGGCTCGCCGTTGAACGCCACTGGGCGGTGCGCGAACTTACGCAGCGCCGCGGAACACTCGAAGACGTGTTCGTTGAGCTGACTCATCCGGATCAAGTCTGATGGAATAATGGAGTAGTGCAGAGCGATGCGTAAATTTTGGACCCTCCTTTCGCGCGAGGTGCGCGGCTATTTCTACTCTCCGATCGCTTACATCGTGATGATCTTTTTTTTGATCATCAGCGGCATCGATTTCTATTTCCAAGTCTCGTTCATGAACCAGCGCCAAGTGCAGTACACAATCCACGAAGCATTCTTTAATTCTGTCTTCTTCTGGTTCGCGTTCGTTCTGATTTTTCCTTTGATCACCATGCGGCTGTTTGCCGAAGAATTTAAGCTCGGAACAATTGAGCCGCTCACCACTGCGCCGGTGCGCGACTGGCAAGTGGTGCTGTCGAAGTATTTTGGTGCGCTTGTGTTTTATGTAATCCTCTGGGGCCCGACACTCCTTTACTTCTTGATTTTTCTGAAAATAACAAAGCAACCGGCGGCGCATTCTGCCGGAGCATACTTTGGTTCGTATCTGATGCTTTTGCTGCTTGGAATGTTTTATCTTTCGATAGGTTGCCTGACGTCGGTGCTGACCCGAAACCAGATCATCGCAGCAATCATTTCGTTCTGCGCAATTACGCTGCTGTTTTTTCTCGGCCTGGTGCAGTTCATCTTGCTCGACGTCACGTCAGCCACGCGCGATTTACTCGGCTACTTCTCCGCCATCGAACACATGGGGACGTTCTCCCGCGGCATCATTGATACGCGGCCGATTGTTCTCTACGTGAGCATGACGATTGTGGTGCTGGTGCTCACTTATCAGGCGTTCCAATCCCGCAAATGGAGGCTTTGATCTGTGCCTAACGAATCAAAGCCACGTTCGCGCCGCAGAATGAAAATTGGCCGGATCCGGATCGGTCTCAATGTGCTAGTGCAGATCCTTCTGATCCTGTTTCTGGCCGCGATGGTGAATTCGTTCGCCTTCAAACATTACAGGCGCTGGGATTTTTCACGCGACCAAAAATACGCGTTATCGGACAAAACAAAGCGCTTCCTTGAGACGCTCAAAGGCAAGATGCGCATCACGGTTTTCTTTTCTCCCAACACGCCGATCAGCGCGGATGTTCAGAACCTGCTGACTGAATATCAGTACGCAGGCAAAGGAAAAATCGACGTCGAACAAATCGATCCGGAGCGAAATCTTTCCCGCGCAAAGGAGTTGTTCGACAAATACAAGGTTGTCACCGACGAGAGCCTTTTGGTGCTCGACTATGACGGTCGCAACAAAACGGTCAAAGCGTCGGAAATGGCAGACATCGACCAGAGCGGAATGGCCTTTGGCGAAGGGCCACAGGTCGCCGCGTTCAAAGGGGAGCAGGCCATCACCGGCGCGATGATCGACTTAGTGGAAGGCAAAAAGAAGACACTGGGTTACGTCACTGGCCACAAGGAACCTGCGCTTTCAGCACCCACAAGCCCGATCAGCTTGCTGAAGACGTTTATCGAAAACGAAAACATCAAGTTTCAAGAGCTGAATCTTCTCGATCAGGCTGCAGTTCCACCCGACGTGAACACAGTCATGATCCTCGGGCCGCAATACGATTTTTCCGATCGCGAAATGAAATTGCTGCGCGACTTCTGGGACAAACAGGGGCGCATCCTGGTTCTCCTCGACCCGGCGGCGAACACCCCCAGACTGCGGGCGTTTCTCGATGAGCTCGGTGTGAAAATAAATGACGATAGATTGATGGTTTTTGTGCGCACGGGCATCCAGGAGTTGGCACTGACGAGAGATGTCCAGGTCCGTTTCCTAGGCGACACTCCAGTTACGACCCGACTCGCGGATGTGCGGGTAATTTTTGTCGGCGGCACGTCTTCACTTACACTGGAAGCGGATCGCGTCCGCGGTGCCAACATTCGCCTGGAGCCGCTTATTCAGGCGGAAAAAGGTTACTTTGCCGAAACCGATTACAACACCGATGATCAGGCAAAGCTGCAGGCTGATGCCCAGAAAGCCGGAAATTCGCCGCTGACAATCGCTGCCTCAGTGGAAAAAGGCGGGAGCGCAGATGCGCGCGTGCAGGTGAATTCTGCACGGCTTGTCGCGGTTAGCAACGGTACATTCGTTCAGGACAGTGCTATCATGCAGGATCAGGCGGCGCTCGATTTTGTGTCTGCCGCAGTGAACTGGCTGCTGAGCCGCGAACAACTGATCGGGATCGCGCCGAAAGTCCCGAAGCCTCTCACATTCAGTCTGGATCCAGAAGCATCGCGCCGGCTGCGCTGGATCGTTCTGCTGCTGATGCCGCTGATTCCTGCTGCCATCGGAACAATCGTGTGGTGGCAACGGCGCGTCTGATATGCATTGGAGGACTACCGTCATCCTAGTAATCATCGCGGTCGCTGGCGTCGCTTACTTCAGGTTCTTCGAAATAAAGCGACCCAGCACCGAAGAGGCCCACCGACAGGCCCAGAACATGGTCAATTTCGACCGAAGCAAGATTGACGGCATCATCATTCAAAATGGCGATCAGAAGATCGAGATGCGGCGTCGCGATAATAAGTGGCGACTGGAGACGCCTATTAAGGACCAGGCAGATGGCGCGTTGGTCGAGAGCTTGTTCTCGGACTTGGAGAACTGGCAAAAGGAAGGAACAATCCCCGCCAAGGAAATCGATTCCGACAAAACCAAACTCGCAGAGTACGGGCTGAACAATCCAAAGCTAAAACTTAAACTGCTTGGCCGCGAGCGACCGCCAGAAATTCTGTTCGGTAAAGACGCCGCAATGGAACGCAGGATGTATGTGCGCTTCCAAAATTCCAAGGAAACGTTTCTCGCGGGACAATCGGTAAAGAAAGACATCGATAAACAACCGGAAGAATTTCGGGACAGAAAATTGACCGGCCTGGGCAATGCTCAGGTGCGACGGGTAGTTTTGAAAACGCCTGCCGGCGAAATGGAGTTGGAGAAGAAGGACACTCATTGGGATATCGTGAAACCGCTTCGCGCCCGCGCCGATGACCAGAAAGTCAACGACCTGATTTCGCAGGTCACGTCCGCCCGCATTGGACAATTCGTAGCCGACGATCGTGGCGACCTGCGCCCGTACGGATTGGCGGAGCCGCGCGGATCGATCACGTTGTTTGATCAGGTGCAGAAAAAAGATCAGAAGATCGAGATCGGCGAATCGATCAAAGTCGCCGGCCGGGAAGACAAGGGCCAGACGCTGCAAATCGGCAGCGTGCCGGAGAAAGAAAAAGAGCAGGTGTATGCGCGGTTCGCTCCGCGCGGTTCCGTCTACACGTTGCCAAAAAAGATTGAAGAAATTCTCAACACGAAGCCGGCCGATCTGCGTGACAACCACTTGGTTCGAATTGATACGAACATCCTCGACCGGATCACGATCGATGCGCCAGGCAAAGACAAAACCGTGCTCGCGCGTAAAGACGGAAATTGGACGATCGCCAGTCGAAACAATGCGCCCGCGGACTCAGGAGCAGTTCAGCGAATGATCGACATGCTGCAAAATGAGCGGGTCACAAAGTTCGTCGAAGACGTCGCTTCCAGTCTGCCGAAATACGGCCTCGATAAACCGCAGCTGCAACTGACCTTCAGTTCCTTCGCCTCCGAGAACACCGCCGAAACCAAAGCGGGCGAGCAACCGTTTGCTACGATCGCGTTCGGAAAAGAGGACAGCGAGAACGTTTTCGCGCACCTGACCGATGAACCATTTGTCGTGGCGGTGCGTCGCAGATTACTCGACCAGATTTCACCCAATCCTCTGCGATGGCAGGAGTTGTCGATCTTCAAATTCAAGCCGGAGCAAATTCATCGGCTAAACATCACCACTGACAAAGAGCTGTCACTGGAACGCGATCAAAACAACCAATGGCGTTGGCTGAAAGGACCGGGCACGATCAATCAAGCCAATATGGAATCGCTGCTCAACGCGTTGTCGAACTTGTATGCGGTGCGCTGGCTCGGGCCGACAACGCCTCAGCAAGGCTTCGATAAACCACAGCTGGTGGTCGCCTTCACCACTTCACCCGATAACAAGACAACACACAAGTTGACCGTCGGCGCTCAAAATAATGACGGCACTTTGTGCGTGCACGTGGACGGCCGCGACGGCACATTTGCGATTAGTAATTCTGAGTTAAACAGGTTGAAATTGCCGCTTGAGCAGCAAGCCACCGCGTCACCTTCCCCAACGACGGGCGTCGCTGCCAGCCCCGCGCCATAATTTTGTACCGTGCATCAATGCACGCGAAAACGATTTTGTTTTGGCTCGGTGATTACCGCTTGGTCTTCTCTCGCGGTTTCGGCGTTGGAGATGGGAGCACAACAGGGGCGCCCGTACGGCTGACTAGCTTGCCGGACGCATCAAAGACCGAATAGCCCGTTTGTTTCCCGGAGGAGTTGTAGCTGTAAACAATCTTGTTCAAAAGAGTACCGTCTGCTGCGGTTTGGATTTCTTCCAGAATGTGGCCTCCGTCGTCGTATTTGTAGCGGCTCTTCAGCCGGATGCGGCCGTCCACTCCGGAGACTTCTCCGCTCGAAAACCGGCCGGCATCATCGAGTCGATAACGAATCGTCTGGCGAACTTTACCATCGGGATCTGTAGTCGTCGCGACGGCTGTGTGCTGCGCGTTATCAAAATTGTAAATCGTGCGCGAGCCATCAGGATGCATTGACATGGTAACCCTGGCAGCGTCACTTGGAGCTTGCTGACCGTGAGTTAAGTATACGCCGGCGCCACAATTGAAAAGAAGAACGCAAGCGATCGTAGGCGCGCGCCGGAAAAACTTCATGATTTGAGCAGCTTACGGTCCAGGCAGCGGGGCGCAAATAGGCTGAAATTTTTATTGACCATCTGGCGTGGAGGTGGTTAAAGGTGGGGTCAGGTGGAGTAAAGTGGGCTACTCCTCCACACGACAAATGGATGCCGATTCCCAACCCGAGCGCTTCTACGCTGGAGAGTTCCGGCATTCCATCGATGAGAAGAATCGGATCACAATTCCATCGCGCTGGCGGCGCAATCGTCCTGAGGAATTCATTCTTTTGTCCGAGGCGACACACGAATTTCTGCTGGTCATGTCGCCGATGGAGTTCGCAAAAATGAGCTCGGCGGCGGAAACGAACGACAAGATTTCCGCGCGTGATCGCCGCGTTTTCCTGCGACAACTGCATTCTCGCGCTCAACATGCAGCGGCAGACCGGCAAGGTCGCCTGGTCCTGCCGGACGACCTTTGCCAAAAAGTCGGATTGAAAAATGAAGTCGCTCTCGTAGGCAACCGCGGGCGTTTTGAAATTTGGAATTTGCAACGCTGGAAACGGGCACACGAGGACGAAACGCCTACCTACCAGCAGGTGGCAAAGGAAATTGGATTGTAAAATGTTGGGCCAACACGTGATGAACCCGCTCTGGAGCGAGCCTCCGGCATGGTTGGCCGTTGATCCAATAGCGCTGGAAGAGGCCGCGCAGCCCGCCGAGGATGTTGTCTATCATCGTCCGGCGCTGCAGAAGGAAGTGCTTGAGTTACTCAAGCCCAAAGCAGGGTTGCTCATCTTGGATGCAACGTGCGGCGGCGGCGGCCACACCGAAGCGCTCCTGGAAAGTGGCGCCGATGTTTTGGCTTTGGATCAAGATCCTGATGCAGTTCAGTATGTGAGCGAGCATCTCTCGCATTTCGGCCGGCGCATCATCGTGCGGCAGGCAAATTTCCGCTATGCGAATCGCGTTCTCGACGAACTTGCGATTCGCAGCGTCGGCGGTGTGCTTCTCGATCTGGGGGTTTCTTCGCGGCAACTCGAAAATGCAGAGCGCGGTTTCAGTTTCATGCGAAACGGCCCGCTCGACATGCGCATGGACCCGCGAACGAGCCTCACCGCCGCGAGCATCGTAAACGAGTACAGCGAAGAAGAATTGACCCGCCTGTTCCGTGAACTGGGTGAGGAACCGGCCGCACGACGGATCGCAACCATGATTGTGAAAATGCGCAAGACTTCGCCATTCCGCGAGACGCTGCCGCTGGCACACACGATCGAAAAGCTGGTTGGCCGGCACGGACGACGGCATCCGGCCACTCAGGTTTTTCAAGCGCTGCGGATGGAGGTCAACGATGAGCTTGGCGCACTGGAACAAGGGCTGCGCGTCTTGACCGGGAGACTTGAACACGTCGCGCGCATCGCGGTCATAACTTTTCACTCACTGGAAGACCGGATCGTGAAAAACTTTTTTCGCGATCATAGCCGGGAATGGCTCGACAAACCGGAATGGCCTGAGCCGCGGCGCAATCCCGATTACGATCTTGCACTTGTTACGCCGAAACCAGTGGAGCCGACGGAAGAAGAACAGCGCGCTAACCCGCGCTCGCGAAGCGCGAAGTTGCGCGTAGCGGAGAAGATCCAATGAACCGATCGCGTCGAAGAAATTGTAACACGGTCAACGCGGCCTCACTGGCGCGATGGATTGTGATGACTGCATTTCTGGCGCTGGCGGGATTGGCGTACGTCTATCTGACGCTGCAACTTTATCACCTTGGCGAGCGCAGAAAGTCAGTCGAGAACGAGCTCGCGTCGCTGCGCACTCAAAACGATGTCGCCGCCGCGCAGATCGCAGCATTGACGTCACGTTCCGCATTGCAACGGCGATTGAAAGAAGGCTACTTGAAAATGATTCCGGTTTCAGAGTCTAAAATCGTGCGGCTCACCATTCCTGCGCAATCAAGCGACGAAGAGGCCGTGCAACCCGTCGCCAACCCTCTGGCGCAACATGAATCCAAATAGCCGAACTCGTTGCGCTCTGGTATGTGCCGGTTTCATCGGTCTATTCAGCATGTTTTCGTTTCGCTTGATTTATCTGCAGGCGATCAAGCACGACGAATACGCCGGGCTAGCTGCAGAAAAGCACGTTTACAAACAGATCATTCACGCCGAGCGCGGCATGATCCTTGACGCGAACAACGAAGTTCTCGCGCACAATGTTCCTGTGGAAACGGTGGTGGCCGACGCCACGCATGTTAGCAATCTGCAGGCGACCGTTGATCTTCTCAATGCCGAGCTAGAGAACCCCTCCGATGAGCTCGCGGAGAAATTAAGTAGCGGGCGCCGCTACATCGTGATCAACCACGAGGTATCCGCCGCGCGGGCAAATGTGCTTCGTGAAAAACTGCGCGCCGGCAATTTGCGGGGAATTTATTTCGAGCACGACGCCACGCGCCTTTACCCGAATGGATCGATGCTTTGCCACGTGATCGGGTTCACCGATTTCGATCACCACGGCATCCAGGGCGTGGAAGCCTCGATGGAAGAATACCTGCATGGGCAGGATGGCTATCGTTTCATCGAACACAATCGCGCGGGCCACGAAATCGTGCCTTATCGCGGCCAGGAGCGCGCGCCGCGGGATGGGTACCAGGTGCATCTAACTGTCGATCTTGGTCTACAGAGCATCGTCGAAGAGGAAATCGACGCTGCAATGACAGAATATTCTCCACAAAAAGCCACGATTATTCTGATGCGGCCGCAGACAGGCGAAATCTTGGCCATCGCTAACCGCCCGAATTTTGATTTAAACCTCCGTTCAGAAGCGAAGCCCGAACAGATGAAAAACCGGGCCATCATCGACATGATGGAGCCGGGTTCAACTTTCAAGATCGTGGCTGCCGCCGCCGCTCTGAATGAGCATAAGATGCGGCCTGATTCCGAAGTATTCTGCGAAAACGGCCTGTGGAATTTCGGTGGCTCCGCTCTGCATGATCATCGCGCGTTTGGTCATCTGAGCGTGCGCGAGGTTCTCATCAAATCCAGCAACATCGGCGCGGCGAAACTTGCCCTGAGTGTCGGCGAACAAAAATTTTACGAATACATTCGTCGCTTCGGGTTTGGCGAGCGCACGGGAATTGAACTGCCGGGTGAGATCAATGGCGTAATTCGGCCGCCGCAAACCTGGAGCAAAATCTCCATCACGCGTATTCCAATGGGACACGAAGTTGGCGTCACGCCACTACAGATGACATCGGCAATGGCGACGATCGCCAATGGAGGCAAACTCGTGACACCGCGGATTATAAAATCGGTCACCGCAGCGGATGGGAAAATCATCAGTTCACTTTCGCCGGTGATACAGCGTCAGGTCATTTCTCCTGAAACGGCCAAACAAATCGGCGAAGCGCTGCGTGGCGTGGTGAGCGATCAAGGAACCGCCGCTGCCGCTGCCGTGCCAGGCTTTACCATCGCCGGGAAAACCGGAACCGCACAGAAGGTTAATCCGCACGGCGGATATGACCACGGAAAATACGTCGTGTCGTTCCTCGGTTATCTACCGGCCGATCATCCCGAGTTTGTTGGATTAGTCGTGCTGGACGATGCACACACGACTAAACCGGAGTTGAATTACGGCGGCCTTGTTGCAGGACCAATTTTCTCGCACGTTGCC
>Ga0210403_10003319_pt1 | contig 14237 bp, 13 predicted proteins | sample IncBWC19MmetaG_FD_150863 | JGI IMG/M metagenome (GOLD analysis project Ga0210403, IMG submission 150863) | Forest soil microbial communities from Barre Woods Harvard Forest LTER site, Petersham, Massachusetts, United States - Inc-BW-C-19-M | ecosystem: Environmental > Terrestrial > Soil >... | reverse complement strand
CAACTCGCGGCGTTTGGCGAAGTCCACCACCACCTTGGCACGGTGCAGCCTGCTCGCATAACCTTTCGCCGCCTTGAGCGTGATGGGCTTGGGCGAGTGGAATCGGTGACCCGAGGTCACACGCCCCGCGGCGAGGCCCAGCACTTCCACCGGCACTACCTCATCGCCATACAGCAGCACCACGGAATGTACCGGCCTCACGAACTCTGCACTGCGAGCGCCCCACCGCATGCGTTTGGCAATCGGCAGCGCGGCAATCGCTCGCGTCAGAATGTCGCCCAGCAGTGTCGTCGTAGCCGCGCCCCGCTCAGTGCCGCGAAACTGCAGCCAGGCGCCTTTCTCGGTCGTGAACTTCGACAGCTCTGCCACCGCGACGCCACAGCTTTTGGCGAAGGCCGTCGCCGCCTGCGTCGGCGCACCCTGCGCATCGAAGGAATTCGCCAGAGGCGGACCCCGCCGTTCGACCTGCCGATCGGGTTGATTCTCGCTTAAGTGTTCAACCCATACGGCAAGCCGCCTGGGCGTTGCAAAGCCGTGGACCTTGCCATGCGCAACACCGGCGCCGTCGATGCCCTTCGCAATGCCTTCGGTAAGCGCCTGGGATAGCGCCGGCAGCGTGCGCGGCGGAAGCTCCTCGGTGCGCAGTTCGAACAGCAGGTCCCGCGAACTCATCAGGCCACTCGCTGTGCGTCGGCGTTCTTGAGCAGCGGATATCCCAGCGCTTCACGGCTCTCGCGATAGCCCTCGGCCACGCCGCGCGCCAGCGTTCTCACGCGAAGAATGAAACGCTGGCGTTCGGTGACGGAAACAGCATGCCTTGCGTCCAGTAGATTGAACGCGTGCGATGCCTTGACCATTTGTTCATAGGCCGGGAGCACCAACTTGTCTTTGAGCAGCTGCTGACAGGCGAGCTCATTGGCGGCAAATTGCGCCGACAGCACGGCAACGTCCGCCTTTTCGAAGTTATACGTCGATTGTTCGACTTCGTTTTGGTGAAACACGTCGCCGTAGGTGACCCTGCCGAACGGTCCTTCGGTCCAAACGATGTCGAATATGCTTTCCTTGCCCTGGATATACATGCCCAACCGCTCGAGTCCATAAGTGATCTCACCCATGACCGGTCGACAATCCAGACCGCCGACCTGCTGGAAGTAAGTGAACTGGGAAACTTCCATGCCGTTGAGCCAGACCTCCCAGCCTAAACCCCAAGCCCCCAAGGTCGGGGATTCCCAATTGTCTTCCACGAAGCGGATGTCATGCGTCAGGGGATCGAAGCCCAGGTAGCGCAATGAATCCAGATACAAGTCTTGAAAGTCATCGGGGGAAGGTTTGATGCAGACTTGAAACTGATAGTAGTGCTGCAGCCGAAACGGATTGCTCCCATAACGGCCGTCGGTGGGCCGCCTCGAGGGCTGCACATACGCCGCACTCCAGGGCTCCGGGCCCACCGCGCGCAGAAATGTCGCCGAATGGAATGTCCCCGCGCCCATCTCGAGGTCGTACGGCTGCAAAATAATGCATCCCCGGTCTGACCAGTATTTCTGGAGCGCAAAGATCAGGTCCTGAAACGTGCGCGGCGGTGTGGGAGCGTGAGGCATGAGGTGCTCGCGGCGAAGGCAAAGTCAGCGAGTATAGCGACGGGCCCCCGGCCAGGGGAAAAACTCAAATGGACTCGATGTCGCGTTCGCCGTGCCGTGCACTCAATTGGACCATGGCCCGCGGAGGCGACTGGCTATTTCATTTTTCTGGATGCCAGCCGGGGCTTTATGCACCGAAAGAGGGCACGGATTTCCTCAAATTGTTCTATTATGAGGCGCTGAGCGCCTGCGACCATCGCAAGTGCTTGATCCGTATATGCACGCTAATGGCACATTAGCTGCATTGATGTTGCAGCCCCGGCTGGCCGGGCCTCTCTACCACGCTCGCGAGGACGCAAATGACTCCCGCCGATGTTCTGACATTTATCCAAGAAAAAGATGCGAAGTTCGTCGATCTCCGCTTTACTGACACGATCGGTAAGGAACAGCACGTAACCATCCCCACGCGCTTGGTGGACGAGGGGTTTTTCAAGGACGGCAAGATGTTCGATGGCTCTTCCATCGCCGGTTGGAAGGGCATCAACGAGTCGGACATGATTCTGATGCCGGACCCAGCCACGGCGGTGATCGATCCTTTCTACGAAGAAACGACGCTCAATCTGCGCTGCGATGTCATCGAACCCATGACCATGCAGGGTTACGGCCGCGATCCGCGCTCGCTGGCGAAGCGTGCCGAAGCCCACTTGAAGGCTTCCGGAATCGCTGATTCGGCCCTCTTCGGACCGGAAAACGAATTTTTCATTTTTGACAACGTCACCGTCAGTTCCAGCATGAACGGCTGCGCGTACGAGGTCGACGCGTACGAAGGCGCATGGAATTCCGGCAAGACTTATGAGGATGGCAACAGGGCCCATCGGCCGGGCATCAAGGGCGGCTACTTCCCCGTACCGCCGGTCGACTCGCAACAGGACATTCGCACGGCAATGTCGATGGCCTGCGAGGAGATGGGTTTGAAGTTCGAAGTTCACCACCACGAAGTGGCGACCGCCGGACAGGGCGAGATCAATGTCGCTGCGAACACGCTGACCAAGAAAGCCGACGAAGTGCAGATCCTGAAATACGCGCTGCAAAACGTTGCGCACGGCTACGGAAAAACGCTGACTTTCATGCCGAAACCCATCGTCGGCGACAACGGCAGCGGCATGCACGTGCATCAATCGCTGCAAAAAGACGGCAAGGCGCTGTTTGCGGGAGACAAGTACGGCGGCCTGTCGGACATTGCGCTCTACTACATCGGCGGCATCATCAAACATGCGCGCGCGATCAACGCGTTCACCAACGCCAGCACCAACAGTTACAAGCGCTTGGTGCCCGGTTTCGAAGCCCCGGTAAAGCTCGCGTACTCGGCGCGAAACCGCTCCGCCTCCATCCGCATTCCTTGGATTTCAAATCCCAAAGGCCGGCGCATCGAAGTGCGGTTTCCCGATGCCACGGGCAATCCCTATTTCATGTTTGCCAGCATGCTGCTGGCGGGTCTCGACGGCATTCAGAACAAGATTCATCCGGGCGACCCGGCCGACAAGGATTTGTATGACTTGGAGCCCGAGGAAGACAAGAAAATTCCGACGGTTTGCCATTCGCTCGACATGGCACTCGATTATCTGGACAAGGACCGGGGCTTCTTGAAGGCCGGCGGCGTGTTTACCGATGATCTCATCGACGCCTACATTGAATTGAAAATGAAGGAAGTGACGCGGTTGCGGATGACCACGCATCCGATCGAGATTGAGATGTATTACAGCTTGTAGGTTCTAGGGTGCTTAGGCCTTAAGGTGACGGCGGTCACGCCGTCGTCACCCCGTTTTGTGGTCCGGAGGCGATAGGTCTATGCTTTGGAAATATGCACCCGCAAACGTCATGGTTGGTGGCAGGCCTACTGGCAGCGTTTGCGGTGCAAGCGGCCGTGGTCTACAAATGGGTCGACGCCGATGGCGTGGTCCACTACTCCGATCAGGCCTCGCCCGGCGCCGAAAAGATCTTTACCTCCTCTTCCACCTCCTCCGGAACATCTGGGCAGCGTGCGCCGGCCGGATCGCGGCAAGAGGCGGCAAGTGCTCCCCCCGCGACGGGCGGACTCGCCTACAGCGAGTTTTCAATAACGTCGCCGGTGAACGATCAGACATTCTTCGGCGACGATGTGATTGCGGTTCACTTGAGCCTCGTGCCGCCGGTCAAGCTCAATCAGAGCATCACCTGGCACTTGAACGGCAAGGAGCTGGACAATCCGCCGGACGCCGTTTCGTTTCCTCTGCCGCATTTGGATCGTGGCACGTACACGCTCGCCGCGACCATCACCGATCAACGAACGGGCGACTCACAAAGCAGCAACACGGTGACTTTCTACGTACGGCAGCCGTCCGCGCTCGCGCCGCAGCACAAGTAGCTCGCTCTCGATTCGCGGCGGGCGCCTAGGTGTCCGCCGAACTCCAAATAAATACTTTGCGCATCGACGGCACCGAACTGCTCGATGCCATGGTGACCAGCGTGTTTCTGCTGGACCACGAACTGCACGTCACCTATTTGAACGCCGCCGCTCAAGCCTTGCTCGGACTCGGGTCGAATCAAGCATTGGGCCGCTCAATCATCGAATTGACGCGCGGCGCCGAGAGTTTGCTGCCGATGTTCGATCGCGCACGCACCGGCGGTGAAGGCGTCGTGCAGCGCGAGCTCTCCTGGCCCGCGACCGGAGGGGCCGACCGCATTCTCGACTGCGCCGTGACGCAGATCGTGATCAATCAGCACGGCCCGCGCTGGCTCCTTGAAATCGAAGATATCACGCAGCATCGGCGTCTCACCCGGGAGAACGCATTGCTGGCGCAGTTGGGCGGGAGCCGTTTGATGGTCCGCCAGCTCGCGCACGAAATCAAGAATCCGCTCGGCGGCTTGCGCGGCGCGGCGCAACTGCTCGAGCGGGAACTTTTGGATCCCGCGCTGCGCGAATACACGCGCGTGATCATCAGCGAAGCGGATCGGCTCACCAATCTGCTGGACTCCATGCTGGGTCCCGGGCGCCCGCCGTTGAAACAGTTGGTGAATGTGCACGAGCTGCTGGAACGCGTGTACCACTTGCTGCGCAGTGAAGCACCGCAAGGTGTCGCCATCGATCGAGACTATGACCCCAGCCTTCCGCCGCTCACGGTGGATCCGAATCACATCATTCAAGCCATGCTCAATTTGGGCCGCAATGCCATACAAGCGCTTTCAGGCGCTGCGGTTGAATCGCCCCGGCTGATCCTGAGGACTCGAGCGGCCGGCAATGTCAGTGTCGGCGCGCACCGCCACCGGTTGGTTGCCTCGATTCAGTTCGAAGACAACGGTCCCGGCGTGCTCAACGAGATTCGCGAGACCATCTTTTATCCGCTCGTGTCGGGACGCGCGGACGGCACCGGCTTGGGACTCGGGATCGCGCAGGATCTCGTCAGCCGGCATGGCGGCTTGATCGAATTCGACAGCGCTCCTGGGAGAACCATATTCGTCATTTCCTTGCCGATGGATTCCGCATGAACTCAAAGCCTCTCCACGTCTGGCTGGTCGATGATGACGCCTCGATTCGTTGGGTGCTCGAAAAAGCCCTCAAGGGCAGCGGCATGCATGCCAAGTGTTTCGACCAAGTCGACAATGTCTTGACGGCGCTGCGCGGCGAGGCACCGGATGTCCTGATGACGGACATCCGCATGCCCGGCCGCAGCGGCCTGGAGTTGCTCAAGGAAATTCAGGTATCGCGGCCTGGATTGCCGGTGATCGTCATGACGGCCCACTCGGACTTGGATGCCGCGGTAGCGGCGTATCAGGGCGGTGCGTTCGAGTATCTAGCGAAGCCATTCGATATCGACAAAGCCGTGGATCTCGTGCGGCGCGCCGCGCAGCAAGCCACCCTGTCGACCGACGCCGAGGCCACGAGGCGCAGCATCCCGGAACTCCTGGGTCAAGCGGCAGCGATGCAGCAGGTGTTTCGCGCCATCGGCAGGTTGTCTCGATCCAGCATGACCGTGCTGATCACCGGCGAGTCGGGCACCGGCAAGGAACTCGTGGCCCGTGCTCTGCATCGGCACAGCCCGCGCGTCGCGAAGGCCTTTGTCGCGCTCAACACCGCCGCCTTCACCGCGGATCTCCTGGAATCCGAGCTTTTCGGTCACGAAAAAGGCGCATTTACGGGCGCCGACGCTTTGCGCAGAGGTCGGTTCGAACAAGCGGACGGCGGCACGCTGTTTCTCGATGAAATCGGCGACATGTCACCGGCGCTGCAAACGCGGTTGCTGCGCGTGCTGGCAGAGGGTGAGTTCTATCGCGTCGGCGGCCAGACCCCGGTGAAAGTGGATGTACGGGTGATCGCTGCGACTCACCAAGACCTGGAAATGCGCGTGAAGTCCGGACACTTCCGCGAAGATCTCTTGCACCGGCTCAACGTGATTCGAATCGAGATCCCGCCGCTGCGCGAGCGGCGCGAGGACATCCCGGAACTGTTGCGGCATTATTTGGCCGTTGCAGGGCATGAACTCGGTGTCGAGCCCAAGCTTCTGACGACGCCTGCGGAGAGCGCGCTCGTGACCTTCGATTGGCCCGGCAATGTGCGCCAGCTCGTGAATGCCTGCCGCCGCCTCACGGTAACGGCGCCCGGGCGCGAGGTCCGCGCGGAGGACATTCCTCCGGATCTCGGCGGCACCGAGCCGGGCCACACCGCGAATCACGATTGGATGGCAAAGCTCTCGCATTGGGCCGAGCAAGAGCTGGACGCCGGCACGCAGCGCCTGCTGGACACGGCGGTGCCTGAAGTGGAGCGAATCTTGATCCGCGTGGCGCTGCGCAAGTCCGAGGGTCTCAAGCAGGACGCGGCCAAATTGCTGGGTTGGGGGCGCAACACACTGACGCGCAAGATGAAGGAACTCGGCATGGAAGACCTGGGCTAAAGAGCCGGTCTGAAACCTCGGACCGGTACTCGGACGAGTTTCGCGGGTGGCGCGGTTTATAATCCGCGCATGAGCGAATTTCTGTCAAAAAAACTCGGCGCGCTGCAGGCCTTGATGCTCGGCATCCCTCCCACGGACTGGTTGATCGCAGGCATCGCCGGAGTTGTCGTCTGGGCCAGCCTCTGGATCCTGCGGGATCTCATCGCTTCGCGCTACAAGAAATATTCCAGCGCCAACAATCCCCTCATCCGGCTCGTCGCCTATCTGATCGGCAATACCACCCAGATCCTCTTCCTCGCAGTCGCCCTCGACGTGGCGCGGGAAAGCCTCACGCTGCCGGACAGAATTCGGCACATCACATCGAACGCGGTGATGATCCTCATCCTGATCCAGGTCGGCTTATGGGCCGGCCGCGCGGTGCGTTTCTATTTGGAAATGAAGGAATTGGAGCGCGGTGCCGACCGGGTTTTCGCCGGCTCACTCGATATCATCAATTTCGTCGCGCGCATGCTGATCTGGTCATTGCTCATCCTCGTGGCGCTCGACAATCTTGGCGTCAATATCACCGCTCTGCTTGCCGGGCTGGGTGTCGGAGGTGTGGCGGTGGCGCTCGCCCTGCAGAATGTCTTGGGCGACTTGTTTGCGTCGCTGTCGATTGCTCTGGACAAGCCCTTTGTGATCGGCGACAACTTGACCATCGATGCCTTCATCGGCAAGGTCGAGCATATCGGCATCAAGACCACTCGCTTGCGCAGCGAGGGCGGCGAGCAAATCATTCTATCGAATGCCGACATCTTGAAGAGCCGTGTGCGCAATTTCGGCCGATTGTCGCAGCTGCGGATATTGGCCACCATTCGCCTGACTTACGACACGCCGTCGGACAAGCTCAAGGCCATGCCTAAACTCCTCGAGAACATCGTTCGCGAGCACGCCCACGCACGCTTCGAACGCTGCCACTTGAAGAGTCTGGGCGAAAGCTCATTTCAATTCGAGCTGTCGTACTTCGTGCAGCAGCCGAGCATCAATCCCATGCTGGATTTGCAGCAGGCGGTGAATTTCCGGATCATCGATGAGCTGCGGCGGCTGGGTGTGGACTTCGCGTATCCGGCTCAACTCGTGGTGCTCGACAAAGACCGGCCGGCACTCGAGAGATAAGCACGATGTTTCATGTCGTGCTGTTCGAACCTGAGATTCCCCCCAATACCGGCAACACGATTCGGCTGTGCGCGAACACCGGCGCGACGCTGCACTTGGTGAAGCCTCTGGGCTTTCGGCTCGACGATAAGAGTCTCAAGCGTTCCGGCCTCGACTATCACGACCTGGCGAAAGTGACGATCCACGAGAACCTCGCGGCCTGCTTGAGTCAACTGGAAAGCTCGCGCCTGTTCGCAGTGGAGACCGGCGGCACGCGTTGCTACAGCGACGTGCCGTACCAAGCCGGAGACGCCTTTCTGTTTGGGCCCGAAACCCGCGGTCTGCCGTCATCCGCACTCGAGCACGCGGGGCCCGATCACTCCTTGTTCATCCCGATGCGCGCGCAATGCCGTAGCATCAATCTGTCCAACGCCGTGGCCCTGGTGGTCTTTGAGGCCTGGCGTCAGATCGGGTTTGCCTGAGCGCGAGCTTCAAGAGAATCTTCGTCAGGAAAACCTTCGTCGATAGTCAGCGGGACTCACCCCGACCTTTTTTCGGAAATGATGCCGCAACGTGGTCGGCGACCCAAGGCCACATCGTTCGGCGATGTGATCGATCGGCAGTGCGGTGCTCTCCAGCAATTCGCGCGCGCGATCCACCCGCGCCCGGGTGATCCAATCCGCCGGACTCAATCCGGTGGCCGCGCGGAACCGGCGCATGAAGGTGCGTTCGCTCATCGCGGCGAGCCGCGACAATTCGCCGATCCGCAGGGGCTCCCTGAGGCGTCGCCTGATCTTGTCCAGTAAGAACTAAAGCGAGGCTGAAGGCGCTTCGGGAAGGGTGTCCGCATACAAAGTCCAGAGACGCAGGACGCGCGCGCTGATGTTCGGCAGCGTCCTTAATTGCTCGAGGGTCTTCCTGGCTTCTGTCGGCCTATTCTGCGTCACCCAGTAGCGGCCGAGATATACATAGGCCTCGTCCGCCTGGTTGATCTGACCTTTCCCAAGGCCTCGACTGATGGCCGTTGCAGCGTCCTGATAATCGCCGGCGCCGAAGTAGACTTCGCCCAGCTTCACATCGAGTTGGCCCGCCGGATTCTTGCTCGCCTCGGCATCCAGGGTAGGCAGCCCCTTCTTGTCCGCATCCGCACGCGTCTTCATCGCATTCAACAAGCGCGTGGTGCGCTCCCTGTGTTCATCCTTGAGCACACCGGAAGTGCTCATCAGCTTTTCCAAAACCATTTGCGCCTCGCCGGGCAGTGCTGCATCGCCAAGCAATTGGGCCATTTCAATATAATCGGTATCCGCCTGCATGGCGGTGGTGTCATACATGACTCGATAGATCATCAGGGTATTGTGATCATCGCGTTCATCCTGGCGTTCCAGGCGAATCAGATTATTCCAATAGGGCGTCTTGTTGGTGAGGCGCACCAGATCATAGAGCGCTGAAATCTCAGCGGCCGTTTCGTTAGCGTCCGCGGCGCACTGCAATTTTATCTGGTACAGCACTTCCTTCGATGCTTTGCCTGCTTTCTTGAAGGCGGCAACCGCCCGGTCGCCCCACGCCACGGCGTTTTTGCAATCCTTCTGCTGATAGTAGAGCTGACTCATGATCAACGGGTCGTTGGGCTGCATGACGCCCGCATCGAATGCTTGCTTGCCGAACTCAATGGCTTTTGCACCCTGCAGGTTGACAGCGGCCAGTTGAAACAACGTGCGGAAGAGTTTTGCCAGTTCTTCGTCCTTGAGAACTCCTGTCGCGAGGACGGCCTCGGAAGCGGCTTGCGCCGCCTTGAAGTTGTTTAGCCGACCGTACACATTGGCTTTGAATTCACCGATCTGCGACTTGTCGTAGGGAGTCAGTGGAGATTTGGCCTCCGCAGCTTCCAAATTCTGCAAGGCCCCGGACCATTGCTGTGCTTCTATGGCCCTCTGTGCCGCGGTCAATTCGTTGGCGATGAGGCGGCTGAATTGGTTTGAGCCATTCGCACTGCTGGATTTCACTGAAGGAGGCGCTGGCTTGCCTTCGGCGCTGAGCAGCATGGGTGGTGGAGGCGCGGCAACTGGGGATGCGGTTACCTCATTGGAAGCGGCATGGGCCGCCGGAAGCTGATGCCCGCGATATACGGAGAGCACTCTGTAGCTTACGGAAACCAACGACACGGAGATGCCGATTGCGATCAGGCCCCACATCCACAAGCCCATGGCCTTCAGCAAATGGCTCATCTTGAGCGACCTCACACCGCTGGTTCGCAGAGTATATCCCTACCTGCCCGGCAACAAACCCGCTGGTTCAACGGTTCCAAGGCCGCAATACCCGCCTGATGGGGTCGTTTGTCGTGGCCAAAATCGAAGGGTCCAGCAGCCGGCGGCGGCGCAGATGCCGGATGGCGGCTTGGACGGTCGATTTCGACAACCCCGTCTTGGTGGCGATGGTCTGCAGACTTACCCGTAAGGTGTCGCGCTTGGTCGTTGCCGCACTGCGCAATAGATAGAGAAAAACGATAAACGCGGCCGGACGCCGGTCGTGTCCCACCAAATCCGGCATGAGGACATCAACGACGTAGTGATCCAAGCTGAAATGCTGCATGGTTAACTACTATACTGATTATCGCTACCCAGTGCCCGCAGAATGTCCGATAATCGCGTCTCAATGCTCGCTCCATATGCGGTTGCCTTAGGGAGGGTTCTTAGTGATCACGCAAGTCAAATTCGTCGGCATACCAACCCGCGATCAGAATCGCGCGCTGAAGTTCTACACCGAGAAACTGGGATTCGAAGTGTCGACGGACCAGGTCTTTGACGCGACCCAGCGCTGGATCGAGTTGCGCATCGCCAACTCATCGACCCGTGTCGTGCTGTTCACGCCGGACGGCCATGAGAACCGGATCGGCACATTCTTCAACGGGGCATTCGCGTGCGATGACGTCGGCGCGACCTATCGGCAACTCACTGCGCGCGGCGTCGAGTTCACGTCTCCCCCTCAGAAGCAGCACTGGGGAGAGTTCGCGACTTTCAAGGATCCCGACGGCAATCAATTCGTGCTGTCTTCGGCATAGCACGGCCGAATCGCCGGGGCGCACGGCCGAATCACCGGGACGGCACGGCCGAGCTGGGCCCGGCCGTGCCATTGCCTCAATTTGCAGCGGTCCTAACGCCCGCCTTCTGCGCGTGAATCCAGCTGTTGGTGCGCGAATCCAAAAGATCGAGCGGTAGCACGCCGCCGTTCAGCATTTCGTCGTGAAAGCCGCGGATGTCGAACTTGGAACCCAATTCCTTTTGGGCGCGGTCGCGCAGTTCGCGAAACTTGAGCTGGCCCAGCTTGTACGAGAGCGCCTGGGCCGGCCAGGCGATGTAGCGATCCGTCTCCGATTGGATGGTGGGCTCATCGACCGGCTGGTATTTGCGGAAAAATTCGACCACCTGTTCGCGGCTCCAGCCCTCGGAATGAAGACCCGTGTCCACCACCAAGCGCACGGCGCGAAACAACTCGCTGCTGAGCCTGCCGTAGTCACTCACCGGGTCTTTGTAGAAACCGACCTCCTTGCCGAGCTGCTCGGCATACAGCGCCCATCCCTCGATATAGCCGGAATTGCCGGAGTGCTGGCGAAACTTCGGCAAGCCCGTCATTTGCTGCGCCACCGACAGCTGCATGTGATGCCCCGGGATACCTTCGTGATAGGCCGTGGCCTCGTCATCGACCAGCCAGCGGTGCTCGAAATTGGACGTCGCGACGCTCACCCGCCCGGGGCGCTTGCCGTCAGCCGTGCCGGTTTGGTAGTGCGTGGCCGACGCTGCCTGAAAGGGCGGAATCGCTTCGACAGTGACCGGCGAACCCGGGATGTAGCCGAACAAATCAGTCAGCTTCGGCTGCATTTGCGCGATGTATTTGCGGAAATCATCGAGAATCTGCTCGGACGAGCTCGGAATGTACTTGGTATTGGTCTTCAGTGAGTCGCGGAACGAGGCCACGTCTGCGAAGCCCTGCGCACGGGCAATGGTCAGCATCTCGCCCTGAATGCGCTCGATCTCATGCAAGCCGATCGCGTGTATCTGGGCGGGGCTCAAGGTACTGATCGTGGTGCGTGTGCGAATGTCGTTCAGATAGCGCTCCTTGCCGCCCGGCAGCGAAGCGATGCTCAGGGTGGTGCGGCCCATTGGCGCATATTCGGTTGCGATGAACGCGGCAAAGCTCTTGTATGCCGGTATGACTTCATTGTTGACTGCGTCGGTGATCAATTGAGTCAGGCGCTGCTGATCCTCGGAAGAGATGCCGGCGGGAAACTTCTTCGTCGGCAACAGATATGGGTTTGCCGCGACGACCCCGTCGCATTGCGCAGGGATCTTCTCGATGAGAAACCGCACCGGCATGAGCCGGTCCTTCATTCCCGCGCGCAACACGTCCTCGGTTTGCGCAAATACTCGCGGGATCTGGTGGAGGCGTGCAATGTAATCTTCATAGTGCTTGACGGAATCCAGCGGCACCGACAGCGGCATGTCCGCCAGACGCGATTGCGGCCCTTCCATTTGATTCACCGGCATCTCGTACTCTTTGAACTTGAAGTTCGCAATGCGTTGCGCCAGCGTGCGCTGCATGACCTCGTGGGACAACTTGTCCTGCTCGGGAAAGCCCGTCGTCGAGATGGCGTTCAAGCGGCCTAGAAAGTCCTCGTCGAGGGCATGCTGGAGCTGAAACGCGGCCGGCGAGTAATCATCGAGCTGATCGTTATATCGATAATCACCGATGGCAGTCGCGCGCTCCGGATGTCTTTTCAGATCCGATTGGTACTGCTCTTCGAAAAGCGCGTTTTGCGCCGTAATTCTCGAGGCGACGGGCTCGGGTGCCTTGGCGGCGGCGCCCAAAGAACAGAAGACCAATAGAGCGGTGAGTGTGGTGCTGCGCATGTGTTGAAATGCCGAGCCCGCCGGCAATCCTGCGCCAATCCCTAATTCCCTTCGATACATCTGTGCTCCCCATTCACGGTAAATGAATATATTTTGACCGGCATCATTCGTTCTCCGAACGCACTTCGCGTCCCATGAGCGCTTGCACCGCGCTCCCCACCGGTTTGTTCTCGTACATGATGCCGTATATTTCGCGGCAAATAGGCATGTCGACTTCCAGTCGGAGCGCCACATCGTACACGGCGCGCGCCGCGAGCACGCCCTCGACCACCTGATGAATGACGCCTTGCGCTTGCGCCGGCGATTCGCCGCGGCCCAGCGCCATGCCGAAGCGACGGTTGCGAGATTGATCATCCGTGCACGTCAGGACCAAGTCTCCCAAACCCGCGAGTCCCATAAAGGTTTCGCGCAACGCGCCGAGCTTGACTCCCAAACGCATCATTTCGGCCAGACCCCGCGTGATCAAGGCCACGCGGGTGTTGGCGCCGTAGCCCAAGCCGTCGGCAATACCCGAACCGATGGCAATGACATTCTTCACCGCTCCGCCGACTTCCACGCCCATGATGTCACTCTGGGTGTATGCGCGGAAACTGGGACCCGAAAGGCTCAGCGCAAGTTCCTTGGCATAGTGCTCATCGGGAGAAGCGACGGTCATCGCGGTCGGCAAGTGGGCGCCCACCTCCTTGGCAAATGTCGGGCCTGACAAAACCGCCCCGGGGGTTGCGCCCAAGACTTCCCGCACGACCTGATGGGGCAGGAGTCCGGTCGCAATCTCGAATCCCTTGGTTGCCCAGGCAATTCGTGTGTGCGGCGCCAGGTGCGGCCGAATCCTTTCAAGAGTCGCGCGAAATGCGTGGGATGGCACGGCGATCAGTGCGTCCCGGGCGCCGCGCAGTGCCTGCCCTAGATCTGCCGCCACATGCAGCGTATCCGGAAATAAGGCATCGGGCAGATAGCGCAGATTGCGGCGCGCCGTGCGCATTTCATCGAGCTGCGCTTCGTCCCGGCCCCACAAGTGGGTAAGGTGCCCTTCCCGCGCCAACAGGATGGCGAGTGCCGTGCCCCAGGAGCCGGCGCCGATGACCGTCATCGGTTCCGCACGCCGGGATTGCATATGAACCTAATTCACCAGATTCGGCTGCGGAGCTTGCTGTGCCTGGGCGAACAGCGCGTCGAAATTGACCAGGGGCAGGAGGAAATTGGGAAATCCGCCCTTGACGATCAAATCCGAAATCACTTCGCGCGCATAGGGAAACAGCACGCTGGGGCAGAAGCTGCCGATCAAGCGCTTCATATCTTCGACGGTGGTGCCGGTAATGGTAAACACCCCCGCTTGCTTGACCTCTACCAGGTAAAGAGTCGCATCACCCTGTTTCGCTTCCACGGTGACGGTCAACAATACTTCGCGGGCGTCCGGCGAGAGCTCTTCCGCAGAAGTATTCATGTTCAGCTGGAACTTCGGCTCCCAGGCTTGGTTGGTCGGCAAGCGCGGACCATTCGGCGACTCATAGGAACAATCCTTCAAATAAACGGTCTGCAAACTCACTTGTGGGCCTGCATTGGCCTCCGCTTCCGCCGTACTAACCTCGTTCATCCTGCCCCCTGAATTAACCGATCCAGCTCCCCGCTGCGATCCAGTGCGAAAAGGTCGTCACACCCACCGACATGTTTATCACCGATAAAGATCTGCGGAA
>Ga0210403_10003314_pt1 | contig 14245 bp, 9 predicted proteins | sample IncBWC19MmetaG_FD_150863 | JGI IMG/M metagenome (GOLD analysis project Ga0210403, IMG submission 150863) | Forest soil microbial communities from Barre Woods Harvard Forest LTER site, Petersham, Massachusetts, United States - Inc-BW-C-19-M | ecosystem: Environmental > Terrestrial > Soil >... | reverse complement strand
ATACAATCGTGAAGATGCCACTAATGGCAACTACAAGGCCTTTCATGTTCATTCCTCCTTGTTCTGATCCATGGATTGGGCTGTAACTAACCAAAGGACTCAGGTGTTTCAGATCACTTTTGCTTGACAGATTCTGAGGGGATCGCCGCTCTGGAGACGACCCCTCTCAGCTCCGTCATCCGCTTACCGCTTGCGGACCTTTTTCGCCACCAGGATTGGGTCGCCTGCGGTCTTGAAGAGCAAGCCGCGCAGCACGACGCTGTTCCCCGCGGTGAGCGAGGAACCTCCGGAGATGCCCTCAAACTCCGTCCCCGAAGAAACCACGACCTGCACCTGGTTGATGCCATTGCCGGTAAACAGCGCTGGCAGGTTGTTGACGACGAAATTAGGTGCGTTGAGCGACGCGACTGTGCCTGGGAACTGCGACATGTGCAGTTTCACGCGGTCCGTAGTTGCCGTCGTGCCCGCACTCGATGACGAGACAATCAGCGCTCGGACTTTCACTTCTTGTCCCACGAGCAAATCGCTCGCGGAAGCGAAGGAAACGCCGGAAGGAATGGCGCCGCTCAGATTATCGGAGTCGACCGCGTATTGCGCGCCGGCGTTGATGGAAATCGTCACGGAATTGCCCACGCTCACACCCGGGACCGCGGGCTCTTCGTCCTCGACTACCATCTGGAACTGGTTGGTCGCGACGTTGACGGCAACAATGGTGCCCTCCAGTTGTTCTTGGTTGACGGCATCATCCAGCTGGATTTGGCTCGCAACCAGCGTCCCATTTGTCATGACGTGCAGGTGCTCGACTTCCACGATTTGTCCAACCTGCACGCACGAGAAGTTATTCGCAGCGCAACCGGCTTGGTTGAAGTCCTGATACTGCGTATTGTTGTCAACGTTGACCGTAAACGTTTGGCCGCTGGTGCTGTCCAGCAGCGTAACGCCGGCGCTGCTGACGCTCTGGACTTGCCCCTTCAGACCTTCGATATCTTCGAGTTCGCCAGTCGAAGGTTGCGCAGGGACTGCGGCCAGCGTGACCGACGGCGTGACGCTCAGGTTGCTCTGAATGGAAGAATTCAGATCGAAGTCAACGGTCAAGCTGATCGGTGCGCTGGCGCTGATCGTCACCGGGAAGGGGGTCGAACTGATCGTCACAGAGGACTGGTTCAGGGTCGGCTTGAATTCACAGACCTGCCCGGTGAGGCAAGTTTGTGTGCCCATCGTGATTGTCTGACCCGTCTGGTTCAAAATCGTAAGCTGGGGATTGGCGAAGGTGAAGCTGATGCTGTTGTAAGTGCCGTCCGGAGCATTCAGCGCATTCAGTAGCGCTTTCTCCGTCTCCAGTTGAGTGAGCTCGACCTCAATCGGACTCGTCACCAGAGAAACCGCGGCTTTCGAAGTATCGGAGGGCTGCAAGCTGGCACCGGTGACGTTAACTTCAAAGGACAGTACCGATACTCCTGACGGCGGGTTATCCCGGATCGACAAACTGAGCGACCGGGGCGCCAGTGGCTGCGCGGTACGCGTTCCGCCACCGCAACCTGCCGCCAGCACGCCAACCGAAAGAACTGCTGAAGCAAGTAATGCTAGTTTCCTCATTGGTATAGCTCCTTTAGGACTTTTCTCCCAGAATTGATCTGAGAACAGACCTCGTCAGCAAAATCACGAAACCGCAGGGAAGGAGGATCGCCAGAGTGAACGTGATGATCTTGCGAGCTGTCATAGCGCCTCCGACGATATCTCCGCTGCCTAGTTCTAGTACCCAAATAAAGCAAGGGGCACACCAAACCGAAAATTTGTTAAGGTTTTTATTTGTAACGAGTTAGAGGCTAGGAGAATTGCTTGACGTGGGTGGGTTCAACACACATTTGTGTTAGTCCAACTCGCTTGTCGGGCTGGACTTGAACTGCGGAATCTGCAGCAGAGGCCAAGAGTCTGGCAAGGAAGGTGAATAGGGTCCCTCGTTCGCGTCGGGGACTGACAGGGCAGCAAAAAGGAGACAGTGAACGGCAGAATTTATTGTGGTTCCGAATCTGGATTGGTCGCGCCCTCGCCTGCTGCTCCCGTCTGCTCAGAGACTTCTTGCACGTCTCTCATTTCAGTAATCTCCGCGGACTCTGCAGACTCTCCCATATCGCTTTCGTGATCTACTTCTGCCCGCTCGAATTCACCCTCAAACTCCGCCTTCCCGGTTGTTTCGTTTTCGCCGGGTTCAGGCCTCTCCACTTCGGGGCGCATCTCGTTGGTCGGTTCGGGTTGCTCTGGATCAGAGTCCATTCCGACGCGGGTTGAGAATCCGGGCTCCACGAGCACTGATCCTCCATTGGCATTCCGCGCATAGACTTCGACAAGTCCGTCTACCACATCCACTTCGGTGACATTGCGCGAATTGACTTCCACGTCGAACTGGGTCCCGCGAACTGCAATAACGGCGCTGGGCGTTCCGAGCTCGAATGGCACGGCACCACCGGTCCGCTTATTGACAAGCGCGCGGATTCGTCCCAGAAGCAATTGGAAGTAACTCGGATCGCTTAAAGATGGTTGTTGCACCTGCAATCTCGTATGCGCCCGGACAATCACCTCACTACCGTCGCTCAGGTGAAGAAGCAATCTCCCACCGCCGGTGTCAAGAATCGTGCCTGCAGGAAGCTGCTCTCCCCGCAGAGGACTAGAGGGCAACTGGCCCGGCAGGCTCAGACGGACATCGCCTTTCCACTCGGCAATGGTAGCTCCGGCGATCGCAGCCGTAGCCGGCGTTGAACCGGATTGCTGTTCTTGCGCCGACGTCATTCCGACAGTGATCCAGAAAAACAGGAGGCAAAAATAAATGGAACGAGCTGTTGTGTATTTCATTGATGTACCTCGCTGAGAATGATCCGACTCACTGGCAGATGGATTCGAAAAGATGTCCCCGATCCAGATTCGCTCCATGCCTCAGCTCTTCCTCCGTGTTGTTCGGCAATCCGTTTGACGAAAGCCAATCCAAGTCCCCACCCTCGCGTTGTTTCTTCCTGTTCGCTTCTTCTATAAAACGGTTCGAAGAGACGTACCAGCTCCTCCGGTGGAATCGCGGGCCCTGGATTCCATACTTCCAGCACAACTCCGTCTCCATCGACCTCGGCGCTCAGCTTCACTTCGCTCCCCCGCGCGCTGTACTTGATGGCGTTGCTCACGAGATTGAGCAGAGCTCCCTCGATGAGATGGGGATCACCCTGAATCGCAGGCAGGTCCGCAACAACTTCCGTCCTGAGTTTTATCTCAGAAGCTTGTGCAATCGGTTGAATCACTCGCGCAACTTGTCTCACGGTTTCGCCGACCTGGAAAGTCTCTTTGCTCATGGGGCGGGCTCCTGCCTCGAGTCGAAGTACATCGAGATACGTATTAATCATGGCCACTAAGCGGCCTGACTCCTGAAAAATGGTCGCAGCAGCTTCGCTGCTGGTTCGTTCCTTCGAATAGCGGAGCAGATATTCAGCGAAGCCTTGAATCGAGACAAGCGGCGTACGAAGTTCATGAGTGACGAATCCGAGCGCCTCCGCACGGGCACGATCTCGTTCCAACCGGGCTGTCTGATCCGTCACCACAACCATAATCAGGTCCGATGCGTCAGAGCGTGACATGCTTTTGAGTCTTACTGCCCGCAAACGCCAGAGGCCCTCGCCGAGGTACACCTCCGAGTCGAGCCAGACCTGGGGAGTCGTGAGTGAATTGCGCAAATCTCGCCAGACAGGTTCGCAGAGTGCCGCAGCGAAAATATCAAGGTCCGCTGTCGCGTCCCATCCTTGTTTTTCACAAAAGCTTTGCCATTGCCGATTTCGAAATATCAATCGACCATCGACCGCGAAGACTCCCAAACCCTCTTGCATCGCTTCCAGCAGGGTTTCATCAAACGCGTACAACGAACTCAACTCCACTTGCAGTTGCCGGAGCAGACTCACCTTCCAGTGCAAGTCTCCGTCTGCAGGTTGAGTCTCCGCACGCAAGGCAGCAGGTAAACTATTTTGTTTCGTGGATTCGGCCGTCTTAAGAGCAATTTGCAGCTGCCGAAGTCCCTGAGTCAGGCCGCGATCCACGAGCACAAGGTTCTGCAATTGCGCGAGCGGACCGGCTAATAGCGCCAGACTCAAGAATGGTCCCACTCCGACAAGGATGTGCATCCGGGCAAAAACGAAGTAGCTCGCCGCAAGACCAACCGCAAGCAGCGCCGCGAGCGCGACCAAGCCCCTCCAAATCGGCCAACGCAGGACCACCCACGTAGAACTGAAACTAAATGCGCACAACGCCAGCAGGTTTAGCCATCCATTCAGAGGGCGCAAGCTCCTTCCGGCAAGAATGGCATCGATAAGATTCGCGTGGATTTCGACACCAGGCATCGGAAGCCTGTCGCTCACCGGGGTCGGTATGCGGTCTCCAATCTCCGTCGACCCGAATCCGATCAACACCGCCTTCCCTTGCAGTTGGCTGCCAGCTTTCCGATCAAGCAAATCCGCGACGGAGACTGCGAAAAACGGGGGCGACGTCTCACCCGGAGCAATCTGTCCGCGATAATCAATGGGAAGGAAACGGGGCGATTCGGATTCGACCCCAGCTACCATGGCGTTCGAGGACATGCCAACAGTGGGTATTTTCCGCTGCCCGATTCGCAACTCACTGCCGTCGTCTTCAAGGATATTTCCACTAGCAACGCGCGCTACTTCCAGCGCAAACGCCCAGCGCGCCCCCTCGAGAGATAGCTCCCGCACCGGGACGCTTCGACAGATGCTGTCCGGTCCCAGAGTAGCTTGAGCGTGCCCAATCGCGACCACGTTCTGTGCGAAGAGCGGCAATGGTTCGACCCAAAGTCGCCCCCGTGGTGAATTGCTGATCTTCGCTGCGAGAACCGCGTTTCCGGCGTCTTTCAGCGCTTTCGCTAATTGGCGGTCGTTTGTTTCATCCTCGGCTTCCGAGAGTAAGATATCCAGGCCGAGCACCCTTGGGTGCTCAGCGCTGGCAGCGCTGACAACTTGAGCCAGCAGGGAGCGCTTCCATGGCCATCGTCCATATCGTTCCAGACTTGCGTCATCGATGACTATCAGCGCGACATCAGGCGAAGTACCCTGGCTCCCTCGCAAACGAAAATATGTGTCACCCGCGCGGCGACTGAGCTCTTCCACCGGATAACTCAGGCTGAGTAGCCCCACGACCGACAAAAGTAACGCATTCAAAAGAAGCCAGCTCTTTGTCTGGAGATGCTTCTCATTCGAGCGGCCTATAGGTGAGTCACTCATGTTTCTTTCGATTGCAGGTCGATCCCTAGACGGCGCGCCTTTTCATATAAAGTCTTGCGTTCAATCCCGAGCTTTCGGGCCGCAAGAGACTTGTTGCCTTTCGATTCCCGCAAAATTCGGAGAATTTCCTGGCGCTCCATTTCCTGCAGCTTTCCCGGCAATGATGCCGTCGAATTTTCTGGCGGCATTACCTGATTTCTACGGGTCCACTCGCTACGCACTTCCTCGGCACAGATTTCGTCCGTGGCGGCAAAGATAGCGAGTCGCTCGATCACATTCTCGAGTTCACGGACATTGCCCGGCCAGCCCATGGAAGCCAGCACTTTGACCGCCTCTTCGCTGATCGTTACATGGCGCCGGTTGCGCAGATTGAAACGCTCCAGAAAATGTTGCACGAGGAGCGGAATGTCTTCCGCGCGCTCTTCGAGTGACGGAAGGGGAATCGTCACAACGCTGAGCCGATAGTAAAGATCTTCCCGAAATTGTCCTGCCCGGATCAGTGCGCTCATGTCTTTGTTTGTCGCCGCAACGATCCGCACATCGATCGGAAGGAAGGTGTTCGAGCCCAAGCGCCGCACCTTTTGTTCCTGCAAAACGCGAAGCAATTTCACTTGAAAGCTCAGACTAGTCTCCGCTATCTCGTCCAGGAAAATCGTGCCGCCATCGGTTGCTTCAAACAAGCCGCTGCGGCTTGTATCCGCGCCGGTGAACGATCCCTTCTCATGTCCGAACAGCTCGCTTTCCAGAATGGTCTCCGGGAAGGAGCCGCAATTGATGGGGGTAAAAACCTTCTCGGCACGTGCGCTGTGTGCATGAATCGCTCGCGCTACAAGTTCCTTGCCCGACCCGCTCGCACCAGTAATTAGCACGCTAGCCGTGCTGGGCGCTACTCGCGCAACAGCTCGATAAACTTCAAGCATCTTCGGACTTCGTCCAACAATCGCTGACTCGGGCGCAAAACTATCTTTCGGATGTTGGCTAGGCGTCTGACGTGGCCCTGTCAATCTTCGCAACAACGCGAGCAAGTCTTCGATCAGCAACGGTTTGCTCAGGTATTCCAGTGCCCCTCCGGCTACCGAGCGCGCAACTGTCTCGACAGTGGCGTGTGCCGTCATCGCCACACACTTGCATTCCGGCTGCACAGTTTTCAGCTTTTCGAGGAATTCGAGACCGTTGGCTTGTCCAATATAGATATCCAGAAGGGCCAGATCGATCGGGCCTTCATGAAGGAGCGGTTCGGCGTCTTCAACACTTCGGGCCGCGAGGCATTCGTAGCCTTCCGCAGTCAATACGGCATTCAGCCATTGGCAAATGGACTTATCATCATCGACGACGAGTACTCTGATTGGTCTATCCACACTCATCTCCAACCTGGTCCGCTGCTTACCCGAGATTTCTTGAACCATCTTCATTGGATCACCTAGAAACGATACGCAACGCTCGCCCGCCCTACTTGAGCCCGGAACGCTCCCGTGCTCTGGGCAAGGTGAAAGTAGGAATAGTCCGCGCCCACTTCCAGTTTTCCCAGCAGAAAGCGGTTCTTCGCAGTGGCCTCCCAGGCGATCTGATGGGGGTTCTGGTCGACGGTTTCCGTACCATACTCGGCAGTGTATTCGCCGCGATAAATCTTTCCGATGGTAAAACGGAATCCACCAAGCCCCAGGTGGCTGTGATACTGGTTGGGACTGAAATAGCCGTTTGCAAAGGGCTGGGTGAATGAGCTATGCCCGTATTGATATCCCAGTCCCACCGCGAAGTGCGAGTTTCCGAGCCAACGCAGAACTAGCGCATCCTCTCTTTGGGTGCGATTTGAATCCGAGTAGTGCTGCTTCGAGAAATCAGCGCTGACGCGCCAGGAGCGTGGCTGCCAGTCAAGTCGGGCCCACCAACCCTCCGCCAGCAAATCGAATTGAGCCGACTGAAAAGTGGGAGTGATCGGTATCCGCGAGAAACCTCCTTGCACCCAGAAGTTTTGTGTGGGATGGAGAATCAATTCTCCGCGGTAAAGCGCCCGATTCGAATTATCGGCAAAGCGAACAATCCCGCCTCCGCCACCGATGAAAAGCCAGCGTGCAACCCGTACGCGACCTTCCTCATTGACGCTAAAGATGTTTGCCTTTGGCCCCTGGCTGACCCACACGGATTTTTCATCGAGGCGAAAACTGTTTGTGAAATTGCGTCCAAGCTGAAGATCAAATCGCTGTCCGCTGCGCATAGCGCGATTCCCCGCTGTATCGCTGAAATATTGTGCGTCCGCCTGCAGGCGGCTGAGTGCGTTACGCTCTTGGGAGGCAGCCGCGGGCGGCAACTGATTCTTTAACAGATCGTCCCGGTACTCCTGCAGGCGAAGGCTGTTCGGATGGCCTGCAAGTGCCTGTTCCACTTCGCGGCGCGCATCGTCTCTCTTCTTCTCCAATAAGAGGTTTCTAACTAGCCCGATGGCCGCCGCCTCGTCGTTCGGATTTGTTGTCAGCATTTCACGAAAAAGTTGATTCGCTGGCTGGTACCGTTTGTCGTAGCTAAGCACGCGGGCCAGTTCGAGTTTTGCTTCGCGGTTGGACGGGTCATCTCGCAGAAGGGCGCGAAAAATCTCCGTTGCCTGCGCATCCTGCCGCTGATAGACGTAAACCTTGCCCAGTTCGAGCCGCAGCTGGGAATTCCCGGGAAAACGCGCGAGTGCATCCTGCAGTGTTCGATTGGCCTGCAAATAATGCCGGTGGCGAAGAGCCACCTGTGCCTCGGTGATACTCTGCTCCACCGAAGCCCCTTCCGCAGCGCGTGATTCCGGAGCTCGTCCGAAGAGTATGACGGCAAGGGCGAGAGTGACGCGAAATATGTAAATTCGAACCATAACCTTCTCTTTCAAGGCCCTCCAACCAGTGCTTTGGTCGGCATCGCTGCTCGTTGGCAGATACGGCGTGATCGTGCTCCCGTCTAGCGGCACGAAGTAGGGATCCCGGGACAGTAAAAATATTGTAGCGAGTACTTGCAGCATGATTCGTCACGCGCCAGCGTTGCGTGCCTTAATGCAAACCACACACAGGCAGCAACAGCTCGATGAACATCCTTATCCGTCTCACCTCGCTTATTTCTCGGCACCGTTGCTTTGTCTGATGTCCGCGGGTTTGTTTGGAAGGATGCTGACCCGCAGTAGGGACGATCCAACCCGAAACGTAGCAGCATGCGTTAGCTCCACGATGCTGACCGGCTGATCGTTGACGTAGATGTTGCCAACAGAAGGCGAGGCATACAGCCGCACGCTGTGCGGACGTGCTGCTATGAAGCAATGCACCTTGAATGCTTCCGGCTCGTTGAACTCAAAATCCGCACCACCGCCAATTCGCCCTACGGTGATACACAACTTTTTCAGTTGGTACGTCAGACCCTTAGAGCGACCTTCAATCACTGAGATTGTGATCGTCACGTCGGCCAGCAATGGGACATCGGGGAATTTAATCGAACCTTCGCCCCTAGGCTCTGCCCCATTTCTCCCCTGGACCGAGGGCGACTGGGCAAAACGAGAGTCGGGTTGCTTACGCCAAGACTCCCCAGGAGATTGTGTCTTTCCCTCTGCGTTGAATCTCAAAATAGTCGACGATCCTAATGGAGTCTCTCGGCGTTCTCCGAAAGACCGTTCTCCGTTCTGCCTCAAGTTGCATCGCATATCGAGTCCGCCCTTGCTAGAAGCTCCGCACTCGACCGAGCCGACCGACAAAGGTCGTTAGATAGTCTGGAACACTTCGGGGTTGCCCCCGTTCCTGCCCGATCGTCGCTAGGTAAGGCAGATTCGTCACCAATTCAGAGAAGCTCTTAACTCTCGCAATTTCAACGTCGGCGATTCACATCCCCGTGTCCCTTCAACACAGTGTGAGTTGATGGGAACCAACCTGCATCGCGTCTGTAGATTGATCGTATGCGGGATAAGTAGTTGTGCTCCAGGCAACAAGATTTTCGCGACGAAGGTTCGGCCGTGCCTTCCGCGAGGAGCGGCAAAAGTGGCCTCTCCCAGGAGGAGTTCGCAGAGAGGGCAAACGTCCATCGCACCTACATCAGTTCCGTCGAGCTTGGAAAGGTAAATGTAGGGATCGGAATTCCAAATTAACTGGCTATGTCTTGCGATGGCGCTGAAAGAGCGTTGGTACGGCTCAATCTCGGACAGGTCCCGCGCTCAGTCTCAAGCTGGCCCTTAGTACAGTAGTTTTGCAGCTTTTGCTGTACTACGGTGTCTCAACCAAGTCCACCGGATTCGGGACACCGTTTTGCCAGCCACTCCCCAAAACCCGGAATCTCAAAAAGAATTTCACAACTGAAATGATGAGATTCTTGGCGGGGCATGCCTGCTTCAGTAAGCTCTTATTAACAATACTGTAATATTATTAATTAAAAATTATAATCCAAAAGAGCAAATGTTTGCGTTTGCGTTGGAAGTGCGTCGTTCCGTAAAGTGCAGCCACGACTGATGATGCTGCCCGCATTGTGGGCGCCCACCCTGCCTCTTCTCAGTCCGTTTACGCTCATGCGCGTTGGTTCCCATTAACTCAGACGTGTTGAAGCGACACAAGCAACGCGAATCGCCGACGTTGAAATCGCAGGACTTAAGAGCTTCGCTGGATTGGCGATGAATCTGCCCTATCGCCAAACGGGGTTGCTCAGCAGTTGCTCGTGTCGCTCTTCTTGGTTTCTCTGGCCGTAAGACGAATAAGGAGCACTGTGACAGATCGAGTCATGTTTTATTGCCAGCATGTCCTGGGGATCGGACACCTTGTACGCAGTGCCGAGATCGTGAGGGAGTTGGCCCGCGATTCTCACGTCCTCTTGGTCACGGGCGGAGAAATTCCGGACGGGTTTCGACTTCCTGAAAATATTGAAACGCTGCAGCTTACACCATTGAAGACGAGCCCGGACTTTTCAAGTCTCCAGCTGTGTGATCTCTCCCAGAGATTGGAGGAAACCAGGGCGATTCGCCGGACCTTGTTGCTCCAGGCCTTTAATGACTTCAAGCCTGATGTGCTCGTGACCGAACTGTTTCCTTTCGGACGCAAGCACTTCCGCTTTGAATTGCTCCCCTTATTGGAGCGCGCGCGCAGCCAGCAATCCCGCAGGACGCTAGTCGTTTCTAGTGTTCGAGACATCTTGGTGGCAAGAAAGGACCAGGAAGAGTACGAGGAGAGAGTCTGCAGTCTCGTAAATAGCTTTTACGATCTCGTTCTGGTCCACGGGGATGAAAAGTTCCTGAAGCTCGACGAATCGTTCTCGCGAGTGACCGACTTGCGTTGCACCGTGGCCTATACGGGCTACGTTATACAGGAAAACAAGCCCGACCCCGGCGAATCCTTCGGTCTCCCCGTGGTTGAGCAAAAGCGTCCAGCGATTGTCGCAAGCATTGGCAGCGGACAGTATCTAACCGGCCAGATGCTTCTGGAGAGCGTGTTACGCGCAGCGCATCTTTTGCAAGGCCAAATTCTCCATGAATTTCACGTCTTTGCCGGACCCCTGATGCCTGAGGAGGCTTACAACCGTCTGCAAGCGTTAGCGGCCGCATCCGGCAACGTAAGATTTTCTCGCTGCACGCCAGACCTCGCTGCAGTCCTTAAGAATGCTGAGCTATCGGTCAGCATGGCCGGCTACAACACCGTTATGGACATTCTGTCGGCCGGCGTATGCGCGCTGGTCTATCCAGTTACCTCCAATGGGGATCAAGAGCAATCCGTGCGTGCGGAGAAGCTGGCGAGAATGGGAGTGCTGGCCCTCATCCGCTCGGAGGAGCTTGCGCCAGAAAAATTGGCTCAAAAGCTTGCGGCATCTCTTCGCAACGAGCCAACGCGGCTGGCTTTGAATCGAGACGGAGCCGCCAACAGCGCTCTCTTACTGAGGAAATACCTCGCTATGCATCGCGAGCACATTTCAGACGTTGGTGAAACCCAGCTTTGTTCGCGAGAACAGGGGGTCCAGTAAAGGAATCTTATGCGGCTCATGGTCTATTCGCATGACACATTCGGGCTCGGCAACATCCGCCGGATGCTAGCCATATGCAGTTATCTGCATGCCTCAATCCCGGATCTGTCGATCCTGATTGTGAGTGGCTCGCCCATGCTGCAAAGTTTCCGGGTCGCTCAGGGCATCGATTACATCAAGTTGCCCTGCCTGAAACGCACCGAATGCGGGGAACTGGGCGTCCGGTTTCTGGATCTGGAAGTGGCTGAAATCGTGCGCCTCCGCCGCGAGCTCATTCTCTCCACTGTCGTGAGTTTTCGCCCGGACATCGTGTTCGTGGACAAGAAACCTGACGGCCTGGCGGGCGAGTTGGAACCGAGCCTGCGCTACATCAGATGCAACCTGCCGCAAGCGCGGCTATTCCTTGTGCTTCGCGACATTCTCGACTCTTCAAGAGCCACTGTGGACGCCTGGACGCAGCACGGTTACTACAGCACTGTGCAATGGTATTACGATGACGTTCTGGTTCTCGGTGATCGTCAGATCTACGACGTCTGCAAGGAATACCAGTTTCCGGAAAGCTTGCGTCAGAAGATCCATTTTTGCGGTTATGTTGCGCGCCAGCTTCCTGCCCGTTCGCGCTCTGAGATTCGCAAGGAACTCAGCGTCGCCGACGACGAGAGCTTAGTCTTGGTAACCGCGGGCGGTGGCCAGGACGGCTACGACCTGCTGTCCACGTCCGTGGCAGCCACCACCGGCCTTGCCAAAAGGCTCCGCGTCAGGACCCTGTTAGTCACTGGCCCTGAACTCGATAAGGAACAGTCTCAGGCCATCCACAAGGCAACGCAGTCCCACGCTGGTCTGCAAGTCATTGAGTTCACTGACGACCTGATGAGTTACATGAATGCGGCCGACACCGTGATCTCCATGGCGGGTTACAACACCGTCTGCGAGCTCCTGACACTCGGCAAAAGATCCATCTTGGTTCCGCGTGTCAAGCCCGTTGAAGAACAGAAGATTCGTGCCGAGCGGATGGCGAATTTCGGGGCGTTCCGGACCATTCTTCCAGATTCACTCACGCCGCATGTCCTGGAAAACGCAATCGCCGAGCAGTTAGAGGCAGCGACAAACCACGCCCCATTATCCGCTTACATCGATCTGGGTGCACTTCCTTGTATCACCGCGATGTTAAAAGCAGTCGCGCCGAGCCCTACGTGCAGGTTTGGTGCAGCAGCAGCTCCCTCGATGGAAATGCTGACGAGGAGTGAATGGTGAGTGAACGCAAGCGAGTTGCCTACCTTCTGAAGACGTTTCCACGCATCTCAGAGACCTTCATCCTGAACGAGATTCTGGGTACGGAAAGGCTGGGCCTCGAGATCGAGATCTTCTCCCTGCGCAGACCGGCAAACGAACCGCTACATCCTGACTTTGCCGAAGTCAAAGCCCAGGTCCGATATATTCCGTCGCTGAGTTGGCCTCTGTGGCCGCCAGGCCTGGCGCTGCTGCTTTTCAGCCAGTTGCTACTTCTGCTCTCAGCTCCGCGTCGATATTTCGCTGCCGCGCGATTTCATTTTGGTGCTGCCAGCGGACCGCGGCTCAAGGATTTCTTACAGGCTGGGTATCTCGCGATTGCCCTGAATCGCGGCAAATTTACGCACCTTCACGCTCATTTCGCCAACGTGCCGACTACTGTGGCGGAAATCGTGAACCGCCTCACAGGTATTCCGTATAGTTTCACGGCCCATGCAAAGGACATCTACCTGACACCACCTGCAGAGTTAGCCAGAAAAATCAAAGGTGCGGAATGCGTGTTGGCTTGCACAGCGTATAACCAGCGGCACTTAGCAGCACTGGCGGATCAAGATACGCAGGTACACCTCGCTTACCATGGCATTGATGTCAGCCGATTCTACGCGCCGCGCGGAGAAGATTCACGTCGTAATGGCGAAATGCCCCTCATCCTCAGTGTCGCGCGCTTCTGCGAGAAAAAGGGGCTGGAGTTTCTTATAGAAGCATGTCGGATCCTGGCGGATCGCGGCCTTCACTTTCAGTGCCAGATCGTCGGCTACGGGGTCCTGCGCGACAATTTGGAAAAAATGATCGTCAATCTGGGCTTGCAAAGCAGGGTATTGCTGCCCGGAAGAATGACTCAGGATCAGTTGGCGGCACTGTATCCACGAGCAAGCTTGTTTGTGCTCCCTTGTCTGGTTACTGACAACGGGGACCGGGACGGGATTCCTAACGTCCTGATCGAGGCTATGGCGTGCGAGGTCCCGGTGATTTCCACCGACGTGGCAGGCGTGTCGGAACTCGTTGAACACCAAAAAAACGGGCTCCTCGTGGAACAGCGCGACGCTCGTGCCCTCGCGGACGCGATGGAACTCCTGCTCGGTTCACCTGCTGTGCGGAACTCCCTGGCACGCAATGGCCGTGAGACCGCGCTGCACCGCTTCACCCGGGAGGCCAGTGCGCATCGCGTGTACGGCATTCTCTCGTCGGTGATCGAGTCTTCCGGGTCCGTCGATGTTGCTCGGGAACAGGCCGGTGTGTCTCTTTCGTGATACGGGTACGCATGATTCGCAGGAATACAACGCGACAGACGATGTTTGGCTGGCTGAGGTTGGCCCGTGCTTTCCGCACGGAGATCAAACGCGAGCAGCGGCTGATGTGGATCTCCGCCGGCACGGTGCTCGGCGGCGTGCTCTTCCGCATTCTCGAACCGTGGCCGCTGAAGTTCATTTATAACGCGATTTTTGTCAATCACAAGTACGGCTTATCGCTAAATCTCCTTCGCGGTTTAGCTCCTGGAACCCAGGTGGCCATTTTTGCAGCGAGCATGATTGCCTTTACCGGACTCGCCGCAACCTTCGAGTACCTCAGCACGGTTGCTATGGGCATTGCTGCCTCGCGCATTCTGGCGGACATTCGAGAGAAGCTCTTCCGGCACCTCGCGAATCTGTCCGTCTCTTTTCACGGACGGAACAGGACAGGTGACCTTGTCACCCACGTGACTTACGACGTGGACCGAATGCGCGAAGTAATCATCT
>Ga0210403_10003311_pt1 | contig 14252 bp, 9 predicted proteins | sample IncBWC19MmetaG_FD_150863 | JGI IMG/M metagenome (GOLD analysis project Ga0210403, IMG submission 150863) | Forest soil microbial communities from Barre Woods Harvard Forest LTER site, Petersham, Massachusetts, United States - Inc-BW-C-19-M | ecosystem: Environmental > Terrestrial > Soil >... | reverse complement strand
TTTGCGAGCGGCGGCGCCTGAAAGGTCAACCAACCCAAGCCCGCAAACCCCATCAGCGCGCCAAGAATTCGAGGCAGGAAGGCTGACCTGAAAATGAGGTGGCCGATCAGGAGGCAATAGAATCCGAAGAATACCAGGCCGATGTTGGAGGCCGGACTACCCAATTTGCAAGACAGGAACGCCGGCGCCTGCAACTGTTCCACCTTAAATACGCTCAAGTACTGCTCGGGGCCCAAGAGGACCAAAGGGGCCAGAAGAAAGACGCAGGCAGAAGCCTGAGGGGCGCATCCTACGAGGCTGAAGAACGGCGCGAGCAAAGAGACGCTCCTGTTCACCGGCTTAAACAAGTCATAGAAGAGATCGGTAACAACTATATAGCACGCGACCACCAAAGGTAGGCTGCGAGCCAACCGGAACAAAGGTTCGCGCGCCAGAATGTTGGCCCTGTAGCAGCGGCATCGCCAGATACAACCAGGCTGCGCTAACGGCGGCGCCTGCTCCTGTCAGCAAGACGAGCAAATAAAAGAGGCCGGCGATTCTGGCCTTGGGCGGTGGCGATGTTTCTGTGATCCGTTCCATATATAGTAGATAGGGAATCAGGCCCGCGCACGAGGACGAGGGCTCGCCATCGGCGGCTTCGCCTACGTGATCCTGAGCCTCACGGTCTGCCTGGGTTCTTTGTGGAACTCATGTGTCCTCGCTTGTGAGAGGTTTAGTCTCAGATACGGTGGAGACTGCCAAGAAGTTTCGCTACACGAGAAATCATGCGATTCCGCACACAACCTCTGCGGCCAAGTCCGGCGCGAGGCCGCCGGCGCTGGACGCCACAGCCTCAGCGTCGGTGGCTGCTAGGCTCATCACGGGCGTTTGGGAACTCCGCCGTAGGCGGCGTGTAGCCGCTCGCCCGGCGCCCCAGCTTGGGACGCTCCGCTCCGCATGAATAGCCTGGCAGCCGCCAGCACTCACAATCCTGGATCAGGTCAGTCGCTCCTGGCTGACGCCGTAACAGATTCAGTCTGTTGACAGAGACTTTCGCCTCGCAAGGACCTTCCGCCATCCTGCGATGCACTCAACTGCTGCGCCCTTTCTTGGAGGCTAGCGACCCCTTTCTTTTACCTCGTCAGAGGAATCTGTGGGTTACTGATGTGTTCGAATGGCGGCCGGAAGTTGGGCTCGCCCGGCCGCCGAACGCCGGATAGCGCGGACTCAACTTTCTGTGTTCGTGGCCAGTTGGCTCTGGAACCACCCGCCCGTGTCAAGCCATCTAAGAATGTAACTCTAGCGCTGTCTTGCCTCGTGATGGAAACCTTGTATAATCCGCACATGCAAGGAATACCCTGGAGCACAATTGCGCTCGGCTCGCTGTTGCTCATCTCGGTGTGCTCAAAAGGGGGACGGGAAGTGCAATCTCCCCAACCTGAAAAGTCGAAGCCGCCTTTCAAAACGCAGCAGCGCGGGCGCATCCTTGGAATCGGCGGTGTCTTCTTCAAATCCGCTAATCGTGATCAGATGCGCGAATGGTATTCGAAGCATCTTGGACTCGCTGACAAAGGCGGAGGCGTGATGCTTCCGTGGCGCGAACACGACGACCCGCAAAAGGAACACGTTACAGTTTGGACTGTTTTTCCCACCTCCACCGACTATTTCGATCCCAGCCACGCACCGTTCATGATCAACTACATCGTGGACGATCTGGATGCTTTGCTCGACCGCTTAAAGGAAGAGGGAGTAAAGATTGACGCCAAACGAATGAATGAATCCTACGGTCGCTTTGCCTGGATCTATGACCTGGATGGGAATAAGATTGAGCTCTGGCAGCCGCAGTCCGCAAAGCCCTAAGGGCCTTCCAGTGCATTTACTCGATCGGTTTTCTGTAGCTACGGTCCCGTAGCCGTAGAATGGCCGAAAATGCTTTGCGCCTGGTCATCTCAATATCCGCATCGACCGATTCCGCCCGATTCCGCCCGATCAGTCGCGCTGCGTTTACCGATCCAGCGCGGCTCCCGCCGTGCTTCAACGTGCTCCTCTCAGAACTTTCCATTGCGATCTGGGCGATCTCCCCGAAGGGGCACAGCTTATCGGGACGGAAACGCGGGTTGCACCTGGAAGCGGTTTATGGTGGAGGCTTCGCCGGCACTCGCCTCCGCGCCATGGAACTGATCACGATGACGAGTCTTTCTTTCTTTTTGCGGCCGTCGTCCTTTACAGCTGCATATGGATGTACTGCGCCCGCCGGCACGCGAACGCCTATCTGGGATCGAAGCGGCGGCCCCAGAAGAATGCCGCACCGGCGCGGTGTAGCCTCCGGTTTTTTGCTTCCCCAAGTGCCAGAGTTCGGTGTGGATCAGAGCTGTTATTCAAACCTTTGCAAACAGACTGGGAATCTGTCTACAAGTGGACAGACGCGCTTCTTGGCGGCGTCTAGGATTGTCTAGCAGAAAAAGGACTGTTGTGTTCGCCAGTTCATCCTCTGGATATCCATGGCCCACGCAGGCGTTGAGGACATCGCCCGGGACGTTACTCGCGCAAGGCATGTCAGGATACATGCCCTCTTCTGAGGGCCGTTCTCATTAAGCAACAACGGTCGAAAGTACTCGATCTGAAGCGTAATGGAAAGGCGAGCAGCTTACAGCCTTCCACGTCACACCGAAAACAAGTGTATTTTGGAGGTCGCCATGGGCATCCGGCGCAGAACCGGTCTGATCGTTATTGGAATCGCCGCGTTACTTTTGGTCGCGCTTGTTTTTGTTGGACCCGCACTTATTAGAGTGGACCGCTACAGGCCCCGGGTGATCTCCTATCTTCAGGAGAAAACTGGAAAACAGGTCGAAATCGGGCGACTGGCACTCACCTTTTTTCCTTTATCCATTCACATTGATGATTTCGGCGTGAAGAACCCTCCAATATTTCCGCGCGGTTATGTCGTCCAGGTGGCGCGGATCGATGCTGAACTTAGCGTTGGCGCGCTCTTGCACCGTCAGGTGGTTATCAAGTCCCTCGTACTTAAGGATCTGGTCCTGAATATGACTTCGGATCCCGATGGCCCGTGGAATTTTGAGAATCCACAAGCGCGGGCTTCGCAAAATACTTTTCCTCTCGGCGTGATTTCGAGGGTACAAATTCAGGGAGGGCAACTAATCGCATCGAATCTATTGCCGTCCGACGCAGCAGGCCCCATCTTTTTCGAAGCCCACGAAATTTTCTGCGACTTGGAACAGGTTAACCTGATGGGAATTATCAATCCTTCGTCTTCCTCAACCGACGGCCAGGGCCGCGTGAAGGCGGGTCTTCTGCGCTTCGGCTCGGTCGAAGCAAAAAATCTGGAATCCAAATTGCGGCTGGAGGCGAGGCACGTTTTTTTCACGGAGGTTAAAGCGGAAGTCTATGGAGGGAGTGCCGGGGGTGATCTCACCTTTGACTTGTTGGGTAAGAATGTAACCTTCAAGACCGATGCGCGACTGAATGGAATCAATGTGGCCCAGCTCCTGGCGGCCTTCCCGAACGGCGGTGGAAAGATGACCGGGAAGATGGAAGGAGACGTAAAATTAGCGGGAGAAATCCTGCATTCGCTCCGCCCGCTGGCAGGAATACACGGAGTTGGACACGTGACGGTGCGCAACGGCCAGGTGCCGAGTCTCAAGCTCAACGCGAATTTGATGAAACTGGCGCACTTCAATGATCTCGGCCCGGCCAAGAATGATCCTTCCGCGTTTAACTTGATAACCACCGACCTGGAACTGGACAATCAGCGGATTTCCAGTCGTGTTATAGACATTGACGGATATGGAGTCGATGTGGATGGCTCGGGCAGCGTCAGCGTTTCAGGCTCTGACGAGTTGAACTATCGCGGGTTGGCAGAGATTACCACCAAGGAGAGCTTCTTCACCAACACCGTCGCCCGGTTGTCTGGAGCGGCATTAAAGGACGGTAAGTTGCAGTTTCCCTTTCGGATCGTCGGTACGATCAATAACCCAGTATTCTCCAAGGGCAAAGGCGATAAGGACGTAGATGCTGTACCGAAACCTCGTTAAGGGAAGATGTCCGACAGTTCCAGACGAGTGGTCTATCCGGAAGTTGGCCGAAAAATGGCGTTCTGGGAGTGACCAATGCGCTTGGGAAAACAAACCTTACCGCAGATGTGGCTTAGCACCCGGCCTGCTTGGCGCTGCGTCCTACCTCGCGGCCTTCATCGTGATGCGGGTCAACGGTCGGAATTCCGATAAGGACCGTGAAAGCCGCTGGCATCCTGCGATCCCGATGTTTATCGCGGCAACTGGATTACTGGGCCCCCTCAGTCAACCCCGCTCAATTCCACTCTCCGTGGTAGTTCTTCTCCATGGCGTGTCTGTCCCTTCTGTAGCTCCCGATATTCTGGGCAATCCCGACGGAATCCTGAGCCAGGCGGCCGCAGCAGCTGCTGTGGGCATGATCGACGTGTTGGCTGTGTAGCGGGTATGGCCGCTCCTTGCGCTCTCGGCTAGCTACGCGCTCACGAATGCTGGGTTATAGTGTGGAGGTCCGTTCCGAGCGTTGCCAACCATGAAGACGGCGAATCAAGAGGAAGAAACGTCATCAATCGCGCAGCGGTTTAAAGTCGCTGTTGTGCAAGCAGCTCCAGTCGTGTTCGACCGTGAGCGGACGCTAGAGAAAGTGCACACTCTCTCGGGTGAGGCAGCCCGTAAAGGCGCGCGCCTAGTCCTCTTTCCCGAAGCGTTCGTTTCTGCGTATCCGCGAGGGCTCGATTTCGGTGCCGTGATCGGCTCGCGCTCCGAGGAGGGCCGTGAAGATTTTCGTCGGTACTGGGAGAGCAGTGTGGATGTTCCCGGTCCTGCGGTTGACGCGCTCAGCCGAACAGCGCGAAGCCACAGCGTCTACCTTGTGGTTGGCGTCGTCGAGCGGGACCGTGGCACCCTCTATTGTTCGGTATTGTTCTTCGCATCCGACGGCAACTACCTGGGCAAACATCGCAAGACCATGCCAACCGCTTCCGAGCGGCTGGTATGGGGTTTTGGTGATGGCTCCACGATGCCTGTGTTCGATACGCCGTTCGGTAAGATCGGCGCAGTGATCTGCTGGGAGAACTATTTGCCTTTAATGCGGGCGGCGATGTACGCGAAGGGCATCGAGATTTACTGCGCGCCAACAGCGGATGTCCGCGATTCCTGGATCGCTTCTGTGCGCCACATCGCGATCGAGGGCCGGTGCTTCGTGCTGTCTTGCAACCAGTTCAACCGCCGGCGCGACTTCCCAACCGATTATCGTTCGGCGTTTGGCGACGATCCCGATCGAGTTCTGACTCGCGGCGGGAGCTGCATCGTCGATCCGTTTGGCAGTTTTCTAGCGGGACCGAACACGGAAGGCGAAGCGATTCTGATCGCCGAGATTGATCGTGCGCAGATCATCCGGGGAAAATTCGATCTGGATGTTGTTGGCCATTATGCTCGGCCAGATATCTTCCAACTCCACGTGGACGAGCGGCCAAAGCGACCAGTGACTATTCACAGCGCCGAACCAAGCGGGGAAACAGGACCGACCACCCCGACGACCACGGACACGACGACAGCTTCGCAAGCGGCGTCTTCGGAAGAGAAGATGATTTCTACACGTCTCACGGAGCGCTTTGGCATCCGGCACCCGATCATCTGCGCGCCCATGGCGCTGGTTACCGGCGGTGCGCTTGCGACCGCGGTGTCCCGTGCAGGTGGACTGGGAATCGTGGCCGGAGGCTACGCAGGGACTCTGGGTGGAGAGCCTGATTTGGAAGCTGAACTTGTTCGAGCGAAACCAGGCAAATTCGGCGTCGGATTCATCACCTGGGCGCTGGCGCGTGCGCCAGAGATGCTGACGAAAGCGCTGCAACACTCGCCGTGCTGCATATTCCTCTCCTTCGGCGACCCGCGTCCGTTTGCGGCAGAGATACGCGATCGAGGCGCCGCGCTGATCTGCCAAGTGCAGTTCTTGTCGCAGATCGATATGGCTCTGGAGGCTGACGCTGCGGCGGTCGTAGTTCAGGGGACGGAAGCCGGAGGGCATGGCGGAAACCGTTCAACGTTTCCCTTTGTTCCGGAAGCTGCCGATTACTTGAGGCAGCGCTCCCCCAGAACTTTACTGATTGCCGCCGGAGGCATCGTGGACGGCAGAGGATTGGCAGCCGCCTTGATGCTTGGGGCAGACGGGGTGGTAGTCGGGACGCGTCTCTGGGCGTCTGCCGAGGCCCTCACCCCAAAGGCTCACACGGACAAGGCCATCGGCAAGACTGGCGATTCGACCATTCGGACGAAAGTGCTTGATGCGCTACGCGGGGTTCCTTGGCCGAAAGAATTCTCGTACCGCTTTTTGAAGAACAAAGTGACCGACGAATGGGCTGAGCGGGAGGTCGAAGCGTTCGGCGCATACGGCACGTTGTCTGCGAAATACGTCCAGGCGCGTGCGCAGAACGACCTCGATACGGTCGCAGTTACCTGCGGAGAAGCTGTGGGTCTGCTAAGGAACCGCCCGACCGCTGAATCAATCGTGAATTCGATGGCGGCCGAAGCTGCCAATCTCCTTCGTTTTGGTGGCAACCTTAAGTGCTCGTCGCGATCTTGAGAGTTGTGCAGGCTCACCGTTTTTGGCGATTTGGCTGCTGCCGGGGGGAATGGCTTGGAGTGCTTCGGGCGCCGCGATAGCGAGGCGGAACTTATTGGAAGTACTGTCCGGGCGTAGTTCCCAGCACACTCTTAAACATCAAGATAAATGCGCTCACCGAACTGTATCCGGCTTCTAAAGCTACACTGTTGATTTTCGTTCCCTGCGCCAGCAGCCGCATGCTATGAATCAATCGCAGCTGCTGCCTCCACCTGCCGAGCGTCATCCCCGTATCCTGCCGGAAGAGCCGCTCAATAGTTCTCTTACTGGCCCCAGCGCACGTACAGATTTCCTCCGTAGGAACGGGACTTCCGGGATCGGAGTACAAAACATCCGCGACGCACTTCGCCCTGGGATCTACCGGACGAGGCAGCTGAAGGGGAAGTGTTTGTGAGGAACGCAGAAGGTCCAAAATCACTTCAATGAGGTGGCGTCGCGCTTGCATGCGCTTGTTCAGCGCTTCGAACTGGCAAGCGTAAAGAATCAGCTCTTTCAAGAGCGGGGAAATGTTCACGACCGTACATTCTCGTGGCAGACCGCGCACAAGTTTCGGCCGAAGATACAAGGTGCGCAACGAGACTTCACCAGCCATCCGAACAGCGTGCGGAATCCCTGAGGGTATCCAAAGAGCGCGAGACGCAGGAAGTACCCACACCCCTTGCGAGGTTTCAACGGTCATGACACCTTGACAGGCATAAACAATTTGATCGTGATCGTGATAGTGCTCACCGAATACAAAACCGTCCGGATAGTCACGACGAAATGTGGTGATGAGCGCACCTGGGGCACCGACGGAATCTAATCGCGTCAGCTGTCGTTTTTTCGACATCGTTTGTCATTGTATCGAAGTAACACACATTCAACAATCCGCTCGAAGCCGTCGTCAAGGGGCTAGCTCAGCTGACGTCAGGGAGGCGATGGTGAATCGCCCGCGCAAGGTTAATCCGAAGCAAGCGAGTGTCGAATGCGAAAAACTCGCGATGCCCGGACGTTCTGTTTCTCGCCAATTAACCAGCGGTTTTGCAGTGAGCCGGCCGGCTTCGCCGAGACGCAAGGGAAGTTTCTCTATCCGTAGCGAGATCAAAACCAACTTACCTGCACAAAAAACGATATGGAAGACGAGAAAGTTGCATTGGACAGGAGGCGGAGGGGGCGGCTAGGTTTGGCGCTAAGAGCCCGTGCAACGGTCTAAAGAGCAAAGGGGGAAATCATGAGAATTGGTAGAGGCACGCTATTCTCCGTCAGTATTCTGGCGGTCGTGGTTGCATTTCTAATGCCGCTATCGGCGCAAGCCCAGACGGCAGGAGAAATCACAGGACAGGTTTTTGACAGCTCAAAAGCGTCGATCGCGGATACGACCGTGACCGCAAAGAACGTGGGCACAGCTGAGACTCGGTCGGTTCAGGCGGACAGCCAGGGTCACTACAGAATTACGGAACTGCGCATAGGAACCTACGACATTTCTGCCGAACATCAAGGATTTCGGCGCGAAGTCAAGACCGGGGTGGTCCTGAGTGTTGCGGCAACCGTGGAGCTGAACTTTACACTCCAGGTGGGGGTCATGAACGAAGAGGTAGTGGTCACTTCGGATGCTCCCATCATCGAAAAAAGTGATGCGTCGACGGGAACGACGATGAACACAAATCAGATCGACGAACTCCCTATCAACGGCCGCGACTATGCACGCTTTGCGCTGCTGACGCCGGGTGCCGTGCTGCGCAGTAACTTCATCGCTGACCTTAGTTTCAACGGCCTTCATACGGTCCACAACCAGTTCTCCATCGACGGGATCGACGCCTCGCGCGTTGATCAGCCTTACATGGCGAACGGATTCGAAAGAGGGGCACGGCTATTGACGGGCAGCTTGGATACGATTTCCGAATTCAAGGTGCAAACCAGCGACTACGGCGCCGAATACGGCCGTGCTGGCGGATCTTACGTGAACATCGTAACCAAATCCGGCACGAATGAAATCCACGGAAGCGTCTTCGAATACTTCCGCAACGATATCTTCGATGCGGAAAACTTCTTTGCCGTCAAGACTTCTCCTAAGCCGGAATTTCGCTATAACAATTTTGGCGGGAACATCGGCGGGCCTATCCGGAAGAACAGTACGTTTTTGTTTTTGAACTATGAGGGATCACGCCAGCGTATCGGAATCACCGGCTCCGGAACCGTGCCCAGCGCTACTTTGCGCAGCGAGGTTCTCGCCACGTCCCCGCAGTTGAGCAACATCCTAGGTATGTTCCCGATTGGTACTACATCTACAGCCGATCCGCTGGTTGACAATTTTACGACCACCTCAGTGTCGGCGGTTCGGGAAGACACCGGATCTGTGCGCTTGGACCACAAGTTCAGGACTTCGGACTCGGCGTTCGTGCGCGTCAACATCAACGATTCGTACACGCATGGTCCGTTGTTTGGCGTTTTCCCCGCCTCGCTCGGCCTCCTGGATCATCAAAACGTGCCCCTGCGCACGACGAATATCGCCGTTCACGAGACTCATATTTTTAGCCCCACCTTTATCAATGACTTTCTGGCGGGGCTGCAACGTTGGGCCAGCAACATCGATTCGCGCGAGCCCTTTCCAAACACGACTGTTGTCGGTTTGTCTGTTAATCCCGGAACGCAATCGTATTTCCTGGAGAACAACAACAGCTTTCAAGTCGGCGACAACATGAGCCTGGTAAAAGGACGCCACGCCCTGAAGTGGGGCACGTCCATCTACCGGATTCAAGTCAATGCGAACAACACTGACTTTCCGAGCATGACATTTAATTCGATCTCGGATTTCATCAACGATAAACTCGCAGTGGTAAATATTTCCGCAGCCACACCTGGGAATGGGACGCGTGCGACGCAGATAGGATTGTTTGTCCAAGACAGCTTCCAAGTTCTTCCGAAGCTGACCGTCGACTATGGTCTGCGGTACGACATTGAGACCGTTCCACACGATTCGAACTACGCCACCCGTCCGTTCAATACCAATTGCATGTGTCTGGCGCCGGCGGGAACCCCCTACTTCAACACCAACAAGAAGGACTTCGGCCCGCGCGTGGGGATAGCGTGGTCGCCGTTTTCAAAAGTTGTCGTGCGCAGTGGATACGGCATTTACTTCCAGGACTATCCCGTGGGATTTGGCTCCTACTTTGTGCCCTCGAATACCGTGACTGGAAACGTCACTCTGCTTCAGCAGCAGATCCCGAATCTGACGTATCCATACGATTCTTTCCTTTCCCAAACGGCGGTATTTCCGCCAAACCTCGGCGGATTTCCGAGCCACAAGCCTGACATTTACGTAAACCAGTACAACTTGAGCGTGGCGACGCAGATCGGCTCCAACATGGCCGTTCAGATCGCCTATCTCGGCAATCACGGCGTGAATCTATGGCGCGAATACGGCATCAATTACTTCGATCCCGCGTTGAACGCACGGCCGTTGCCACAATTCGGAAACGTTACTCTGCAGAGCAACTCGGGGTTCAGTTCCTATAACGGTCTCCAGGTTTCGATCAAACGGCGCATGGAGAAAGGTTTCACCTTTGACCTAGAGTACAGCCTGGGACATGGCATTGACGATGTGGATGACCAGGGACTGTTTGCTTCCGATCCGCAAGATACCAACAACTTTAAGGCCGAGCGAGGCAACGGCAGTGGAGACATCCGGCATAACGTCTCCTTCAACACCATGTATGAGTTGCCCTTCGGTCGCGGACACCGCATCCTGGACAACGCAAACTCAACCGTCGATCGCATCGTCGGAGGATGGAGCGTAGCTGCTTTGGGCATCTTGCGCACCGGTGTTGCATCTACTGTCCACATCGGTACGAACACATTTGGGAATGGGGATTTTACCAATCAGCGTCCCAATCGAGTGCCTGGTGTATCGCAGTACGGCACAGGATCGGGCCCCAATAATTTCCTGAACGGCGCTGCCTATTCCATGCCCGCAGCAGGCACCTTTGGGAATCTGGGCCGCAACACGTTCTATGGACCGTCTTACAAGCAGATCGATTTCTCCATTCTTAAGAAGACGCGCCTCACGGAAAGCAAGAACCTGGAATTCCGTGCGGAGATGTTCAACTTGTTTAATCATCCAAACTTCGACGAACCGAACGGCTTTTGGGGGGTGGACGGAAGTGGCAAAGTCTTCTCGTCCTTTGGTCAGATATTCAACACCCTGGGCCGAACACTCGGGGTCGGTACTTCTCGACAAATTCAGCTAGCCCTCCGGTTCAACTACTAACGGACGACTCTAGAAGGCTCGGAGAATGCATCGTCAGAAGCTTCTCCGGGCCTCAGGGGTTTCTCTTTTGGATCGATGGTGCCGAAGAGTGTGCGGGCTCATCCACCAAAGGTGGTCACGGGGGTTCGAAAGTGTGTGCCATCGTTGCTGGGGAACACCTATTGAACTGAACGGAGACGTCATCCAGTGAAACGATCACACCACGATCTGCGTTTAGCCTCTCGGATCATCTCAGCCCTGTTATTCATCGCTGTTCCGGGCAAAGCGGGAGCTCAATCTGAACAGGAGAAGAGAGAAGGACAGCCAGCGAAGCAGAACGGGCTCAGTCTCGAGGCGGCCCGCAGGATTGATTTCTCCACCGACGAAGGCACTTGGATCTCGCTAGACGTGTCCAGTGATGGACGGAATATTGTGTTCGATCTGCTAGGGCACCTCTATTCTCTGAGCATTGACGGCGGGAACGCAGTTCCCATCACTTCCGGATTCTCGTTCGAAAGCCAGCCGCGCTTTTCTCCCGCCGGCAAACAGATTGTTTATGTAAGTGACCGGTCCGGTGCGGACAATGTGTGGATTTCAAACGCCGATGGTTCCGCGGCTAAGCGCTTGACCAACGACGTGGACACCATGTTTACCTCGCCGGTATGGACTCCTGACGGTCGATACATCTTGGTGGCCCGCCTGAAGCCCAAAGGTTACGGCAGCGCGCTCGAATTATGGATGTATGACGTCAAAGGTGGATCCGGCATTCCGGTCGTGCAGACCAAAGGAACCGAGAATGCACCCGGGCAAATTGCGATGGGTGCCGTTCCCTCTCCGGACGGCCGCTACTTGTACTATGAAACCCGGCCGGCCGGCTTCTCCGAGAATCCCAAGTGGCAGATTGCCAGGCGCGACATGCAAACCGGAGAATCACAAACGATCACGAATTACGAGAGTGGAGCGTTTCGGCCGGCGCTTTCGCCGGACGGAACGAAATTGGTTTATGCAACGCACTACGACTCCAGCACTGCTCTGCGCCTTCGTGATTTGGCGACTGGCGAAGAACGTTGGCTCAAGTATCCGATTCAACGGGACAGTCAGGACGCGTGGGTCTCAACCCGCGACCTGCTACCGGGTTTCGCCTTTACCGCGGATGGCAAGGGCCTCATGGTCTGTTTCGGCGGCAAGATTCACAACCTGAATCTCACAACCGGAGAGGACCGTGTCATTCCGTTCCAAGCGACCGTGTCGCGAGAGCTCGGGCCAAAGCTGAGCTTTCCGAGTCGAGTCGAAGATGGCCCGGTGGAAGCGCGCCTCATTCAAGGTGCCGTTGAATCGCCCGATGGATCAACGCTGGTCTTTTCTTCACTGGGGCATCTCTACGCCGTGGCGCGCAAGCCCGGCGCCAAGCCCAGGCGCGTTACTTCGAGCAGCGAGCGCGAGTTCGAGCCTGCCTGGTCTGCCGATGGCAAGTGGCTGGCGTACGTGACCTGGTCGGCAGACGGAGGGGCGGTCTGGAAAATCGCGCCGGATGGAAGCGCGGAGCCCATGAAACTAACCACGGTCCTCGCCTTTTATTCTCAGCCAGTATGGTCGTCTGACGAAAGACATGTCTTTGTTCTGCGGGCACCGCGAAGCACAACCCTAGAACAGGGCGACCAATGGCTGCGTCCGGTGGATGGTCTTGATCTTATCTCGATTCCCGTGGACGGTGGTCCCGCGACGTTCGTTACCTCGGCGGCGCACTATACCTATCCGCACTTTGCGGGAACCGATGGGCGGCTCTTCGTAACCGAATTACAGAAGCCAACGCTGCAAAGCGTGAATTACTCAATCGTATCCATGCGCCCGGACGGCTCGGATCGCCGGACGCTGCTGCAACTCAATGGCAAGAATATTTGGGGGTCCGATTTTGCGCCGCCGGCCAAGATCGAAGTCAGCCCCGATGGGCGCCGGGCATTGGCTCTGTTTCGAAGCCAGGTCTATCTGTTCGACCTCCCGATGGTCGGAGGCGCAGCCCCGATGCTGGACCTCAGCGCACCTGTGGTTTCGGCGAAGCGATTGACGGATGTCGGCGCGGATTTTGCGAGCTGGGCCGATTCGGGAAAGATTATTTCTTGGTCGCTGGGCTCAACCTACTTTCGGCTGCCTCTTGTAGAAGCTGACCTTGATCTGGCCGGGAACTTCGGACCGGGGAACCCGCAAGCAGCCGCCGCCGCGGAAAATTCGGCAGGAACGGCTGGAATACTTCGGCCGGAGACTTTGCGCATTAGCGTCCAGGTGCCGCGTCATACGCCGGAAGGCGCCGTCGTGCTAAAGGACGCCAAAGTCATCACCATGCACGGCGACGAAGTTTTCAGCTCCGCTGACATCGTGATCCGCAACGAACGCATTCAGTCGGTGGGACCAAGTGGATCCGTCGCTTTGCCTCCAGGCGCCAAGATTTTTGACTTGCGTGGCAACATCATTGTTCCTGGATTCATCGATACGCACGCCCATTGGTTCAACATCCGCCGGGGAGTTCTTGACCTCCAAAACTGGAACTTCCTGGCGACGTTGGCGTATGGAATCACGGCCGGACGCGATCCACAAACCTACACGAGCGACATCTTTGCATATCAGGATCTGGTCGATGCCGGAGAAATCCTTGGGCCGCGGGCCTATTCGACGGGTCCCGGTATTTTCTCGACAAATGATTTTCTGTCTGAGAAAGAAGCGGAGAGGGTCATTAGCCGTTACAAAGATTTCTATCGCACGAATCTGGTGAAGTCCTACCTCGTCGGCGACCGAAGCCAGCGCCAGTTTGTCGTGGAAGCATGCGAGAAGCTGCACGTGATGCCCACCACCGAGGGAGGCGCCGATATGCCTCTCGATCTGACTCACGTGATTGACGGATTCAGTGGCAATGAACACCAGTTTCCCGTCGCCCCGCTCTTCAAGGACGTCGTCACCCTGGTGGCACGATCCGGCATCTACTACACCCCCACCTTTATCATTGGTGGCTATGACGGCCCGGGATCGGAAACCCATTATTTCGAGACGGACGATATTCACGGTGATCCGAAATTGCAGCGATTCATTCCTCATGGAATTCTCGATGAAAAAACTTCCGGGCTGAGGTGGCATCGAAAGGACGAATACAACTATCCAGTCGACGCAGCATCCGCTTGGATGATCTCCAAGGCCGGCGGCAAGGTATGCGTGGGGGGCCATGGAGAGCTTCAGGGTTTGAGTTTCCACTGGCAATTGTGGTCCCTGCAATCTGGCGGAATGAGCGACCTGGAGGCCCTCCGAGCCGCGACTCTCAATGGCGCCGAAGCCATTGGACTGGCCCGGGACTTGGGAAGTATCGAGCCGGGAAAACTCGCTGATTTCGTGATTCTCACGAAGGATCCGTTAG
>Ga0210403_10003310_pt1 | contig 14254 bp, 13 predicted proteins | sample IncBWC19MmetaG_FD_150863 | JGI IMG/M metagenome (GOLD analysis project Ga0210403, IMG submission 150863) | Forest soil microbial communities from Barre Woods Harvard Forest LTER site, Petersham, Massachusetts, United States - Inc-BW-C-19-M | ecosystem: Environmental > Terrestrial > Soil >... | reverse complement strand
TTACGGTGGGCAAAGGTTTATTCCCGGGTCGGTGCATAAGATCCGCAAGCTCTCGGAGCTGCGGTCACAGCGGGGGCTCAGTTATCGGATTGAAGTCGATGGCGGCGTCGCCCTCGATACTGTGACCGAAGTGGTCCGGGCAGGGGCGGAAATTTTGGTAGCGGGCAACGCCGTGTTCGGTAAAGGCGATCCAAAGGAGAATGCCCAGAAATTGTTGAAGGCTGCAACCGAGGCTACTCTGCAGAAGGTGTAAAGTTGCTTCGGTAGCATTTGCCCGTGGGTGGCGGGTCTTCCCCATCAGTTCTGGTCGTAGCGTTGTTGTCTCGAGGGTTTCTATGTCACGTTGTATTCCGGTGGTGCTGCTTGCGGGTGTGCTCATGGTTGCCATGGGCTGCTCGAACAAGAAGGTCAGCAACCCGATCGCAAATGTCGATTCGAAGCAACCTGACAAGGTCTTGTTTGACCGTGCCATGGATGCGATGAAGCACAACCGCTTTGACGTGGCACGGCTGTCGTTGCAGACCCTGATCAACACCTATCCCGATTCGGAATATATTGCGCGGGCCAAGCTGGCAGTGGCCGATTCGTGGTACGCCGAGGGTGGTTCCGCTTCACTCGCCCAGGCGGAAATTGAATACAAGGATTTCGAGACCTTTTTCCCCAACATGCCGGAGGCGGCCGAGGCTCAGTTGAAGCTGGCCAACATTCACTATCAGCAGATGGAGAAGGCCGACCGCGATCCCACCCATGCCATGCGTGCCCAGGATGAATACCGGCAACTGATCATGCAGTATCCTGACAGCAAGCTGGTGCCCGAGGCCAAGCAACGTCTGTTGCAAGTGCAGGAAGTAATTGGCGAACGGGAGTTTGGCGTAGGACGTTTCTACTACTTGCGCCAGTCATATCCCGCCGCCATCGCCCGGCTCGAATCCCTGGTCGACGAGTACCCGCTCTACAGTAAGGCCGACGAAGCTCTGTACTTGCTGGGGCAGTCGTACGAGGCCGAGATCGCCGTGATGCGGGCTCGCCCGATCAACGAAGCTGCCAAATCCCGCATGATCGCCGACTTCACCAAGGGCGCCGCGGAGGCCTACGACCGCATTCTTACCCGATATCCAGTGATGGATCGGGCCGACGATGCGAAAGCACGCCTTCTAGCCTTACATCAGCCAGTGCCGCGAGCTACCAAGGCTGCCGTCGCGCAAAACAAGGCGGAAGAGGATAGCCGGAAGGAACAAAGTAAGCTCTCGAAAGTTATGGGGACGTTCGAGAAACATCCGAGCGTGGCCGAGGCGACGAAAGTTGGCGAGCCGACGCTGGTCGATCCCCCTTCGATGAGTGCAACTCAAGTGATGCAGGCCGCCACCCGGGCCGCATTGGGGACTGGAGGCGCATCGGATAGCCACTCGGTTTCCATCGAGACGGTGAAGGGTGCACCGGGACCGGATCAACCTGCTCCCCGCTCGGATGCTCCGGCTCCGGCAGGAGATACTGCTGCGGTTACAGTTACGAATCCGGCATCCACCGACGCCGCTCCACCTCCCGCCGCCGCTCAACCTGACCCGAATGAGTTGAAACCCAATGTTGGCGCTGCGGATCCGAATGAATTGAAGCCGAATGTCAGCGACGATAACAATGGCCAGGCGTTGCCTCCGCCGCAGCAAGTGAATGAGATTCAGACCGGAGCAGCCGCCCAACCGGCGACCGGTGCTGCCAGCCCAACCGCTGTTGGCGCTGCAAAAACCGCAGACTCCTCCGCGTCTTCTACTACGGATCAGAGCGACGACTCTGATACGACTGCTTCCAGCAAGCATAAGAAAAAGAAGGGCATTCACAAAGTCGTGCCGTTCTAGACGACAGGCTGCTCTTGTCGCGAATACAGTTCCGCATGGGGCCGGATTACCCGGTGGTTACTGGCCCGTCGTAACGTCTTTAATCTCGTATCCTCATTGACTTAGAGTCCGGGACAATTTAACTTCGCGCTATCTCCCCTTTCAGTTAAAAGGACATCGCTTGGCGCGGAAAATACTGCTCGCCGATGACAGCGTGACAGCCCAGAACATGGGCCGGAGAATCCTTACTGACGCCGGCTACGACGTCACTACGGTGAATAACGGGTCGGCGGCGCTCAAAAGGATTGCCGAATCGAAGCCGGACCTGATCGTGCTCGATGTGTATATGCCCGGCTATGGCGGGCTGGAAGTGTGCCAGCGCCTGCGCGAAGCGCCGGAGACGGCGCGCATTCCGGTGCTGCTCACTGTGGGCAAGCTGGAGCCTTTCAAGGCGGATGAGGCGCGTCGCGTACGTGCCGATGGCTTCATCGTCAAACCGTTCGAAGCCAGCGAACTTCTCACCGCGCTCACCAAACTGGAAGACAAAATCGTGCCCCAGAGCCAGCCTTCGAGGCAGAGCCGATTTGCCAAGGCACTGGCCGGGATTGAGGAACCTAACCCATCGAAGGAATTCGGCGACAGCGAGACGGGATGGAAGAATCGGCTGTCGATTCCGCCTCCGCTCTCCAAACATCGTGAATCCGCGCCCGAGGAAACGTCTGCCGTAGTCGCGAGTTTGCGCGAGGCGGTCAGAAGCGAAGAGCCCCGGCCCGCCGAGATGAAATCGGGGTTGGAAGAAGCGTTGCTCTCTTCTATGCCGCAGGACGTCACGGCTGAAGAGATCGCAGCCATTAAGGCTGCTGCCGCGGCGTTCAGCGCTCCGGGCAATGAATCAAGCTTCAGGCAGACTCGCGATCAAACGGAAGCCACAACCCAACAGCCGGTTGCCAATGCCGGAGACACCGAGAATCCCTCGGCCGTTGCGCAAGTTGAATCCTCAACTGAGGAAGCGACAGCTGCTGTCCCTGTATCTGAAGTTAATGCTGCCACCGAATTGGCGCCGACTGCCGCGATTGTCTCAGAGTCAACCGCCAGTACCGTATCCGCGGATCCGGGTGCAAACGCCCGGAAGCTTGGTGACGATGAGGTCACGGCGGCACTGGCCTCGCTATCGCCTGCGAACGGTCACGGGGATTCGTCCGCAATCGATCAACAAGGTAACAAGTGGGAACTGGCATCAATGGATCAAGTTCCCGTGACGATGGCGGTCGCCGGTGCGACGCAGGAGTTCAGCGGACCCCGATGGATTGCCGAGCCGGTTGCGCTTTTGGACGATGATGCTACGCTGGTCCTCGAACAAGAGATGGAGAAGGCATACGCAGCTTTTGCTGCGGCTGATGCGGCCCGGATGAGTTTCACGTCGCGTGCTGATGAAGTTCCTTCGCCGGTCGCGGAGGCTCCAGCGACCAACTCGGAGAGCGTTTCCTATCCGGTCGACTCGTCCTCACGTTCCGATGGTTCCGAACCAACGCCACCGGAGCCCGCGATGCAAGCGAGCGCTGAAGAGTCAGAAGCTCCAGCGGCTGCAACGAGCTCAGAGACCGCCCCTTCGAGGGTGGACGCGGTTAGCGAAAGCACCGTTTCTCCAGTTCAGGAGAATGCTGCTTACGCGGCTGCGGCTTCGGCCAGCGCTGGCAGCACCGAAGTCACGACGAACGCGGAAGCAACGACACAGTCGGCCCCATCTGCTGAAACTTCAGACAACGTTCCTGTCGCCTCCGAGCCCCACGAACGGGAGGGCGAATCGGAACTCGCCGCGGCCTGGGCGAACTGGAAACAGGTACGAGAGTCGGTGATCGGTTCGCAACTCAGTTCACAAATCGCCGAAACCGTCGCGGAGATCAAAGAGAGCAGCAGTGAAACACAGCCAGAGCCTCAGGCTGATGCATCGTCCGCCACGGAAGAAGAAACCAGCGACATCTCGAACATCGTCGATAGTGTCCTCGCCGACTTGAAGCCCAAATTGATGGCGGAGATCGCAAAGAAGATGGGCAAAGAGAAGAAAAAGTAAATCATACCGTCTTATCCGCCCTCAAACGTCAGGACCCCGAAGCCTCAAGTGCACACATTCTGGTGCATCCCCCGAAAAGGACGTGCCGCCGCCATAGCCAAAGGTGCTGTAGAGATTTCCCGCGGCGTCCCGGATCAAACTTGCGTAGGGATCTCCGCCATCCGACGATCCGGCAAAGTTGTAGAGCACATCGAGAGTCTGGGCGTGCGCCGTTTGGGTAGCCGACCCCAGCCCAATAATCGCGGACAGAATAAGCGCCGCTCCCAAACGTACGTTTCGAAAACGTCGTTGCTGCGTGTTCCCCATTCTGTGATTCCTCCGTTCCCGGTCGAACGAGCTTCCCGAGGGCGACCTTTTTAACATTAAATCGGAGGAGAGTCACGCTCCGAATATAGGCTGCGCTCAGATTGTGAAAACTCTTTCGAAGTAATTGGCCATGGATATGCCGTCACCAAGCCGGAAATAAGCAGAGTCTTCGTGGTCAATCTTTACTTAGGTTCCGATCCAAATCGCAATACGTGGCCGTCGGGGTCTTCGATTTTCATCTCGTATGCCCAGGGATAGTTGGTTGGCAGTTCGCGGAACTTCACGCCCTTGGCCTTGAATTCTGCGAAGAGGGGTTCGATGTCTTCAACGCCGATCCAGAGCCACGTCCCGGGATGTCCCTGTTCGCCCTGAGACAACATGATCGAGCGGCCATCGCGCGAAACGGACGCAAAGGTCGACTCGGCCTCGCCGCCCCAATCCACCTTGAAGCCGAGCACATCCACGTAGAAGCGGATACTGGCCGTGACACTGTTTACCCTCAGGATCGGAATGATGCACTCGACGCCGATTTTTGCCGCTTCAGACCTAATGTCAGACATACAAGCATCTCCCTGTAAATGCAAAAGGCCGGCTTCGAGCCGGCCTTCGCATCGAAGAAAATCTGATAACTACTTCTTGGCCGGAGGAGCGATCGCGTCTTTCGTAGCCTTCGCGACGCGGAACTTCACTACCGTCTTGGCCTTGATCTGGATGGGTTCGCCGGTCTGCGGGTTGCGTCCCATGCGGGCCTTGCGATGCGCCTTCACCAGGCGGCCCAGGCCGGGGATGACGAACAAGCCATTCTTCTTGGTTTCTTTTATGGCAGTGTCGGTTAGGTGCTCAAGAAACGCGGCTGCGGTCTTGTTGTTGCTCTCAAGTTTCTCAGCCAGATGCCGGACGAGTTGGGTCTTGGTCATGCCTGAAGCCATGAATCCTCCTCTAGGTGGAACGTTGATTTTCCTGCGATGGGAGCCATCTTATATCACGTTCCTGTGGAAAAATAGCGTTTCAGCCGCATTTTATGCGGTTTTTTTCATTTGGGAACCACGAAAGCCCACAAAAATCGGCTTTTTCCGCGGTTGTGCCTCCCAACTGGTGCTTCCGAGTGGCTTTGATCGACCTCCGGCTAGAGTGCCCCGGCACCGCCAGGCAATCGATTTTGCGTGTGATAATAATTTGAGGAGCTGATATTCGTGAGTTGTGCGATCTGCGAAAAACGAAAAGAAAAACGCTTTTGTCCCGCTGTTCACGGACGCATCTGCTCACAGTGTTGTGGTGAGCAGCGCGAGGTGACTCTCGATTGTCCCAGCACCTGTGTGTATCTCCAGCAGGCGCGGGAGCATGAAAGGCCGCGTCCTTTGCAGCATTTGGACCAGGCAGTCTTGTTTCCGCAGGTGGAAGTCGGCGAGCAGTTTCTCTACGAGCATGAACACCTGCTCATGGGCCTGAGCTTTGCATTGGCAAAGAGCGCGCAGGCGGATCGTGCAATCACGGACGCCGATCTGATCGCCGCGCTCGCAGCGATGACCAAAAAGCAAGAGACGCTCGTGAACTCTGGCTTGCATTACGAAACTCCGATCGCCAGCCTGAGCCAGCAATCGGTGATCGCCGAAGTACACAAGATGCTGAAAGAGTATCGCGAGGCGGAGCAAAAGCACCTCGGTTACAGCCGGCTTCACGATTCTGATGTACTGGGCGCGCTCGTCTTTCTCGTACGAATGGGGCACGCTCGCACTTCGGGAAGGCCAAAGTCGCGAGCCTTCGTGGATTTCCTCCAGGCGCAATTCCCCGAGAAACAATCGGCAGTGGCTACACCGGAAGAAGCCGGGAGCCGAATTATTATTCCGTAGATCCAACTCGGCCACGGATCTGCACGGATCAACGCGGATAAAAAAATAAGAAGAAGGCTATCCGTTTCTATCCTTGGAATCCCTGGCTAGCTTGTCTTGCGCACTACTGGCCCTGACGGTAACGCATCGCGCAGTTCTCGAATTGTTCTATTGAGCACTGGATGAAACGCATCCGGTGCGATTTCGGCAAGCGGTTCCAATACGAAACGACGTTCGTGCATTGCTGGATGAGGGATCGTCAGGCCGGGATCGTCGACGATCGAGTTGCCAAACAACAGAATGTCGAGGTCGATAATGCGAGGCCCCTTTTTTTGACCTCGTCGTCGTCCTAACTGTTCCTCGATGTCGAGAATGCCGGCGAGCACTTGTTGCGGTTTTTTCTCTGTATCGAGCGCGACTGCACAATTCAGAAACCAGGCCTGCGCGGTAAACTCCACCGGCTCGGTTTCGTAGAAAGACGAGACCGCCACGACCTCACCGAGAGCACGCAATCGGTCGATGGCAGCATTCAAATTTCCCGCCGGGTCGCCAATGTTGGAGCCAAGCGAAAGATAGACGCGTTCGTGCACTCGGATGAGTTTACAGACAAATCATTGGGATCAGGTATCCAGATAAAGACTTGCGGCTCGCAGATTGTCCCGGCACGCTTGAAGATCTCAGCGGAGGGAAAAGCCGCAATGCTTTCGATTCACGCCAAGATTGATCGTACGCAACGCTTGCTCCGGATGCTCGAGGAAGATGCCCCGCTTCTTGCGGTTCGCGTCGCCCCGTTGACTCCAGAGCGCCAGCAGTCGGCCAAAGATTACGCCGCGCAGTTAACTGCGCACGCCCGTGCGGAACTGCAAAAGCTGATTGAGCAAGGATCCTTCTTGGACCCGAATGATCGCACTCCGCAAGCCGCCGACTAGCGGATTTTCGTGGACGAGGAAAGTCGCTGGTAGTGACGCGTCCGTTGTGTGAGAAATTCAGGCGGAGCGTAAATCAGCCCGACGCCTGGCAAGCAGCAACCCGATCCAGCAGCTCACCGGCCAGGTGAACAGCCATGACAGCCAGTACCAGTGCGGCCAGCCCTTGCTCCAGTTGGGAATTGTCGCGCCGATGCCCATCACTTCGCCAAGGACGAAAAACCAGAGCACATGACGTGCCGCGCAGCCCGGCGCAAAGCGGGCGCAGAGCCAGGCGCAAAGAATCGATACGACGACGAAGAGCGCGGTGCTCGCGACAAGAGCCTCGTCAGATGGGACACGCCCTCGAACGAAATCGCCTGGGAATAAGCGCGACAGCAACGGATCCGTTGCCAGGACAAGAACAACCGAGAGCAGGTAGCTGCCGACGACGACGGCGATGGACTTGAGCATCGGTTACACCTCCGTGTAGCCATGAGACTTACAACGTTTACGGTGAAATCCGAACCAAGGTGGTGAGGCGATCAGGCCAACTGTTCAGCCATTGGCTGGAGAGACGGTGGGACGGGATCGTGCTCGTCCTCGACGTTGGTTTCTTCCCAGAGCGTGCGATCACGCAGCAGCCGGGAAACTAACGCGGTGTGCATTGCGTGGCCGGCGCGGTCCGCGACTACGTTGCCAAGAATCTGTTTTCCCAGAAGCGCGAGGTCGCCGATGAGGTCCAGCACTTTGTGGCGCACGAATTCGTCCGCAAAGCGCAGCGGGGGATTCTCCACGTCGTCCTTCGTCAGCACCACGCAGTTCTCGCGCGACGCCCCGCGGATCAGCCCCATATTCCGTAATGTCTTCTCATCCTGGCGGGAACCGAAGGTGCGCGCCGAAGCGATTTCGCGAAGGTAATTGCCGTTGGCAAGCTCCACGCTGAATGTTTCTTTGCCGATCAGCGGGTGCGGAAAATTGATGGTATAGGAAACGGAATAGTTGTCCGCCGGATAAACCGCGATGAACTTATCGCCTTCTCGCATTTCCAGCGCGTGGCGAATGCGGAGATAGGTCCGAGGGCGCCGCTGCTTTCGGATTCCCACCTGATGGATCAAATCCACAAAAGGCCGGGCACTCCCATCCAGAATGGGCAACTCCAGATTGTCCAGTTCGACGATGGCATTATCAATGCCAGTTCCGATGAAGGCCGAGAGCAAATGCTCGGTCGTGGAAATCAGCACGCCCTTTTTCATCAGGCTGGTCGCATAGCTGACCCGCGCAACGTTCCGGCTAATGGCCTCGACTTCAAAACCGTCCAGATCGACGCGGCGAAACACAATGCCAGAACCTGCAGCGGCAGGAAGAATCCGCAAACGGACAGGAGCGCCGCTGTGCAGACCAACCCCAGCGCACTCCACTGCCCCACGAATTGTTTGCTCGTGCTTCAGCCTTAGTCTCTTATCTGATTGTTAGATGAAGAGATTACCGCCTGCGACCAGAACTCTGGCTGTGGCAATTTGGCCACAGTTCGTGTGTATTTGCCGACCCGTGCATGATGGGTCCGCCCGTAAAGTCAAATCCAGCAAGTAGTTAGCCTGTGGAAAATCTAGTCGAGGGCAGGTTAGTTCTTAGGTGCACCTTTATTGGGTGCACCCTGGTAAGGATCGTAGTTTACGTCGGCGGCGAACATTGAGTCGCTTAGGCCCTTGTTATAGCTCACGGAGTTCAAGAAGCGCTGGCTGGACATATCCCCGTTGTAGAAACGCGTCACGCTGAAGGGAGTCATGACGCCCTGGATCGGGCGGTAGCCGTCAAAGATTTCGTCTTCGCTGTTGCGCTGCTTATCGGTCGCATCACGCCATGAGAAAGTCTTCTTTACAGGTAGGTGTGTGCTGGTATCGATGTACAAGGTGACGCTCTGATTGTCCGAGTTCGTGATCGTGACCTGCTCGGTGTCCTTTTGCCCGGCGATGGTGTGCCCCTCGTAGAACAGAGCGATGCCCGGTTGGGGTAGCCACTTGCGGATGACCCAATCCAGAGAATATTCGCGGCGGCGCAGATAATCGGCCACTGACTTGGGTTCATCGGAGCGCGTGCCCTTGTAGGTTATTTCAAAACCCTTGTCGCCCCTGTACACGTAGACAACGTCGCGCTTTTTGGTAAGTTCGACGCGCTCTTTGTCAGGGAATTTGTAGAAGCGCCAGAACACGACGCCGACGCCCTCCGATTCTCCCAGATGAAAACCGTAGGTGCGGCCTTCCTGGCTGACGTCTTCGATATTCAGGTAAGCGTTTCCACCCAGGGCTTCAATCATCTGATCGAGCAGAGTCTTGGCCTTGCGAACGCTTTCCTGGTCAACGGGGATCCCTTGCGCGTTAGTTGCCGGCGCAGAGGTGTTCGCTTGCCCAAAGGCCAGCGTGATCAAGAAAAAGACGGATAACCAATACTTCATGCTTCCACCAGTTAGACGCGGAAACAGCTATTGTAGCTGCCCGCATGCCCCGTAGAGGGCGGACACTGCTGTCCGCGCGGCGTTTGACGTAGATTGTAAAGTCAAAGACAAGATCACGCCGCAAATCAAAATCAACAGCGGCGGACAGGAGTGTCCGCCCCACACACCTTTATCCTGCGAGTACAGCCCCGCCATTTACGTTGAACACCTCGCCGGTAATGAAACCTGCCGCCGGCGTACACAGGAACAGAATTGGAGCTGCGATTTCCTCTGGCTTCGCGACTCGTCCCACCGGAATGGTCGCGAAAATCGCGGCTCGGCTCTTGGGATCATTCAACGCAGACGCGGACATATCCGTATCGACCCAGCCGGGCGCCACGCAATTCACATAAATGCCCTCGCGGGCGAGTTCGGTGGAAAGGCCTTTCACCATGCTGATCAGCGCACCCTTGGTCGCAGCGTAATCGCAGTGAAAAGCCTCGCCTCGCTGTCCCGCGGTAGAACTGACCAGCACGATGTGACCTGCTGCGGCGGTGGATTTCTTCTGCTTTTTCATCTGCGCGACGGAATACTTGGTGAGCGCGAAGACGCTGTCCAAATTAATGGCAACCGTGTTGCGCCATTGTGAATCCCGCATCTGATCGATGGACACGTCTTCGGCAGGCCAGACGCCATGGTTGGCGACCAGGATATCCAGCCGTCCGAAACGTTCCACAGTGCTCGTTACCAGTTGCTGTGCAGTATCCGTTCCGGAAAGATTGCAGGCAACGGCGGCGCAGTTGTCCGGGCCGAGTTCCTGGACCAGTCGATCGGCTTGCTGTTTCGATTTCTCGTAATTGAACTGTACTCGTGCACCCGCAGCCACGAACATTCGCACCACAGCCGCACCGATGCCCCGTGAACCGCCGGTGATCAGGGCGACCTTGCCAGAGAGGGAGAGATTCATATGCCTAGTTTCAGGGTTCAGGTTCCAACTTTGCAAGCGAGAGAGTTCAAAAGAAACTGAGGATGATAGTTCGCGTACGGATGGAAATTAAGCTTCTTACGGTCAGCGTGCTCGAATCAAGACTCTTGGCGATCAGCTACCGAAGCTCGAGGATGCGCGCTCGGTTTTCAATTGCCGCAAAAGCACCCGCACCAGCATGCCGTCGTAGCGGATGCCGCTCAACCGTTCCAGCTCGGCCAAAGCCTGGCCGCTGGTCTTGGCTGGCGCAAACGAACGTTCGGTGGTCATATTGACGTAGGCGTCCGCGACTGCCAGAATCCGCGCCCCTAGAGGAATCTGTTCCCCTTGAAGGCCGCCCGGGTAACCGGTGCCGTCGAAGGATTCGTGATGATGCTCCACTGCTTTTTGCAGCAACTCGCTCGCCGGCAAAGTGCCGACAATTTCCCCGCTCACCCGAGCGTGCATTTTTACCAGATAAAACTCCTCGTCAGTGAGCGGACCGGACTTATTAAGCACGCGCTCGGGAACAAAGATTTTTCCCACATCATGGACGCGGGCGGCATAGGCAATGTCGTCGGCTTCCTCCGGCGATAAACCCAGCGCTCTCGCCATCAGGTCGGAGTAGCGAGCGACCATTTCACCATGTCCGGTGCCGTTCACTTCGCGCAACTCGGCGGCCCGGGTCAGCGCCTCAATACCTTCGCGCAATATCTGCACGCTTTCTTCTTCGTCCTCGGCCTCTTCGCTGCTTAGCTTCCGGAGCGTACCGAGAAGTTCATCTAGGTGCTCGGGGCCGGTGTGCTCGCGATGCAGGAAGCCTTCGATGTAACCCGCGATCAGCTGCCGCTGCACCGCGCCGTGCTCGCTGCTTTCGGGTTGATCGGTAAGCGAAACGCGATCGCCCCCCGCGTGTTTGGAGACATACATACCAGCATCCGCAACACGAATGATCTCTTCCGCGGTGAAACCATGCACGGGAAAACTGGCTACTCCGAAGCTGCCGGTGATGAGATGTTCTTGCAGCATGGGGTCGGTCGAAAGCCAGAGACGCAGACGCTCAGCCAGGGCCTGTGCCTGCTCCACCCCGGTTTCCGGCATGAGAATGATAAACTCGTCGCCGCCATAGCGCGCTACCACATTCGACTGGCGGCATTTCTGCTCCAGCAGGCGGCCAACGCGGGCCAGCACCAGATCGCCCTCCAGATGTCCCAGGGTGTCGTTGACGTCCTTGAATTTGTCGAGGTCGATCAGCACCACTGAAAACGGACGTCCGGAGCGGGAGGCTCGCTTCCACTCCGAACTGAGAGCTTCCCAGAAAAAGCGGCGTGTCTTGATGCCGGTAAGACCATCGGTGATGGCGGTTTGTTGCAGCTTCTGAAATACGAACGAATTGTGCAGCGCCGTAGCCAGCAGGTCGGCCAGCGTATTCATGATGAGAACATCTTCGGGAGAAAAAGCATCCTCCTGCCGGCTCTCAACGTTGAGCACGCCCAGCAGGGTTTCACCATAAGTAATCGGGATGCACAGCACGGATCGCGAATCAGGCAGTACTCCCTGCAGGTTGTCTTCGCCAGCAGTCTGCACCAGCGCGCTCTCACCGGTTCGCGCCACCCGCCCCAGGATTCCCACGCCGAGCGGGATCCGCATACCTAAAGCCTTGGCCGTGATACCGGCTTCCGCCTTGATTTCGATGTCTTTGCGAACATAGTCAAAAATGCCGATACCGATGTGATCGAAGCGGAAAGTCTTCTGGATATGACCGACGATCTCTAGCAGCATTTGTTCCGCGTCTTCGCTGGAGATGGCAGTTTTCGAAATGCTATTCAGAAAGCCAAACTGACGGGATCGGCGCTGCTCCTCGGCAAACAGCCGTGCATTCTCCACCGCGACGGACACTTGGCCGGCCGCCGTCTGGATCACTTCCAGGTCGCGTTGTTCGAAGACATACTCGCGCTCGGCACTCATCACCGCCATGACTCCAGCTGGCTTTCCGCCCTGCATAATCGGCGCGCCACAGAAGCACTTGGAGGGGCGCGCCGGAAGGTAGGTCGTGCCCAGCCGTTCGCGAGCCTTCTCCAGATCGGCGCGGATCAGCAACGGTTGCCCAGTGCGGAGAATGTATTCGGTCAGACCGTTGTCGACCTTACGCGAACGCTTGGGCAGAACCTGGCCTTTTTCTACTTCGAACTCGAAGCGGATCTGCTCGCCCTCCTGGAAAGCTACGTAAAAGTCGCGAGTATCAAAGATCTGCCCAAGCTCTTTGTAAACCGTGCGCAAGATCTCGTCCTGGTCGAGGCGCGAGCTGATGGCTTGGCCGATCTGGGTTAGCAGCTCGTATTCCTTGGTACGGCGCTGGGCGTTGTGCATGACCACGTAGTTTTCCAGGGTTAGCCCAATCTGCAATGCCAGCCCAATCAGCAGGCGCAGGTTCGACGATCCGAACACCTTGCGCTCGGCATGGGGGAAAATGATGACGCCAAAGTTGTGCTCTCGCGTCTGTAAGCTGACGGCGGTGATGTTCCGGATATTTTCTTCCGCCGCCACCTGCCGAAACTGCTCGAAGCGGGCACCCGGAAACGCAGGCAATGGTTCGGACATCTCGGCAAAATTGTGGAAGGTCACGAATCCGCCGCGGCGGTAGGCCAGTTCGGCGATGTATTCCCCGGAGCCGCTCTTTTCCATCTTGTTCACCAACTCCGGCGAAAACCCACGTTGCACCGACGGCAGAATGGCGCGCCAGCGCTCGGAAACGTAGATCATTGCTCGGCCGGTCGGCAGCGGCGCTACCAGCCTTTCCAAAATGTTTTGCAGGCTGGGTACCAGATCTTCTGCCGACAGTAGCCGCATTGGATCTACACCCAGAGTGGAAAAGGCCAGCGCATTTTCCTGTACCGCATTGCGCTCGTTCTCAAACAGCACCATCACCATGGCGATGCCCAGGAGCATTTGCGGAATCGGGCCCAGGAAATGTGCGGCCGGTCCGACTACGGCTTGAAACGGATTCTGCAGCCCTCCGAAAACCATCAGCACAGCCCACAAGGCCAGCGAAATTGCCAGAAAAGTGAACGCCAGTGAATTCTTACGATGCGCGTATCGGTAGAAATAAAATGAGCAGTACAGAAGCACCACGCCCAAGCCAATGTCCAGGGGCAGATGGGGATTGGACGTATCGGGACGCACTTGCAGATTCCACCAGGCAAGCGCTATGCCCGCTACTCCAACTGCCACGTCATACCAGCGCAAGACGAATTTCTGCCGTCCCATCAATCGGGTTGAGACAAAAATACAGAGAGCCATTGCCATCAGCAGCAGCGAACTTAGGAATGAGACCGCCTCCAAGGGTTTTCGGGACGCAACCCAGGCGTCCAGCGCGTAATGGAGTGTGTAGGCGGCCCACCCTAATTGCCAGGCGCGGAAATATTGGTGCCGGCTCTGCTCGTAAAGATAGGTGAACAACAAGAACATCAGCAGGGCGACAAGCCCTGGCAGGATAAACACGCTGATGGGGGTGGTGCTATCCATTAGTTTTTGGGAACAGTTCTCCGCCGCTCCCCTGAATTCCTTTAGACTAACGAAATCTGCGCTCTCAATATTTTCATACCATCCTAGACAAAACAATAGTCTTTAGATGAGAAGAAATAGTCTCGGAGACTTCTCGAGGTAACATCGGTTGGTTACCAGAGATACTTGACGCGCGGCCAGCTGGATGCGGCCTTTTCCTCGTTAGCGTCCTAAATCGTTTCACCAGGAGTTTGTGCCATCTTCCTGACGAACAAACCCGCCAGAATCTACCCCTCCGGGCGGCTGTCTCTGAGATGAGTTATAGTGGTATTTCCACACGAGATTCCGACCCTCGAGGTCAGCTCGGATGTCCGGGCGTTCAGGCGGCAAGCGTTAAACACCCAGTCTG
>Ga0210403_10003309_pt1 | contig 14260 bp, 7 predicted proteins | sample IncBWC19MmetaG_FD_150863 | JGI IMG/M metagenome (GOLD analysis project Ga0210403, IMG submission 150863) | Forest soil microbial communities from Barre Woods Harvard Forest LTER site, Petersham, Massachusetts, United States - Inc-BW-C-19-M | ecosystem: Environmental > Terrestrial > Soil >... | reverse complement strand
AGGAAGCCTTGACTACCAACACCATGGCCTTCTCAGGCCGGCGGACTTCGCCCCTTAGCTTGCCAAGCTCAATGACTTCTTGCGGCATGTGACTCCAGCACGATTGTATTGTTGAAACCAAGCCGTCTCGCAAGCCTGCGCTTTTGTTTCGCCTTTTTGAAGGTCAATTAGTAAAATCGCGATGTCACAACACTTAACTGGTCTTATTGAAGGATGGTGCTCGAATGGCGGAGACTCTGCCGGGCAACTCGCCAAATCAGTATTTCTGCTTCCAACACGCCGCAATCGTCCAAATTGAGGCCCCAGGCTGCATCTAATTTGGTCCAAATACGTCTACTCTCGGGTCGGAGAAACTGAATAAAAACACCACTGCCGTAGCGCTTCCACGAAGCAACGTTTCGCAGGGTTTCAAGAAACCCAAAGGCAACCGACTCCTGCACTTCGGCGGTGCCGTTTCTTAGGAATTGTTCCATTTCATCGAAGGCAGCATGCACTTGTTTGTAGTCCTCTTTTTCATACAGATCATCCGTCAAAAAGCGCACGAAAAGTGACATGCCGAGATACGGTCCTGCATCGTGCCCCGATCTCTTAGAGTGTTCGTCCCAGCGGCTCCGGAATTCAGGGAACTCGCGCAAGAGATGCGAGAGTAACGGGTGTTTGTCCATACCCTTGGAGACTGTTCTGCACAGCCTGAAAGTCTGCCTGCCAGCAGCAGCCTAGTCTCTTGCGGAAATGATGTAAATGGCTCGAACAGGCAGGGAGCTTTGATGTTGTGAAGCGCTGATCGATGCCCATCATAAAAGTGCGCTCGTCGGCTACATAATTTCTACCGAACTTGAGGCGGACTGTGCTGGAATCCATGCGCTTAAGCTAGCTATACCACTTCTTCGCAATCAATCACCACTTTATGGTGAACCGCCGAGTGCGTGTTAAAAGAGGAGGGCGACTGGCGGCAACAGGCGTCACACAAAACCCCTTTTCAAAAGTCGATGAGCGTTATCGGGATTTAACAACAGCCAACGTCCGAAAACTGGGGCTTCCGCGTTATTCCACGTTCACTTGAACAAAGCCAAGCGACGGATGTCCATTGATTGTGGCTGGTTCGTACTCCCAGTTCATGAGGGCTGCGCGAATGGGCTTGATGACGGACTCGTCGGCGGTACCCTTCACGTCGACGTCGCGAACATGACCATGCTCATCGATCTGCACGGCGCAGGTGACACGTCCGTGCCATCCCGGAACTGAAGGCTTGACGGAGTAAATAGCAACGGGCTGAGTAAAGCGCTCATCTTCAGTGTCAGTCATGAAAACAGGGTTCACCCCTGCAAGTTTGAAAATCGCTTCGTCGACCTTTGTTGCTGGTTCCAGCGCATCAATCCCTATTTCGACCTTGCCCGCGCTGCTGCCGATGATTGTCAGCTTTCGAGCGAGGACCTTTTGTCCAAACGGCTGCAAGTCATTGAAGATTGTAATAGCCGAGTAGTGGTAACGACCTCGCAGGAAGGCAGTCTTCTCCTCAACGAAAAATTGTCTTGCGAGCGGGTCTGGCTTCCCCTGCGGATTGATGTAGCCAGCGGACAACCTTAGCACGGGCAGATTCGCGAGCTTAGTGTCGATGACGCCCCAGTCGGGATCATGGAAATCGCTGCCGTTGTCGCCGGGCAAATTAAAAGAGATGGCGTCCATTATGTCGTCGGCCAATCGCGGTGCGTACTTTCCGGGGAAAGTCCGATAGAAGGCCGTTTCGGTTCTGACTTCGAGAACTGTCGTATCATTCAGCTTCACCACTCTCCGCCATTTCTCGGGCGAAATCCACGTTTCTTCGTAGGTGCCCTTCGCCGAACCATCTTCGGAATGAAAATTGGCCTTCATGTGGAAAGCAGGGGCACCCTCAAGCCGCAGGTCCCCGGCTGCGCGAATGCGGTCAAACACGGGCCGGGCATGGGGCTGGCTCGCATCCACTTTTTGATAGTCAGCCGGGAAAGGTAGCGTGAAGCTGGTCGAAATCTGTGCGGGAACTCCATCGACGGTTTGGGGTTGAAATGTCCATTTGGTTACTGCCGCGAGTGCTGCTTCCTCAACTTCATTGTCTACGCGACTGTAGGTCTTCGCTTCCTTTACGCGCCCATCGCGACCGATTAGGACATTCACGGTCATGCTTTTGTCCGGGCTTTTCTTGCTTTGAGGCCATTGAACTTCGGCTTTGCTTATGAGAAACGTTCTGACCTGTGTCTCGGTCAAATTCTCGGTGACGAGCCTTTTACCTGAAGGCGTGGGCTGAGCAATCGCAAAGAGCGATTCGTCTGGAGAATCGAGATCTTTCAACGTGTCGATCCGGATGTTGATCGGATTGTCCTTGGTGGCATAAGCGACGATTTTGTTGTGGAACTTCCGATAATCCGTCATCACTCCATAGCAGCAAGTTGGCGACCAGAGATAGATCAGAATGCCGGTGTTGCAGTCATAGGCAAGAAGCACTCGCGTTTCCTGGCCTTCCGAGTTGTTGAAATACTTCTCGGCCATGCACTGGCCTTGGCCAGAGCCGGGCTCTGCTCCCATTAGTCCGAGTTGCTTCATGAGATCAACCGCCGATTGGGGCAGCGGGTCGACGATCTCATTGGCGAGCATTTCGGAAGTCACCGGAAAATAGTCTCCGTTGTTCTCTTCATAAATCTGGTCGCCATTTACGATCCGCGTCTGCGAAAAGTTGCGGAGTGTAATGACACGACGCCATTTCGCGGGTGACAGCCAATATTCCTCAACCGTTCCGGTGAATTGAGACTTAGCATCGTCCTTATCAGTAATGGTCGCCTTGAGGTAAAAAGGCTTGGCTCCTGGTTCGGCCAAAGTTGATCGGTGAACCATTTGATCCAGCAGTTTGCTGATGGGGACTTTGTTTGGAGCGGCACTGGCCAATTGCGAGAGCAACACGACCATCACAAGAACAAAAGAGCGCATTAGCTAAACCTCTAGTAGATATGGGGTGGAGCGGCTAAATGGATGTCCGACCCGTTCACTTTACGCTCAGGTCAGTGTGTTGTACCAGATGTTGTGGATTGATTCTTGTAATCAGGCGTCCTCGCAAGTGTGCGCTGTTTATTCGCCTTTTTCGGTGTCGATGAGTTCAATTGATGCGATGTTTCACCAATTGATACCAAAACCCCTCTCTGCGTTCGCCCGCTAGTCCGGCAGCAGGTCCAAATCCAACGACGTTCGGATGGGAGAACGGTTGGGCTTCAAGGACACACGGGTAAGACCGGGGTTGCTGCAGTCAAGTGTTGTGTGGTGAATCCATCGGCGCAAATCTTTGTCATGCCGCAAGGCACTTCTTATCTGCAGACCAAAGAACCCTGTATTGGTGTTGACGAAGCCTGGTGTAACGCCTCGGTTGCGGCCGTGCCCATGGATCAGAATTAGTTCCCGTTCTCCCATCTCCCAGGCTTGCTCCACGATTTTCGCAAGCACACCGCTCCACACTATTTCTGCCGGATGATATCCATGAAGATCGATTTGCATGTTGACCCTCTGGCTTAGTGCACAGCCCAGGAGTCCTAGCCTATTTGCCAAACTTCAGTGAACAGCGAAGTGCGCCGTCTTGAAACTAAAATATGTCGCTTACGACGATGATTCGGTTTGGGATGAATGCGTGCTGAGTCTCCACGGGAATCACTTTACGCCACGAGCCAGCGAGATTCCACCGCCCCCAAATGACGACTTCAGGCCCTAGTGCTCAACGGCCTCGGCTCGCCAGCCTCGCGCCGCGTGTACGAAGATGCCATCGAACATTAGCCGGTTAATGAGCGCGATCGTCTATGGCTGTTGACAAAGTCTTCTTAGGGAATTTCAACAGCGAATTCGTTCGTAAGTTATTGAATGTTCGTCGGCCGTAGACGCTGAAATTCACCGAAATTACTGCTTTGGTTCCTTTTTCAACAGCCACGCCTGATTTCAACAACTGACTTGCCTCGTAACAAGACTGGATTATGATCCACCTTTCCACCTGAACCATTTTTGCGCGGTGGAATTTGCGTGAACCGATCCCCCTTGTCGTTCCGCGTGAGATTCTGACGGCGGTATTCTCCGACTGTCACTGTACTCGCTTCAGCACGACTGCGGCGTTCTCATCGGCGCCAATAATGCTTTGCAGCTTGCGAAGATCTTCCGCGCGGTCAGGCGGGATCAGAACATCGCGACGCAGGAATTCACGCGAATAGCGCAGAGATCTTCCATCCACTTCTATCTTGCTGTGATAAGCGCCAAACCCCATGTCCACATTCACCGGTTCAGGTACATCATCCACGACATATTCCTTCGGCAATTCAATCTCGTAAACCTCGGTCTCACGACTCGTGGCCTCGAACTGAAAAGGAAAGTGGCGAGGCTTGCGATCAAGAGCAAGAGTCTTTTCGCCCATCACGCGCGGCCGCACCAACATGAGAGATCCTCTTACCTGGGCATAGCCAGGATTGGCGAAACGGAAGGAGGTCACGAGTTCCTGTTGCAGCTGGTCAAGCTGTTTGATGTCGAAGTTCTCCAATGTGAATCCCTTTAGGGAACGGCTCACGCGGTGCTCCAAGCGTTGCGAACGCTCCTGCTCATTGTCGCGCATCAGGTACACACGCTCGTGCCAGGCGTGACTGCCGCTCCAGTTCTCGACCACTTCGCCTGCGAGCGAGCCTTCGGCGCTGAGTGTGAAGCGGCCCTTGCGTGCCATCAGATTCGCGTCCGGCGAGGACAGGGGCGTGTGGACAAGCTCTCCACTTCCATCCGCGACCAGCAGAGCATAGGTAGCCTGCAATTCGCCGCGCAACTCGCCAAGCGGTGTGTAGCGATCGGTCGGATCGAAGATGAGATACCGCTTGCCGGATTTTGTGACAACCACGGAACGGTAAGTATCAATCTTGATCTGTTCAGGCAATTTGATCGCGAGGATGGCATGGTTGGCGCGGGGCGAAGGCAGTGTCGGAACAATGATTCCTCGACGCGTGTCGATCAGAACATAGTCCGACTGGATGCCAACTTCGTGAAGCATCGTGCTCAGCAGCGTTGCCTTGTCTTTGCAATCTCCATAGCGAGCGCGAAAAACGTCAGCAGCGCGATGTGGCCGCTCTCCACCGATGCCGATCTCGATCGCTACATATCGAATGTCCGACTGCAAGAAAGAAGTGAGCGCCCGCGCTTTGCTGTCGAAGTCGGTCATTCCGGCCGTCAGCTGCCGGGCCCTCTCAGCGAGTTCGGGTGTGGCATTTCGTCGATCTGCTGTGAGCTGCGCGTACCAACGACCAACAGCCTCCCATGACCCCGCATTCGCTGTTGTCTGCGGCGGGAAATAGACGACTCCGAGTCGGCGGCAGAGAGCGAAGGGCGGAAGCCCCATTGGTTCGTGATCGATCGCCGGCAAGTCCCGCAGAGTCCATTCCAAACCACCATCTCCGCGCCGTGATGGTTCGATCGGACCGCCGTTAGCCCACAGGGTCTTATACTCCCAGCCCGCCGGTAAGTAGATCACAAGGTGCGACTCATGGACGGGGATGGACTCCTGAAATTCCCATTCATACTCATTGACCCACACGTGGCGCTGGACTTCATACTCAAAAGCAATCACTGAGCCAGGATCGGCCGCTGGGCAAGTTCCCGTCCGAGCACGCGCGTCGTCATAAAGCTCGTATCCCGACACTACGCCGCGGTCCGGAAAATCCTTATCCTTGAGTTCGAACTCTTTTCCCGAGCGGTCGAGTGCCCAGCAGTGAATGGAATGAACTTTCTCGTGCGCCTCCAGATTGACATAGAGATTGGCTTCGCCCCGGCCTTCGGGTCGCAGGATTCTAACGACGCGGCGGTAGTGCTCCAGGTACTCGGTGGGACCAGTGACCGTGACGCTGGCGTCGTCGAGCAGAACCGCGGCATTGGTTTCAGCGTCGTAAGTGGGCAGTGAGTGAGCGGCAGCCTGCCGCACCCACTCCGGAGTCGCCGCCAACAACCCCGGCGCGAAAAGCAAAACTGCACACAGCGTGATTAAGCGCAGGGAACCACGACCGCCGATGTTACTTGCCTTCGGCACGGGCGCTCCCCCTGACAATCATTTGCTGATCGTCGCCCACCTTCACCTTGTCATAAAAACCCTTCAGCTCGCCATAGACGCTTGCCGGGAAAGCAAATCCGCCCATGACAAAATCGCGTCGCGCCACGATCGAGTTCGCAGATTCCGCCTTCTGGGACACAGAGTAGAGGGCATAATCAAACTTCACCGAATCGTTGGGAGGCAAGCTCTCTACTTCCAGAGACGGCGGCAAGGCCAGATGAACTTCGTCCAACTCACGCGCCTTGTACCAGAGATAGATCGAGTTGACCCGTTCCGACCCCGAGAACACCGGCTTGGCATTAACCTGAAAAATGTGTACCGGAATCAACCAGCGCTTTCCCGCGTTCGTGGCCAGCGGAACAGAAATCTCGAATTCGGTCGCCAAGTGGAGCTCCGTTTCATCCCAGTTTGGGGTACCCGTAAGTGTGACTTCGCTGTTGTCTGGAAGCCACTTTCGTACTTCGTCTTCGAGAAGTCTCTTACGGCCTGCCGCATCAGTCAGGCTGGCTTTTTGGCGGCGATCCATGGCCTCGAGTCCGTAGAATCCGATCTTGATCGCGCCCTCTGCCCGTCCATCCTCCCCCAGTTGCAGGTGTGCCAGACGCATGATCTCAGCCTGACCGTAATCGGACGATGGACTCGCGGCAAATTCCGTCGTCCCTTTGCTCGCCGACTGACGCAACCCCTGTGATCCTGAATACTGCCAGTCGAGTAATCCGTAGGGACAATACTTGGTCCCAGGATCGAGAAAGACGTCCTTGCCGCCAAGCTGCACGATGGCGATCTCCCCTTTCAGTTGATGGGTCGACATGAGCTGAGGCTGGAAGAGAGTTTCCTCCCTGGACGCAACCCACATCATCCACGCGGAAATGCCCGCAGTCCGGACCATCGCAGCAAAGAGCCGATTCAGATCGTCATGAGTGCCGCTGCGCTGCCGAAGCACGTCTTCAGCGCCTTGGTTCGCCTTCAACCCAATTCCTTTTTCTTCTTGTTCAGTGCGTTGTGCGCGGAAGCTCTGATTTTCCAACCTCGACACAAACGCATAGATCTTGCGCACCTTTTGTTCTGGAGAATCGGTGGGCAGCGCCGTCTTGGCCACCGCGTCGTCGATTCCGCTCTTGTCGTCCAGAAACTTTTCGACATCTTTACTCCAGAACTTGCCTTCCTCTTTCCAGAAAGCTTCTGGACTCGGATTGAATTGGTCTCTGTAGTAGAACTGCACCCGGTAGCGGAGCATGCCGACCGGCGGCATGTGAGGCTCTTCCGCAATCGGAGGCATGTTCTCTATCGACAAATCAATGTACTGGCCGGCCTGGTGTCGCGAGGCCTGGCTGGAAAGCAGCACTTTATGCAGTTGCGGCTGCGGTCCCTGCGTTGGTAGGAATGTAGTCCAGGCCGCTCCCTGGCCGATCCTGCCGTGCCGCATAATCACCGGACCGTCGTAAGGAATGTATTTGAACGTGGCTCTTCTCTGAAATAAGTCCTCCTGAACGAGCCATTCAGGAGCAACAAACGTGTTGTCCGAATAGCGGAGGGAATACCGGAATTCGATGATGCTTCCGACTTGCACATCCGGCAGCGTGAATGCCTTGACGTGCACACGGACTTCATCGATGTGTCCTCGACGCGCGCGGAGCGCCATTTTGTCGAACGTGTGCCCGTCGAACGGTATGGTCGATCCATCGGCGTGGATCGTCCGGCCGCTCACGCCGTCAATCGTGAAGGCCCGCCGCCAGTAAGGAAGCTCCACGTCAGCGTAGCGGCGCCCGGCCTCTGTAAGGATCTTGATCCTCTCGTAGACCGAGTGATAATTATTAAGGTCGTCGGCTACCTCTTCGCGAAACAGAATAACTGCGGGAGCTCCCTTCTGCTCCGGAAGATCCATCATCTTCAGATCCTCAGGAGGGATGGGGGGCCAATCGGCCCAGGCCGGCAACCCAAGCAGCACCAGCGTAGCAATAACTTGGAAAACCTTTCGATAAATGGAGGCAGTTAGTGCCATCTCGTACCTCATCCGGCGAGACTAGAGATTATCTCCAAGCAGGTCCTCTGGCGCAAGTAATAGTGGGGAAACGCGATGCCCGCAAGCTAAGAGGAGGGCCGGGAAACCACAGCTGGCGAACCCTCTCCGTTTCACTATGAATAAGCAACTAATCCGATGGTACCCCAACCCCAAACCTCCGTGGGCTGCGGAAAATTGAGCCGTGCTTCATTTTTCGGGTTGCAGTGTTGCTCGCGTCCGCATCCAACCGAGGCGTGGATGGTTCCGGTTTCGGGTGCGGACCGGCAATAATGTGAACTGCTATCCAAATGTAAGTCCGCGCGGCGGGTTATCCGGGACGATGGGGACCTCCCTCGAGGTGACTGCTGAAATGACAAGCCTTCGCACCCTTGTTTTTGCAATTCTTGTCTTGGCTGTGGGAGGCACATTCCTCAGCCTCAACGGCTGTGGCGGGACCGGCGGCAGCCCTCCACCACCCCCACCGCCGCCCGGAAAGATTCACCACGTGGTGGTGATCTTCCAGGAGAACCGCACTCCGGATAATCTTTTTCAGGATCAGGCCCTGATCACCAGGGGCGCGGACATTGCCCAAAGTGGAAAAGACTCGAAAGGCAATACCATCCCGCTGACGAAAGTCAGTCTCAACGCGGACTACAACCCCGGCCATGGTCACGATGCCTTCATGGACCAGTGCGACCTGAATTCGGTGAGCGGGCAATGCCAGATGGATGGGGCGGACCTGAATCCGGTTCCTTGCCCTACCGGTACGCAGGACTGCACGTTTGCTTACGTGGACCCGACCGGGGTGCAACCCTACTTCCAGATGGCCGAGCAGTACACCTTCGCCGACCGGATGTTCCAAACCAACCAGGGGCCCAGCTTTCCGGCGCACCAGTTCATCATCTCCGGGACATCGGCTCCTTCGACCGGGAGCAATCTGTTTGCGGCGGAAAATCCGAACACAAATGGTCCGCCAACCGCCGGATGTGACGCGCCCGTGGGGTCCACGGTTAAGCTGATCGATCCGGCCGGCAGCGAAGCTTCGAACAACCCAGTCTATCCGTGTTTTGAGCATCAAACGCTGACCGACCTGCTGGAGGCGAAATCCTTGACCTGGCGGTATTACACGCCTGGTGCTCCACAACTCTATTCGTCCCCGGCGATCTGGACAGGGCCGGAGGCAATCCAGCATATTTGCGGACCCCAAAACGGGATCTGCAAGGGATCGGATTGGACGAACAATGTAGTCCTCGATCAGAAGCAGATACTCACCGACATTACCAACAACCAGCTGAGGGACGTGAGCTGGGTGATTCCGAGCGGCCAGGCGTCGGACCACGCAGGGATGACGGACGGGACGGGGCCATCGTGGGTGGCGTCGGTGGTGAATGCGATCGGCAGCAGTCCCTATTGGGCGGACACGGCGATCTTCATTACGTGGGACGATTGGGGAGGCTGGTACGACCACGTCGCGCCGCCGCAAGTGCTGGTGAATTGCGCGCAGTGGGGATGTGGCTATGTCTATGGTTTCCGCGTTCCACTGATTGTGATTTCTCCGTATGTGAGAGCGAACTTCATTTCGAAACAGCAGCACGATTTCGGCAGCATATTGAAGTTCATTGAAGTCACGTTTAGTCTGCCTTCGCTCGGCAACGCGGATGTGGCGGCGGATGACTTCTCCGATTGTTTTGACTTCACTCAGACCCCGTTGGTGTTTAAAACGATCCAGGCGCCTTTGAACGCGCAGTATTTTCTGAATGATAAAACTCCGCCGACGGAACCGGACGACGACTGAAGCTCGGGCGCGGAGTCGGAAATTCGTTTCTAACGCGGGGCGCTTGCATTTCGGGATTCGACTATGTTTACTGGTTGGTAGTCTTCTTAGTCTTGGCCTTTGGAATCAAGGGAGTTGGAGTTACTAAGTCGCGCAAAGTCTAGATTTTAAAGACCTTAGCATTCTCGACTTCGGGTCTCAACGCCTAAGGCGATTCCCCTAAGATCGCTTGCGGCTCGCCTGACGGCGCGCCCTTGATAAGAGCCGGTTAATTCAACCTGCGGGTGCCGGGCCCACCAAGCCCATCGCCACATTTGTGCAAACGAGCAGATTTACAATTGGAACTCAGTTTGTCAAGGAAACAATGAGTGATGGTGCGCCACGACCCATTCAATCCTGCTTATTTTTTGTGAATGACTTCGGACCAGAACAGTAGCCCGGGCTACGAACGAAAAAAGAAAGGGCGCGGAGACTCTCCGCACCCTGTATACAAATCAGCTAACTACAAGAACCTTACTGCACAGTCAGCATAAACTGCCCTGTGGTGTTCTGGGTCGGGCCCTCGGTCGCGGTGACCGTGAGGGGGTACAACCCGGGGACGGTTGTGGGTGTGATGGTTACGGTGGCCGTAGCGGTCTTGGTCGTGTCGGCTTGGGAGGTTGCCGTGATGGTCGCGCTTCCCGGGAGACCGACCGCAGCTGTGGGAGCCGTGTAGACGCCGGCCGAGGTGATGGATCCTCCGTTCGTCGTCGGACTTACCGACCAGGTCACAGCCGTGTTGCTGGTGTGGGTGACCGTTGCCGTAAACGTCGCCGTTTGAGGTGGCCAGTTGTCGGCAGGGGGACCACTCGCGAACACAGTCGCTCCAGAAGGACTCACGCTGATCGCAACCGGTGGGCCGCTGCTTCCGCAGGCGGCCAAAAACCCGAGAAGCACCAGCGAGACGCACAGGCCCGCAATCGCAGAGTGCTTGGATATTTTCCGTCCTGCGAAGCAGACCATGACGATTCCCGCCAGCGGCAATGTCAACGGGAGCCACGGGGAACGATTGTCCGCCCTGCGATGCTGGGGCGCTACTATGCCCGAGTTCGGGCCGGTGGTTGCAATGGTGAGGGTGACTGTTTGGGTTCCTGTGGCACCCGCGTTGATCTGAGGGGCCGAGCAGGTGACAGTCGCGTCCGGAACGCCGTTGCAGGCAAAGATGACATTGGCGGCGAATGTTGCGGCGCCCCCGGTAGGCGTCACGGTAAAAGTGGAGGACATAGTTCCTTGTCCCGAGAGCAGGGTTGAAGGAGTAGTGGGGGTGGATATGTTGAAGGTGGGGGCTACGAGGATAACCTGACTCAGGACTGCCGACGTGTTGCCCGCGTTTTTTGAGTCCCCGCCATAGACGGCGGTGATCGAGTGCGTGCCCAGAGCGAGTGTGGAGGTTGCGAAGGTTGCCATCTGAGAACCGTTCAGGGTGACCGGGCTTCCGAGAGCAGTTCCGTTATCGTTGAAAGTCACCGTACCGGTGGGCAAGGTGGAACCAGTTGTCGTAACAGTCGCAGTGAAGGTCACCGAGACACCGGAAAACGCCGGGTTCAGGCTGGAAGTAAGGGTGGTGGTTGTCGCCGCTCCCGCTAACGGCAGATTGAATTCCCAGATGCCGCGACCGTAAGTCGAGACGCGTAGATCCTTTGTCGTTCCATTCTTGAAGATTTGGATCGAGGTTACCGGTGCGCTCGGCAGGAATCCCGACGACCCGGGGCCAGCGACCGGACCAACTTCCGTCCAGACGCCGCCTGCGCCCGTAGTTGGGCTGGAGAAAACGCCCACATCGGTTCCGGCATAAATGATGCCCGTTACCGCATCAACCAGGAGCGCACTGACCGGGGCATCCGGTAGACCGGTGCCACCGGTTCCGGTCCAGTCAGTCCAGCTTGTGCCGGCATTTGTGGTTTTCCATACGTGCGAAGTGTGGAAGCCCATGATGCCGACGTACGCCGTCTGCCCGTTTGCCACAGAAGTGTCGATGGCGACCGAGGAGATCGCGTAGTTTTTCGGGTTAATGCCGCCCGTTACGTTGGTCATCGCCGGCGAGGTTGCGCCTGCGTTGGTTGTGACCCAGACTTCGCCGCCGCCAATTGCCAGGAGCGGTCCATAGCCCCAGGTTGTCGCATAAACGACGTTGGAAAGTCCGTTGACGTCCTTGGGCCCGCCCGCAGTGATCCCGGCAACCTGATTGACTTCACCGCCTGAGCACAGAGTTGTGTTGAGGGTATCGAAATTGACGCTAAGTTCATTGAAATTGCCCGGCCCCTGCGGCGGGTTCGTGGTTCCGCGCCAAACCCGGCACGTGCCGATTAACATTTCGCCGCTACTCTGTGGATCCAGAATAAACGGTGTGTAGAATGCGCCCTGATCTATGTTGAGGCCAGGGGCGGCTTCCAAGAAAAAGCCGTTGTCATCGCAACTTGTTCCCACTTCGCAAATACCAATGACCGAACCTGGGTTCGACGCAAACCATTCACTGGTATTGATTGGGTTGATGGCGTTGAATCCGCCATCTCCGCCGAGCGCGTTCTGCCAGGTAAGGCTGGTCGTGCCGGTGCTCGTCTTGGGAGATCCATTGTCCTGAGTACCACCCAGCAGGATATCCGCGCTCGTCGGGTGCACCGAGAACGACACAAACTCGGTCATCGAGCCGAGGGTCTGACTCAGGCTGTCAAATTGATTTGACGTTGTGCAAGTCCCGGACTTCAGGCCGGCGTAGCCATCCAGCGTGCGGCTGATTCCGCCGTCGTGTGCGAAGTAACCCGATGCCTTACCACTGGCGACCATGAAGGCTAGGTCGTGCTGATCGGGATGAACATGGGCCAGTTCACCGAGTACGGGACATCCGTACACGTGCGTGAGGTTGATCCAGTCATTGGGGACATTGGAGTCGATTGTTGAGCAGGCACTCGCTCCGCTGGCGAGGTTGCATTTGTAGATATTGATCGCACTGGCGTATAGGTCGGTTCCGGTGGAATTTGGCACGGCCGCCAATCCCAGGTTGTAAACGCCTTGGGAGACACCACAGCCACCGCCTGTATCGGTCCCGCTGGTTTCTCCGCCGCCTCCACTGCCGCAATTGGTAATGCCTGTATCGGGGATCTGGGCCCACGCCGTTCCTCCATTGGTTGTTTTCCAGATGCCGTCGTCAATTTCGCCGGTGGATTGAAGGTCAACCACCCACACATACATCTCGTTGCGCCCGGGTGTGACGGCAAACTCGGCACGATAAATCTGGCAGTTGGTTGAGTTCTGATTAGCAGGACAGTTTCCCGAAGCCAAGCCCGCGGTGGGCTGTGTAGCCAGGCGGGTGAAATGCTGGCCATCGGTGGAAGAGTAAATGCCGTGCCGCCGGATAGCGGCGTAAAAAGCGCCTTGGGTAGAATTGTAAACCACGCCCTTTACTGAAGCCGGAACAGCACTGTCCGAGAGGATCACTCGATTCCAGGTTGCACCCGCATCGATTGAGTAATAGAGGCCGCGAGCCGTCGAGTTGGCGTCCTGTTCGAGCCCAAAGTCAAGCCCGATGTTACCCGCCGTGGACGCAACCGCCAGGTTGGTGTTCGATGTACTGAACGCGATATGACTGAACCCGATCCCGAGAAAAGACTGGCCGCTCGTCGCGGAAGTAATCTGCGTCCAAGTCGCTCCCCCATCGGTCGAGCGCAGGATCCCCATGCCGTAGTAAGAATCACCAGAGCTGTTGGCTTCGCCGGTGCCAACAAGTATAAGGCTGCTGTTTCCGGGTTGCAGTGCGATCGCGCCCACCGCGAGTGACGGCTGGTCGTCGATCAGCGCTTGCCAGCTCACCAAGTTCGGAGTAGCACTCTTGCTTCCCGCATTCGTCGACTTCCAAAGGCCGCCGTAAGCGCCGCCCAGGTAGACGGTGTTGCCAGTGGCGTCGGCCGGGTCGACGAGCACGGATGTAGCTCGACCCGAGACCCAGTTGTAGTCCTGAGATCCATTTCCGGTGGCGTCGGAGGCGAGTGGCGCCGGTCCCAGATTCAACCATGTGGTTACCTGCGGGGAGGATACGGATCCGGCTCCAGCGGCTCTGGCTGCCGCTTCTCGCTGGGCACGCATCGCCATTTTCTGCTGGTGCGCCCGTAAGCGAAGGGCTGCCGCTGACTCTCCCTTCGGAGCCTCGCGACCCCGCATGTTCCATTCGGCTCGCTTTTGTTGCTGGTCCCGATCGTTTCCTTCAGCCGGAACCATTCTCGTGCCCGAGCCCTGAGCGAAGGCGCTCGTGGAAAAGATAGCGGAGAAAATCAGGGTGCAAAGGATGAGGGTCAAAAGTCTAGACGAAGGCAGCAAGGCCGATGACGAACGTGGCATGGTCACTCCGTGGCGCAGTAGGTTTGTGGGG
>Ga0210403_10003307_pt1 | contig 14265 bp, 8 predicted proteins | sample IncBWC19MmetaG_FD_150863 | JGI IMG/M metagenome (GOLD analysis project Ga0210403, IMG submission 150863) | Forest soil microbial communities from Barre Woods Harvard Forest LTER site, Petersham, Massachusetts, United States - Inc-BW-C-19-M | ecosystem: Environmental > Terrestrial > Soil >... | reverse complement strand
GTGTTTCAACTCATTCAGGTAGGCAAAATTACCGGGGTCCGACGCGTAGCCCGGCACCATCCTCCCACTCTCGATATTCGCGAACGCATAATTGATGCGGGTCAGCCTCGACGCATCGATCTGTCCCGGCTGCAGCGCAGCATTCCGCGGAAAGACGTACCCCACCACCATGGCTGGGGAAGGCTCCGCTACCAGGTTTGGGGTAGCGAAAAAAGCAAGACAGATGCTGAGCATAAGAAGACTGGGTTTGGGCATAGGTTGAACTTTCTAAAGCCAAAGTAGCAAAGATGCGCGACATTTTCGAAACCAAATGCGAACTATTGTTGCGGTCTGCGGAGAAGAGACGACGCACCGATTTCGAAATCCTTCCCCGAGCATCTCCCCTCCAGCTTCTCCAGTCGTCCGGCTCAACGCCTCAGGGCCACGCATCCTGCCCCTCTTCGCCATCAGCCTTCTCCTCGAAGAGCTGCGGACGAACCTCCACCCGCAAGCGGGAACCAGAAAACGCCGCAGCCAGATCCATCGGCTGCGGCGTTCGGTTTGAGTTCGTCCGCTCCGGCAAATCGTCACACCAGGAGAAAGATTGTTCCAACTCGGTTCACTCCCGAAAAAGCCACAAACTGAGATACATATCGTGGAAGGGATTGCCGTCCAGGCCAATCCCACAGCTTGAACTGCTCTCAGAACTTGTACTTCATCGAAAGCTGGATGTGACGTTCCGTCGAGCTGGTGTTGGTGATCTGACCGAAGTTGGAATCCGTCACATTGTTATCCGGTGTTGCATAGCTGGCAATGTTGAACAGGTTGAATCCATCGACCCGGAAGTCGAAGGCATTCTCGTGGAAGACCGGAAAGGACTTCTGCAGAGACATATCGATCTGCTCGTACCCCGGAGCACGGAGGGAACCCGGACGGACATTTCCAAATCCATCGTTCGGCTGCTGACTGAAGATGCAGGTCCCGTTGTCCTGGTTAGGACCGCAGGCAAAGCCCGCCTGCGGCACGCCGTTGATGGTCTGCACGTTCGTTCCGTAGTAAGCATCCAGCGTACGGCCGGTCACATGCAGAGGGCGGTTCTGGTTCGGTCTCGCCGCGCCCGTGAAGGCATAGACAAGACCGGAGTAGTTCGCAGGAGAGGCGACAGTCAGTGGGAATCCGCTGTAGGTCACGTCGGAGCCGCTGAGCTTCCAGCCGCCGATCGCTTCATCGATATAGCGATTCACGTCCCCGGCAAATCGCTTCCCCCGACCGAACGGCAGTTCGTAGACACCGGTCACGTTCAGCGCGTGACGGACGTCAAAACCTGCTGGGCCGTACTCCGAGCTGAAGTCGTACGCATTCTGCTGATAGTACTGACCGCTGTTGCTGTTCGATACTCCATAGAAGCCGATGTCGTCGGTCAGCGACTTCGAGTAGGTGTAGTTCGCCGTCATCTCCAATCCTCCCCGGAGACGCTGGCGCACCGACGCCTGCAGCCCGTTGTAGTTGCTGCGGGAGTCGGAGCCGGTAACCTTGACGACCCCAGTCTGGCCCACCACATTGGCATACGGTGCCGCAGCACCCGGAGCCGTCAACTGGTTGCCGAACTGAGGATCGATCAGGTGCCGCCCGAGAATGCTGACGTAGCCCACGCTCACCGCAGTCGCTCCTGTCAGCTCGTATTCAGTCGTCAGACTGAACTCCTGCGTGGCGGAAGGCTGCAGGTTCTTCTTCCAGGCATAGAAGGTAGTCGTAGGAACGACTGTGGTTGGGAAGCCAGCCGCAGTCGTGTAATACTGCCCCGCCGAATAGACTCCGCGATTCACTGTGGGATTCTGTCCCTGCTGCTCAAAGTCATTGTGGAAGGGAGGGTTCTGAGTCAGGCGAAGGTTTGCACCGGAACCTTCGAGATAGTTCGTGATCCCGTAGCCGCCGCGGAGCACCAACCGAGGCTTTACCTGATACGCGAATCCGAGACGCGGCTGGAATTGGTTGTAGACCGCATTGTAGAGCGCGCGGCTGTTGCCGTTCTGGCCAGCGTATTCGATCGCGCCGGTCTGCAGGTTCAGGTTCGCCATCTTATTGTTGACTTCGTAGATAGGTTGATCGAAGGACCAGCGCAAGCCGATATTAAAGGTCAGGCTCGGCATCATCTTGTAGTCATCCTGGGCAAAGATGGCGTCACGATACTGGCGCTGTCCGGTCCTTCCGGTCACCGCACCCACCTGAACGTCATTGACACGGTCGGTGAGGAAGTCCGCGAACGGGTACCCCTGAGCTCCGGTCGACAGGAATGGATTGCTGGTATAGCCACCAGTGTAGGTGAAGTCTCCCAACTCGCCATCATTGCCAGGGTAGAAGCTGTTTTGCTGGTAGCGCGTAGTCTCGCCCCCAAACTTCATCAGATGCTTGCCCTTCTGCCACGTCAGATTGTCGGAGTATTCGAACACATTGTCGATAAAGATCTCAGGCTGCGGGTTCGCGCCAAAGCTGCTCACATATCCGTTGCCCTGAGACATGCCCGCACCATCCTCCTGATAGTCGAACGACTGCAGGCTGAAGCCCGCGGCCTGCTGCGCTGGACCGGGAATTCCGACCAGGGAGTTGCCACTCAACCCGAAGATACCGCTCGGATCCGTAGTCACACCACTGTTGAAGCGGATGCGCGCATACGATCCACGGAAGGAGTTCACGATCGCCGGCGAGAAGGTATGCGTCCACGTTCCAGTCACCAGATGATCGGGATAGCTCGAGGCCATGGGAAAATCGACGGGGATCGGATCGGTCACCGTCGCATCGCGAGCGATCCCCTGCGAATAGCGTGCCGAAATGATGTCGTTCATGTGGAAGTGATAGTCGATCTTCACATCGCCCTGATCGTTTTTCTCGGTGGTATTGGACGGGCCAACGAAGTTGTTATAGATGCCCGCAGGATCTGTGGTCGCGTGATTCGGCAGCGGATACGCATTTGGGTGGCTGAACAGGAATAGCGCGACCGGATTCCGGATCGGCACCACGTTGTTGGCGTAAGCGACTGGCTGGCCGTTGGGTCCGACGGTCTGCGAGTCGTAAAGCTGAATTCCCAGCTGAGCCTTGAGCAGAGACAGGTCGGCAAATCCGGGATTGCCGGGAAGCCCGCGAAACGCCGCTGGGGCCACGCTTGCCGTCTGCAGGCCGCTGCTGTGCTCGCGCAGCGCTTCATAGTCGACGAAAAAAAAGAGCTTGTCCTTGAGGATCGGACCACCCAAGGTGGCACCGAAGATGGTCTGCGTATAAGAGTTCTTGGGAACCAAATTCCGATCGTTCTGCCAGCTATTGGCATTTAGATTGCCATTCTCCAGAAACCCGAACACGCTGCCATGAAAGTGGTTGCTGCCGCTCTTCGTCACCATGATGACGTCGCCACCGTTCACGTTGCCGAACTCCGCATTCGCATTGGAAGCGATGACGCGCATCTGTTCCAGCGCATCTGGGCTCGGGTTATAACCCACGGTGTTGTTCAGGTTCTCGTTGATCTCCTGCCCGTCGAGCAGGTAGTTGTTCGACTGTTGCCGGCTTCCGTTTACGTCCGCCTCGTTGTTCGCGTTAATGGATCTCTCCACCGAGTTTTGCCCGCCGTAGGTGCCATAGCCGGTCGAAACCGCGCCCGGGGTAAAGACCGTCAGCTGTGAAAAGTCACGGCCATTCAGCGGAACGTTGTTGATCGTGTTCTCCGTGAATGTCTCGCCCAGCGTGGCGTTCTCCGTATTCAGGATCGGCTGCAGTTCGTCGGTGACCGTCACGGTCATGTTCTCCGCGCCAACGCTCAAAGGAATATCGACCTTCGCCGTCTGGTCGATCTCCAGGGCGAACGGGCCATAGCTCGCCTTCGAGAAGCCCGATGCTTCAACCGCTACAGTGTATTGCCCGATCTGGAGGAAGCGGATCGAGTATTCCCCGACCGAGTTTGTCTTGGCCACGGTAGCGACGTTGGTGGCGGTATTCGTTGCGGTCACGGTCGCGCCCGCAACGATGGCGCCACTCGAATCGGTGATGATGCCCCGAATTGTGCCGGTGACGGTCTGCGCTACCCCGGACAGGGATAAACACAACAAGAATGGAAGTATCGATAGAGAAAGACGTTTCATGTCATTGCCTCAAAGAATAGGTAGATGAAGGACGGTTCGGTCAACTTCGTTCTGGGGCAGAGTCTGAGAAACCGTTGGGGGGATCGTTCGTGATGCAACAGCGAAATAAGCAAAACCTTCTCTGCAGACAACAGGGCGCCTTGCTGAACGGTGCCAAGAAGAAACTCCGCTCAGCGAGACAGATCCGCTAAAATCTCAACGTCGATCCAGAGCCGCACAGGTCTCAACGACAAGCGGAGCGCGCCAGATTTGTTCCGTGAAAGACAAGGCTAAAGAGACTCCAAGACACAACTGGCCTGGGTTGCAATGCGGAGCTTTGCCTTTGGCGTCATGGCCATCGGCTAAAGTGATTGGGCATACACTTTGTTATTTTCGAACCGTTATTAAGTAATACCGCTGAATCGGCTGCGGATCAAGACTTATAGCACAGGATTATGAAAATAATCTCGCCACTGAACGAATGAATGAAAAAGAACCAGGTCAACTCGTCTCGACGATCCCCTTTAAACCCAGCAGCACGGAACAGAGAGATGTGGACATTATTCGTAATGATTGATTAGTATGTCGGTGAGAGCAAAGACATCCGATGAGGAAGTGTCGTTTGCCCGATGGCCAATCAGGAAAAACCTCACCTGCTCGGGCTTCGAACGGGGCGGGGCTCTTCAATTCCTGGTCCTCCTGTGCCAATTTTTGCAAATTAACTAAGTGAGGCATTGTGGGATCCTTGAAGCGATCATCCATCCAGATCCTGGCATTCGTACTCTGCTTCTCGGCCGCATCTACCGCATGGTGTGCCGATACTATTCCCCAGGCGGCGTGGAGGCGTCCGCTCGGTCTTCCTCTCGAAAACCCGGGTGTAACGCGGGTACCGGGCGATATCGATGATGGCTACGGGCAGGGGGTTCCCGTTGGCGGATTTGGAGCCGGAACCTTCTCCCGCAGCTATCGCGGCGACTTCGCACGCTGGCATATCAAGGCTGCGGTCCACAAATATGAGCCGGTGTATGCCAATCAATTCGCCATGTTCCAGCAGTCGGAGGGCGAAGCTCAGGGCACTGCCCAGGTGCTGATGAACGGCCATCCCCAAGGTGGCGAGCTATCCAGTTGGCGATGGGACTATCCAGTCGGCGCAGGAGACTACTATGCCCTCTATCCGAAATCCTGGTTCGACTACGAATCTGAGAAGTTCCCTGCGCATGTCGTGCTGGAGCAATTTTCTCCCGTCACTCCCAACAACTATCGTGAATCAAGCTACCCTGTAGCGGTCTACCGCTGGCACGCCGACAACCCCACCAATAAGGTGGTTACTGTGTCAGTACTGCTCTCCTGGACGAACATGTCTGGCTGGTTCCGAACCTTCACACGCGACTTCGCCGGTGCCCCGAATCAGGGCAATCACAATGACTTCGTTAGCGAGAAGGTTGGTGTTGTCGGGACGATGAAAGGCATCGTATTTGACAGAAACCGCGCTGCTAGGGGGCCAAATGAATGGGACGGCCAGTTCGCCATCGCAGCACTCGATTCGCCCGGCGTTGAGGTCAGCTATCAGACGACCTTTCAAGCAACCGGAGATGGCAAGGCTGTCTGGGCTCCATTCGCAAAGGACGGCAGGCTGGCAAACGATGGAAGATCATGGGTCAGCGATAAAGAGAAACTCGCGGGCGCGATCGCTCTGCGCTTCACACTGCAACCCGGAGAGAAAAAAGTCATCCCCATGGTCATCGCATGGGACTTCCCGTTGATTCAGTTTGGAGAAGGAAGAAAATGGAATCGTCGGTATACCGATTTCTACGGAACCTCTGGCCGCAACGCCTGGAACATTGCCCGCGATGGTCTATTGCACGCCACCGCCTGGAGCGATGCAGTTGATCAGTGGCAGGCGCCTTATGTCAAGGACGAGAGCAAGCCGCTATGGTACCGCGGCATGCTCTTCAATGAGCTTTACGCGCTGACCGATGGAGGAACCTTTTGGGGACGACAAGCCGGTTCGGACCGGAAGATCCCGCCATCCTTTGCGTTGCTGGAATGCTTCGATTACGCCTACTACAGCACGCTCGATGTCCGTTTCTATGCTTCGCTTCCTCTGTTGAAGTTCTGGCCCGACATTGATAAACAGGTGCTCCGGCAATTTGCCGATACCGTGCCGAAGGAGTGGCCGGAACAGGGTCTCTGGGTCTGGAAGACGCAGCAGACCGGCGACCCTGTCACGCACAAGCGCAAAAAAAACGGCGCGGTGCCTCACGACCTTGGGGTACCCGAAGGGGATCCCTTTATTGCGGTTAACGAACCCGGTTGGCAGGACACCAATGACTGGAAAGACCTCAACTCCAAATTCGTGCTGATGGTCTATCGCGACTATGTGCTGACAGGCCGAACCGATACCGCATTTCTTCGAGACACCTGGCCCGCCCTCAAAGATGCAATCGAATATCTTCGCCAGTTCGATCATGGCGGCGGTGTCCCGGAAAACAGTGGCTATCCTGACCAGACGTATGACGATTGGGTGGTTCGCGGGGTAAGTGCGTATTCAGGCGGCTTGTGGCTCGCCGCACTGCGCGCCGCGGAAGAGACAGCTCGAACCCTTGGCGATACCAAGACGGCTGTAGAGTATCATTCCCTCTTTGCCAAAGGACAGAAGACGTACGTCTCTCAACTATGGAATGGCGAGTACTTCCGCTACGACACCAGCAGCGAATCCAAAGACGACATTCAGACTGACCAACTGGCCGGGCAATGGTATGCCAACCTCACCGGCCTCGGCGATATCGTGCCACATGACATGCAGGTATCGGCTATGAAGAAAATATTCGACTTCAATGTGATGAAGTTTGGCAACGGCCAGATGGGTGCCGCCAACGGCATGGCCGCAGATGGCTCCATTCTCACCAACCCAGAGGCAAAGGAGGTTTGGGTTGGAACGACGCTTGGCTATGCCGGACTCTTGATGAGCGAAGGGCTCAAAGACGACGCCTGGAAAACGACCTGGGGACTCTATCACGTGATCTACGAGACCAAAGGCTACTGGTTCCGCACACCGGAGGCGTGGGATATCACAGGCAACTTTCGTGCTGGGATGTATATGCGGCCTACGGCCATCTGGGCGCTCGAAATGACGCCGCCCAGAGCAAAATGACTGCTTGCTTTTAGACCGGGGCCAGCCATATCGGAAGTGATATGGCCAACCGCTGCATGTTCCACAACCTCTGAAGGCAAGCCGCGCCTGCCAAACACGCTCCGTCCCCGCTTAGCTTCTGCCGCCAAGCCACAGAAGCGCGTTCTCGAACAGGAGATTCTGGGTCACATCATCGAAGATGCGATCGCCATGTCCCATGTTCATATAGATCATCTTGTATTTCGTGTTGGTCCAAACCACGGGGAGGTCCCCACCGATGAGAGTATCTTTCAGCCCCAGCGGGTAATTGGATGGATCAAGCGTTAGCAGTACTTTGACGTTCTTGTTGGCCCGCGGATCGGGCTTCCAGATGTACCACTCATTCGCCGGGGACATGAAATTCGCGGGCAGGTGGTTGGCTACTGGATGGGCTTTGTCGTCAATGACAAGCTTCGCAGGCAGCGGTGGCCAGCTATTCCCATAAAACACGGCTCCACCAAGGAAGTCGACATACCAGGGCCAGTGCGTACTCTCGTCATTGTATCCAGCAGCATGAAAACCGAGCCAGCCGCCGCCGTGCTCCATGTAGCGCTGGAAATTTGTGCGTTGGGTTTCGGTAGCGGGCGATCCGTTGAGCCAAAGAACCACTTGATATTGGCTCAGGGAAGGATCGTTCAGATCGTTCCAGTCTGTGCTGCTCTTGAACTCGAAGTGCTCCTTCGCAGCGGCCTTCGCAAAAAACTGGAGTGCCTGCTCGGCGAACAGAACATGGTCTGCTTCAACATTTGTTGAGTAGAGCGCCAGCACATGAAAGCACGGTTGCTGCTGTCCGAAGATAGAGGTGGACGAGAGCGCAAGTACACCCGCAAGTAAGAAAAAGACCGCGCTCTTGATCATTGTTGGGCCGCCCAAAGAATTGAATTATGGACAAGTTTGGTGTATGCCTGGTTCTGGAATAATTCGGGATGATGTCCCATAAAGATATAAATGTTTCTTGCTTTGTAATGCTCGTTCGTCCAGACTACCGGGTGATCGCCCATCTTGATTGGAGATGAAGGGGTATAGGTGTTTTCATCGACGCCGGCCAGGACATGCACATTCGGTCGCGGAGACTTGTCGTAGGTGTACCACTCCTCATTCTCGATTCCGAATGATTTTCCAACGCCCTCCATCGCAGGATGGGAGCGAGCCTCCACCACTACCTCGGCGGAGGAAAATGTCGGAATGTAGTTCTTCCAGCGGATGTCTCCGATGAACTCGTGGTACCAGGGCCACATTGGGTACCCATCGAATTCCCCGACCAGCGAAGCATGATGGAAGCCGATCCAGCCGATTTTGCCCCCTTCGATGTACCTCTGGAAGGCAGCCTTGGCCGTGGGGGTCCACCGATAGGGAGGGTAGTTTAGCTGAATGAAAAGCTGATATTGCGAGAGGAAGGCCTCGTTGATCTGGTCGGTGTCCTGAATATAGTCGATCGAAAAGTTATCGAGAACCGCCTCTTTGGTAAGCCACAACTTCGCCGCATCCACAAATGGCTGATGAATCCCGCCCGTCTCCGCGATGGCAATTACCCGGAACTTTCGAGGTGCATTCTGCGCTCTGATTGCGCTCGTAACGAACAGCATGAGGAGGGCGAGCAAGCAAACGAGAGATGGACGATTTTCTGAAGGCAAGTGCCACTTAAAGGACATAGGGTCTTCCTCGCTTACTTTCGCCTATCGTTCCGATATTTGAAGCCGCTGGAAGCTGGTGACTGGGCGGTCTACCACGCCCCGTCGATCGATTCCAAACCGCCAAGTGGGGATGGACCAGGTTGCGTGCTCCAATCCTAGATGGAATACTAATGAATCATTACTAATCATCGCACGAGGGAGGCCCAAAGAGGAATCGCGAGTTGACTGCCATCCACCTAAATTCGCTCAGGACCTGAGTCGACCTCTTCGAGTACACCAAGGCGTCACGAGGTCGTAAGATGTGCTTGAGCGCAGCGTATCGTACGAGAAACTCATTTTTCTTATCATGTCGAGGTTCCAGTGATGACGTCTACTCCCGACTCCAGGCATCGGCTCCTGTCTCCTCATGCAGGTCCACGCCTACTGGCCGACGCTATCAAGCGAATGACTCCAGCGTCGGTCGCGCTTTGCGGCTTGCTCGTCTCTTCTAGCCTGTCGATGGCGCAGAGCCATGCCACGGGCGATAGCGAAGCTCCCAACACGGGGCTACTTAATGTTCAGGCTCTCGCACTCAACCCGGCAAACGATAAGCTCTATGCCGTCGATACCACTGCCGGCGCGGTCTCAATCGTAGATGGGAAGACACATCTCACCTCTACGGTGAAGGTCGGGGCGAACCCCGTTGCTCTCACCGTCAATACCGCCACCAACAGGGTGTATGTCGCCAACAACGGAAGCGACACAGTGAGCGTCCTGGACGGGGAGACTGACGCGGTTGTCGCCACCGTAAAAGTCGGCAGAACTCCGTATGTCGTAGCGGCGAACCCGGTGACCAACAAGATTTATGTTTCGAATACGTTCAATAACTTGATCACGGTGATTGACGGTGCCACGAACGGAATCCGCACGGTGGACGCCGGATCAGCAGACAAAATTCTCATCGATACCAAAAGCAACAAGGTATATCTGCTCGGCTATGAATCTTCTGCCATCACGGTTCTCGATGGCGCAGACGGCACGATGGTCCATAAACCCGCGGGCAAGATGCACCTCTGGGGGTTTGTGTTGGACTCAGGAACGAACGAGATTTATGTTAGCCGCATCGAGAACGCGGATGTCGTTGCGCTGGCCGAGAATTCAGACTCTTCTGTCGCAATACCTGCGGGGAAGATTCCGTGCGCGATAGCTGTCAATCCGCGAACGAACTCGATCTATGTCGCGAACTACCAGGATGAGAGTGTAACGGTGATCGACGGAACAAGGCACACCGCTGTTGCGACCGTCTCGGTGGGAGTGCACCCACAAGCGATCGCTGTTGATCCAAACACAAACCTAGTCTACGTGGCCAATATGCATGGCAACTCGGTTACAGTGATCGACGGAGACAATAACCGGCCGCTGACGACCCTCCACGCTGGGATCAGTCCGTACGCCATTGCAGTCGACTCGAAAGATTCCATGGTATATGTTTCGAATCTTGATCTCCGGTCGCTCACGCAGATCGATGTGCATGGACTCCGCGAGCATGCCCTCGTCCCGCGGAATCGCTAACGGCGAATTGGGAACAAGCGCTACCTATCTGTTATAGAGAGCCTTACATTTATTCTGGTGATCGCGGTCTTCCACTCACCGGTTTAGTCTCTAGCTAGGTCGCAGGTTGAGGAAGCAATACAGACGGGATTACTTCGAGGGCGACACAGATTGCGCCCCAGAGGGTAGCGGTCTCGCCCAACGCTCCTGCGCCGATCTCGGTTACTCCGAATTCGCTTTCCTGGAGTTGCTTTCGTACCGCACGGATCAGGACCGGGTGACACCCTACTTTTCCGCCCAAGAGGATGAGGCCTGGATTCAAAATCAGCGACATATTCACAATGATGTCCGACACCATCGCGGCTCGCTTCTTAATGATGCCTTCGGCCCGGGCATCTCCTGCCTGAGCCAAATCGAGTACTTCGCCGACGCTTACCTTCCTTTGTCCCCCCTTACGGACTGCTTCCGGTTGTCCATTGATCTCATACCAACTCTTGAGAATTCCCGATTCGCCGAGTACGGTCTCTAGTTCGCCGAATTCATGGATGGTGGGGTATCTGCGAGAGACGTTGGGAAGGCGAAGGTAGGCGATCTCTCCCGCCGACCATTGCGAGCCGTGGTGAATTTTGCCGTTCAGTACGATGCCCGCTCCGATGTTGCTGCTAATGCTAATCAATATAAAGTCGTCCTGGGCTTGTGCCGCCCCACGGTATCGCTCCCCTTGGGCCGCAAGGTTCGTATCATTCTCGACGATTACAAGGCAGTCGAAGAACTTGGAGAGCATGGCCCGTAGCGGAACAGAGCGCCAGTTCTCCAGCGTGCTGACCGACAGGACAACTCCCTGCTCCACGTTAGTGATGGCGGGCACTCCCACCACAACTGCCAGCAATTGTTCTCGCGTCTTCTTCTGCTGGCGCAGGAGCTGACGAGCCTCTCGGCTGATGTAGTCGCAGATCTGCTCCGGGGTAGTTTTCTTATCGGCGAGCGACACCTCATGCGTCTTGAGCGAGACGCCGTTGAGATCAGCGAGCAAAAAGGAGATTTGGTTCGCCGTAATCTCGACCGCGAGTACGCAGCCGCGCTCCGCTTTGAAGCGGATCATATCAGGGGGGCGACCGCCGCTTGATTCCCCCTCGCCCAGCGGTTCGATCAAGTTTGCTGCAAGCAGATCTTTGACCACGTTGGTAATGGTCGGTGCGCTTAGGCCGGATGCCCGAACAAGGTCCGCTCTGGAACAGGATTTGGCTTCGCGCAACAGCTTTAGCACATTAAGCGCATTGGCATGGCGGAGGACAGAAGGTCTGCCGACTGGGAGAGACGTTTTCTTCACAGTGACTCGATCAAATTTGGCGCGATGGGGCATATGGATGCTTTATTTTCAGTATCGCAGGCATTCCCTAAACTGGCATACTTTTCTTTACGATGCTACGTTGTCACTGTTCCATCACGCCATACTGAAAACGTGGCGGCAGGCGGCAACCATTTCGTTCCACCATACCGAGCGTGAGCGCCTGCGGGACCAGAAGTGAAGTGATTCCTTCCCAAGGTTCGGGAACAGCGGAGATCTTGATCGGGAACATTCGCTCCTTGGCTTCGCGATCTTCTGTCGAAACGAGCACAACCTTTCCGCCGCGCCGGTTACACTCCTGCGCCAGCTTCACGCCGAGCTCGGCAACCCGGCCGAGCGCGAAGATGATTGCGACGTGGGATGCGTCGACGTCGAGATTAGGGCCGTGCTTGAAACCTGCGCCGGTATGCGGGGCGGCGCGGAATCCGCTCATTTCGCGAATGCAGAGCGCACTCATGATGGCCCCCCCCAATGCCGCGCCGCGCCCGACGATCTCTATATTGGCAGCGCCTCGGCAAAACTCTTCGAGGTGCGCGCGTTGGGCAAAGATCGGATCGAGATCGCTAGCGAAACTCTGCGCCGCACGATCGGCCCCCTCTTCCCATGGATACCCGAGAATCTCGGAAGCGAGGATTATGGCCGCCGCGGTGGAATTTGTGTACGTCTTGGTTGCATTGCCGTACTCTGGTCCTGCCAGAATAGGAAGCCGATTCTCCGCGAGTTTCCAGCAGGTGCTCGCGGGATTGTTGCAGATCAAGCCAAGCGGGCGATCTGTGCCTCTCTTGAACAGTTCCACCAACTCAGCACTTTCTCCAGAGGTGGTCAGCAAAATCGAGAGCGCCGCGTCTCCCCATACCGAAGGGGAATAGTGCAGCCACTCGCCTGCATCGACTGAGAAGGAGGCTCTTCCATGGGACTGCAGCATAATCGATCCACTGATGGACGAACAGAAGGAGCCTCCCATGCCAATGAACAGTACAGGTCCTTTCTTCGCAGCGAGATCGCGAAACTTTGCTAGCTGCGCGCGGATGCACTGATCGGTTGCGTAGGTGTGGATCAGTTCGCGCAGCCGCGCCGGCTGTTCGCGGCACTCAATCTCGAGGATCTGCGTCCCGTTGGCTAAGAGCAACTCCTTGGATGGTTCAACTCCATTGATCCAGCGCGGTGCCCGTTGCTGTGCTTCGTGCATTACAGTCCTCGATTACAAAAGTGGTGTTGTTCGTAAATGAGCCGTATCGAGCGCCAGGCGAATGGCTCCGGTTAGTTGGGCATTCTCTCCCAGGCTGCTAAGCACCAGTTGTGGTCGCGCGCGCGCGCCCCTCTCCTCAAGGATTATTCGGGTTGCATTGCAGAGTGCCGGATGCATTCCTACGCCGCCGCCCAGGACGAATAGCGGACAATTCAAAATCAGCGCCATGTCGTAAATGGCATACGCAAGAGTGCGCGCAGATTGCTGCAGAACGCGCTGCGCAAGCGGATCGCCGGCCAGTGCGTGATCGAAGATTTCAGTTGCGGTGAGATCCTTCGAGAGGGGCGTGCGATCCTTGCTCCAGAGAGTATGCCATTGTGTTTTGATGCCCTCGCCCCCTACCAGTCCTTCAAGCGCCCCCGGCTTTCCCGATGCCACCGGTTCCTCCGCCGTGCCGGGCACAAGCATGTAGCCGATCTCCCCGGCGGTCCACCCTCTGCCGTGGTATAGGCGGCCGTTGAGCACGATGCCTGCGCCCACGCCGCTGCCGATAGCCACAAAGACGAAGTCTCCAGCCTGCTTTGCAGCACCCATCCAACTTTCACCGATCGCCGCAACGTTGACGTCGTTGTCCACTGCTGCTGGGATGCCCAGGCGGGATTCGAGTAACTCGCGCAAGGGAACGTTACGCCAGCCCATAAGATAGGACGTGGCAATCACCACACCCGATTCGGCGTCGGTTATCCCAGGAGCGCCTGCCGCTATGGCACGGATCGAAGCGCGCGTTATGGACGTCTCCAGCAGCAACTGCTCTACTCCGGTGCAGATGAGGCTGACGATCTCATAGGGATCTGTAACACCGACGGTTACACCAGACCACCTCCCCAGAACAGATCCGGCCATGGTCGCTAACGCGAGGCGAAGGTTACTTCCTCCCAGGTCGACGCCGATAACATAGCCACTGTCCGACATAGACAATGGTTCTTGTGATACCGCGCCGGAACTGTACGATTGCTGCTCTGCCATGTCAAAAAATGCCTCGAAAAGGAGTGGCTATACTGCCGACTGTTGGTTGATTGGTGAGTGTTGTAATCAGCGCCGGGCGGCACTGATACTTTCCAAGTCTCGCCCCTTGGTCTCTGGAACAGAGAAGTAGACGAAACAGAGAGTGACAATGCAGAATACGCCGTAAATCGCGAAGGTGAGTGCATTGCCGGCGACATGGATCAGAGATAAGAAGGTCATCGAGACGAGAAAGTTTGCCGTGCCCGAGCCAAGAGATGCCGCAGCCACACCTCGGCCTCGTA
>Ga0210403_10003306_pt1 | contig 14265 bp, 14 predicted proteins | sample IncBWC19MmetaG_FD_150863 | JGI IMG/M metagenome (GOLD analysis project Ga0210403, IMG submission 150863) | Forest soil microbial communities from Barre Woods Harvard Forest LTER site, Petersham, Massachusetts, United States - Inc-BW-C-19-M | ecosystem: Environmental > Terrestrial > Soil >... | reverse complement strand
AACCACGGGACTGACGCAGCGGATTCTTACCATGCAGAGAATTAAGCAGCAGCCACAAGCATTCCACACGACGACCTTCAATTTCCCCCGCCGTCTCGCCGCGCCGCAAGACGGCGCATCCGGGACAACAAAGCCCGGGTTCCACTCCCAGCCGGCGCGCTTGCCCTCCGCGCCATCCAAGAATCCCGAAATGGCGCCAAGACGTCACGGGATCGTGGAGAGCGTCGCCGCTCGCCACGGGTTGAAAAGCCCGGTCGTATTTTCAACTTCAGAACCTAAGATTTATGGGTGACTTTCGCTTCCAACGTGTAGTTTTATAGGCGTTAATAAATTTTTACCGGCCTCAAGCCGGAGCAGAAGCAAGCCTGGCCTTCGCGGCCGCCAACACCGGGGGAATCCGTATGCGATCGAGGGGGATCTCATGCCTCGTCTGGGGCGCCTTTTTCCTTAATAGCCTTATCGTAAAAACCGAGTCGTCTGCCGCCGCCAACTGCGCACTCTTCGTCCGCGACAAAACTGGTATCGCCATGTACGGCGCCGCCGGCACGTGGTGGGGCGAAGCCAGAGGGCGATACGCCCGTGGGCACCTACCCGCACCAGGCGCGATCCTCGTATTCAAGCGCAGCGGACACATGCCTTCAGGGCATGTCGCGATCGTCACAAGAGTCGTCAGCGCGAACGAAATCCTGGTCGACCACGCAAATTGGCCACACGGAACTGTCGGCCGAGGAGTGTCAGTGAGCGACACCTCGACCAATCATGACTGGACCCAGGTCGCGGTCATGGATCTCCGCTCCGGCAAGTATGGGCGAGACAATCCGGTTCTCGGCTTCATCTACCCGGGATCAAGTCCGCGCGGGATCGTCGAGATCCACGATGGTCACTCGTTCGATTCCTCTCTTGTCAATCTTGACGTGCCATCAGAATTGTCATCGCACACAACTCAGCCAACCGATGGGGAGAACGAATGGGGCCTTCCCACCCCACCAAACTTACGACCGGCTCTGGGCAATAACCGCAATGGGGAATTTCCGATCATTCGCCGATCGCCCGATTAACGGCGGGAAGGCGCCGATTCCGGCCGTTCGCGGGACCACTATCGAACCGCTGGTCGGTCACGGGGCGATCTCAGGCGATCGGAGATCGCCTCCCAGTCCTTGTTGCGGGCGAAATTGTCGTCGGTGACGAAGAACTTGCGAATGCCGGACTAAGTGCCATCCCCGGTGAGAGTGATATTCACGCGCCGATTCTTCGCCTTTCCCTCGGGCGTGTCGTTCGGTGCAACGGGGCGCGTCTCCCCGAAGCATTGAGCCGACAACAGGTTGGGATTTACACCTTTTGACACGAGATAAACCACCACGCTCGCTGCCCGCTTGCACGAGAGGTCAAGATTGTTTGAAATTCCCGCGCTCTGGAGCGTTGGGCCGACCGTGGCATTGTCAGTGTATCCGCTAACCACGATCTCCGTGCGTTGAAGCTTGGAAAGCGTGGGAACGATCTTGGCGAGCACCGGGGCTCCTGGGTTTAGCTCCCAGCCCGCCGACGGAAACATAGCGTCCGCGCTCGATGTAAGCGTCACGGGGCCTTGCTGTGTCACTGTCACCGACTCACCCGCCAGTGCGGTTCTCAATTGGTCGGCGACGTCGCTCATCTTGGTACCCTGCGCAGAGCCTGGGCTCGCGTTAGCAACCAGCAACAGGGCCAGTGTTGCACAGCTCGTGATACGTCCTGTAATCCTCACCATTTTCCCCCTTGATCCGTGCGCCTTGGCATTGATCTGGGCTGACATTCCCCAGATTTCGGGTGATGTTGGGGCGATGATCGCTCCTGGGGCGATGATCGCTCCGTCGGCCGGCTTTGGCAACGATAAATCGCGCATCGCGTGGGCGGGAGCGGCCGGACCAGCCAGATGATGGCGCTGAGACGGTCAAAAAATGCGCTGCTCTGCCTGGATCAAGGCGCGAGCGCCGCGTAGAGGAGCTTAACTGTATCACTCGTTGCCACCGGCACGCGCCCGGCTGCGGGCGCAATGCGGCGCATCATTCGCAGGGGTAGCGTGCCGAAGGTTCAGCAATAACTCGGCTGGTTAGACGGTCATGCTTTCTTGAACGCGCGGACGACCCCGATCAGAACGCAGGCCCCGATGAAGCCCGCAATCAGGTATCCGATCCATCCCGCTAAGGTGATGCCGAAAACGCTAAGGATGGCGCTGGCGAGCGCCGCCCCGACGATGCCGAGAACAATGTTCATGAAGAGGCCCATCTCGCTCTTCATAAATTTCTCGGCGAGCCACCCGGCCAGGCCGCCAATGATGATGGCCGCAATCCAGCCTACCCCGGCGTTTTCCATGCGTCTCTCCCAGATTATCGCGTCACGGCGATCAGGGTATACACCGTCTGCGTTCTTAGTACCGAAGAAATGTACGGGATCAGCAACCGCACCCGGAGAGTTCGGCGCGGGTGCCGCGCCAGCCAAACCCGCGACACTGGCTCGCCGAAGGAGCGGACACGCCTAGCTTAGCTAGCCCTTTCGCATGCGCGGTTCTGCCCGTCCGCTGGCCACTATCCGTTCCGGGAGCGTCCGGTTTTGCCTTGAGACAATTCTGCCGGCGTTGGCCCAATGGCCGGAATGGGGCAGGGAGAGCCGTTCCGAATGCGACGCTGAGTGACCGAGAAGGGTCGATTCCCGCCATGACGCGTGGACCAAGCGTCAGATTCTCCACCATTAGGTTGAGATCGCCTTGGAGACACCGCGTCCAGCGCGCCATCACGGCGCGGTCGCGAAAGCCTTTGCCCGCCCGCGAAGGCAATGGCACTCCGCAACCGCTCGATGAAACGGCAATCGAATGGCGCATCTCGATGATGCGCGACGTCGGCAGGGGCTCGCACCTCTGCCCTTTGGCGCCGCTCTGCACCTCGGCGAGATGCTCTGGGGCAATATCGGTGCTGCCGATCGGCTGGATTTCACGGCCATCGGCCCCGGCGTCAATCTGGTCAGCCGGCTGGAAGGGCTATGCCGGCCGCTCGGCAAGGCCGTCCTTGTCTCGGGCACACTCGCCGCCGAGACCGGAGTATTGCTGATACCGCTCGGAACGCACGCGCTGCGCGGTATCGCATCTCCATGCGCCGTCTTCACCGTGCCGGAGTATTGAGCCACCAGGCCTCCACCTCCAGACACACGATACGGGTTACGGTGGTAGTGCACTTAACTATAGCTTCGGTCGCTCGTTCGCTGGGATGCGAGCGGCCTTGAGCGATAGGTGCCGATAGACAGCGGCCAGCGTGATCGTTCGCAAAAGTGTCCGCTGGACAGATGGCGCGGCGCTGTAGGTCCAATAGCCGTGACCTATGGCATCGCGATGGCGACGACAAACTCCGGGGTCGTCGGACCGACGACGGAAAGCTCGTCATTTAGCGAATTTCAGATCGCCAATCCTCGACACAACGGCCTTGAGGAGGGGGGACGTGTTGGCTTCGTTGTATCCAAGCGACAAGTCGATCGTCGGCGGCACGCCGGCAAGCGGCCGGCTGATCACGGTCGGCGGGAGCAAGTTGCGGGCGTAAAGCGGCATCAACGCGATGCCGCCGGTCGAGGCGACGAGCGAGACCGCCATCGAGAGATTATCGACATTATGGTCGGGCGTAAGATCGATCCCCAGCCTTGCGCCGTAGGCATCGGTTACGGCCCTGAGCGCCGGGGACTTGTCGTGGGGAACGCCGACGAGCTGCTCGCCGGCAATGTCCTCGGCGGTAATGGCGTCGCGCGCCGCTAAGCGGTGATCCGCCGGCATGAGAACGATCAGCGGTTCGTCAATCAGCCGGGTGAAGACGATCCCCGGCGCGTTGCGTTCATGCCGGAGGAAGGCGAGGTCGATCTTCCCGCGCATCAGCCCGTCGGCGAGATCGGGCGATGACAGGCTGAGAATGACGACCTCCGTGTTGGGCAGTTCGTCCCGCATGATCGCCATCACCGCTGGCAGCCATTCGAACTCGTGACCGGTCAGAAAGCCGAGGACGAAAGACGCCTTGGCGGGCACCGCCGCGCGCCGCGTCGCCTCGATCGCGGCCTCGACCTGAAGGAGCACGACGCGCGCCTGGTCGAGAAACACGCGGCCGGCAGCGGTCAGTTCAATGCCCTTGGCGCCGCGAATCATCAACGCGCAACCAAGCTCGGCTTCGAGGTCGCGCATCTGGCGGCTGAGGGACGGCTGCGCGGTGTGCAGCCGCTTCTCTGCGGCGACGGTCAGGCTGCCTTCTTCAGCGACGGCAATGAAGTAGCGGAGGTGGCGTAGGTCCATGTAGCCATACCTTGGAGGTATGAAGACCCAGAAACAAAGTCTTTTCTGCTGAAGATCGCAACGCCTATTTCCTTCACAACGGCGAAGGCACTCAGCCGAGCTTGCCAGGCCCAAAGCCCTTCGAGGACCACGAAGCCGGACAAGTCAGGCATGACCAGTCCGGTGCCGTTCGAAAGGAATTGCCTGAATATGCCCATAGTCCTGATCACCGGCGCGCTGACCGGAACCGTCGACGGCGGCAAGTCGGCGGGCTGAACCAAGCGGCCAGGCGTAAGCCCGGCCCGCTCCCGGCACGCGCCTCTACCCCCACGCCCGCATCCAAGGAATCCCGCCATGTCATCCGATCAACTTAAGCTTTATGAGGCGAGCAGCTCGCCCAATTCACGCCGGGTCCGCATTTTCCTCGCCGAAAAGGGGATCTGCGTCTCGCGCGTTCCCGTCGATCTTGGCGCGAAGGAACAGCTCTCCGAGGCCTATACCAGGATCAACCCGCGCCGCGTCGTCCCGACGCTCGTCCTCGAAGATGGGACGGCGATCGGCGAAGTGCCGGCGATCCTGCGCTATCTCGAAGAAGCGCACCCCAACACACCGCTGCTCGGCACGTCACCCAAGGACAAGGCGCTGGTGGCCATGTGGGAGCGCCGCATGGAGCTCGAAGGTTTCGCGGCGGTCATGGAAACCGTCCGCAACGCCGCCACCGGGCTCAGGGGGCGCGCGATCGTCGGCGCGCATGATTATGAGCAAATCCCGGCCCTCGTCGAGCGCGGCCGCCAGCGGGTGAAAGACTTCTACGCCGATTTCGAGGCAAGGCTCGCCGAGGTGCCGTTTGTTGCGGGCGACCGGTTCAGCGTGGCCGACATCACCGCGATCGTTACCGTCGATTTCGCCATCAAGGCGCTGAGCCTGCCGATCCCCGAAGGCAATGTCGCGTCACAGCATTGGTACGCGCTGGTCGCCGCCCGCCCGAGCATGGCCGCCTAGTTCCAGCGCCGGCGTCGATATTCCCAACACACATCGAGGAGCCAGATCATGGCTAACAGACCCATCAAGATTCCCGGCCCCGATCATCCCATTACGATCGAGAAAAATTCGAACCGCGTCGTGGTTACGCTCGGCGGTCAGGTGCTGGCGGACACCTGCAATGCGCTCACCCTGCGGGAGGCGAAGTATCCCGCCGTCCAGTACATTCCGCGCGTCGATGTCGACATGGCGAGGCTGATCCGGACGGAGCATATGACCTACTGCCCGTTCAAGGGCGATTGTTCCTATTACAGCCTGCCCGGCGGCGACGAGCGCGGGATCAACGCGGTGTGGACCTACGAGGCGCCGTTCCCCGCGGTCGAGGCCATCAGGGACCATCTCGCCTTCTATCCCGACCGCGTCGAGATTACCGAAACCGCGTGATGTCGTGCCGTCAAGGCGGCCCCAACCGATAGACGAAAGGACATTTCGCAATGACGATCCACACCCACCACGACGCCCCGACCCGGTTTGTCGAAGCCGCGGGCATTCGGTTCGCCCATCGGCGGTTCGGACAGCCGGGCGGCGTGCCGCTCGTCTTCCTGATGCATTTCACCGGCACCATGGATCACTGGGATCCGCTGGTCACCGATGACCTGGCCCAGGCCCGAGAGGTCATCCTGTTTGACAACGCCGGCATATCGTCGACCAGCGGCGAAGTCCCGGGCACAATCGGCGCGATGGCCGATCATGCCACCGCCTTCATCGGTGCGCTCGGGCTGGACCGGGTCGACATCCTCGGTTTCTCGATGGGCGGCGCGATCGCGCAGGAACTAGCGCTCGCCCATCCCGCGCTGATCAGGAAAGTGATCCTGGTTGGCACCGGCCCCCGCGGCGGCAAGGGCATGGCCTCGCGGACGCCCGAGGCGCAGGAGATCTTCGGCACTAACTATGAGAGCCCCGACCAGCTTTGGCTGCGCGTCCACTTCACGCCCAGCGAGGCAAGCCAGGCGGCGGGCCGCGCGTTCCTGGAGCGCACGCATCGCCGCGTTGCCGACCGCGATCCCCTCGTCAGCGCGAAGGTCGCGCCGGCCCAGGTCGCCGCGCTGGCGCGCTACGGCGCGCCGCAGAACGACGGCTACGCCTATCTGAAGGCGATGATGCAGCCGACATTGGTCGTGAATGGCCAAAACGACGTCATCGTCTACACGGTGAACTCGTTCATCCTGCAGCAGAACCTGCCGAATGCGACGCTGATCCTCTACCCGGACGCCAACCACGGATCGCTGTTCCAGTATCCCGAGACGTTTGTGGCCCACGCCACGCTATTTCTCGATGCTTGAGCATCCCGCGCTTGAACGGAGTAAGCCGATGACCACGCCCCAGGAAAACAAGGCGCTCGTGCTTGAGGCCTTCGCCACGCTGTTCAACCGGCGCGACTACGCCGCCGCCGAACGCTTCTGGTCTTCCGACTATATACAGCACAGCGCCCATATCGCGCCGGGAGGGGCGGGGCTGTTCGACCTCATTCGCGCTGCGCCGGACACGCTTCGATACGAAAACCAGCTGATCGTCGCCGAAGGCGATTACGTGATCGCGCATGGCCGCTTCTCCGGCAACGGACGGTCGGCGGCCTGGATCGCGGCGGATATCCTGCGCATCGAGAACGGCCGGCTCGTCGAGCATTGGGACGTGCTCCAGGACGAGGCGACCGAAGCGGAGTCGCTGAGCGGCTTGCCGATGTTTGGTGATCGCTTTGGCGCGTAAGCTGGCGGCGATCTCCGTTTGAACGCCGTCCGACGCCGTTGTCAGTTTCGCCTCGAAGAATGTCAGTTTCGCCAATCCGCGTCATCGGCGATAAGTCGTATCTTTTCAACGGCACTGGCGCGCGGAATTGAAACAGCGAGAAGGATCGATGTCATGCCTACGATCACTACGCAGGACGGTATCGAGATTTTCTACAAGGATTGGGGTTCGGGGCAGCCCATCGTCTTCAGCCATGGCTGGCCTCTTTCGGCCGACGACTGGGACACGCAGATGCTGTTCTTCATGAACCATGGCTTCCGCGTCATCGCGCATGACCGGCGCGGCCACGGCCGCTCGAGCCAGGTCGGGGGCGGCCACGACATGGATCACTACGCCGACGACCTCGCAGCGCTGACGGCGCATCTCGACCTCGAGAACGCCGTGCATGTCGGCCATTCCACCGGCGGGGGCGAAGTCGTGCATTACATTGCTCGCCATGGCGAAAGCCGCGTGGCAAAAGCAGCGATCGTCAGCGCCGTGCCGCCGCTGATGGTGAAGACGGCGGCCAATCCGGGTGGGCTGCCCAAGGAAGTGTTCGACGGCTTGCAGGCGCAACTCGCCGCCAACCGCGCGCAATTCTACTACGACGTGCCGGCCGGACCGTTCTATGGCTACAACCGGCCCGGCGCGAAACCGTCGCAGGGGGTGATCTGGAACTGGTGGCGCCAGGGCATGATGGGCGGCGCCAACGCGCATTATGACGGCATCGTCGCCTTCTCCCAGACCGACTTCACCGAAGACCTGAAGAAGATCACGGTGCCGGTCCTGGTGATGCACGGCGACGACGACCAGATCGTGCCCTACGCCGGTGCGGCACCGCTGTCGGCAACGCTACTGAAGAAGGGCACCCTGAAAACCTATAAGGGCTTTCCGCACGGCATGCCGACCACCGAGGCCGATACCATCAATGCCGACCTGCTGGCTTTCATCAGGGGCTAGTGCTCAGACCACAAACGCAAGCTACACCTTCTCGTTCGTGGCCGGGCTCGACCCCTGGGCCTTCAGCCCACGGACTGCGGCAGGAATCTTGCCAGCTTCCGTGGACACCCGGCACAAGGCCACGGCTGTCCGGTTCAGCATTTACCGCAGCCGGGAGCAGGTGCCGCAGATCACCGACACAACCAGAACTCCCCGTGGCTGGACGTGTTCCGGCCACCCACGTCTTCGAAGAAGGCTGTGTGGACAGCCGTGAAGGCGTGGATGACCGGGACGAGCCCGGTCAAGGGGACCTGGAGTTGTTCCCGGGTCTCAGCAAACAGCCGACTCCTCTCGACCGGCCAGCCGTGGCACAAAGCTGTGCGAATGTCTCCCGAACTGCATCGCCGCGTCGCCGCCGCCCGAAGCGGCAAGAGCGTCAACACGTTCGTGGCGGAGACGCCGGAGCGCTCCGCGTAGGATCGGGGCTCGGCTCAGATGGGGCGATTTTCTGGCGCCGGAATGGGTTTCTCCCCGCACTCGGAGAATTCCGAACGCAGCCGGCGCGGCGCGGGCGCTCGTCATCGAGGGGGTGCTCGGGCATAGTGACAGTGATGCAGCAGCGTGCGGCGATTGCTCAGGACCTCGTTCTCGTCGGCGGCGGGCATGCGCATGTCCATGTGCTGAAGAGCTTTGGCATGCAGCCAGTCCCCGGCGTCCGCGTAACCCTCGTCGCCCGCGACGTCGAAACGCCCTATTCGGGCATGCTGCCGGGTTACGTTGCCGGGCATTACACCTTTGAGGAATGCCACATCGATCTCGGCCGGCTTGCGCGCTTTGCCCATGCGCGCTTGATCCGCGACGAGGCGCTCGGTCTCGACCGCAACGGGCATTCGGTACTGTGCCGCGCCCACCCGCCGATCCGCTGGGATCTGTTGTCAATTGACATTGGCTCGGCGCCGCGGACCAACGATGTCCCCGGTGCCGCCGCGCATGCGATCGCGGTTAAGCCGATCGCCCGTTTCGCGGCGCGCTGGGCGGCGTTGCTCGCCCGCGCCGCCGATATGCCGAGGCTGCGCCTCGCGGTTGTTGGCGGCGGCGCCGGCGGTGTCGAGCTGGCGCTTTCGGCACAACATCGGCTCGCGGCACTATGCGGCGCTGCCGTCGAGGTAACATTGGTGACGCGGGACGGCCTGCTGCCGTCACACAATTGGCGCGTCCGCCGGCGCTTTGCGCAGATCTTTGCCGAGCGCGGCATCGCGCTGCTGACCGACCGCGAGATTGTCCGTGTCGAGCGGGGTTCGCTGATCTGCGCGGATGGCAATCGGATCACCTTCGACGAGGCATTGTGGGTGACCGAGGCGGGTGCCGCCGCTTGGCTCGCGGAGACCGGGCTGGCGCTCGCCGCCGGAGGTTTCATTGCTGTCGACGAAACCCTGCGGTCGTCCGCTGACCCGCGGATCTTCGCCGCCGGCGACATCGCGACGATGATCGCCCATCCGCGCGAGAAGGCCGGGGTGTACGCCGTTCGCGCCGGCCCGCCGCTCGCCGCGAATTTACGGCGGGCGCTCGCCGGCGAAAGACCCCGGCGTGCGGTGCCGCAGCGGCGCGGGCTGGCGCTGATCGGCACCGGAGACGGGCATGCCGTCGCCTCGCGCGGGCCATTCGCCGCCTACGGCGCCGGGCTGTGGCGGCTCAAGGACTGGATCGATCGCCGCTGGATGCGCCGCTACCGCGAATTGCCGGAAATGGCGACGGATGAGACCGAAGACCCGATGCGCTGTGGCGGCTGCGCCGCGAAAGTGCCGGCCACGGTGCTTGCACGTGTCATGGAACGGTTGCAGCCCGCCGTGAGCGACGCTGTGATGATCGGCCTCGACAGCCCGGACGATGCCGCGCTGATCTCGTTTCCCGGGGCTCCCCCGCTGCTGCAGACCGTCGACTTCTTCCGGGCAATGGTCGACGACCCCTATCTGTTCGGGCGGATCGCCGCCACCCATGCGCTCGGCGATATCTACGCGATGGGCGGCATGCCCGAAACGGCATTGGCGATCGCCACGTTGCCGCCGGCGCCCCCACCGATCGTTGAGCACGACCTCTATCACATGCTGCGCGGCGGACTCGACGTGCTCGAAGCTGCGGGGGCGATGCTCGTCGGCGGGCACAGCGCGGAGGGCGCCGAGATGGCGCTCGGTTTTGCCGTGACCGGGCGGCCGCGCCCCGGAAAGCTGCTGCGCAAGAGCGGGCTGCGTCCCGGTGACCGCCTGATCCTGACCAAGCCACTCGGCACCGGTGTGATCCTCGCCGCCGACGCGCGCGGCCTCGCACCAGCGCGGATCGTCGAGGGTGCGCTCGCGACCATGGTGCAGTCTGCCGAGCCGGCGGTGGGCTGCTTGCTCGCGCATCGAGCGACCGCCTGCACTGATGTGACCGGGTTCGGGCTGTTGGGCCATCTCCTCGAAATGCTGCGCGCCTCTAATATGAACGCAGTCCTCGACCGGGGCGCGATACCGGCACTCGATGGTGCTCTATCGCTGCTGGGCCGCGGCATCACCAGTTCGTTGCATGCCGACAACGTCGCTGCACTTGCCGCTCTCGTCACCAACTCGGCGACGGATGCGCTCACGGCGTTGCTGATCGATCCGCAGACAGCTGGCGGCCTCCTCGCCGGCATTCCCGCCGAGAGTGCGGCCGCTTGCGTCGCCCAGTTGCGCGGGCTCGACTACCGCGCGGCCGAGATCGGGTTCGTCGCCCAGGCAGACGGCAGCGAGCCGAAAATCGAGCTCGAGCCGGGCGCGGCCGCCGCACCCCGCCAGACTGCCGTCGCGTGATGACGGAACGCCGGGTGGCACTGCCGGCGGTCGATCGCGTTCTGCGATCCGTCGAAGGCGAGGCGCTGATCGCCCGGTATGGCCGACCGCTGGTCCTCGGCGCGGTTCGGGCGGTGCTGGACGAAAGCCGCCGTTGCGGCGCGTCGGCTTCTGCTGTGGCGATCGCCGAAGCGAGCGCCGCGTGGCTCGCCCGCACCATGCGGCCCTCGCAGCGCCGCGTCTTCAACCTGACGGGCACCGTGTTGCACACCAATCTCGGCCGCGCGCCGCTGCCGGAGGAGGCGATTGCCGCCGCCACCGCGGCGATGCGCGATCCGACAACACTCGAATACGACCTCGAGAGCGGCCGCCGCGGCGAGCGCGATGACCATATCGCGGGCTGGCTGACCCGCCTGACCGGAGCCGAGGCGGCACTCGCGGTCAACAACAATGCCGGGGCATTGGTGCTGGCCCTCAATACGTTAGCCGAAGGGTGCGAGACGATCGTGTCGCGCGGCGAGCTGATCGAGATCGGCGGCTCGTTCCGATTGCCCGACATCATGGCGCGCGCCGGCACCCGGCTGCGCGAGGTCGGAACCACCAACCGCACCCACCTCGCCGATTTTGCAGCAGCAATCGGACCGGAGACCGGGCTGATCCTCAAGGCGCATACCAGCAACTATACGATCCAGGGGTTTACCGCCGCGGCACCAGCGGCAGAGCTCGCCGCGCTGGCCCGCGAACATGAAATACCTTTTGTCGAGGATCTCGGCAGCGGATCTCTGGTGGATCTTGGGCGCTGGGGATTGCCGCACGAGCCGACCGCGGCAGAGGCGGTGGCGGAGGGAGCCGATCTTGTTACCTTCAGCGGCGACAAATTGTTGGGCGGCCCACAGGCCGGGCTCGTCGTCGGCCGCGCCGATTTGATCGCGCAGCTCGCCCGCAACCCGCTGAAGCGCGCATTGCGCCTCGACAAGATCCGCCTCGCGGCGCTCGAAGTGGTGCTGCGCCTCTATACCGACCCGGAACGCCTGGCTGAGCGACTACCGACGCTGCGAATGCTCGTCCGCCCGCCGGACGAGATCGCGACGGTCGGCCAACGCCTGCTGCCGGCTGTCGCGCAGGCGCTCGGCGGCGTCGCCGAGGTCGCCCTGGTCGAAACGCGCAGCCAGATCGGCAGCGGCGCATTACCGGTCGCGCTTCTGCCGAGCACCGCACTCGCGCTGCGGCCGAAAACTGGATCCGGCACTGCAATCGAGGCGCTCGCCCGTGCGTTCCGCAAGCTGCCGATACCGGTCATCGGCCGCATCGAAGGCGGTTGCGTGCTGCTCGATCTGCGCTGTCTCGAGGACGAGGCCGCCTTTCTCGCCCAGCTCCCGGCGCTTGCCGCCAGCAAGCCGTGATCCTGGCGACCGCGGGCCATATCGATCACGGCAAGACCGCACTGGTGCAAGCGCTGACCGGGGTCAATGCCGATCGCCTGCCGGAGGAACAGCGCCGTGGGCTGACCATCGATCTCGGCTTTGCCTACGCGACCCTGCCGGGCGGCACCGAAATCGGCTTTGTCGATGTCCCAGGACATGAGCGCTTTTTGCCCAACATGCTCGCGGGCGTACTGTCGATCGATCGGGTGCTGCTGGTCGTCGCCGCCGATGACGGGCCGCGCCCGCAGACGTTGGAGCATCTCGACATCCTCGAGCTGATCGGGGTTCCCGAGCTCACCGGCGTCGTCACCAAGATCGACCGGGTCGAGCGCACCCGGACCGAGGCGGTTGTCGCAGAGCTGGAGGAGCTTCTCGCCGCAGCGGGTTTCGCGGGGAGCCCGATCTTCCCGGTGTCGAGTCGCAGCGGCGAGGGGGTCGCGGCATTATGCGGGCATCTCGAAGTGAGCGCCCAACTCGCTAAGCGCAAGCGCGCGGCGGCACCGGCCTCGGGTCTGTTCCGCATGCCGATCGACCGCGCGTTCACCCTGCCGGGGATCGGCCTCGTGGTAACGGGCACGGTGGCTGCGGGCAGCGTCAGGACCGGCGAGCGGCTCACCATCAGCCCGCGCGGTATCGCCGTGCGGGTTCGCGGGCTTCATTCGCAAAACCGCCCGGCCGAGACTGTCGCCGCCGGTGAGCGCTGCGCCGTCAACATCGCCGGGTCGTTTCCCGATGGCGGCGAGCCGGGCCGAGGGGACTGGATCGTGGCGCCGGCGCGGCACGCGCCGGCGCGGCGGCTCGATCTCCTGCTGTGCGTGTCGCGATATGCCGAGGCGCCGTTGCGCGACGGGCTGCCGGTGCATCTTCATCTCGGCACGGCGGATGTCGTCGGCCGGGTCGCGCTGCTTGCCGGACGATCGCTGGCGCCGGGCGAAGCCGGTTATGTCCAGATTGATTTCGCCGAACCGATCGGCGCGCTCTACGGCGATCGCGCCGTGCTGCGCGACCACCGCGCTCGCCACACCCTCGCCGGCGGCCGGGTTGTCGACCCGTTTCCGCCGCGCCGCGGCCGCCGATTGCCGGCACGTCTCGCCGTTCTCGAAGCAGCTGCCGAAGCCGATCCGGGGCAAGCTTTGACGCGCATGCTGGAGGTCAGCGGTCTCGTCGATCTGCCGCACTTCGCGCTGGTGCGCAACCTGGCGCCGGCCGAACTCGACGCCATCACCGGGGCCGGCGGACTTCTCTGCGCTGGGCCGGCCCGCGCGGGTGTCGCGGTTACTCGCGATCGCTTGGAGGCTCTGTGCGCCGAGATCCTGGCGGCTCTCGCGGCCTATCACGCAGCGCATCCCGACACGCTCGGCCCGACCCGACCGGCCCTGCTCGCTCAGCTGCGGCGGCTGGCGCCCGAGGCAGCGCTGGACGGAGCGCTGATCGATCTCGCAGCATCGGGCCAAGCCGTGCGCGAAGGTCCGGTGTGGCGCCTGTGGGAGCATCGGCCGCGGCTGACGCCAGGGGACGAGCGGCTGTGGGAGCGCGTCCGCCCACTGCTCGCCGTCAGTGATCTTCGCCCGCCCAGAGTGCGCGAGATCGCCGCCGCTCTGGAGCTCGAACCCGAGCGGGTCGAGCGTATCCTCAATCGTGCCGAGCGGCTGGGCCGCGTTGCCCGGGTTGCCGACAACCGGTTCTTTCTGCCCGAGACCCTGGCGCAACTCGCCGAGATCGCGCGGGAGCTTGCCGATGGCTCGCCCGAAGGCGCCTTCACGGCCGCAGCCTTCAAGGATCGCTCGGGCGTCGGGCGCAACCTGACCATCCAGATTCTCGAATATCTCGACAAAATGGGGGCAACCCGCCGCCAGGGAGACGCTCGGATCCTGTTGCGCGGCGGCGACGTGTTCGGCTAGACCGGGTACGGAAGAGCATCGGGCCCGGTGGCTCGCGCGGTCTTCAAAACCGTCGGAGGGCGCGAAGGCGTCCTCGGTAGGTTCGACTCCTGCCTCTTCCGCCAAATAGTCTAAATTATGACGTTATTTCAATAAGATAAACCGCCAGTCGG
>Ga0210403_10003302_pt1 | contig 14276 bp, 7 predicted proteins | sample IncBWC19MmetaG_FD_150863 | JGI IMG/M metagenome (GOLD analysis project Ga0210403, IMG submission 150863) | Forest soil microbial communities from Barre Woods Harvard Forest LTER site, Petersham, Massachusetts, United States - Inc-BW-C-19-M | ecosystem: Environmental > Terrestrial > Soil >... | reverse complement strand
ATACTCCGCAACAATATTTCTAGCGGATACGACAATGGCGGGCTTGGCGGTGGTAGTCCAAGTTTCTTCGACTACAATCTTTGCACGGCGGGCGGCTGCGCTTTTGGGTCCAATCCTGCTGGAGCGCACAGCCTGAGTGGTACGCCGACTTACGTCGGAGGAAGCAGCCCAAGCACTTATGCCGGATTCGCATTGACCAGCACATCGCTTGGACACGCTGCAGGTAGCGATGGCAAGGATATCGGAGCTAACGTCAGCGGTAATATCAGTAGCCAGCCACTCCCTCCGACAGGTTTGGTGGCGAGCGTTCAATAGATTGGCCATAAAAGCCAACTTTCCGCGTGTAGCATTGAAGACTCAGCCGTCAGATTGCCGGTCGAAGACCAAATGGGGAATTGCGCAGACCGTGAAGTCCTCCGCATCGACTGTAAAATCGCTTGAGCGGTGACCATCAATACCTGGGCGACTCTCAGAAGAATTTCCTACTTTAGCGATGTCAGGGCAGACCTCATAAATGAGATCCGAGAGCCCTTGCCCGTTTTTCGTTCTTACGGAACTGCGTGATGTAACGGCGTCGTGACCTGCGCGAAGAACGACGTCGCTTCTTGAATTGCCCTCAATGGAACCTGACAACATTCGCTTTGGCGGCGGTTCTCCTGTAACCGTGCTGCACCCGCTAGTGGCGGTTGCGATGGTACTCGCCATCGTTCTGATTTTGTGTCTGCGTCGGAAGTACGTCGTAGCACCTCTGCTCCTAGCTCTCTTCTTGATTCCCAAAGGGCAACAGATCGTAGCGATGGGCCTGCACTTCAATGTATATCGCATTATAATACTGGCTGGATTGGCGCGATGGGTGATATCAAGTCGGTCCTCGCCGCTGGCGGGCGGATTTAATTTCATGGACCGCATATGTACCGCCTTCTTCGGCTGTTACTTTGTTACAAACTCGCTTCTCTACATGCAGACTCAGGCTACGATCAAGAGCACTGGGGATCTTTTGGACGCCCTGGGGGGCTACTTTGTCATGCGATTCCTGGTTCGCGATCGGGAAGACATCCAGCGGACAATCAAGGTACTGGCGGCTGTTGCCTTCATCAGTGCGCTTTGTATGCTCAACGAACAGCGAACAGGTGAGAATATTTTCGGACTCCTCGGTGGAATTTCAGGAGAGACCACGCGCGACGGAAAAATCCGATCCCAGGCCGCGTTCGAGGTATTCATGACGGCCGGCACGTTTGGCGCCACGCTAACGCCTCTGCTCGTATGGCTGTGGTCGGACACAAAGTCCAGGATGATTAGCGTTCTAGGAATACTCTCGGCAACGGTTATGTCGGTGACGTGCTACGCCAGTACGACTCTAGTCGCCTACGCCGCTGGCATTTTCGCGCTTTGCCTCTGGCCCATTCGCAAGCAGATGCGCCTCGTTCGCTGGGGAATCGTGTCGATATTAGTGGCCTTGCACCTTGTGATGCACGGGCCCGTCTGGTCCATCCTTGAACACCTTGACCTGACCGGCTCCTCATCCAGCTATCATCGTTACATGCTCATCGACAACTTCATACGGCACTTTGGCGATTGGTGGCTCGTGGGCACCAAGGATAACGGTTCCTGGGGATTTGATATGTGGGATGCCTCGAACCAGTACGTCGCCTATGGCTTTTCCGGGGGATTGTTAGCCTTCGTCCTTTTCGTATCGATTATCTCAAAGGGCTTTTCAAGACTTGGAACTGCACGGAAGCTCGCCGAGGGCAATCGCAGCGAGGAATGGTTCCTTTGGTGTCTCGGCGCGGCGCTGTTCTCACACGCAGTTAGTTACTTCGGAATCGCATACTTCGACCAAATGCAGTTTGCCTGGTTTGCGTTGTTGGCCATTATCTCGGTGGCAGTTTTTGAGGTCACTGCGTCAGTGGTTCCGCAGGTCCAGGAAGCGCCGAAGCCGAGTTATGAGCTTCACACTGCCCGGTAGCTGGCACAGGCAGGAGATCTGGGGAGCGTACAAAGTATGAGGCGTATTTTCATTGGAATACTCAAGAGGCTGGCGTACGCGCTTAGCGTTCCAGTAATCCTTTTGGATTATTTTCATCCGGCGACCGGCAGAGAGTACAAAGTTGGATTCTTCATGAAAGTCAAGCTGACGTTCCAAATGGCGAGGAACTATCGAAGAATCAAGACTGGATCCCGTGTCATCGAACATCTCGTCATGGCGACACAGATTCTCAGGGTTCCGAAATCAGTCCAAGGCTGTGTCGTGGAGTGTGGGTCATTCAAAGGGGGCAGTGCCACAAACCTCTCGTTGGTTTGCGCCCTTTGCAGCCGCGAACTGGAGATCTTTGATTCGTTTGCGGGACTCCCCGAACCTTCTGCTATTGACAAGGAACATACGCTCATAGGCATAGACGAAGTTCATACGTATTCGAAGGGCGCTTGGAGTGGAACGCTGGAGGAGGTCCGGCAAAACATCGCGAGGTACGGAAGGGTTGAGCTCTGCAGCTTTCACGTTGGTTATTTTGCAGAGACATTGCCGAGCTTTCGCAAACAAACCGTGTTCGTTTTTATAGACGTGGACCTCACAGATTCTTTGGAAACGTGCCTCAGGAATCTTTGGCCGTTAGTTCAAGATGGCTGCTACGTCTTTACGCACGAAGCCCAGCACATGGAAATTGCTTCGTTGTTTTTCTCGGAGCCCTGGTGGCGCTCGAACCTGCGTTGCAAGCCGCCAGGATTAATGGGTGCGGGAACCGGATTAGGACTCCTGCCCTCGGCTGGCGGTTTCCGAAGCGATTTGGCCTACACGGTGAAGAGTCCCTCTGTTGCAGCCTTCAGGGTAAATCCTCAGACGGGAGTCTCGTAAGAGCAAAGATAAGTCGCCGTTGCCTGCATTTCACTAAGATGTCCTAACGAGTTTGGTTCTGGCAAAGTGTTATGGCGGTGTCAACGATTAGTGCTTTCCGGAATAATTTCATGATATTTGTAAACCCGATTGATTCACGCTTGCCCATTTATTGGGAATTTTAGTGTGGCTTCTAATGATGATGCCAAAAGCAGAAGAATTTTGGCTCTGCCGCGTAAGTGACAAATCGGAGGATCGGTGAGCTTCCCTAAGAGGGACGTTCGGGTCCTGTACACCTTCCCTCACAGATTGGGAGCGGGGCGGATTTGTTATACGGCTTGGCAGCAGGTGAATGGACTTGTAGCGGCGGGAGCGAAGGTGACAGTTTTCCCGGCTTCTCTTTCGCGACCGGTTGCTCCGAGCGTGACAGTTTCCCCGACATTGGCGAGGGGAAAGCTACGTATCCCGTACAAGTTCCTCGGCGGCAATCGCACGTTTGCGTTGCATGACTACATTGTGTCGCGAAGAATCGAGAAGATGGCCGGGCAGATTGACATCATCCATGCCTGGCCGCTGGGAGCGCTTGAAACGCTAAAGGCTGCCGCCAAGCTAGGGATTCCTACCGTGCTGGAAAGGCCGAATGCGCACACGGGCTTTGCGATGGAAGTGGTACAGAAGGAGTGCGAGCGCCTAGGTGTAACCCTGCCGCGCGATCACGAGCATGCCTACAATCCCGGGAAGCGGCGCAAGGAAGACGAGGAGTACAGGCTGGCCACTCGCCTGTTATGCCCTTCGGATTTCGTGGTAAAGACGTTCGTTGATAAGGGATTCGCGAAGGGGCAGCTCGTCCGGCACATCTATGGATATGACGAGACCGCATACTACCCGAGCACTGCGCCGCAGGACCCCAAGCGCGGGCTGACGATGCTGTTTGTCGGAGTCTGCGCGGTGCGGAAGGGCCTGCACTATGCGCTCGAGGCATGGCTCCGGTCTCCGGCCTCGAAAGGCGGAGTTTTCCTCATTGCCGGAGAATTCCTGCCAGCGTATCAAGAAAAACTCGCGCAGATGCTCGCACATCCGAGCGTCCGAGTCCTCGGACATCGGAACGACGTGCCGGAGTTGATGCGCAAGAGCGACATTCTGGTGCTTCCCAGCATCGAAGAAGGTTTTGGCCTGGTCATTGCGGAGGCGATGGGCAGCGGATGCGTGCCTTTCGCATCCGAGGCCTGTACGGAAATCTGCAGCCATATGAAAACCGGACTGATGCATAAAGTTGGCGACATCGAAGGTCTAGTTCAGCACATCACCATGCTCCACGAAGATCGCGCCCTACTGGAAAGATTGCGCGCGGCGTGCCTGAGAACTGCTCCTGAGATCACCTGGACTGCGGCCGGGAGAGTACTCCTTCAGGCGTATCTCGAAACGATCAAGGCGCATTCAGCAGGAGCGCTCCAAGTGGCCGGCCAAACTCATTAGAGATGCCGCCTCAAATCGTGGCTGTGGCCGGGGATTTTGCGTCGTGGCGACGTCGCTATGAAGATAAGCGAACCGGCAACGGAAAGAGTCGAGCAAGAGAGATCTGCTAGCGCGATAATGGAAACCAGAATGTCGATCCGAGTCTCCACGCCCTCAAATTCAAGGCTCGCCGAAGCTCCCCAGCGAGAGGAAGCTCCTGGGAAGGGCGATCAGATCTTCGAGGCATGCCCCGTCTGCGGACAAGTTGGTGCGCGCGAATTCCTCCGGAGCCGCGACCGGTTCCACGGTCGGCAGGAGAACTACGCGCTTGTGCGATGCCCGGCATGTTCGCTCGTCTGGCTGAGCGATCCGCCCCGGCCGGAAGAAATGCACCGGCATTATACGGAGCAGTATCACAAACTGATCTCGGCTTCTGGTCAGAATTCACCGGTACGCTGGCAGGATCGCAAGAAGACCCTGCTGCAATACAAGCAATTTGGGACGCTGCTGGACCTGGGGTGCAGTTCGGGAGCGTTCCTGGAGTCTCTGCAAAACGAACCGTGGAACCTGTATGGCATCGAGATGTCCGCAGAGGGGGCAAGAACGGCGGAGGTGAGGAGCGGGGCGCAGGTGTTTGTGGGGGATATTCTGGACGCGCCGTTTAAGCCGGAGTCGTTTGATGTAATCACGTGCTTCGATGTTTTGGAGCACGTCTACCAGCCCCAGCGGGTGATGGCGCGGGTAGCGGAGTGGCTAAAGCCCGGGGGGGTTTTCTATGTCCTGGTGCCGAATGTGGATTCGGCGGAAGCGCGCCTGTTCGGGACTTACTGGTATGGCCTCGAGTTGCCTCGGCACCTCTTCCACTACTCGCCCGCCTCGCTTAGATGCGTCGCGCAGTCGGCCGGGCTGCGAGAAGTTTCGCTCGTGACAAGACGGAATCCGACCGTGGGGACCAGTCTGCGCTATGCGTGGGATGATATTTTCCTGGCCGCGGACATCCGGCGGACGCCGACGGCGTACCTCGGGGCACCCAGCCTCGCCTGGAAGTTGGCGCGAAAGCTGGTTCGCATGACTATTCTGCCCGTTCTCTTGGCCTTGGCTCCTCTCGCGGGTGGCGGAGAATCCATTCATGCGGTTTTCCGGAAGGAAACCATTGGTTCAGGAGCTGGCCTCAGATAAGGACTCATGGAATGGATAAGATATTGAGAGTGACGTTCGGACTCCCCTGGAAAGCATCTTACTGTTTACTCCTTCTGACCCATTGCCGTTATCAACTACCGTCACATCCGCTTGATTCGTTCAGGAACTCGATCACCTGCTTGGGAGGTCGCTAAGAATTTCCAGCGAGCACAAGATGGGCAGTTCGCGACCGGCAGATGCTATCCAGCCTATTCCTCGCTTCCGTTGCTACCAACTTGATCCAACAAAAGACCCGCGGTGGGCGGAGCTGGTGGAACGACACCCCAAGGCTTCCGTGTTCCACACGGTAGGTTGGCTCAAGGCACTCCAACGTACCTACGGTTACGAACCGGTGGCCTTCACGACATCATCTCCGGCCGGTGATCTAAAGAATGCGCTGGTGTTCTGTCGTATTGACAGCTGGCTCACGGGACGTCGTCTTGTATCACTCCCCTTTGCAGATCATTGCGAACCTCTTTGTGACTCCGAAGACGTGAACTTCCTGATTCGCTGGTTGCAAACTGCTATGGAACGTCAGAAATGGAAGTATCTGGAGGTTCGCCCGATCGACTGGAATTGCGGCCAAACAGGCGACGGGATCGGGTTCCTACCGGCAGCAACATACTTTTTGCATAAGCTCGATTTGCGTCCAGATCTAAACGAAGTGTTCCGCAGTCTCGACAAAGACTCTGTTCAGCGACGGATTCAGCGGGCTCAAAATGCCGGCCTGGTTGAGAAATGTGGCACGTCCGATGACCTGCTCAAAGAGTTCTACGCTCTGTTTGTAATTACGCGGCGCCGGCACCGCGTGCCACCTACCCCGTACACCTGGTTTCGGAACCTAATTCACTGCCATGGTAAAGCGCTAGAGATCCGCCTGGCATCTAAAGACAAAACTCCAATCGCTGCCATTCTCACTCTGCAGTTCAGGGACACCGTCTACTTCAAATATGGATGTTCCGATGCGCGGTTCAATAAATTGGGGGCTACCCCATGGCTTTTGTGGAGAGCCATGGTAGCAGGGAAGTCGAACGGCGCGAACGAATTTGACATGGGACGGACTCACGAGGACCATGCGGGACTTCTTGCGTTCAAGAATCACTGGGTTTCCAAACCCAAACGGCTGGTCTATTGGACATTTCCTCACGCTTCTTCTCTTGATTCACTCGGTGGCTGGAAATTGAACATGGCGAAACGCATTTTTTCATTTATGCCCAACAGCTTACGGACGATGACTGGGAGATTGATCTATCGCCATATCGGGTAGCACGCAAGCCTTATGGCGTGGCTAACAACGTCGCGAATTGCCCAAAGCTTCAAGAAGAATGAACCTCGAAACAGCCTAATGTCCTGCGCTTGCGGCCTACGAATTGGGAAAGACGCGACTGAGGGACCTCGCGAGGTGCCGAAAAGTTTTTTTCCTATAGGCTCTTTCAGTAGAATAAAGAGCGCCACAACCGTACCGTGATTCAAAATCTCATGGACTATTACCGAATTCCCGAAGACTCGCTCGACGCTATATCCCTGACTTCCGATTCCGGGTCTGGAGATATCGGCTTCTTTCAATTTGGCGTTGAGAATATTTGCTACGGGCGATGTAAGTCTGGCGTTGCGACAGACGTGGCGGGCTCCGGGCAATTCGATGCTTCGAAAGAAATTCGCCGCGACGGCACAATGATTCAGCTTCCTCTTGACTTTACTGAGGTGATTGACAACCTTCGCCTGGAACGCTATCGCCGGAAAATGATTCCGGGGAGGGAAATCTTGGCCGCGAGCGAAGCTGTCCGCAAACTTTACTACTTCTTCAGAAACTGTTTGCCGGTTTCGGTACGCCGCCAGTTACAAAGAGCTTACTTTCGCGACTGGAAGAAACTGCGATTCCCAACTTGGCCCGTAGACTTCACCGTGGACACTCTTCACGAGGAGTTCTTGCGACTATCGATGGAAACGAGTGATGTGAAGAAGGTACCGTTTATCTGGTTTTGGCCCCAGGGCGCACTCAGTTGCCTAATCATGACGCACGACGTGGAAACCTCTGCAGGCCGCGATTTCACGTCCGAGTTGATGGACCTGGACGATTCGTACGGAATAAAGGCGTCGTTTCAGATCATCCCCGAAAAGCGCTATGAGGTTCCAGATGAATATATCTGTGAAATTCGAAGCCGCGAAGGTGAGGTCAATATCCATGATTTGAATCACGACGGACGCCTATACCAGAACCGCGCGGAATTTGTCCGTCGCGCGGCAGGAATCAACGACTATGTGCACCGATACGAGTCGCGGGGTTTTCGCGCTGGGGCGATGTATCGCAAGCAGGAGTGGTACGATGTCTTCGAGTTTTCCTATGATATGTCCGTTCCAAATGTCGCTCATCTGGAACCCCTACGTGGGGGCTGTTGCACGGTTATGCCTTATTTCATAGGGAAAATCGTCGAGCTTCCCCTCACTACCGTGGAGGATTATTCGCTCTTTCATATCTTAAATGACTATTCGACTGATCTTTGGAAGCGACAACTAACTCTCATCAGACAAAGAAACGGGCTGATCAGCTTTCTTGTACACCCGGATTATCTGATTGAACGGCGCGCGCGCAATGTTTATGAGTCACTGCTCGATTATCTACGACAAATGGTTGCACAGGAAAGGATGTGGGCCGCTCTTCCGGGAGATGTGGACCGCTGGTGGAGAGCGAGGAACCAGATGAGGCTGGTGTCTCGAGGGGACGAATGGGAAATCGTGGGGCCAGAAAAGGAAAGGGCCCGGTTGGCGTACGCCATCCTGGATGGCGGTCGACTAATCTATGAGATTGCCGAGGCCTCTCCTCGGAAGAGCGTGGTGAACTGATCCTAATGGATCCCATTACGAGAGATTTTGGAGCGGTAGTTCATTACCGACCGCTTCGCAGTGCAATGGGTTTAGGCGTATAGCCTTGCCTAGGGTCTTATCCGCTGCCCCATTGCGCTAGCTCGACACCAAGTGTCATAAGACCTCGAATTTCGCGAGACTATGGCAACCTCTTTCACACTAAGGGCATTTGTGTTGCACGGCCCAGCGGAGTCGTCTGCCTGAATCCAACGCCCTGCGCCACCCCCGAGCTAAGGGCGGCTTAACTTATTGTAAACACACGCTTTATCATTCAGACCAGTTTTCTCAGCGTTTCTGCTTTGACTCACCAATGGTTATTCAAATGCGGACTTAGTCACGATTTTGTGTGGGGTTGGTCTAACGTGCCGCTGTCATTCGGTTCGAGGGAAAGGCTTTCATGAAGCGTGGAGGATTCTTACAGGTTAGTACCAGCCCGGCCCGGTTGGGCTTCAATCGGCGAGGGAGATGCAGGCAAATGACACGCGTGGTAGCGTCATTGTTGTTGTCTACGCTGTGCCTAGTCTTTGCACGCCCCGCTCATGCCCAAACTTTCGGCTGCAATCCCCCGATGGCGAATGACATAGTCTGCGAGAACTCCAAGCCCGGAAACCCGTCGAGTCAGTGGGATGTATCAGGAGCCGGTGACCTCACGATCCAGGGTTTTGCCACCGACATTAGCGTGAACCAAGGCCAGACTATCTCCTTCAAAATCAACACGAACGCGGCGGCCTACACCATCGAGATCTATCGCCTCGGGTATTACGCCGGGAATGGCGCGCGCAAGATAGCCACCTTTGCTCCGTCCGCGACGCTTCCCCAGACACAGCCCGCCTGCATTACGGATAGCACAACGAACCTAGTCGATTGTGGGAACTGGGCCGTTTCTGCCTCCTGGCTAGTTCCTTCTAACGCGACTTCCGGCGTCTACATCGCTCATTTGATACGAAGCGATACGGGAGGGGACAGCCACATCGTCTTCATCGTTCGGAATGATTCCAGTCACTCAGACATGCTTTTTCAAACCTCCGATGAAACATGGCAGGCCTACAACACATATGGCCCCGGCGGTTTCAGCCTGTACGGGGATCAGAACTCATTCGATTTGCCAAATCGCGCATTCAAGGTCAGCTATAACCGCCCATTTTGGACGCGAAGTTTCGGTGCCGAATCGGCGACCTGGGTGTTTGGTGCAGAATTCGCAATGATCCAGTGGCTCGAGCAAAGCGGCTATGACGTAACTTACCTCACAGGAATCGACGCCGCACGGAATGGGAGCCTAATTCTGAATCACAAGATTTACACCTCCACGGGTCACGACGAATATTGGTCGGGCGCGCACCGCACCAACGTGCAAGCGGCCCGGGACGCAGGCGTGAATCTGGCATTCTTCAGCGGCAATGAAGTGTTCTGGAAGACTCGCTTGGAAAACAGCATCGATGGTTCAAACACCCCTAATCGAACCTTGGTTTGCTACAAGGAGACACTGGCGTTTGCGAAGATCGACCCCGCCGACCCGCCGACTTGGACAGGGACTTGGCGTGATCCCAGCTTCAGTCCCCCTGCCGATGGAGGGAAGCCGGAAAATGCCTTAACTGGCACTCTATTTATGGTGAATGGTATCGGTACGGACAACCCCGGAACTCTTTCCATCAAAGTGCCTGCCGCGGACGGCAAAATGCGCTTCTGGCGGAACACAGCAGTTGCCTCACTCGCCCCAAATGCAACGTACACACTTCCCGCGCAAACTCTTGGGTATGAATGGGATGTAGACGCCGACAATGGCTTCAGGCCCGCGGGCGCATTTCGCCTTTCGACGACCACTGCTTTATTGACCTCGGATTATCTCCTCGACTATGGCGCTACTTACGGAGCTGGGACCGCGACGCATCACATGATGATGTACCGGGCGCCTAGCGGCGCTCTTGTTTTTGGTGCGGGGACGGTGGACTGGACTTGGGGGCTTAACAGCAATCATGATGATGCATTCGGTGCCGCCCAGCCTCCCGACCCCAACATGCAGCAGGCGACAGTAAATCTCTTTGCGGATATGGGAGTGCAGCCAGCCACACTGCAGGGCGGGTTGATTCCCGCAGCAGCTTCTACCGATAAAACGCCTCCGGTTTCGATGATTGTCTCTCCTACCTCAGGATCAACCGTAAGCACGGGCACAGCAGTAACTATTTCAGGGACAGCCACGGATGGCGGTGGCGGAGTCGTTGCGGGGATTGAAGTATCGCTCGACAGCGGAAACACTTGGCATTTCGCAAACGGACGTGGTAGCTGGACTTACACCTGGACTCCGACGACGGTCGGCAATGCGACGATTCAGAGCCGTGCAGTCGACGACAGCGGCAATCTTGAAACTCCTTCAGCAGGCATCATTGTCATCACTGTTGCCCCACCGGACTGCCCTTGCGCCGGCTGGAATTCGTCACTCATCCCCTTCAATGCTGACGTAAACACTAGTGCGGATAGCGCCTCCCCCAGCACAACCATTACAAGCCCTTCGTTCTCGACGGCGGTCGCTAATGAGTTACTGCTGGCTTTCATCGCCACGGATTACGTTGGGGGAACGAACACAACCGTTACGGGCGTCAGCGGCGGCGGCCTTACCTGGACCCGGGTTGTCCGCGCCAATGCGCGGCCGGGCACCTCGGAGATTTGGAGAGCCTTTGCCCCAGCGCCACTCAGCAATGTCGCCCTCACGGCAACTCTGTCGCAGAGCGTAGACTCCTCGATCACAGTAAGGAGCTTCACCGGTGTAGACACCTCCGGCACGAACGGCTCCGGTGCCATCGGCGCAACCAAGAGCGCAAGCGCCATTTCAGGCGCTCCAACCGCCACACTCACGACAACACGGAACAATTCTTGGGTGTTCGGTGTCGGCAATGATATCGATAATGCTACTGCCCGCACTCCGGAAACCAACCAGAGTCTCGTCCATCAGGAACTAGATACTCCTACTGCTGATACCTACTGGGTGCAAATGCAGAATGCGCCCACGCCTGTCAGCGGCACTTCCGTCTCTATCAATGACACCGCTCCAACCGGCGATCAGTACAACCTCGCTATCGCCGAAGTCTTGCCCGCGCCTCCAGCGCCAGCAGACAGCGGGGATAACAATTCAGTTGAAGTGGGTGTGAAATTCCGTGCCGATTATGATGGCTACATCACTGGAATCCGCTTTTATAAGAGCGTAGCAAATACGGGAACTCACATCGGCAACCTGTGGACCATCACGGGGACGTTGCTGGCTAGCGCGACGTTTACGAATGAAACAAAGTCAGGTTGGCAGCAGGTGAATTTCAGCAATCCAGTTGCGATCACCGCCGGTACGGACTACGTCGCTTCCTATTTTGCGCCGGCGGGGCATTATTCTGCCACTTCGGGATTCTTTGCAACGTCCGGACTGGACGATCCTCCTATCCATCTCTTGCAAAACGGTACAGACGGGCCTAATGGCATTTACCACTACGGTTCGACGAGCGCCTTTCCAACGTCCACGTTTAATTCGGCCAATTATTGGGTGGACATCGTTTACGTCCCTTCCGTGACTATGGCCGGCGCTCCGTCGGCGCTCCTTGTAAATCCGGTAAGCCTCAGTTTTCTGTCCGTACTGGGGATTAATACGCCCAGCCAGTCCGTCTCGGTGTTCGATGAAGGAAGTGGAACCATAAATTGGACGGCCACGACGAGCGCTCCGTGGCTGATTCTCTCCTCTACCACGGGCGGCACTCCTTACATGATGAACGTTTCCGTGAATTCCTCCGGACTTGCTGCGGGAAGTTACTCAGGGACAATCACACTTACTGCATCCTCTGGCAATCACCCAGCGCAAACGATTTCTGTCAGCTTGACCGTCACAAACCTCCTGCTTTCAACGAATTTCGCAACGAGCGGCTCGGCCGGTTGGGTCGCTTCCCCGCTCGGCAATGTGGCGGGGTGGTCGATTGTCAATCAAGCTTTACAGTACAGCGGCGGCGGCAACAGCCAGATCTATGCTGGAAACACCGCTTGGACGGACTATACGCTCAACGTGCCTATCAAGCTGTCAAGCATGAGCGATTATCCCGGCGGTATCCGTGGGAGAGTAAACCCAGCGACAGGTGCGGGGTACATGCTCTGGCTGTATCCTGCTCTCGGCGAGTTCATCTTGTATCGCGCTTCCGCTTGGGACATAAACCAGCCGCTTGTTCAGATCGGAGCTGGATCCGTCGTTTTTGATGACAGCAATTTCCACAACGTAAGTCTGAGTTTCCAAGGTAGCCAGATTACGGCGCTGTATGACGGCCGGACAGTTATCACTGCAACGGATTCCACCTACGCAAGCGGCCTGGTCGCTCTGGAAGGGTTGAACCAGGTCATTTCCTTTGGCGACGTCATGGTGACGGGCCCCAACGCCAATACCGGAATTCTTTTTCCGTCTACCACAACTTTGACCTACTCCGCCAACTGGAGCGGACCAAACCCGGCACCTCAGACTGTGCAACTCACTGCGGGAGGTGGTGGCTCACTCGCGTGGACTGCTATCAGCAACGCACCTTGGTTGAGCGTTGCTCCAGCAGGAGGCCAAACTCCGGCAAGCCTTCAAGTTTCCGTAAATTCGTCTTCTTTAGGCGGCGGCACGTTCAACGCTACGATCACCCTGATCTCCCTGGGCGCAACCAATTCGCCCCAGGTAATTAACGTCAGCTTGACCGTAGTGACGCCTCCGCCTTCCATTGCTCCGTCACCCTCTAGTCTCAGTTTTGTGGCGGCAATTGGACAGGCCTCGCCGCCAGCCCAGGCGGTCACTATCGCGAATGGTGGGGGTTATGGTGGCTTCTCGTACACGGTCGCGACAAATTCCTCTTGGCTATTGTCCTCTCCGGCATCCGGTTCTACACCGGGGAGCGCCAGTGTGAGCGTGAATGCAACTGGACTTGCGATTGGAACTTACACCGGAAACGTGATCGTCACAGCAAGCGGCGTCGCAAATTCACCCCTGTCGATACCGGTGACACTACAGGTCTTTTCCCAGGACATGACCGAAACCTTCAGCGATCTCGGGACTGGCTGGATCATTTCTCCGATGGGCAATGCGAGTGGCTGGAGCGTTTCGAGCGGCATATACTCTTACAACGGATCGGGTCTCAGCCAGTCTTGCACAGGGAACGCTGCCTGGTCCGACTACCGATTCGACACAAACATCAGACTTGCATCGCTCTCGAATTACCCTGGGGGCGTGCGTGCGCGGGTTAATCCGTCGACCGGAGCCGGATACGCGGTGTGGCTGTACCCCGGCAGCAATGCAGTTATGCTCTGGAAAGTTGCCGCTTGGAGTGTCAACGATCCGTCGCTAACTCTGCTAGGACAAGCCGCCGTAACGTTTGACACAAGCGCGTTCCATGATCTTGGTGTCGATTTCCACGGCAGCCAGATATCAGTCTATTGGGATGGTGTGCTGTTGATAACTGCGACCGATAATTCGTTCCCGACAGGCTTCGTTTGCATGGATGCCGACAGCCAGCCCATATCCTATGCAAACATCCGCGTTGATGCGCTTCAGAGCCAAGTCGCTTTGGCCACCCCTGCTCCGGCAAGCTTAGTGTTCAGTGCAAGTCCTGGAGGCACGCCACCGTCGCAAGCTCTTAATGTCACCGCAGGCGGCGCCTTCACCGCGTGGGCGGCATCGGTTTCAAGCGGTGCACCTTGGCTCACCATTTCTCCTTCGACCACGATTACGCCAGGTGTGCTGACCGTTTCGGCCAATCCGACGGGTCTGCCGGAAGGCAACTACAACGCTACAATTACACTGTCCGCCCCCGGCGCGACAAATTCTCCAATCTCAATTCCGGTCACCCTTGCGGTGAAGACAGCCGTACTGTCTGTTACGCCAACGAGCTTGAATTTCTTCGTGGCCTCCAATTTGAACCCGCCCCCGCAGACCTTGCAGATCTCGAATCTC
>Ga0210403_10003301_pt1 | contig 14280 bp, 7 predicted proteins | sample IncBWC19MmetaG_FD_150863 | JGI IMG/M metagenome (GOLD analysis project Ga0210403, IMG submission 150863) | Forest soil microbial communities from Barre Woods Harvard Forest LTER site, Petersham, Massachusetts, United States - Inc-BW-C-19-M | ecosystem: Environmental > Terrestrial > Soil >... | reverse complement strand
GCAAGCGGCTCGCCAATTTCTGTGGCAAAATAGAAGGTTCATAGAGCAGATTTATGGCACACCGAACAACATTGGAAGAAGAGCACTCGGCGAAAACGCCGAAGGCGGCAAAAAAGCCCGGAACGGGCAGCGTTGCGAATGGGGCAAGAAACGAACAGCGCGAGCGCGTTTTCGACGCGTTCCGGCGCTGGGGCTATTTGGAGGCCACGCTCGACCCGCTGGGCTTGTTTGAGCCGCTGAAGCACCCGGACCTGGACGGGCTGACCGGCGAAGCCGCGGAAGAAGCGCGGGACACTTACTGTGGCACGATCGGCGCCGACTTCATGCACCTGCCGGAACCGGAACGGCGGCGCTGGATCGCGGAGCGCCTGGAAGGCCCTGCGGGCCAAGTGGACCAGCAAAAAATCCTGGAGCGGCTGATTCGCGCCGATTTATTCGAACAGGTTTTGCAGGCGCGCTACCTGGGCACCAAGCGATTTTCGCTGGAAGGCGTGACGGCACTGATCCCGCTTCTCGATGCGATTCTGGACACGGCGGGTGAACATGGCGCCGTCGAATCCGTCATGGCCATGAGCCACCGCGGGCGGCTGAACGTGATGGTGCACGCGGCGTGCAAGACGCCGCATGAAGTTGTTGCGGGTTTTGAAGACGTCGATCCCCGGAGCGTCCTTGGCGCGGGCGACGTGAAGTATCACGTGGGTGCGACGGGCACTTACGTTACGACCACGGGCAAAGAAATCGGGATTCATCTCGTTTCGAATCCCAGCCATCTGGAGGCGGTCGATCCGGTTGCGGTTGGCCGGGTGCGCGCGAAGCAAACGCGCTATGGATTGCGCGGCCCCTATGTAGACCGCTCGCCGGATACGCTGAACAAAGTCGTTCCCATCGTGATGCACGGCGATGCGGCATTCGCGGGCCAGGGCATCTGGGCGGAGACGCTGAATTTCGCGGACCTGAAGGCGAACACCGTCGGGGGCACCATTCACATCATCGTGAATAATTTGATCGGATTCACGACGCGGCCGCAGCAGGAGCATTCTTCGAGATTTGCGTCGGACCTTGCCAAGCGGCAGTCGGTGCCGATCTTTCACGTGAACGGGGAAGATCCCGACGCGGTTGTGCGTGTCGGCAAGCTCGCCACGGAATATCGCGCAAAATTCGGCAGCGACGTCGTCGTGGACATCATTGGTTACCGGCGCCACGGCCATAGCGAAGTGGACGATCCGACCATCACGCAACCGCTGCTCTACGAACGCATCAAGGATCATCCTGCGCTCTGGAAGATCTATGCCGAGCGCACCGGCATCGACTCGACGCTGATGGCCGACGCCGTCCGGAAAGAATACGAAGAAGAGCAGACCAAAGCGCGCACGCTGAGAAAGATACCGCACCTGCGCAAGCTGCCCGACTACTGGACGCCGTATCAACATGGCCGCTATAGCAGTTCCTACGAAGTGGATACCGGGCTCACGGCGGAGAAACTCGCGGAAATCACCGATGGCCTGGTGCGCGTCCCCGAGGGATTTCACATCCATCCGAAAATCGCGAAGCTGCTGGAACAGCGGGCGGAAATGGGGCACGGCAAGCGTGCCGTCGACTACGGCTTCGCGGAAGCTCTGGCGTTCGGCTCGGTGCTGCTCGAGGGGAATCCCGTGCGCCTCACGGGGCAGGATACGGAGCGTGGCACGTTCAGCCAGCGCCATGCTGTGCTTATTGACACAAAAACCGAGCACAACTATCTGACGCTCTCGCATCTCTCCAAGCAGCAGGCTTTCTGCGAGGTTCACAACTCCTCGCTTTCCGAAGCGGGCTGCCTCGGTTTCGAATACGGCTTCAGCCGCGACTATCCCGAGGCGCTGGTTTTGTGGGAAGCGCAGTTCGGCGACTTCGCCAACGGCGCGCAGGTGATCATCGACCAGTTCATCAGCGCCGGCGAGGACAAGTGGAACCTGCCCGCGGGCTTGGTCATGCTTTTGCCACACGGTTACGAAGGCCAGGGGCCGGAGCATTCCAGCGCGCGCCTGGAGCGCTTCATGCAGCTCGCCGCGGAAGACAACATGCAGATTTGCCAGCCTTCGAACGCCGCGCAGTATTTTCACATGCTGCGGCGCCAGGCGCGCCGGCCGTGGCGCAAGCCGCTGATCGTCTTCACGCCGAAGAGCATGCTGCGCCATCCGGACGCCAGCTCGAATATTGAAGAGTTCACCAAGCCACGCTTCCTGCCTCTCGTCCCGGACGGTGAAATAAAGGATGCCAAGCGCATCCTGATCGCCAGCGGCAAGGTAGGCCACGAGCTGCGCGGGGAGCGCCGCCGCCGCAAAGATACGAGCACGGCGATCTTTTTCCTGGACCAGCTGTACCCGCTGCCCCGCACGGAAATCACCGCGGCCCTGGCCGAGCATCCCCATGCGCGCGAAATCGTCTGGGTGCAGGAAGAGCCCGCCAACATGGGCGCGTTGTTTTATGTTTTGCCGCGCCTGGAACGCCTCGCCAAGGCCAGTGGGTTGAGCGTCCGTTCGGTAAAGCGCTCCGGAAGCGCCAGCCCCGCCACGGGATCCGCCAAAGCGCATGAGCTAGAACAGAAGACGCTCCTGGCTCTTGCTTTCACAACCGCAGGCACCGATTAGACCCGCCTGAGCAGGTAAGAGCGGGCTCTCGCGCCTCCTGTGGCGTTCACGCTTCGTTCACATTCCTGTAAACGCCGCGTTATCATGCCGTGGCGCACACCTGCGACAATCAAGCGTGTTACCCCAAATCCCGAATGAGCAAAAACCTCCCAATGCCTATCGCAAAGCGCCGACCTACGGTACACTTTCGCCAAGCCGGCGTGCGATGCGATCAACCAGCATGAAACGCGTACTGATCATCGAAGATGATCGCGATATCGTCGAGTTGGTCCGATACAATCTCGCGAATGAAGGCTTTCAGGTCAGTTCTGCGCAGGACGGCAGCACCGGCCTGAGCACGCTGAAAAAGACGCCACCTGATCTCCTGCTTCTTGACCTGATGCTCCCAAAACTTTCCGGCTTGGAAATCTGCCGGGAAATTCGCAGGGACGATTCACTGAATCGCCTGCCTATCCTCATGCTGACGGCGCGCGGCGAAGAAGCCGACCGCGTTGTCGGGCTGGAGATGGGCGCCGACGATTACGTGACGAAGCCGTTCAGTCCCCGCGAACTGCTCGCTCGCGTCAAGGCACTGCTCCGGCGTGCCGAGCCGCCCGCCGACGCGCCGCGGACCATCGAGGTTGGCAAGCTGGCGATCGATCCGGCGTCCTATCGCGTGAGCCATTCCGGAAAGCCGGTACCGCTCAGCACGCTCGAATTCCGGCTGCTCTATTACCTGGCTTCGCGCCCGAATCGCGTTTTCACGCGGGATCAGTTGCTGGATGCCGTGTGGGGAACGGATCGTTTTGTCACGCCGCACAGCGTGGACGTTTACGTCCGGCGGCTGCGTGAAAAGATCGAATCCGATCCCGAAAATCCCCTGCACTTGAAAACCGTGCGCGGCGCGGGCTATTTGTTTGAAACCCGTGCGGCTTAACCTTTTCTGGAAACTCGGCTTCGCTTTCTTCGCTCTGCTGCTGGCAGTCCTGTTGCCGATTGATTTCTACGCCGAGCGTGCCCTGCGGCGCAATTACGAGCGCGCTGGTTTCGAAGAGCTCAGCGCCATAGCGCGCATCGCACTCGCAAACCCACCGCAGGCCTCTTCTGTTTCTCCTGCGCACCCTGAAGAATCCGCCGGCCTTCTTGACTGGGTCGCGCGGATGGCCGCCAGCGGCGTGCGCGTCACCGTTATTACTTCGGATGGCCGGGTGCTGGCGGACTCGCAGTCGGACCCGTCCTCGATGGAGAATCACGCTGGGCGCCCGGAGGTTCAGGATGCTCTCGCAAAAGGGGAAGGCCAATCGAGTCGCCACAGCGTAACGATCAATCGAGATCTTCTGTATTACGCGGTGCGGCTGCCGGTGGCGGCGGGACCGCCTGTCATTCTGCGTTTTGCATTGCCGGCGCAGACGGCCGACGCAGAGCTCTGGGAATTCCGCCGGCGGCTCTGGCTGTCCTCCTTCGTTATGCTGCTGGTCACCGGCGCGGCATCGCTGCTGATTTCCCGCTCCTTCTCGGATCGCGTGGACCGGCTGACAAAGTTCTCACGCCGCGTAGCGGAAGGAGACTTTCGCCCGATTGAAGCGGACCGTTCCGGCGACGGCATGGAAGCTCTGGCGGTTTCGCTGAACGAAACCGCGGCGCGATTGGATCGCACCATTCAAACCCTGACCGAAGAGCGCAACCTTTCCTCCGCCATTCTCGGAAGCATGGTCGAGGGAGTCGCCGTGGTAAATGCCTCCGAACGTCTGGTTTTTGCCAACCCCGGTTTTGCGGAGATTCTTGGCCTGGATGTGCCGCCGCAATCGGGGCGCGCGCTGGTCGAAGTGGTGCGGCAGACGGAACTCATTGAGGCGGTACGCCAGGTAGTGAAGGGAGAGCCGCGCGTCGAGGCGGAAATCGTGACCGGCACATTGCGCCAGCGCTCCTTCGCGGCCACCGTCGCCTCGGTGCGCGCGGCGGATGCCTCGGGCGCGGTCATCGTGCTGCATGACATCACCGAGCTGCGCAAACTCGAGCGCGTGCGGCGCGATTTCGTCGCGAATGTGTCTCATGAATTGAGGACGCCCCTCACCGCCATTCAAGGTTTTTCGGAAACGTTGCTCGCTGGCGCCCTCAATGACCCGCAAAACCGGAGCCGGTTCCTCGAGATTATTCTGGAGCACGCGAAACGGCTGGCGCGGCTTACGGACGACCTCCTGATGCTGTCTAAAATGGATGCGGACCGGCTGAATCTTGAGATTAGCCGGCTGAGTGTTTCCCAGTTCGTGGGAAGCTGCGTCGAGACCACGCAGCGTCCGGCGGCCGAGAAAGACTTGCGGATTTCTGTCCATTTGCCGGAGCGTATGCCGGATATCGCCGCGGACCGCCAGCGCCTCTCGGAGATTCTCCAGAATCTGCTCGATAACGCCATCCAATACACTCCGCCGGGCGGCCAGATCATGGTCAGCGCCTCGGCCGATGGCGACGAAGTCACGATCAGCGTCTCCGACACCGGCATTGGAATTCCGCGGGCCGACCAGCCGCGCATCTTTGAACGCTTTTACCGTGTGGATGTGGCCCGTTCTCGTGAAGTGGGCGGCACAGGTCTCGGCTTGGCCATTGCCAAGCACCTCGTCGAGGTACACGGTGGCCGGATCTGGGTGGAAAGCGAAGTCGGGCAGGGCTCGCAGTTCCATTTCACCGTGCCGATCTTCGACGCGGAACGCGCGCCGTCGCGCAACGGGCGCTAGCTCCGGGCCGGTGCCTGGCAGACTCCTTCATCCGCCCTACGCCGCGTCTTTACCACCATTTTCATCATTTTGTGAACATGCTGTAACTATTTTTAGGGCAAGATTTTGCCTAAGAGTGGGAGTGTGACTACATTCTCTGCTCAAGAGGGAGAACCGATGGGCTCTGCCGCTGGACTCACCGAAGTGGTGCTCTATGACACGCTGGTGAACTACCTCGTTTCGATGGCGAGGACCGTGGAAGGCGCGATGAACCGCGCGCTTGACGCTATTGTGAGCCTCGAAGGTCCCCGCACCGCGGCATTGCCCGGAGAAGTGTTTCTCCTCGAACCACGCATCAACGAAATGGAAATCGTAATTGACGAGCATGCCATCCGGCTGCTCCGCCGCGGATCTTTTACGGACGACGAAATGCGGCTGATCGTCGCAGCTTTGAAAATTACCAATGATCTCGAGCGGATCGGCGATCTGGCCGTGAATCTGGCGGAGCGAGTGGTTTCTCTCCGCGGGATTCAGGGTGCGCAAGTCCCCGAGGAGCTCGCTCCCATGGCTTCCGCCGTGCGCGCCATGGTGAGCAAGAGTCTTGGTGCGCTCATTTTCCGCAACGTGGAAATGGCCACGCAGGTCCTTGAGAGCGACGACGTCGTGGATCAGTACCGCGACCGCATTTTCGAACAGCTTCTCCAGCGCATGACCCAGGAACCCACGCTCGTGAGCCCGGGTCTGCAATTCATTTTGGCCACGCGCCACCTGGAACGCATCGCCGACCACGCCACAAACATCGCTGAGGACATCATCTTTTGGGTCCGCGGGCTGGATGTTCGTCATGGCCGCGGTTTTGCCGTCCGCCCGGACGAGTCCGAGCAGCCTCCCGCGGGGGATTCGGAGATAACGGAGAATTTACACAGCCTTCATTCGGATGTGAACCCAGACTGCCACACTGAACGGGCTTGATCTTCACCTAACGTCCTACCTTGGGGACCGGTGCACCCCTGGCACCGGTCCCTTTTCCCCTCCCGCGAAAAGCCCCGTAACATTCCGCAGGCATCCCCTTGACCCTGCCGCGCAGTCCTACTATCGTCATAAGAGAGTCCAAAATGCATTCGTTTGCTTCCAGCGATGACAATGCCGCCACACGGCGATGGCGGGAGTGGGCCTGTTTGCTCCTGGCTTTTTTCCTCCTCTACAATCCGTTCGCGGCTTCGCTGAGTTCGGCTAGCGGCTTGAACGTTTGCCATCCGGCAAGCAACCGCGCGACGGTCGGGGCTTCCGAATTGCAACACTTTTCGTTCGCAGACGGGCATGACCGTCTCTCCATACACGATACCGCTGCCTTGGTAGCCTTCACGTATTCTCCGGATGTTTCCGCTCGGTCTTTCCAACGTTTGGCGCAAGTGCTCTCTCCGCAGCAGCCGTTTTTTGGCTCCAGCCTGTGGTTCAGGCCGCCGCCCGCTCTCTAATCGACTCGCTCTTCCCTCGATTATTTTCGTCGCCGCAGATTGATGAGAACGGCGCCAATCGGTTCTATGGGCCCTCACGAAAGTTCTGCGGGTGTCTGACACCGGACCACGCGACATCCGTCCGGCTTCACACCTCGCCCGGGATAAACGCATGACGAAAAAAAAGCTGTGGATTGCGCTATTCATTCTTGTCGGCGGCTCTTTCGCGGTATGGCGCTGGATTGCACGCCCCTCCGCCGAAGCCGATGATCGCGACCATCCGGCGCTCTCGACCGCCGCCGTGACCGTTGTGAAGCGGCAAGACCTGGGCAACACGCTCACGGTCTCCGGCGCTTTCAAGCCGTTTCAAGACATTGACGTGCACGCAAAAGTGGCGGGCTACATTCGCAAGATCTATGTGGACGTCGGCGACCACGTCAAAGAAGGACAGACGCTCGCTGTCCTCGAAGTCCCGGAACTTGCCGCCCAACGTACTGGCGCCGATGCGGCGGCTCGCGCCGCGCAAGAACAAATTCGCCGCGCGCAGGGCGACTTGGATCGCGCGCAGTCAACGCATTCTGCAGCTCATTCGGCTTACAAACGGCTTAAGCAGGCCGCTGACTCGCAAGCGGGGCTTGTAGCGCAACAGGAAGTCGATGACTCGCAAGCCAGGGATTTGGAGACCCAAGCGCAGGTCGCCAGCGCGGAGGCGGCGCTCTCCGCGGCCAGGCAGCAGCTCGAGGTAGCGCAAGCCACGCAAAAACAATACGCCGCTCTTTCCGACTACACGCGCATCACCGCGCCCTTTGCAGGGGTGATCACCGTGCGGTACGCCGACACCGGATCTCTTATTGCCGCAGGAACGGCATCGACGACGCAGTCTACGCCGGTGGTGCGGCTCGCGCAGATTTCCGTACTGCGGTTGGTCCTGCAGATTCCGGAGTCCGTAGCTCCGCACATCCACGTCGGTGGCTCGATAAAAGCGCATGTGCAATCCCTGAATGAGGATTACCAGGGCAAAGTATCGCGGTTCGCGGATTCCCTGGACCAACAGACCCGCACCATGGAGACGGAAGTGGATTTTCAAAATTCCGGCGGCAGGCTGATGCCGGGCATGTTCTGCGAGACCGATTTCGTCCACGACAAGAAACAGAATGTGCTCACGATTCCGATGGAGGCGGTCAATCGCGTTGGCGATGAGACTAGCGTGTTCGTTCTGGACTCGCAGAATGTCATCGGGGCCCGTCCCGTCAAGCTGGGCCAGGAAGGCGCCACGCATGTCGAGATTTTATCGGGCCTCGCCGAAGGCGAGCGTGTCATCGACGGCAATCTCGGAGAGTTTACGCCCGGACAAAAAGTCTTGCCGAAAATGGTTGAGGCCGCGAGTCAGGCGGGAAGGCGCTAATGCCCAAGTTTGCGCTTGCTTATCCCTATTTCATCATCATGGTATGCCTGGTCGTCGCCGTCGTGGGCGTAACAACCGTTGTGCGCATGCCGGTGGACCTTTTTCCGCAAATCAACATTCCCGTAGTCGTTGTGGCTACGTTTTACTCTGGAATGCCTCCGCAGCAGATCGAAGCCGACATCACCAATACGTTTGAACGTTTTTTTACCCTGGGAAGCAATATCGACCACATCGAGTCCCGCTCTCTGACCGGCGTCAGCCTCATCAAAATCTACTTCAAACCCGGCACCGATTCGAACGCAGCGCTGAGCAATATCGCGAATCTGGCGATGGCCGACCTGCGGCGTCTTCCGCCCGGCACTTTGCCGCCGGTGGTCCTGAAGTTTGACGCTTCCAGCTTGCCGGTGTGTCTGGTCACCTTAAAAGGGCAGGGGCTCAATGAAACGCGGCTGAAAGATCTAGCCCAGTTCCAAGTGCGAAATCAGATTGCCAACGTGCAAGGCGCCTCCGTGCCCCAACCCTTCGGAGGCACGTATCGTCAAATTCAGATCTACGTGGACCCCGTCAAACTGGAAGCCCATCAACTGAGCCTCATGGACGTGGTTCACGCCATCAATGAGTCGAACCTGATCCTTCCCGCGGGAGATGTGCGCATCGGCAACAGGGACTACAACATCTATGCCAACACCCAGGTTGCAGCTGTCGACGAGATCAACCGCTTTCCTCTTAAAACCGTGGGGCTCGGATCCGTCATGGTGGGCGATATCGGCAAAGCCGAAGATTCGGGCGCGATTCAAACCAACATCGTGCGGATTGACGGCCAGCATTCCGTTTACATTCCCGTCTTGAAGCAGGGCGGAAACAGCAACACCATCTCCATCGTCAGCGGCATCCGGGAAGCCACGAAACACCTTGTGGACATCCCTGACGTGCTCAAAACGGCAGTCGTTTTTGATCAGTCTATTTTCGTCAAGATGGCCATAAAGAATTTGCTGAAAGAGGGCGGTATCGGCCTGCTCCTCACCGGTTTGATGATCCTGCTCTTCTTGGGAAGTCCACGAGCCACCTTCGCCGTCCTCCTTTCTATTCCGCTTTCTGCTTTGACGTGTTTTCTGGTCATGAGCGGCATGGGAGGCTCCATCAACACCATGCTCCTCGGCGGCCTGGCACTGGCCTTTTCGAGACTGATTGATGACTCGGTGGTGGTGCTGGAAAATATTTTTCGATTCATGGAGCAGGGAGCGTCGCCCCGCGAGGCCGCCGAGAAGGGCGGCATGGAAGTGGCCTTAGCGGTGCTTGCCGCGACTTCCACCACCTCCATCGTGTTTTTCCCGGTTACCCTGTTCTATGGAGTCAGCCGCTATCTTTTCATCGATCTTGCTCTGGGCGTCGTTCTCTCCATTTTTGCTTCCTACATTTTCGCTATGACTGTGGTGCCGCTGTATTGCGCCACCTTCATCCGCATTCAGCACAACGAGGCGCACGGGGAAAGCATCAAGAAATCCTTTCTTGCCCGCGTCGTGCAGCGTTTCAACGTTTCCTTCCTGAAGCTCTTGCTCTACTACGACAAGGTGGTGGAGAAGGCCCTCGATCGTCCCAAGCGCACCGTGACGATCATCGTGGGCGGCATCCTGGTCGTCCTGGCCGGCTTGTTTCCCTTCGTCGGCACGTCCTATTTCCCGCGCACAGATCCAGGCGAATTCGTCATCAACGTCAAAGCTCCCACCGGAACCCGCCTGGAGCTCACGGACAACTACATCGCCAAAGTCGAGGAAGACATCCGCCGGGTCGTCCGGCGCAGCGATCTCGACATGATCGTGTCCAATATCGGCGTTACACCAGACCTCTCCGCCATCTACACCAGCAACTCCGCCATGCACACGGCTTTCGTGCTGGTGAGCCTGCACGAGGGGCACACAATCGGGAGTTACGAATACATGGACCGTGTCCGTCAGAAGCTGGCCATGGACCTGCCGGAGCTCAGCGTCTACTTTCAGTCCGGCGGACTCGTGGACTCGGTCGTGAATCAGGGGCTGCCCGCTCCGCTGGATATTCAAATCAGCGATAACGACACGGGGGAAGCCTACAGCATCGCGCGAAACATCGCGCTGCAGCTCAAGCGTTCCAAAAACGTGAGCGACATCTTGATTCCTCAGGACATCGACTATCCGGGCTTGGAACTCAACATCGACCGAGAACAAACCAGCCAGCTGGGACTCACCCCGCAAGGCGTGGTTGACAATGTCATCACCGCGCTCACGTCTGACGGCATGATCGCCCCCAGCTACTGGGTTGATCCGAATACCGGCAACAACTATATGGTCACCGTCCAATACTCCAGCCAGAAGATCGCTTCGATGACCATGTCCGACTTCAAGAACATTCCGCTGCGCGCGGAGAATTCCAAGAGGTCCACGCCTCTTCAGTCCGTCGCCAGAATCGAACCGATCAGCACGCCGACCGAAGTCGATCACGATCAGATTCGCCGCGTCATCGACGTTTACGTGATGCCCACGACCGAAGACCTTGGCGCGGTCAACAAGGAGGTCCATACGCTCCTCGACGGACTTAAGACCGCGAAAAATGTCCGCGTCACCGTGCGCGGGGCCGTGGTCGGGATGAATGAATCTTTCAAGCGTTTTGGGATCGGGCTGATCCTTTCGATCATCCTTGTTTATCTGATCTTGATGGCGCAGTTCCGGTCTTTCGTGAACCCCCTCATCATCCTTGTCGCCATTCCCCCGGGACTGGCGGGTGTCGTCCTCACTCTTCTCGTCACCCATACGACGCTGAATATCATGTCCCTCATGGGAGTCATCATGATGACGGGCATTGTTGTTTCGAACAGCATTCTGATCGTGGAGTTTTCCGGCATCCTGCACGAGCGCGGCATGACGCTGCGCGCCGCCGTCGTCGAAGCGTGCAAGGTGCGCCTGCGCCCGATTCTGATGACTTCCCTGGCGACGCTCCTCGGGCTCATCCCGATGGCTTTGGGAATTGAGGCTGGCAGCGAACAGTATGCGCCACTGGCGCGCGCGGTCATCGGAGGACTCGGAGTTTCCGTCATCGTCACCGTTTTCCTGGTGCCCGCCGTGTACCTCATCGTCCACGGCCCCAAAGACTCCACTGCGGAGGAGGCAAAATCATGAGCCGCGGATTGTTGAGAGCTTCGATCTTATTGGCTTGCTGTCCTCTGGGCCTCCCGGTTCGCGGGCAGACGCTGCCCGCCCAATCACCCCCGGCTCGCCTTCCCTCTCCTGCCGCGGAGTCACCGCACAGCAAGGCGATGTCTCTGACCCTCCAACAAGCGGAGGCTCTCGCTTTACGAAGCAACCCGCAAATCACCATTGGGAAATTGCGCGCTTTGGTGGCGCGGCAGTACGTTCGCGAAGCACGCTCGGCGCTCTTGCCTACGGCCGGTTTGAGCGTGACCGCCGTGGACTCCAATCCTGGCAGCCGCATCAGCGCAGGTTTTCTCAATAGTCCGATCCTATTCCCGCGCGCCGCCGCCGGAGCGAGCGTCAGCCAGTTGGTCACCGATTTCGGCCGTTCCACAAATCTCCTCTCCAGTTCCGAATATCAGGCCAAAGCGGAAGATCAAAATGCCGCTGCCACGACTGCCGACATCACACTGGCCGTTGACCAGGCGTTTTACAGCGTGCTCGAAACGAAGGCCCTGGTGGTCGTGGCCGAGCAAACCGTCGAAGCTCGCCAGCTCTTTGTGGACAAGATCAAGGCCCTCACGGATGCCAAGCTCAAGTCCGACTTGGATTTGAGTTTTGCCAGTGTCGATCTCGCCCGGGGGAAATTGCTCTTGCTGGAAGCGCAAAACAGCTATCAGACTTCCCTCGCCGGTCTTTCCGCCATTCTCGGGTTTCCCGACGAGCAGAATTTCCAGTTAGTCGAGGAATCTGCGGCCATCGCGCCTCCCGCTCTGGACGTTCTGCCGTTGATCCAGCAAGCCTTGCAGCAGCGCCCGGAAGTCCTCGCGCTTCAGGACCAGGTCCAGGCCGCGCAAAAGTTCGGCAGCGCCGAGCATGACCTCTCCCGCCCCACCGTCAACGCCCTGGGCGTCGTCGGTGAAGCTCCCGTGCGCGACAACCACATTCCGAACTGGTACGGCGCCGTCGGCGTGAATATCAACATTCCAGTCTTCAACGGATTTCTCTATAACGCTCGCGCCAAGGCCGCGGACCTCGAGACCGAGGTGAATCGCCAAAAACTATCGAACCTTCGCAACAATATTGCCCGCGACGTTCGAAACTCGTGGCAGGATACCAACCGCGCCTACGCGCGCCTTTCGGTTACCCAGCAGTTGCGCGAGCAGGCCAGCCTGTCCCTGAACCTTGCGCAAGCGCGCTACAATCTCGGCCTTGGCTCCATCGTCGAGTTCAGCCAGGCCGAACTCCAGAAAACCGAGGCGGACATCGCCGACACCGATGCCAAATACCAATATCGCTTGACCGAAATCGTCCTCGCCTATACCATCTCCGCACCGAAATAGGTCCCTCCTCGCGGTGCAGAGGGGAAGCCGCCCTGCGGAGCTTGCAGATGAATCGGTTTTTCCTGTGGCCTGTCAATGGAAGAGATGTTCGCCGGACGCCGTTATTTCGGTTCGTCTCGACCTTTGCCAGCCGCTGTTGAACCGCCGAGAAATCCGCAACTTCTGATGCGTCAATAGTTTCCCGTGGATTCCCGGGTATTGTTACAGGATATTCACATTCGGTTGACGCAGTTGTAAGACAGGGCCTTTACCTTCTGGCGCGGGGTGGTACGCGTTTTTCGGTATGCGGTCGAATATTGCTCTAAAAAGAGAGAGGAAATGAAAAAATTAGCTGCACTCACACTATCGATGTTCCTCGTTTACGGAACTGCACTTGCCGATACACCTAAGGAAGCCGATGCGCAGCCCGCTAAGGCGGCTCCGGCAGCGAAGGCCAAACCGGCCAAGAAGGCTGACAAAACCGATGCAGCCATTGCGGCTCAGCTTGAGGAGCTCCGTCAGGCCCTTCAGTCGCAGCAGGAGCAGCTTCAGATGCTGAAGGAAGAGCTGGCCAAGCGCGACCGTCAGATTGACGAAGCGCGCGAAGCAGCAGCGGCGGCAAATGCACGCGCAGCAGAAGCTACCACCAAGGCTGTCGAAGCAGTGAACACCACGGCCGAGGTGAAGTCCACGGCGGCCACGCTGAATTCCACCGTCAGCGACTTGAAGGCCAGCAACGAAGTCCTCAAGACCACCGTGGCCAGGGAACAAGCCGACGCCCAGAAATCCTCGGATGAAGGTCCGACAGCGATCCGATACAAGGGCATTACCATTACCCCGGGTGGCTTCCTTGCAGCGGAAACCGTCACTCGCACCCGCGCAGTAAGCGCGGACATCAACACCCAGTTCGCGGGCATTCCCTTCAACGCCGCCGATCTCGCGCACGTTACCGAAAATAACTTCAGTGCCCGCCAGACCCGTCTCACCATGCTCGCGCAAGGCAAAGTCGGTTCCGCAACGATGAGTGGTTACGTCGAAGGTGATTTCCTTGGTGCGGGCACCACTTCCAACAATCGCCAGACCAATAGCTATGTCTTCCGTATGCGGCAATTATTTGCGCAAGCCGCCCTCGAAAGCGGGTGGACTCTTACCGGCGGCCAAATGTGGACCTTGGCAACCGAAACCAAGAAGGGTCTTATCAATCGCCAGGAAGACCTGCCCATGATGATTGACCCGCAGTATGTCGTGGGCTTCACTTGGGCTCGCCAGTATGGCTTCCGCGTTGTGAAGGACTTCGGCGGCAAATTCTCTCTGGGCTTCTCCGTTGAAGGCCCGCAGTCCACCATCGGCGGCCGCGGCTTCTCGGCCGTAACCACCATCAACTCCGCCGTTGCGCCCGCCACAATCATCACTTCGGGTACCACGACCGCCGTCACCGGGAACTTTTTCCTCAACGCTCCCGGCAACGGCGCCGGTCTGTACAACGCATTCGACGCCACGGGCTATACCGTCAATAAGGCGCCGGACCTCATCTTCAAAGCCGCTGCCGACCCCGGCTTCGGTCACTACGAACTCTTCGGGATCGTCAGCTTCTTCCGCGATCGCATCTATCCTTGCG
>Ga0210403_10003298_pt1 | contig 14290 bp, 11 predicted proteins | sample IncBWC19MmetaG_FD_150863 | JGI IMG/M metagenome (GOLD analysis project Ga0210403, IMG submission 150863) | Forest soil microbial communities from Barre Woods Harvard Forest LTER site, Petersham, Massachusetts, United States - Inc-BW-C-19-M | ecosystem: Environmental > Terrestrial > Soil >... | reverse complement strand
AGGTTTGCGCTTTGAGCGGGAGGGTAGGATGTCGTTCGCCAATGTGCTCACAAACTGCCTTCCCAAGGTAACGGCTTGGACAGCGGCCAATGGGTCGCTTCCAACGTGCGCTTTAACAACGTAGCCGAGTAGTCCTAAGCTGAGAGCTTCTTGCACCACGTCAGCAGAAGTTTTGAAGGAGCGTCATGCGAATTCTCCTCTACAACCCTGACAACGGGGTTACCCGCAACTTCATGCCCCACCTCTGGATGTTCCTGCTGCAAGCACTTACACCCCCCGGTCATGAAGTCTTGCTGATCGATGGCAATGCCCAACCGATGGACGAGAGCGAAATTGCGCAATTTGTCCGCGACCAGAACATCGGGCTGGTTGGTATCGGTGCCATGACCAGGATGGTCGCCAGGGCGTATCGCATGGCTGACGCGATTCGGGCGACGGGAGTTCCGGTGGTCATGGGTGGACCACACGTGACCGAAGAGGCCGATGAAGCTCTCGGCCGCAATGATGGCCTGCGCCACGCCGATGCCGTTGCCTTGGGAGAAGCCGATGAGACTTGGCCGCAAATCGTGGAAGATGTTGTTCGCGGTGAGCTCAAGGAAATCTACGCGCCTGTTGATGGTATAGGCAAGGAGCGCAAGCCTTCCCTCAATCCCTATCCCACAATTCCATGGGACAAACTCGATCTAAATCAGTTCAATCTCGTGCCCAAATTAATGCGCCCGTTGCTCAAGAATTTCCGGGAAGGCTGGGGAACATTTCGCATTGTGCCGGTTGAATCGGGGCGAGGCTGTCCTTACGGCTGCGAGTTCTGCACCGTCACCGGATTCTTCGGCGATTCCATCCGGTTCCGCTCGAACGAAAGCGTCGTCAACGAATTGCTCCTGCTCAAAGGCCGCGCCCACAAAGAGGGAGGCCAGATCGCGGTTTTCTTTATCGACGATAACTTTGCCATTAATGTGAAGCGCACCAAATCACTGCTGCGTGACATCATTGCGGCGAAAGCCCAAGTCTTTTGGGTGGCGCAGATCAGCGCCAATCTGCTGCGCGACGAAGAACTGGTTGATTTGATCGCTGCCTCCGGAGGCAAGTGGATCTTTATCGGCATGGAGTCTATCGATCCGGTAAATCTGAAGGACGTGAATAAAGGATTCAATAAGCCCAGCGAGTATGCCGCCGTGCTTGAGCGTTTGGCAAAACGCAATATTTACGCGATCAGCTCGTTCATCTTCGGCATGGATAACGACACGCCGGGAGTCGCCGAACGCACCTTGCAGCAGGTCCGCTCATGGCCTCCAGGTCTGCCGATCTTCGGACTGCTCACGCCGCTACCCGCAACGCCTTTGTACAAGCGCCTGGAGGCTGCCGGACGGCTGACCCGCCCTCGGCACTGGCTGGATTTCGTTCCGTTCACCATGGCGCACACTCCGCTGAAGATGACGATAGCAGAAGCACATGCCGAACTGAACTACGGCTGGGCTCACTGCTACAGCCCGGAAGCACTGGCTCAGGCAGTTGCCGCGCTGGACGATCAGCATGTGGGCGATCGCGTCAATATTTTCCTCGCGCGTCTTTGTTTTCGCGGAATCTATTTCCCGATGCTGAGGAAGTCGTCGTGGCTGCGGGTCGTTGTCGAGAACCGCCGAACGATCCTGAGGCTGTTCAAGGAGGGAGTGTTCCGATGGATGCTCCCACGAAATTCTGCCAACCAGGATTCCTTTGACGTGGCAACCAGCCAACGCTAGCGGCGAAGCCAACGCTTAAACAGATTTCCTGGAAGCTGTTCACGACCCAAGGCACGCCTCGCCGCCTTGTTGCCCCTGCTAGCCGAGGGATAGCCCCGGTTCGCATCCTGACCGAAACCAACGCGAGGTGCAATGTACCGGGAAGTGCTGTACCTTTTCGCCTAACCGTTGTAACCAGGCCACGGCGCAAGCTTGCCTTTCCCTCCGCGACGAAGGGATTTTGAAAGAAATAGGAATTTTCGCCAACTGGTCCGAAGCGACGCGAATTCCCGACGTTTTCGAGACCTTTGATTCAGTAACTCAAACGCTCGTCGAATCGTGATGAGACTTATCTTCAAAATTCGTTGTGCTTGTGAGGATAGGCGTGTTTTACTCCCAATGTTGTTGATGCGGAGAAATGATGAACGCAGAGGCGCGTGCAATTTCGAAACCCGCGACAGGAATTACTGACACATTGCATCCACTGCTCAAGCGGTCTTGGGTAAAAGTAGCCGCGGTCGTGTTCTTGCTTCTGGTTCTCGAATTCCAGTTGTTGTACTCCGTCAAGCACGAGTCGCTTACGTTCGATGAAGGCGATCACATCTTTGCCGGATACATGTCTCTCAAGCATCACGATTTTGGTCTAAACCCTGAGCATCCGCCCCTCGTGAAGATGATTGCTGCCGTTCCGCTGCTCGGAATGAACCTCCGTGAGCCGCAGTTGCAGAACCGTTACTTCAAGACCGAGGCCTACCTGAGCGGACGCGATCTTATCTTTCAGAATGATCACGAGAGGGTCATCTTCCGTGCCCGAATGGCAGCATCGGTCTTTGCGTTATTGGTTGCGCTGCTAGCGTTCCTTACGGCACGCGAGATGTTTGGCACAGGCGCGGGATTCATAGCACTCGCGCTGATCGTCTTCGAGCCCAACTTCCTTGCCCATGGCGCCTTAGTGACGACGGACACGGGCGCGGCGGCATCGCTGCTGGCCAGCATCTACGCATTCTACCGGTATGTGAAATCTCCCTCGTGGGGACGCGTCGTAGTGCTCGGTCTCGCGGCAGGCCTCTTCTTTATCGTCAAGCATTCCGCAGTGCTGCTGCCGCCGATGCTGATCCTGCTCGCGGTCACCGAGTTGTTGCGCCCCCGTCAAGCGGGGGACGAGACCCGCCTGCATCAGGCAACACGCCTGGCCGGTGCGCTTATGATTGCCGGAATAATCGCCGTTGGCATCATGTGGTTGTGTTACGGGTTCCGCTACGCCGCACGTCCCGCCGGGACACAGCTCAATCCACCACTGGAGAACACACTCGGGAACCTGCGTCCGGCGGAAGCAAAGGTCATCACGAGGATGGCGCGCTGGAAAGTGCTGCCGGAGTCATGGCTCTATGGTTTGGCGGATGTCCGCTCGGTGGCGAATACCTGGCCCAGTTACATGTTTGGGAAGGTCTATGCGCATGGGGTGTGGTTCTATTTCCCGGTCGCGTTCGTCATAAAAGCGACCCTGACCACGTTGATCTTCCTCCCGTTGATCGTCTATGCCATCGCCACTGGCAAGCTACGCGGATGGCGCGAGATCCTGTTTCTGTCCCTGCCGCCTGCGCTTTATTTTTGTATTTCCATGACTTCGAGTTTGAACATCGGAGTGCGGCACATCCTTTTGGTCTTCATCTTCGTCCTTGTGTTGGCCAGCGGGGCGGCATGGAGCCTGATGCAAAGCGATCGCCGTTGGCTGTGGCCCATTGCCGTCCTCATCATTTTCCATATCGTGTCTTCGCTCCGGGCGTTCCCAACCTCGTACATTCCGTATGCCAACGAACTTTGGGGCGGACCGGCCAACATCCACAAGTATCTGACCGACTCCACGACGGACTGGGGACAGCAACTAAAAGCCGTCAAGCGTTACATTGACGAGCGAGGGATTAAAGAATGTTGGTTCGCGTACACGGCCGAGCCGCTGATTCCGTTTCACGCCTACGGGATTCCCTGCAAGACGCTGCCCACTATGGACTCGATTTGGTCTGGGCTGAAGACGGAGACTCCTCCAGTAATCCAGGGCCCAGTATTCTTCAGCCACATTTCCTTAACGTTCTATGAATCAGGGTCAGCCCTGCTGAGTCCATATCGTGAGTTTATGGAACTCAAGCCGACCGCTGTGATCGAAGATGGCGTGTTTGTTTACGATGGTACGTTCAACGTTCCGTACGCCGCAGCGATGGATCGCGCCGTCATTTCTGGCAGCCTGCTCGATCAGCATGAACCCGAACAGGCGCTTTCCGAAGCTCAGGCCGGAATTGCCCTGGCGCCCGATTCCTTACAGGCTCTGATGGCTTTGGGAGATGCGCAAAAGGCATTGCACGAAAATGTCGAGGCCCGCACGACTTTTGAGAAAGCACTCCAGCGAGTTCACCTAATGGAGCCAACTGCTCAAGAGGTCTGGATTCCCAAGGTTCAGGAGAAAATGGCAGGTCTATAACCCGGCGATCCGATTGTCTCGTCCAATAAAGCGGCCAAACCGAGTCATCTGTCGCAACCACGCCATAGCACTCATTGACTCGTGAACGGGGGTTTTGAGCGCAATGGGGATTTTTCGCCAATTGCCGCATGACTTCCCGTTTCGCGGTGTAGCTTTACCTCCACCCTTGCTTTAATTCACCTTTTCGATGTCAGGCAGCGGCCAACTCCTATCGAAGTAGGCTTCGGTAGGCGCGTAAAATCGGAAACCCACGAACCAAGCCCGGCCGGGCACGGTCTGAATCCAGTTTTTCTGAAAACCCTTCGGCGCGGTCGGAGCGAAGTAAACGTCCACCGAGCCAGCAGCATTCTTCGCGGTGTCCTCCCGCGACCCAAGCTGGCCTCTGTGTTGCTCGTTCAGAATAATTGAGCGGGTGTCGACGTCGTAAAGTGTGACCGACCAGAACTGCTTCGCGGGGACATTGGGCGGTACGTGCAGCCGATAGCTCCTCGCACCATCGAAGGCGTGTTAGTTTTGCCAGTTCCTCTCCTTGTATTGTAGAATCCGCGAGCGGAGGTGAATCATGAGAGGAAGGTTATTTGTGTTAGCCATCCTGGTGGTTGCGCCAGCTCTCACTTTCAGTCAGTCTCCAAAAGCAAAGACTCACAGCACAATTACCGGATGCTTGACCAGCGCCGGCCAACCTAACGAATACCAACTCGTAGATGAAAAAGGGATCACGAACCTGGTCTATAGCGTGACGGTTCACCTTGATTCCTATGTCGGAAAGTCTGTCACCCTCACTGGAGACCAAGACGCAACGCCGAGCACTGATAATGGGATGGGACGACCGACGCCTCACTTCAAGGTCGTGAAAGTGCAGTCCGCATCGGGCGACTGCAAAAAGTAAAATTGGTTTCCTGGCGGCGCTTTCTCTGAATGGGAACAGCCATGAGCAACCGTACGGGACGCCGCGATGCTTTAATGACCCCGAATACATTGCGGCGCATGATCTGTGTCATTGCGGTGCTGTGCAGTTGCGTCTTCGCTGTCCCGGCTAGGGCGCAGCAACAAGAGCTGCCCGAGGACCCCGAAGATGAGAAGCAGATAGGGCTCTGGCTCGATCAGGGAATTTCCACTGGCCTTTCGGCGAATAAATCTCTGGATGTCGAATTCCACGAGCGGCTGGACGAGGGAATGTCCAACCTGTACGAGTACTTCGTTCAAGGCGGCGTTGCCTTCCGTCTGCGGCCGTGGTTCACGCTGATACCGATTTATCGTTACCAGCGCTTTCCTGGCAATCCTGCAATTGCTTACGAAAACCGGGTACAGCTCAATCTCACCCTGAGCACATCCCGTGGCCCGTGGCGGCCGATACTCCGCACGCTCATCGAGGGACGCTTTGTTGATAACCGGGCTGCTTCGGCACGTCTTCGATTTCGCCCCGGCGTCGAATACACCTTACCGCTTCGCATGTCGCGGCCGCCGGTGCTGGTCGTGAGCAACGAGTTCTTCATCGTTCCCGGAAACAACCCCTTCGCCAATGGCGGCAGCAGCTTTACCCAGAACCGATTCCAGGTGGGAGTACGACTGCCCATCGCCGATTCGTTTTCGGTTCGGCCTTACTACTTATTACAGTCGGTTAACCTGCCCAGTGGCTGGGACACAAACGAAATCTTCGGTATCTCGCTCGCCTTCAGGATCCCGCGCAGGACCAAGACAGTCCGCTCACAACAGCCGAGCTGCGCCCTATCTTGCGAAGTTCCGAATCTAGAAGGGCCATAAGGTGTGGCTGAGGAAGTCATGGGTGTGCCGACTAACTCAGCAACGTCACGCTACCAGTGGCAATGTCGTAGTACGCTGCCGCAACCTTCAGCTTGCCTTCTTTCACCAGCCCCTTGATCACCGTGGACGATTCGGCCAACAGGGCCGCCTGAATCTTGGCGTTCGCCTTAGTGGCCGCGTCCAGATTGTTCCCGGCCTGATCGACCGCTGGCTGAATATGGGGATAGAGGGCGCTGATCTGCCCAGGAACTTCTGCGCCCTGGATCGTCGCCTTCACCGCGCCGCAGCCTGCGTGTCCCATGACCAGGATCACTCTTGTGCCCAATACCGCCGCACCATATTCGAGGCTCGCAATAATCTCCGAGGTGGCGACGTTGCCCGCGACTCGGGTTACAAAGATGTGGCCGATGGTCTGGTCAAAAACCAACTCCACGGGCACGCGGGAATCGGCACAGGAAAGCACCGCAGCGAAGGGCTCCTGCTTCTCGGCGTTGTTTTGCTTCAAGATGGTGAGATCCTGGGCGTCGGACGTGATGTTCCGGTTCACAAAGCGCCCGTTGCCCGCCATCAGTTCGGCGAGCGCAGCATCGGGAGTGAGCGTGCTTTGGGCGAAAGCTGGTTGGGGAAAACTTAACTGCGAAGCTGCAGTTCCCATCCAGCTTGCGAAGGCGCCTCCGGCTGCGAGTTGCAAGAAACGCCGCCTCGCGGGCTGGGGACGAAGGCTGCTCGGCTCGTGGACTTTGCGATTGCCGGGGTCGCCACCGAAATCGTGGGGCGGTAGTTTAGGCATCTGGTTCATGGATATTCATCCTCCTTGTCGACGCTAGTTTCCTGTTTGATTCGGAAAACGGCCTGTATTGTACGCGTCAAATTCGACGAAAGACTTAATTTTTTTTGTGCGTTCCTTATTTAGCTGCCGGAACCCAGACGTTGTCGGCAGCGGCGATCTCGGAATTCGGCACCTCCGTGCTTAAGTTGACGCGCTGCAAGCCATCTTTCTTTCCCGGCGTGGCTTGGAAAACTACGTAGTACTGGTTGTCGAACATCTTCTGCAGGCGGTCCAGGTAGGGTTTGAAGCTGACTAGAGTTGAAGTGCCGAGAGAAAAGCAGTCGCCGCCGGTTTCATCGGCGAGCTTGGTGAGGCCAGAAAGGCCAATTTGCAGATCCCAGGAACTTCGGGCAGCTCGTCCGACACCGACGGCGTAGAGGGAGTAGACAATCACGTTGTAGCGCTGGCTGATCTCGCTAGCGGAGTTCACGTCGGGGCTCATGGTTGGCATGCTGTGATACACGGGGCCATAGTCCGGGCCAAGACGCGAAGACCCGGGCTGCGTGCGTCCAGAGCGGGGGGTCATAGGCTGAGCTGTTGAGCGTCCGGGTTGCTCTCCGCGAAGTCGGTCGACACCGTCTGACACCATCAGAACTTCACGCCGGACTTTCTGCTGAGGCCATCCTTTTACCAAACCGATCAGAGACAGATACGGACTATCCATCGTCGACAAGCTTCCGCGAGGCAGGCGGAGGGCTTTGGCGGCGAGGTTGTGATCGGCGGTGAAGTTCTGGGCAACCTGGACGGCCGCATTCGACATATAGCCGACGGCAATCACGGTTGTCGCAGGCTGGGCATTGATGAAATCGCGAATGTCGTTAAGATTGTTTCCAACCCCCGTGTCGAGAGTATCATCGATCAAGACAAACAGCTGAAGCGCAGCATTGTCGCCCTTGGCTGGGATCAACTGGTTCACAGTCAGAAAATTCTTTCCTTGTTTTACTTTTACGTCGCCCTGCTGCAGGGCGGGAACTTCGTCACCACGCTGGGCCTCATTGGTGGCGACCAGGTGGACTTGAACCGCGCCCGAGGCACTCTTGTCTTGTGAGTGCGTCGTTGCCGGAGTGAACATCAGGAGCCACAAAGTGCTGAACAATCCGAGAACAGCCTTGTAGTTCTTCATTGACCCTCGCTTTTGAATCAAGAATTTTGAACCGAAAATCCAAACTTCAGACCCAGTGGAGAGTTTCAAACCGGAATTCTCTGCTGCCAGCTAACTTATTGCAACTGTTTCAAATCTCGCGTCGCTTTTAGCCCTGATAGTTGATAGGTGCGGCTAGCCCCTTTGTGGGGCTCAATTCTCCGGTCGTATCACAACAGGATCGTCCTCCAAGAACAGTTCCGCCTTCGGCCGCTCAGCGGCAACTCACCCGGCTCACGCCCTTCCAACCCCACACACTTTGTGCGGACAACAGTATAAGCACCGAACCACCACAAAAACTAGGAAAACTGCCAGTCCGCACGGAAGTCGTCTGAGCGGCCGGATTGTCCGGATCACGGACAGACCTGAAAATGATCCACAACGGAAAAGCCAGGCCGAGAGAGGAGTCTGGATGGTTTACGTAACCAGGCCTTTCTGATCTGGGAATCGGCTTAGCTCACATTTCGACCGCGCGCAAGGGCTCGGCCACGCTGTTCATGAGTCGAGAAAATCCAGGAAAATCCAGAGAGTGAGGCCCGTCCGACAGAGCGCGCTCGGGACAGGGATACACTTCCAACAGTCGTATACCTGCATTGACTCTTCCTCTCTTCGTCAGTCAGCGCCGCTGGAAGCAAATTCGGCTGCTGGCTGCGTCGCCTTTTCCGGACTCCCGTCCGGCCCAATCCGCACCGGATCCAGGAAAGACATAAGTTCGCGCAATCGTCCTCCCACTTGCTCGATGGGATGCGATTGCTCACTCTTGCGTGTGGCGTTAAACCACGGTCGTCCGGCTTCGTTTTCCGCGATCCACTTGCGGGCGTATTCGCCACGCTGAATCTCGCCCAGCATGCGGCGCATGGTCTTTCGCGTTTCCTCGGTGATTAATTGCGGCCCACCTGTGTAATCGCCGTGTTCAGCTGTGTCGCTGATGGAGTACCGCATGTAATTCAAGCCGCCGCGATACATGAGATCCACAATCAGCTTCAACTCATGCATGCACTCGAAGTAAGCGATCTCAGGCTGGTAACCAGCTTCGACCAGGGTTTCGAAGCCGGCTTTTACCAGCGCGCTCACGCCGCCGCAAAGAACGGCCTGCTCGCCGAAAAGATCGGTTTCGGTTTCTTCGCCGAAAGTCGTCTCGATGACGCCGGCTCGTGTGCATCCCAGCGCTTTCGCATACGAAAGCGCCAAAGCCTTCGCCGATCCGCTGGCATCCTGATAGACGGCCAGCAACCCGGGCGTTCCACCGCCATCGACAAAGACCTCGCGCACTCGATGGCCCGGAGCTTTTGGGGCAATCATGATTACATCCACGTCAGCGGGCGGCTGGATGGTCGCGAAATGAATATTAAAACCGTGGGCAAAGAACAGAGTTTTCCCCGCGGTCAGGTTGGGAGCAACCGCTTCCCGGTAAATGGCCGGCTGACTTGTGTCGGGCGCCAGGAAAACGATGACGTCTCCCCAAACCGCGGCTTCAGCGGGTGAAACTACGCTCAGTCCCTCAACCTCAGCACGGGCACGTGATTTGCTTGTCCCGGAGAGCGCGACCACAACTTCGACTCCGCTGTCGCGAAGATTCAGAGCGTGTGCATGACCCTGTGAACCGTAGCCGATCACCGCGACTTTCTTGCCACGAATGAGTGCCAGGTCGGCATGGTTGTCGTAGTACATTTTTGCCATTTCGTTTCTCCTTTGAACGTTGGTGTTTCGATACGCGCGCGCAGCAGTGCTGCACACTCACTCAATTATTGACAGCATCGGCCATCCTCATCCGACTGGACGTGATCAGCGTTCCCCGCCGCATGAACTGGCGGATCGAGCACGTTTAGAAGCCGTGCCACCAGTCGCTCACGGCCTCCGATCATGTGCAAGCCGCTCTCTCGTTGATGTTCCTCCAGGGTTTTCTCTAAAGTCTCTTTCAGGTTTTCCATACTTACCTCCACAGATGAAATTACTAAACCGAACTTGTTAGACCGAATAAGACACGGATTCGTCCTCCAAGGAATCGTCTTGACCAGATGCGTTTGCCGAAGCCTCGGGTCTGGGTCCGCGAGTCATCGCAACGCGACCGGTTCGCGCCATCTCAAGAATTCCGTAGCCGCGCAATATCTCAACCAGGCCATCGATCTTGTCCTCGGCCCCGGTAGTTTCAATCACCAGTGACTCGCTGTTCACGTCGACAATGCGGGCGCGAAAGACGTGTGCCAACTGCATGATCTCAGCCCGCGTTTCCGGGGTCGCTGCCACTTTGATCATGGCCAGATCACGAAACACCGACGGTGTCAATGTGACGTTTTCAACGCGCTGTACGTGCACCAACTTATACAGGTTGGCTTCGATCCGCAGAGCGCCAGCTTCGTCGGTATCGACCACAATGGTCATGCGCGAGACGCCAGGCTTCTCCGTGTGCCCGACCGTCAGTGACTCGATGTTGAAACCGCGCCGGCGAAATAGCGATGCCACGCGGTTCAGAACCCCGGGCTTGTTCTCTACCTGGACCACCAGTGTCATCAGCATGTTCCCTCACAAGTCTTGCGCAGTTTCAACCAATGGACTCGGACGGCGAATCATGGCGTGAAGATCGGCGCCCGCAGGCACCATCGGGAAGACAGAGTCCTCCTGCTCCACACAGAAATTGATCACGTAGGTACCGCGATGCTCGCGGGCCTTGCGAATCGTTGGAACGACATCGGCGCGCTGCCGCACCGCCGCGCCGGGTAAGTCAAAGGCCTCGACGAGTTTCACAAAGTCCGGACTGTACAATGGCGTGGCTTTGTAGCGCCGCTCGTAAAAGAACTCCTGCCATTGCCGCACCATGCCCAGATAACCGTTGTTGATAATGGCAACCTTGATGTCGAGGCGCTCCTGCGCAATAGTGGCCAGTTCGGCCATCGTCATCTGAAAACCGCCGTCACCCGCGACGACCCAGACCTCCGCGTCGGGCCGCGCGAACTTCGCACCGATAGCCGCAGGCAGCGCGAATCCCATCGTGCCCAAACCGCCTGACGTAATCAGCGTGCGGGGTTTGTCGTGTTTGTAATACTGCGCTTCCCACATTTGGTGCTGGCCGACGTCCGTCACCACGACGGCATCTCCGGACGTCTCCCGCCAAAGGTCATTTACGACGTGAGCAGCGTAGAGGTGGCCGTCGTCTGGCAAGTTTTGAATGTCGCGCACTGCCGAGTCGCCCTTCAGTTCCTGAATTCGCGACAACCATGCTTCACGATTGCCTGCGTCCACTCGGGGCAGCAGTTCGCACAACACCTCCCGCAAGTCTCCAATGAGTGCGACGTCGATTTTGACGTTCTTGTTGACTTCAGCCTGATCGATTTCGATGTGGACCTTTTTCGCCATTGGCGCGTAGGTCTTGAGATTTCCAGTGACCCGGTCATCGAAGCGCATACCAAATGCGAGCAGCAGATCGGCCTCCTGGATTGCGGTGTTGACCCAAGCTTCGCCGTGCATTCCCATCATGCCGAGGTTCAGCGGATGGGACGCAGGGAAAGAACCAATGCCGAGCAGCGTCATCGCAACAGGAGCCTGGGCCCGTTCGGCGAAGGCGCACACTTCGCGCATCGCGCCGGAGAGCAAAATGCCATGTCCAGCCAGAATCACTGGCCGCTTGGCATGATTGATCAACTCCAGCGCATCGCCATATTGCGGCGCGGCCGAACTGGCTGCGAGACAACGATTGCGGTGCCCTGGCTCGGCCGCATCCCAATCGAATTCGCAACTTGCCTGCTGGGCATCTTTGGTGACATCGATCAAAACCGGGCCCGGCCGCCCCGACTTTGCCAACCAGAAAGCCTCGCGCATCGCAGGGGCAAGATCTTCGGCTCGCGTGACGAGATAGTTATGCTTCGTGATTGGCAGCGTGATGCCAGTGATGTCGGTCTCCTGAAAAGCGTCGTAACCGATCAGCTTGCTGCCCACCTGGCCCGTGATGCAGACGATCGGCGACGAATCCATCATCGCCGTGGCAATGCCCGTGACCAGATTGGTCGCGCCCGGTCCCGAGGTGGCAATGGCGACTCCGACTCCGCCGCCGGCGCGCGCGTAACCATCGGCCATATGCGCCGCGCCCTGTTCGTGGCGCACCAGGACGTGATGGATCTCGGGGTATTTGCACAGCGCATCATAGGCAGGCAAAATCGCTCCACCCGGATAACCGAAGATATGCCTCACGCCTTCGCGCTTGAGGCATTCCCAGATAATCTCTCCACCGGTTTTCTTCATAAGTCCTCACGTACCTAAGGATTCCCTGACGTCATTCCTTCGTGTTCCTTTGTGTCCTTTGTAGTTCGAGCATTTGAACTTCATCAACCACAAAGGAAACGAAGGTACACAAAGGATTCGTTTCCCTAATTTGTAACCGCGCCCTGCGCTGCCGACGAGACCTGCCGCGCGTATTTCGCCATGACTCCGGTCCGATAGCGTGGTTCGGGCTGCTTCCAGGACGCGAGCCGTTTTCGAATTTCTTCGTCGGAAAGTTCTACTCGAAGTTCACGCCGCTCTACGTCGAAGACGATGACATCTCTATCTCGAACCGCGGCGATCGGACCGCCAGAGGCCGCTTCCGGCGCGACATGACCAGCCATCAATCCACGCGTGGCCCCGGAGAAACGGCCGTCCGTCAGCAATGCAACCGAGTCGCCGAGACCTGAGCCGACAAGAGCCGCCGTAACGCCGAGCATCTCTCGCATGCCAGGACCGCCGCGCGGACCTTCGTAGCGAATCACCAACACATCCCCGGCTCGAATACGTCCGTGCTGCACCGCTGCGAACGCGGCTTCCTCACTGTCGAAAACGCACGCCGGTCCACGGTGATGAAGATGCTCGTGTCCCGCCACCTTTACTACGCATCCTTCGGGAGCAAGATTCCCTTTCAAGATCACGAGGCCGCCAGTCGGCTTGATAGGCCGGTCGAGCGGACGTACGACTTCCTGCGCCGACGTTTCGTTCGCGTCTTTTGCCTCATCGCCGATACTCCTACCGCTGACGGTGAGAGCGCTTCCGTGCAGTAGCCCGGCTTCATCCAGCCGTTTCGCGACCAGCCCGGTTCCGCCCGCATGATACAGATCGGTAGCGACGAACCTCCCACCAGGTTTGAGATCTGCCAGCAGAGGCACGCGCTCCGAGATGCGATCAAAGTCGTCCAAAGAGAGGCCCACCCCCGCTTCGTACGCTATGGCGAGCAGATGCAACACGGCGTTCGTTGAGCCGCCCGTCGCAGCCACGCTGGCTATGGCGTTCTCGAACGCATCGCGAGTAAGAATTTGTCGCGGCCGAAGATCGTCCTTTAGCAACTCCATCACGTTCGCACCAGCAGCCTGAGCAACTTCTGGCTTCCTCGCATCCAGCGCCGGAACACTGGCACTGCCCATCGGCGAAAGCCCGAGAAACTCGCAGACCATCGCCATGGTGTTCGCAGTGAACTGGCCGCCGCACGCCCCCGCTCCCGGACACGCGCTGTTTTCCATGGCCAGCAGATCCGCGTCGCTCATTCGCTTTTGCGCATGCGCTCCCACGGCCTCGTACACATCCTGAATCGTGACGTCGTGCCCGTGGTAATTGCCCGGGGCAATCGATCCGCCGTACAACACCAGGCCCGGAATATTCAACCGCGCCAGCGCCATAATTGCTCCGGGGATGGTTTTATCGCATCCCACCAGCGCGACGATGCCGTCAAACTGATTGCCCCGCGCCACCAGTTCAATCGAGTCGGCAATCACCTCACGGCTGACCAGAGACATTTTCATGCCCTCGGTTCCCATCGTGATGCCGTCGGAGATGGAAACCGTATTGAACTCCATGGGCGTTCCTCCGGCAGCTCGAATGCCCGTCTTCACCGAGGCCGCGAGCTCGCGCAGGTGATAGTTGCAGGGGCCGATTTCAATCCAGGTGTTGGCTACTCCGATTAAGGGCCGTTTCAGATCCTGGTCCGTGAAACCCACCGCTTTCAACATGGCCCGGGCTCCCGCGCGGCTAGGCCCTTGGGTAAGGGCTGCACTGTTGAGTTTCGCTTCGCTCATTCTCGCTCCGTCTTTCGGCCGCTCAAAAAGCCCGCAAAAAACTTAAGGCCATCATCTTTTCTGGATGATGGCCTCTGGTTTGAATCTTTTCAGGGCTACATCATCCGCTGGCTCCGGGTGTTACGGCTACACTCGTAATAATAAAAAGTACCAGCAGAATGAGTACGCCAAATAGCTGCGCCCGGAACCGGAGGACCGGTTTCAACGACAACAACGAGGCTTGAACAGAACTTATCATCTTAAATAGTGCCAGTTAGACTGCGGTGGATTCCCAATACCATCGCATCTTTCCGGAAACCTGTCAACGGCTTTGCGACACGGTGTCGG
>Ga0210403_10003297_pt1 | contig 14291 bp, 10 predicted proteins | sample IncBWC19MmetaG_FD_150863 | JGI IMG/M metagenome (GOLD analysis project Ga0210403, IMG submission 150863) | Forest soil microbial communities from Barre Woods Harvard Forest LTER site, Petersham, Massachusetts, United States - Inc-BW-C-19-M | ecosystem: Environmental > Terrestrial > Soil >... | reverse complement strand
CTCTTCCCAGGTTTTCGGACGGGCGCAAATTTATCACAAGGTCGCAGATCGCCCCTTTCTAAATTGTCCTGAATGGGCGCGGGAATAATCGCGCGGATCAGGCTGACCCCGTTCTCCAGGTTTTGGGACGGGCGCAAATTTATCACAAGATCGCAGATCGCCCCATTCTAAATTGTTCTGAATGGGCGCGGGAATAATCGCGCGGATCAGGCTGACCCCGTTCTCGACCCCGTTCTCAATTCCAACACTGCATGTTGAGCACCGAGATGGATCGCCAGCATGCTTTATTACCAAGTTCACATGGCTTGAGCCAGGGGGGGGGCCTATAAGAGTTTTAGCGAAACGTGACTTTGTAAAACAATCCAAGAATGCATCCGATGATTCCAACGGTGAAAATAATGGGGGCCGTAATAGGCCAGAGCGTTCCAATCCATATTGACTCAGTTTTGTCCCAATCGGCCATGTCGCGATTCAGATCAAAAACACTTACAAATCCCTGCATTAGTAAACGGCCCAATAAAACGGAGAGTCTTCCGATCAAAATATGGGCAAATGGATAGACGATAAAAGCTATAAGGGGATCACAAAACTGTGCAACATTTAGGGGAATCTTATAAACGGCTAAGATAAATAAACCGGTCCACCCCAACGTCACTAGAATGCACTTCATAACATCCTCGGTGGAGACGTGACTATTCTTTGTCGCCTTCTCTTCCCTAACATTGCTCACTTTTCGCAATTCCCCCTTTTATTTGACGGTTCACTTCATGAACACCGCACCTTGAGACAATTCTCTCACTGCTGACGATTTGTTTCTAGAGGGACAGGGGACGAGGGAAAAAGGACAGCCTGAGAGCCTGTCGGAGATAGAATTTCCCGAACGAAGAGTAATAAGTTACGGGACACATTGTCTCTGTAAGTGATTGATTCTTCGTTCAAAAACCTTTCTCTCCGGCAGGCTCCTGAACTGTGCGACTATTCGGCGCTGCTTAGAACCGCCTCCTAACAATTCTCGCTCTCTCTGCGGCCGTTTCCTTCTTATCTTCCTGCCGAAAACGCTGATCGTGACCTGCCATCTGAACCGCCCTTGACCGGAGAGCATGCAAGGGCGACGGCATCGTAGCCCTTTGAAAACAAGTCCTGCAAGAAAACTTTCGAAAGACAGGGGGCCAGCCTAAGCTATGCAACTATTCGGCGCTGCTTAGAGCGCGGGGCACACCTGACAGGAAAAGACGAATGACGGCATTTTGGACCTGGAATAGTGGCAGCGAGAAGGGCGCGCAAATTGCGAAGCACCATCTGGAGATCGAAGATCACCGCCCAGTCGCAATCTTGCGGGCTTGCAAGTATGCAGGCCGACCGTTCGGTGATGGAAGCTTCGTCAGGGAGATGAAAGATCGATTTGGACGGCAATGGGCTCGTGGGCGGTCAGGAAGAGTACCGACGGCAGAAGGGAACGAGCGAACCGGCCATTCGACTGAGGAAACCAAATCACAGTTCACGCTGTTCTAAATGGGCAGCGAATAATATCGCAGTTCACGCTGTCCCCTCCCCCACACAGCGTGGCGGCCATGCCTTTGCAGTGGTAAGAAAGATTTTTTGCGGTCTCGAATTAGAGGGAAACGACACTGGGCCTTGAATTCATATCGTTATGTACTCATGATGTTTTGCCCTTAGCTACCAATCCATGTTTGCGGCATTATCTATCTCGCGACTGAGTCCCTCGATAAAAATCTCCATATCCTCTTCAGAGGACATCACACGCGCATAAGTGCCATCTCTTGCGTACGTCAAGATCACAGGTAAATCCGAATTATCCAGATAGAGCTTCGCCGGCGCGCGCTCTCCTTCCCATAGCTTTGCAATGAACGATTCCATCACCTCGATTGCCCTGGGTTCATCAAACGAAGGCACAAAAGTCATCGAAAATCTGCTCTGGCCCTGAGTGTCAGTCAGATTGACCGGAACCGCTCCGGTCATAGAATGAAACGTGAATGCCTCGCCCTGCTTACCAAAAGCCCCGTGTGCCATGTAGTTCCTAACCTGGCGCCGGATTTCCAGAAGTTCCTCGTAAATCTCTTTCATTTCTTTTTCTGCCGCAAGATCTATCGCGGCTTTCACTTTCTCGGACCACTCGGCGTCTGCCAATTTTGCCACATCCTCGGCCGTCGTTATCTTTCCGCGAAGGATCCCTACGTGAATGAGTACATGTTCCGTCCAGCTGAAAAATGCGTCAATAGCGGCAACGCCTATCCAGCGTGCTTCCTCGGCATCTGAAAACGTCAATGAGAGGGATTCAGCCTTCCTGCCGTCGGGCAATGTAGTCTCTGTCTTCACTACGTTGTAAAGGCTTTCATTCTTTACGGACTTTCGTTTCTCGCGGTACTGATCGCGCAGATACGTGTAACGGCTAAGGAGCCAGGGACTATTATTCCGCACATTCAAGCGAGAACCCCTGACAGCTTGAGCGGCGAGATGATCGAAGAATGGACGGGCGGCGCCTATGCCCCGGCGAACAGCTGCAACGATCTCGGCGGCGACCGCTTCATCCTCTGGCGTGAGGTTCGAGAATACGCCCAGGCCCATTTTCCTGTGCTCGATGAGCGCTCCATTGCCATTGAAATCCACCGGTATCGTCCATGCCACCTTCTCCCAACGGCCACCATTCGGAAATTTTAGCAGTTCCACCAGCAGGAAATACACGAGGTAGTACGGCGGCAGCTGGCGACCGGCATTTGTGCGCTTGTCTCCCCACTTGTACTTGCGGCCTTGGTCCGGCACCTTCAGCGGTGCGATTGCCCGTGTCGCCCGCTGGCGTACCTCTTCTATCTCGTCTGTCGTCAATATCGTCTTCTCGCGTGCCATTTGACCATGATAGCCCAGCAGTAATACCGAGGGGCCAGAAGCCTGTTGGAGAGAAAAAGTTTTCGAAGAAAAATCAATCACTTACAGAGATGGTCTGCGCCGTAACTTATTGATTCTTCGTCCAGGAATTTCTATCTCCGACAGGCTCTCACGCTGTCCCTTCCCGCCCTTGCAGCCACACTCCCTTTCCCTCGCTGAGGTTCTGCGCAGAGAGCAGGCCGCCAGTGAACCCTCCCAGCAAGAAGAAGCCACCCATTGTTTCCGGAAGCCGGCGGATAAGATTTCCAAAGGTCAAGGGCAAGATCCTTGAGGAAGTGGATTTCTCCAGCCGTGTTGAAGACCACTCCATCACGCTCGTTTTCCCGGATAAGACGACAAGACCCCATTGCGATTGGATGTCGAGCCCGGGTTTACCATGTTCGCCGATTATGAGGACCGCAAGACCGGCGAGGTGCGGGTTGTCCGGTTGTCCGGCGGTGGACGGGTGTTCGAAGTTGGTCGTTCCGGGAGTAAACGATAGTGAGTGGCTGCAGGGAACCCCCATCAGGATCGTGGCAGTATCTTTAGGAAATGAAGAGGCTTGAGGCCTCTTCCCAGATTTTGGGACGGGCGCAAATTTATCACAAGGTCGTAGATCGCCCTAAATTGTTCTGAATGGGCGCGGGAATAATCGCGCGGATCAGGCTGACCTCGTTCTCTCCTATTCTGGGACTGTCCTAATTACGGAATTCCGGGAGCGTCTAAGTGATGGAGGACCGGGCTGGCCGCAAAAGTGCTGTCCGTCCAATTTGGAAACGGATCACGACTCGAGTGGTGGAATTGGGTGATCAGTTCACGGACCAGGGAGCGCCGCCTGTAAAGGGTCTCCACCAAGTCAAACAACCCTTGCCCATCGTGTTCAAACCAGTCATAAGGGATTTCCGCGGCGCATCGCCAAAGCTCGGCATAATCAATCTGCTCGATTCATCACAACATTATCTCAAACGAGTCCCAACCGGCTGGTTAATTGAGAGGAAGGAATCCCTGGACGACCTCCTTGTCGTAATCGGCAAACCATGCCCTATCACCTGCATCCACTGCGACACCCACGATGTGTCCACCGGTTAGCGACCGCAGACTCATGGGGGGATTCTCTCCCCGATTATCAGATCTTGTCAGCGAGAGTACTTTTGACCCCGACGCTACAAGAATGTGTTGCCGGGAAGCTGCAATGGAGTTGACCCAACCGAGATTTGAGGCCAGCAGTTCCTTCGTTCCATCCGCCGTCGAGATGGCGTAGGCTCTGCCAGAATGGTCCGCCACGATCAAGCGGTTCCCAACGTGGTCAAAAACAATTGGTCCCAAAGCATCCGCGCCGTTCACACTCCAACTGCGATATGAGGAGTTCCAGGAGCGTAAATATCGAATCTCATTCTTCTGAGGAAGCGTCACATAAATGGTGGTTCCATCGGTTGCGATACCAGTACATGTTTCTTTGACCCCCAGCAATCGTTCACTCATCGCTTTGTCCGAAAGTGAGTACCTGAGCACTAAGCAACCTAGTGTAGAATTCGCTACTACATACACCGACTGCGCGCTCGCGGTCACAGCAGATCCTTCGTAATTGGTGTTCAATCGAAACAGTGGCTCAATGCGAATGATCTGTTCATCGCTAGACAGCTTCGACACGCCGCCACTGCTGTCCAGCACAAATACACCTGAACTTGGATCCGATGTCATGTCACCGGGACGCCAACCCTTTTTTTTGAACACCAGAGAAGGTTGGCTGCTTTCTTGAATTGCATTGAGAGCGATTTCCAGAGGCTGTGTGTCTTGAGTCGAAACAATCTTCTGATAGAGCAGCCGGTCGCCGCTGTAAATTTCCAGAAGGTAAGAACCCGACAGAAGGCCGGGGAACTCAAATCGTCCATCTCCCTGGATAAAGGAAACCCTGACGCGACGAGTAGGACCTTCACCCATCTGTTTATTCTGTTGAGCCTGCGCGTCCTGACTCTTCGGTGAGTAAAGCCGCGCGACCAACGATGTAGACGTCTGACTGAGTTGGACATGTCCAGTGATGCTGGCTGACCCGGCATCTTGTTGCCACATAGTTGCGAGGCACACGACAGCGACGATCGTCTGGCGGAGTATGTCTTCCACGATTTTCATCTCAGCATCCTCACTTGAACTGACTGACTACGTCCGGGGCTTCCGTGTGGATTGGGGTGCCAGGAAGCTCTCCTGTGTTCCCAGCTACAGTTTGTCGCACCTGGAGTTCCGGTAGCGGAAACGGCTCCTGGTGACGCTTCACAAGGTCGACCGACTGACTGTCAAATGCGGTGGCACCGTCCTTGGGGAGATACATTACCGTGTAGTACGCGTTTCCGGGAACCTCGAGGAGCACGTCACCATTCGTTTCCTGCTGCGCGGCGATGGCGTAAACCTTTAAAGGTTCATTCGCGCGTACATGGCCCTTTAAAGCAACCACGCTCTGCTCTGTATGCTTCACAACCGGAACCATGATGAGCGCAACGCCCATGAAAACAATTGCTATTACCGGGGCATTGGTTTGCAGCTTGATGCCAAAGGGAAGATCGATCTTTGTGATCTCTTTGGTCTGGGCATCAATATAGATCTTTTGCTGCCACAGCAAAGCCAAACTTGCCAAGGCGATGAGTAGTCCAGCCAGAGCTGAAATCACGGAGAGAATCATGTTTACCTCGTGTCACCCTGCGTGCCCCCCCATAACCTTCCAAGAAGGTATGGGGGTTCACCTTGCTTTTACGAGCAGAGGACTTCTCTATGGAGTTGTGATCCAGCAGGTGAAAACGTTACAAAAAAAGAAGGGCTTCACCCAGTTTTCCAGGTTTGCGGCCGCCGAGCGCGTGGTGCAAACCCAGGAGGTCTACTTTATAGTACACGACCTCATGTCCTTTAAATTCAAGCAATTCCGAAAGCAGAGGGCTCGACCGATGAACCGGGGTAGTCCGATTTTGTAGCTGTGGAATCCTCAGATAAACCGGGGACGGGACGTTTTCTGTCAATATCTTCCGTGGCCTGCTGAGAGACGAGGCTGCCTTGGACCTATTTCCGCCGATCGACTATGGGGAACGTCCGCCGAGCCCCGGATTACCAGACGGACATCTCTACGCGGCGGAGCAGATTCCTCACCGTCGGTGCGCGCGGAACGCGCTCCGACGATTCGGAAAGACCATCGGGTGTGGTGGTGACGGGGCGTTATTCGCCGCTCTTCACCTTATAGATCATCTGGGCGGCCGTGAGTATGAGCAGGCTGGAGCCGTCTGTGGTAAACCTTGCGGTGGCGATTCTCGCCGGCAGGGTGAAATGCCGCAGCGATTTCATCGTTCTAAGGTCGTAGAGGTCGGCTTCGCCTTCCTGGTTCCCGACCAGCAGCCTGCCGGCGGCCGCCGAGATTGCGATCGGATGTCCAAATACTTTGCCGGTCTGCTCTCCTGATCGCAGAGAATAGACAAATGTCCGGTTGCCCGAGACTTTGGCAACCACGGTGTCGCCCGCGATGCCCGCGCTTTCCACACGGAATGAAAGCTTTCCGGTGTCCACGAGCACGCCGCCCAGCGGCTTGCCCGTCAGCCTGTCGATCGCTTGGATCAGGTTCGCGGTTTTCTTCGCCTCCATGGAATCGAACTTGGCTTTCAGCGAAGGATCGTCCTTGACCGCATCTCGAACGTTGGGGTAATCGGAAAGCACCAGGGTCATCACCGGCCCGCTGGCCAGCGACCAGTGAAGGCTGTGCGTGTCTGCGTCCGGCGCGAGCCTGCGTTCCCAGAGAAGATTGCCGGTCAACAGATCCTTCACCGTCAGTGTGTAATCGGCGAGATAGGCATTGTCATTCACCGGCTTCAAGTCGAGCAGCACATCGCCTAACTGCCGCAGTTCCTTCGAACTCATCCACTCAGGGTCGGACTGGTCTTCCGTCGCCTGGGGTGCGATTTCATAGAGCTTATTGACCGCTTTGGTGGAAGGATTGAACTGAAAAACCTTGGGGGGCTCTTTCCCATTCGCCGGAAATTTCATGACAACCTGCCCGGTGGAGTCAAAAAACGCACCGTCGAAATTTGCCGTGTGAAACGCACGGATTCCGTCCGCAAGGCCCCAAACTGCCCCCCGGGAAGATTCGGAAACCGCCAGCCACGCGCCATCCGGCGAGAAATTCGCGACTCGGGAAGCGCCGAGAGGGGAATCGGGCAGGACCGCATGTTCCACCGGGCCGGTGGCAGCGCCTTTTTCCTGAACGGCGGCTACGATGATCTCGCCCGCCTGGCCTTCCCCCGCAAAGTATGCGCCGTCAAAAGCCAGCGCCGGCTGCTTGTAGCCCATGACCACGACTTCCTTTTGCAGATCGAGAACCAGCGCGGGAGACTCTCGCATTCCCCGCAGCAGCGCGAAACCGCTCTTTTGCGTCGAACTTAGAATCAGATGGCGCTTGGCAAACGGAAACTCCTTGAGGGCCCTTCCGGAGGGAAATTCGATGCGCGACATCTTGGCGGTGGAACGGTTGTATCCCACGACTTCGCCCGTTCCCACAAACGCGCACGAGGAGGCGATTGCGACTTTGAAGTTGAACGGCATTTTGACCTCGGCATGGTCCCTGAGGTCGTAGGCGATGGAGGTCGTCCCGCGATGCACGATGACATATCGTCCATCGGGCGAATAACGGAAGCCAAACAGGCTGGGCGTTCCGTTTTCCCTGAGTGCCCGGCGCAGCAAAAGCACTTCCAGCCGGGAAAGCTCATAGAATTTTTCGCGCGTGAGCAGCGGTTGCCCCGTCGCCACGTCCACGAACTGGAGTTCAAAGACAGGGTCGCTCAGCTCCAGCCGCGGCCTGGCGCAGGCGAACACCTCGCCGGTCGGCGAGAGAGAACTTCCCCAGCAGCGCTTGGCGTCCAGTTCGTGGGCCTCCGTCATCTCCTGGGCTTCAAGGCTCCATTTCTGTACCCGCAGTTCCCGGTCGTAAAAGACGATGGAGGTCGAATCCGGAGTGAACTGCGCGTCCTTGGCTTCCGGGGCGTCGATGCGAAAGAGGACCGCCAGAGGTTTGCGGCTCAGTACGAAGATCCCGCTCTCGTCCTGCGCAAGAACGTATTTGCCATCGGCGCTGAACTGCAGTTCGTCGAGATCGCCGCGCAGCGTGGGTTGCAGCGCGGTCTTCGAGATGAGCCCCGGGACATCTTCCTGGGCCACGGCCCGGCGTGCCCGGATCACCGCATCGCGCCACTGCGCAAAGGTATCGCGGGTGGGCGGTGGAGGCGCCACGCAATTGGCCTGCAGCGGTGTGACATTGCGGACCAGGTCGCGCAAACGGGCGTATTCGGGCCGCGAGTTTCCGGCCAGAGCGCTCCAGAAGCCGCCGGTCTTGCCCTTGGTCAGGAACAGCCGGTCAAAGTAATCGATCGCCCGCGCCGGTTCGTAGCCTGCGCGCGCCATCGCGTACAGTCCGACGCGGTCGGCGATGTGCTGGCCTCCTTCGGTTTCGTCATCGCTCAGATGCAGCGTCCTTTGTGTGTCCTTGAACTGGTTCCACTTGTTGAAAATGTCCTGGCGGTCGCCGACCTGGGTCACCCCCATCTTGCGAAACCAGCCGGAAACGCGGATCGCCACTTCATGCACCGCAACGTGCCCGATCTCGTGGCCCAGCAGCGAGGCCAACTGGTCTTCATCCTTGGCAAAGGCAACCGCGCGCCGGAAGATGAAAATGCGTCCGCCGGCGGTCCCGAAAGAGTTTAGTTCCGGCGAATCAACCAGCAGAAAGCGATAATGGGCGCCGCTCGGCGGGAGCTGCGCCACCAGCTTCTCTCCCAGGCGCTGCAGCCGTCCCTCGGGATCTTCCAGCACGTGAAACGAGCGCCGGAGGTCCTGCTCGATGATCTGGCCCAGCCACTCTTCCTGTTCATCGGTGAACATGTTCGCCTGGTTGGAAGACCTGGAGGGAACGGGAAAGGCGCAGGGGTCTGCCTGGGCGTTCGCGGATAAATGCGCAGGAAAAACCAATACAATGGACACTACCAACGAACTAATCCAATTCATTTCCTACCTCGCACGGCAACGGCACTGGCTCCCCGCTGCCCTTACAATAGCACGCTCGGCTTGCTGGCCGCCCGCGAAAGAAAGGAAAAAAGGGAGACATCCATGATAGGTAAAGGCAATACTATTGGAGTTCTGAGCGCAATTGTCGACTCACGCCGGATCCTTTCGCTGGCAATCTGACAGCATTCCGGCATCAAAGTCTTTACCTACAGCTTGTAGTCTGGCAATAATCATTGCAGGCGCACACGCGCCAGATTTGAAAGGCTCTTTGAAAACTGAATATCCAGGAGCTCAGACTTCTGTCCCGCCCCGCGCTCCCCTCTGGAATGGAGCGTCGGGGTTTCTTTTCCTGTTTGTAAGTTTCTGATTGCTAAGGAATGAGCTTCCGTCGCGCAACGAAAATCTCATCGGCAACGGTATCCGCAACGATTTTTTCCTGAGTTTTCAACGAGATGCGCGGATGCGCGGATCTCAAGGCATGTTTTTGCGATTCTGATCCAATGCCAAATTCATATGTCTTTCCCCTCCCTGTATGCGGCTTTTATCTGGCTTTTATTCCGGGCGTTCTCTCTTCGTGGCTGGCGATAAACCATTGTGCATCATGCAAATAACTGGAAAATGCAAAAGCTCAAAGAGGCGAAATAAAAAAATCCGCCCTGTATACCGCTTTTATTCTGGGGTTATGAAAAATTCGATTTTGATGACAAAGTTGGCCGGTGATCAGCGTTTGTCAGCGCAAATCAGCGGCGAATTCTATTTTTCAGAGGCGGTCGACAGCCCTGGCCATGGGCTATAGCAATGCAGTATGCGCGCTAGCCGATCCGCCGCGTGACTGCCCGCAGCAGCATCCGCAGGCGGTCGCGCCAGGGCAGCCGCGCGAAGTTGGTCCGGACGACTCCCTGGGTGAAAAATGTCTTTTCCGAGTAATCGATTTCGACTTCCACCATCACGGGCTTCCCACCCTTAGTGATCGCACGCGCCTTCATCAGCACGTTCTCGACTTCTGAATTCTGGCGCAGGGCCAGATGCTCTACGCCCACACCCTGGCAGATGGCCGAGAGATCGTAGTCGGGTAACTCGCTGCAAGCTTTCTTTCCCAGGGCCGTTTTCTGGAACTGGGAAATCTGGGCCAGCTCCCGGTCGCGCAGCATTAGAACCATGACCGGCAATTGGTTACTGGAGGCGGTGAGCAGTTCCAGGCCGGTCATCAGAAAAGCGCCATCGCCGGCCAGCGCCGCCACCGGACGTCCCGGACACGCGAATGCCGCACCCAGGGCTGCGGGCACGGCGTAGCCCATGCATGAGTAGTCAATCGGCGCTAGGAAGGACCGGGGTTTGGTCAGCCGCAGGCACTCGATGGCAAGAAAAGTTCCGTTGCCGCTGTCGGTGGTATAAATCGCATCCGGCCCCAGCACACGCTGCAAGGTCTTGATTAGCAGCGGGGGTGAGACGCGCTCGGTCTTTTCGGAAGGTTGCCATCCTGACCAGACCCCGGCGTGCCCGGCGCTGATGGACTCGCGCATTTCACGGTTACTGCTCTTGGCGGTGAGGCGGGGCAGCAGCGCGGAGACAAAGCTGGCGCCATCGGAAACCACGCTCAGAAGCGCAGGATAGTTTTTCCCCAGCACATTCGGGTCGATATCTACATGAATCAGATTTCCTGGCGGCTGAAGACCGTAGCTGCCGGTGCCAACTTCCGAGAAGCGGCAGCCAATCGCCAGCGTGGTATCGCAGCCTTCGGCAACCTTGCGGATGAAAGGCGGCGCAGCTTCGCCAAAGCCGCACCACAGCCATAGCGGATGGTCCTCGGGAAATATGCCCTTGCCTTGGAAGGTCGTGGCCACAGGCGATTGCAGCCGCTCGGCCAGGGCGACCAGATTGGCGCCTGCTCCGGCCGCGCCCAGTCCCAGATACAAGAGCGGCTTCCGGCTGCTGTTGAGCATCAGCGCGGTCAGTTCGACCTCAGTGAGTTTCGCGACGGCCGGCGCGGCTGGGGCCGGCGGCGGCGCCAGGTTTACTTCGTGGCGGAAAAGATAAAGATCGATTGGGACTTCCACGATCACCGGCCCGGCGGGCGCGCTACGCGCCAACTGGCAGGCGTGGCGAACGGTGCTGTAAAGTTCGGCGCCTTGCGTGATGAGAAACTGCGCTTTGGTTACGGGCCGCGCAATCGCCAGTTGGTCAACGTCATGAAGCTGAAACGATTTGCCGCTGTCGCGCCGGATGCCGCAGGCCAGCACCAGCATGGGGATGCCATCGAGCCAGGCTTCAGCGATGCCCGAGAGCGCGTGCGTCAGTCCCGCGCCGGGCACTACGTTGGCCACACCCAGCTTGCCGGAAGAACGGGCCACGGCGTCGGCCATGAACGAAGCGCTTTGCTCATCGGTTACCAGAATCGGCCGCACTTTTTCGGAACGAATCAGAGAATCGTACAGTTCGATGTTATGCGTGCCGGGGATTCCAAAGGTGAAGGGAATGCCTTCATCTTCAAGCGCGCGCACCACGATGTCAGCACCGGTCGATTTCATAGCAGAGAAGACGCGTCCTTCCTGATGGTTTCGGCCACGCGGTCGGCCAAGGCCATGATTGTAAGGTATGGATTGATTTCGAGCGCGTTGGGAAACAGGCTGGCGTCGGCCACATAGAGTCCGTGTACGCCATGGACGCGGCCGTGGGCATCGGTGACCGAATCGGAGAGCACGATGATCTTGGCCGTGATTTCATATTCGCCCGGCGCCCAGGAGGAAGGCTCGCCCTTGGCCCCCGGCGGTTTGGCAGTCACTCGCGCGATGAGCTTCTTCCCGCCGTTCTTCCCACCGTTTTTCCCGCCGTTCTTCCCAATGATGCGCAGCACTTCACAGCGCGTGATGACTTCGACTCCGTTGCTTTCGGCCCTCGGTAGCTGCACGCGGTTGGTGCCCTGCTTGGCCTGGTTCGGACAGCCCAGGTTACAGAGGCCCGATCCGACGCAGCCTCTCAGATTCAACGGAAACTGCCGCGAATCATAGCCCAGTTGCCGGCAGCCTTCCACGAATAGCCGGTTGTTTTCATTGATGAACTTGTCTTCCACCAGTTGCACATTGTTCTCGAGCATGAACTTGCGGGTGCGTTGCTCGATTTCCTGCAGAGTCAGTCCAGGGACGTTCCAGCGCTGAATCACCCGTTCCGGCGGCAGCAGCGAGGTGCCGGTGTAGACGACGGTGGAGCCGCCGTAGGCGCTGCCCAAAGCCAGAGTCATGGTCTTTTCCGCGGTCAGGAATCCGCCACCATCTTCGTATAGGGCCGATGTCATTTCGAGTTCATGCCCGGTGAATTCCTCATCGCGCAGCTTAGGGCCTTTTTCCAATACGGCGATGCGGACGCCGCTCGCGCACAGAGAGGAAAGTTCCTGGGCGACAGTCCCGCCCCCGGCGCCTGAACCGATAATGATGATGTCGTAATTGAGCTTGTTCATCAGATTGTTTTGATCGTAAGACTCGATGCTCGATTCGTTTTTGTTCGTGGTTGAAGCCAATACAGTTCACTTAAAGGGACAGTGAATCCCGGTGGTTACATTCCTCTGCCGCCCCTAAAGGGGCTCCAATCTTCTCCCCTTGCTTTCCCAACGCTTACGCGTTGGGCTAACCTCTCGTCGCGCCTCCGGCGCTGGTGCGTCGTGGCTCTTGGCTGAATCGCTCACCTTAAGTGAACATTATTGCTGTAAGCCCTGATGCTCGATTCGTGTTTGTTCGTGGGTAAAGCATGGCTAAAGCTCTTGCTTTTCCGATGTCCCGATGTTCCGATGACCCGATTTCCCGATTTCCAGCCTTTCCCATCCGCGCGCATCAGCGTGATATCCAACTTCATCGGCGGCCTCTGCCCGGGCGTAATATCCGATCAGGGCCAGGGTGCGAAGTCCCCAGAAGCCCACGCGAACGATTTGCAGCCGGTGGTCCTCAAACGACCGGAGAAAGCGCGCGCGTTGCGCCACGTTGAGAGAAGTAAAAGGCCGGCCGAAACGCAACGCAGCCATCCACTGGATGGTGCGCAAGGAGAGCCGCAGTTGGCTTTTGAGCGCAGCCGGACGGTCGCGAAGGGCTGTCTCGATTGTCTGTTCGAGGCTGGTCCATCCGTGATCGTCGAGGGAAGATGCCTCAGGGACGATGGTGGAGACGATGGCAGCAAAGATTTCGCGCACGGGTGCAAGCACGGGTGTAGTCGCCGGATCGGCCGTACCCGCCATCGAGGCTCCTTTGGGAAATGAGGTCCGCTCGGCGTTCGCACTTCCATCTTATCGTACTGGAGTGTTTCGCATGCTCCGATTTCCCGATGAACGGATTTCCCGATGGTCCGATCTCCTGCTAAAATTAGTGACAGATCTTCCCGAGGTTTGGGGCTATAGCTCAGATGGGAGAGCGCATCGTTCGCAACGATGAGGTCGTCGGTTCGATCCCGACTAGCTCCACCATTCCAAGTCTCTGAAAACAAATAAGATTTTGGCGATTTGCGCGAATCGTACAATGATCGTACAGTGCCTTCGGCTGACCCGACCTGCAATCCGAGTCTGGAGGCGCAGTGCTTCGCGTTTATACACGTCATTACCGGCCTTGCACGCAAACCGACATCGGCTATCGCCGATGCCATTGCCCGAAGTGGATCAACGGCAATCTGCCGACAGGAGAGTTCATTCGCGTCTCTGCGCAGACGCGGAGTTGGGAAAATGCGAGCGAGATCAACTTGAGAGTTCCATTAAGCAATGGAATCCAAATGCAAAACTAGAAACGAAGGTTTCATGGTTTACGAAACTCGATCAGGATCAATCACTTCGTGAAGCCGATATAGTGATTTTGGGCGGTCCAATTCGTAACTGTGCCTTCAGAATGGCTCGGAAGCTATTACTGGCACGCCAGCCAAAAGGGTTTCATAAATTTGATAAGTTCCCGTTGGATTTCTCGAATCATGTTTACGACAAAATCCCAAGTGAGCCGTATACCGATGATCCAAAGAACGGAATTGTCGTGGGCTACGACGACGAAGCCGAGAAAGTGATCAAAGAGGAAGATGTTGGGCGCCGACATGATGGCGAGACGTGGTACTTCAGCTCCGTTCCCAAGAACCCTCCCCTATATGATGTGGATTATAGCTTGTTCGTCATTGGACCGAATCCCTTTGATAAAGAAGATCACGGGCATCAGATGATCCTGATCTCGGGTACGCATACTCAGGGTACCGATGGAGGGTTACGGTATATTCTTGACCTGTCTCAGGACAGTACCGAGCGACTCCGCAAGAGTGCGGTCCACGTTCCTTGGAAAGATCTTGGGTACGTGTCGGGTGTGTTGAGGGTGCGTCCGCGCCAGGAAGATGACAAGAAGTACCATCCAAAACTTCTTCGCGCAATC
>Ga0210403_10003296_pt1 | contig 14296 bp, 10 predicted proteins | sample IncBWC19MmetaG_FD_150863 | JGI IMG/M metagenome (GOLD analysis project Ga0210403, IMG submission 150863) | Forest soil microbial communities from Barre Woods Harvard Forest LTER site, Petersham, Massachusetts, United States - Inc-BW-C-19-M | ecosystem: Environmental > Terrestrial > Soil >... | reverse complement strand
AGTTTCTTGAGAGCATCGATATCCTGATCGGGAATGATTCCACCCACCAGCACCAGAACGTCATCCATCTTGTTCTGCTTGAGCAGCTCCATCACCCGCGGCACGATGGCGTTGTGGGCGCCGGAAAGAATCGACAACCCGATCACCTGCACGTCTTCCTGCAGCGCCGCGCTGACAATCATTTCCGGTGTCTGCCTCAGTCCGGTGTAAATCACTTCCATGCCGGCATCGCGCAACGCGCGGGCGATAACTTTGGCTCCGCGATCGTGCCCGTCAAGGCCGGGCTTTGCCACCAGCACGCGAATCTTGAGATCAGACATGCTGATTCATTTAACCACAGAGGCTGCGCGCGCGCACAGAGGCTGTGCTCACGGCGTCTTCGTAGCTAAAGGGTTTTCGTATCCAGACTTTGCCACAAATACCAGCTGGCCACGCTGCGATAAGGCTCCCAGGGCTTTGCGATCTTTTCCATCTGCTCGGGAGAGGGCAGCTTGATTTTTTTCTTGCGGCCTTTCTTCGCGGATTTTGCCCGCCGCACATCGAGATAGTGTTTGTAGATCGCCATGCGCACGCCGTAGTCGCCTGTGGGCAGCACGTTCTCACGCTTCAGCGAGAACATCAGAAACATTTGCGCCGTCCATACGCCGATGCCCTTCACCTGCGTGAGATGCTCGACCACTTCTTCGTCAGGCAAGTCCGGGAGTCGCGCAAAATCCACGAGTCCGCTCGAAGTCTTTGCCGCCAGGTCTTTCAGGTACGCGGTCTTCTGCTTCGACAATCCCGCGCTGCGCATCTGTTCATCGCTGAGCCTGAGGATGCCTTCCGGCGTGGGCGGCTCGCCGGCCAGCGCAGCAAAGCGTTTGAAAATTGTTTCCGCAGCCTTGCCATTCAGTTGCTGGTAGACGATCGCCTCCGCCAGGCTGTGAAACTCCGGCGGCGAAAACCGCATGCGGCACGGCCCGATGCGCTCGATGATTGCCCGCATGACAGGGTCGGACTTCTTGAGGTGAGTGACCGCTCTTCGCATGGGTATATATCTTTATCACAGAAGCGCAGTACGTGGGCGAATGAAAATCGAACCTTACGCGAAGATCATTCTGGTCCTTCCGCCCTCGACCCGAACTCAAAGCGCCAACTGGGATACAGTTCTACCTCGGCTTGCGTTTCTCTTTTGCGGCTCAGCGGCCCACCAGTTTTTGCAGCTCTTCCGGGTACCGGGCACCTTGTACCGCAATCTCCGAGGCTGCGATCTCCAGTTCGCGGAGATCATCGGGAGAAAGTTGGAGGTCGACGGCTCCGATGTTTTCTTCAAGCCGGTGCAGCTTGGTCGTGCCCGGGATTGGCACGATCCAGGGTTTCCGCGCAAGCAGCCAGGAGAGTGCGATCTGCGCCGGCGTCGCCTTCTTCTGTCGCGCGAATCTACCGAGCAGATCGACCAACGCCTGATTCGCTTTCCGGTTCTCTGGCGTAAAGCGCGGGACGACGTTGCGAAAATCGCTTTTGTCGAACGTCGTATCTTCGCTGATCTTTCCGGTAAGAAAGCCTTTACCGAGAGGGCTGAACGGAACGAACCCGATCCCGAGTTCCTCCAGTGTTGGGATCACCTGTGCTTCAGGCTCTCTCCACCAAAGCGAATATTCACTCTGCAGAGCGGTGAGGGGCTGAACCGCGTGTGCGCGACGAATGGTCTGCACGCCTGCTTCTGAAAGTCCGAAGTGCTTCACCTTGCCTTGCTGAATCAGCTCTTTGACCGCTCCGGCAACCTCTTCGATCGGCACGTCGGGGTCGACCCGGTGCTGATAAAACAAGTCGATGACATTGGTCTTGAGGCGCCTGAGCGAGGCCTCGGCGACCTCCTTGATGTGTATTGGGCGACTGTCCAGCCCGGCCTGTTTGCCGGTGTTCGGATCAAGTTTGAAGCCGAACTTCGTGGCGATCACCACCTGGTCACGAAGTGGAGCCAGCGCTTCGCCCACGAGTTCTTCGTTGGTGAAAGGACCGTAGACTTCGGCAGTGTCGAAGAACGTGACGCCGCGTTCGACTGAGGTCCGAATCAGCGAAATCATTTCCGTCTTGTCAGCGGGCGGACCGAAGCCGAAGCTCATACCCATGCAGCCGAGCCCGAGAGTCGAGACTTCAAGATTGCTCTTTCCGAGTTTGCGTTTCTTCATTGTTTCTCCCTTCACACCGAGCGAACAGCAACGACAAGGCGCTCAACGAAGGGACTTTGGAAGCCCCCGGAGGCAGCAGGTTGGTTCGGCTGGGTTCAAGCAGGAATTGTACTTGGACTTCGGGGAGGCGTCTCCTTCGGAGGGCAGGTTCCCAAGGCGATGCAGATCACGCCTTGGCCTTTGTCGCCGGAAGCTGGAATCCGATGCGGATGCGCGACGACTTCTTGGGGGTGGTCAGCTCCTTGATGGTGTCGAGGAGCTCCAGAATCACGCAATCGTGCGAGTCCAGACGATTCTCGAGTTCGCCGATCTTTCCGGCGAGACGGCGATTGGTGGCCAGCATCTCGCGCAGCCGCACAAATGCGCGCACCACAAAAACGCTCATCTGCACAGCCCGCTCCGAATTGAGGACGGTGGCAGCCATGATTGCTCCATGCTCGGTAAAAGCGTAAGGCGGATAGCGGCGTCCACCACGGCGTTCCTTTGAGGTCGCAAATTGCGACCTCAAAGTGCTGTGCTCTTTTTCGGTGAGCTGAAACATGAAGTCGTACGGAAACCGTTGCTGGTTCCGTTTCACTTGCTCGTTGAGACGCTTCACGGCCACACCATAAAGGCGAGCGATGTCGGCGTCGAGAATGACCCTGTGATGGCGAAGGATCAAAATGTGAGATTCCACGACGAAGGCGGGTGCGCCGGGCCGTTTTGGCATCTTGAGCAGCGTGGCAATTTTTGCTTTTTTCATTTTGAGGTCGCAATCTGCGACCTCAAAATCATAGTCCCAAGGGCCTTCATAACTTCATCAATGACGACGAAAAAGTTCGTGTCATTCCCATTCTGGTCTGCGTCAAGGGCGCCAATCTTCCTGCCTATGTGATGCTCACTTCCGTGTACGTCCCATACACCTCGCGCAAAGCCTCGCAAATCTCCCCTACCGTTGCGTAGGCCCGCACCGCGTCCACGATGCAGGGCATTGTGTTCGCCGGAGAGATATTTCCATTCGTGCCTGCCTTGGGTTCCTGCGTTGCGGCTTTCTTCAGTGCGTCGAGAGTCCGCCGCACTTCCTCATTCGACCGCCGCACCCGCAGCGCTTTCAGTTTGACCGACTGCTGCCGCGCCACGCTTTCGTCAATGTAGAGAATGTGGGGCGACTCTTCTTCGATCACGAACTCGTTCACGCCCACGATGATCTTTTCTTTGGCCTCGGCGGCGCGCTGGAACTGGTAGGAAGCCTCGGCGATCTCTTTTTGCGGATAGCCGCGCTCGATAGCCTTGACCATTCCCCCCATCGCATCGAGTTTGCTGAAGTAATCGAGTGCGCCCTGCTCCATTTGAAGAGTTAAGGCTTCCAGGAAATACGATCCCCCCAGCGGATCGACCGTCTGCGTCACCCCGGATTCATAAGCAATGATCTGCTGCGTGCGGAGTGCAATGCGGGCGGCCTCTTCGGTGGGCAGCGCCAGCGCTTCGTCATAGGAATCGCAGTGTAGCGACTGCGTGCCGCCAAGCACCGCGGCCAGCGCCTGCAGCGCCACGCGCGCAATGTTGTTCATGGGTTGCTGCGCCGGCAGTGACACTCCTGCGGTCTGGGTATGAAAACGCATCAGCCAGGTGCGCTGGTTCTTCGCTCCGAAGCGCTCTTGCATGACCTTGCCCCATATCTTGCGGGCGGCGCGATACTTGGCGATCTCTTCGAAAAAGTCGTTGTGCGCGTTGAAGAAGAAGCTGAGGCGGGGACCGAAGTCGTCCACATCGAGGCCCCGCCGCCGGGCCCATTCAACATACTCGACGCCGTCGTACAGCGTGAAAGCCAATTCCTGAAGAGCCGTCGAGCCAGCTTCGCGAATGTGGTATCCGCTGATGGAAATGGTGTTGAAGCGAGGGGTGAACTTCGATCCGAACTCGAAGGTGTCGATCACCAGCCGCATCGACGGCGCAGGAGGATAAATATATTCTTTTTGTGCGATGTATTCCTTGAGAATGTCGTTCTGGATGGTGCCAGAAACCTTTTTCCAGTCCGCGCCCTGCTTCTCTGCCACCACCAGATACATGGCCCAGAGCACCGACGCGGGCGAATTGATGGTCATCGAGACCGTGGTTTTTTCAAGGTCGATGCCGCCGAAAAGAATCTCCATGTCTTCGAGCGAATCGATCGCGACGCCGCACTTGCCTACCTCGCCCTCGCTCGCAGGATGATCAGAGTCGTAGCCCATCAGCGTGGGCAAGTCAAATGCGACGGAAAGGCCGCCGCCGCCATGCTCGAGTAAATATTTGTAGCGCTGGTTGGTTTCTTCGGGTGACGCGAACCCGGAGAACTGCCGCATGGTGTAGAGCTTGCCGCGATATCCGGTGGCGTGAATGCCGCGGGTGAACGGGGGCGTGCCGGGAAATCCAAGATACTTTTCTTCGCTCCAGTCTTCGGGAAGATCGGCCTGCGTATACAGGCGGTGCACTGGGGCGCCGGAAATCGTCGTGAAGCGTGCGTGCCCGTGCTCATCGAGATTCACGCCTGTGGGCGCGCCAATCGGTCGCTCGGGAGATTTTTCGAGCGTGTGCGCGAGTGTTTTCTCTGCCCACTTCTTTTCGGGGCCGGTAGGATGGCGGTTTTCAAAAACGTCGGCAACGGGACTTTCGGCAACTTGCGGCTTGGATGGCTTTTTCTCCGGCATCACTACCCCAGTGTTCTATTGTGATGATAGGGAAGTGTGCGCTGGCGGGCAAGGCGGATGTCTGCGGTAAGGACGACCGGTCGGTCAGTACTAGACGGTGTGTTATTGCGGCTGCTTGCGCGACAGTTCCCACGCCTTGGCATATTTCCACGAGACGTAGCCGGCGTGATACAGGTGCAGGAGCAGCCCTTCGCGGCCGTCGAGGAATCCGAGGCGGATGAAGTAGTTGTAGACGAACGTCGCCGCTGGACGGAGCACGATGTTGATGAAGCTGAAGCGGCGGTGGCCTTTGGCGACGGCCAACTGCGCGCCCAGCGATGAATAGCGGTTCATGTGGGCGAGATAAAGAGTGAGGGTGGGATAGGTGTAGTGAACGAGCGCATTGCTGAACTGTCGGGTCTCTCGAGGCACGTCCCCCGTTACCCCCGGCTTGAGTTCGCAGCGGTCGTGCGGGTCGTGGCCGGTGACGAATCCCTGTCCGCGGCGGAACAAACGCAGCTTGGGGTCGGGGTAGAAACCGCCGTGACGAATCCATCGGCCCAGAAACAGATTCTTGCGTGGTAGTTTGTAGCCGCTCGCCGCGTTCGGGCTGGCAATGGCGGCGCGAATCTCTTCGGCCAGGCCCGGACTCACTTCCTCGTCGGCGTCCAGCAACAGCACCCACTCCTTGGTGCACAGCTCGATCGCATATTGCTTCTGGGCCACGTAGCCGCGCCATGGTTCTGCGACGACGCGGGCTCCGTGTTCCTGCGCGATCTCGCAGGTGCGGTCCTTCGAGCCGGAATCGACGAGCACGGTTTCATCGGCCCAACGCACGCTCGACAGTGTGCGGGCGATGTTGGCCTCTTCATCCATTGCGACGATGGCCACAGAAATAGTCATTGGGAATTGTTCATTGGCACTGGCTTGCGTCTTTGTACTTCGCACAATAAGAACACAATTAGGATAAACAACTCAGGCTCAATCGGGTGACGATAGCGGGCGTGCGGAAACACGAAGTAATAGACAGTGGGATAGGTCGCCACGAGTCCGGCGAAAAGCCACGCCCCGGGCCGCTTTTGGCGGAGCGCGCGGCCCAGGCCCCAGATCGCGAGCACTGACGATGCCAGGAAGAGGGAACTGCGAAAGTCCCAGGGAGCGACGCTGTCTGTGTTTCGGGGAACGCCGTTCCAGTAGTAGAAAAACCGTTTCATGCTGATGATTGCGAACCGGCTGGGATTCGCGCGGATCCAATCGAATGCCAGCTGCTTACAGTCGGCTTCATAGGCGATTTCGCCCATGCGCTGAAACTTTTCGAGTTCCAGTTTGTTGAGATTCGGTTGCAGCGTGGCAATCAGCATGCCGTCGGCAAGTTTGTTGTTGCCGAGGCGGAATTGCAGTCCGAAGTCGTCACGGATGAAAACGAAGCGTCCAAAGACTTCGTAGTTCCGCACCAGCCAGGGTGAAAGAACCAGGAAGAAGACCAACGATGAAAGCACGACACCGCCGAGAGACGGCAGACCGTGCCGGGATCTTTCCTTCCATATCCAGAGGCCGCAGAACGGAAGAAAGGAGAGCATCGCGGGATTGGCTAAGGCACCCACGCCCCACAATGCGCCGAAAAGAATCCATCCTTGCCAGCGCGGCCGCTGTTCCATCTCCGACGAGGCCATCTTCAGAGAGACCAAGAAGATCAATGCCAGCATCAGCGGAGTGAAAGTAGTGTCCCAGATCCAATGAACGGACCAGTACCAGACGTAAGGATTGAAGGCCCAGGCCCGGGCCGACCAGATTGCCACGCGCGGGCCGAAGATTCGGTGCGCGATGAAATAAACCGGGATGGTCGTGAACGCGGCGAACAGGCTGTTGATCGAGAGCAGAACCCATGCCGAAGCGTAGGTGTAGATGCCGAAAATCTTGAAGACTCCGCCAATCAGATAGGGATAAAGCGGAGGTTCCCAGGCGCTGGGGCCGGTGCTGTCTCCGTAAGGATTGCTGAAGCCTTGGCCGAGCGCTATGGCGCGGCCCACGCGGCCCATCTCAAAGCCGAAGCCGAAGTTATCTTCGCCAGGGCGAGTGCGGTATTGGCGGAGGATTCCAATCGCCGCTAGTTGCAGAACGAACGACAGCAGCACCATCCACATCACAGATCGCGGAATGGTGGGCTGGGGGGGGCGTTGCATCACGGGCGAGTTTAGCAGCATTGCTGCTCGTGGGCTCTAAGGTTGACTTGGCGGCTGTTGCGCGGGCTGTCCTCCCGGGACAACATCCTGCCGCGGTGCGACATAGGGCACGTTGGGCAAGTGGGTGACCTGGCCGCGCGTGGCGTCGGCTACGTCGATGCCGGAGTGATCGAGAAGCAGGCCGGTGGAGCGATCCAGTTCGATGCGCGACTTCTCGTAGGCGGCTTTCGCGGAGACCAGATTCGACTCGGACGTAGTCAGCGTCGACGCATCCTGGAGGATGGCGGTGGTGGTGGTGAGTCCAACCTTCAGCTTCTGCTGATCGGCGTCGAGAGTCTGCCGGGCCAGGTCTACTGCGGATTGTGCGGCCTGCACCGCGGCGCGGTTTTGTTTCACATCAAATTGCGCGTTGCGCACTTCGATGCGTACTTGATTCTCAAGCTGGCGCAGACGCACCTGGGCCTGGCGGTATTCCAGCTCAGAGCGCACTTGGTTCGCCTGCGCTTCGCGATTGCGCAACGGAATGGTGAGCGTGAGTCCGATGCCCTTGTCGGGCGCGGTGGAATTGACGAGTTGATTCAATGTTCCGCCGTAGCCCACTGTGTTGGTGTTCTGAAACGCCGGTGGAAGAGTGACGTAGCACCGGGAAGAGGGCATACCGGCTGGGCATTGCGGAAGAGCTACGTTACCTCCCACGCCGGAACCCCCATAATAAGCAAAGGCATCGAGCGTGGGCAGCATGGCGTTGCGCACGGCCTTGCCGCTAAGGTCGCGGGAATTCAGGTCGATGCGTGATTCGTCCAACTCGGCGCGATGACTGAGCGCCTGAGTGATCAGGTCCTGAATGGGGATGACTGGCTCCTGTTGGGGAACCTGCATGGTGGAAGTGGGAATCACATCAGCCTCGGCGAGCACAGGATCCTCGATGCTGCGGCTGAGCGCGTTCTTCATCAGCAATTCCTGCAACTGCAGGTTGTTCTGCGCCACGATCAAGTTCTGCTGACCGGTGTCGACCGTGCTCTGCGCGCTTACCACCTGAATGGGCGGCACAGTCCCGACCTGCGCCTGGCGCTTGGAGTCGTCGAGCGCCTTCTGCGCGTAGGCGAGCGACTCCTCCTGCACGCGGACGTTCTCATAAGCGAAAACCAGGTCCCAATAGATGTTTTCGATCTGATCGACCGTGGTGATCACTTGCAGGCGGAAGGCGACGTCGGAAATCTCCCGGTTGTTCTTGGCAATGCGGATGAAGCGCGTGTTGGGGAGAGAGCCGAAGCCCTGTAGCAGGTTCTGGGTGACCTTCACCTGGAAGTTCGAACTCAGGTCTGGAGTCAGCAGGCTGGTGGGGCTGTTCGTAGTGAGGTGGGTATTGTTGAATCCGGCGGTGAGTGTCGTGCCCCACTGAAACCCCTGGGTATATCCGAAGTCGGCGGTGTAAGTATTTTGCGCGAGGATGGGCACTGGAGCCAGGCTGCTGACGGATTCGGTGTTGTTCTTGTCGAGTTGCAGTGTGCCAGTCAAAACCGGGTCAAAGCTGGTAATGGTCGATCCGATTCCGAGGGTGGAGCTGACCAGCCCGCTGGCGCCGGCTCCGGCACCTCCGGCTGCGACCGTGGTTCCGCCAGTGCCCGAGCCAACCGTGCCGCCGAGCCCGCCCACGCCGCCGCCGGGCGTGTTCTGAATGATGCCGGTGCTGATGCCAAGAATGCTGGCGCCAGAGCGGGCGCGCAGCAAGTCCGCCTGCGCGATGTTGAGGTTGTAGCGGGCGATATCGAGATCAAGATTGTTTTCCAGAGCGAGCGCGACCGCGTCGTCAATCGAGAGATAAATCTTGCCGTCGCGCATCAGCGAATCGATGCGCGGCGAGTTTGCCAGATCCGGTTGCGCCAACTGCTGCGGCAGATAAGGCTGCGCGATGCGGGGAAAGGCCGGGCGCGGCTGGGAGTAATCCTGCAAATGAACCGCTTGCGGCTGGGCGGGAGCCGGCACGGTTTGTGGCGTGGGCGCCGCGGGGACATTCTGCGCGCGCAGACACGGCGACCACTGGGTGCACGCAAGAAGGGTGAGGGCCGTCATCGCCAGTAACAGAGTGATGCGCCGGTTAGCCGCAGTCATTTGGGGTTTGGACAAAGACATGGTTCGTCTCCTTGAGTAGGAAGGGTCGCGCATCGTTTTGAGAGGACACATCGAGTTCGAACGTTGGATGCGCAAAACATAAAAGGGTCACTCCATCTTAGCGGGAGGGAGCGAGAGACGCTGGCGCACATTGTAAAGAATTGTTAGAAGCAGCAACAAAAAAGGCGGGAAAAGCCTTAGCGCCGCCGTCACGGTGTGACGGCGGCGCTAACACGCGATGTGATTCTTACTGTTGTTGCGCTGCGGCAGGCAGGTCTTTGCGCGGCGCGATGTAGGGCACGCTGGGCATGCGCTGAACCCGTCCCTTGGCCGCGTCATCGATGCTGATGCCGGCATGGTCGAGCGTGACGCCGGTCGCGCGATCGAGTTCGATGCGCGACTTTTCATAGGCCGCCATGGCCGACATCAAAGTGGATTCTGCCGTAGCCAGCGCGCTCTGCGTCTGCAGAACCAGCGTGGTGGTCGAGGTACCGAACTGATACTTCTTCTGTTCGGCATCCAGCGACTGCTTGGCGTAGTCAACCGCGGCCTGGGCCGAGGCGACGCTGGCGCGGTTCTGCTCGACCCCGAACTGTGCGTTGCGCACTTCGATGCTGATCTGGTTTTCGATTTGCTGTAAGCGCATCTGAGCCTGCTGGAACTCCAGTTCCGAGCGGATCTGCACGGCCTGGGCGGCTCGGTTGCGTAACGGAATATTCAGGGTTATGCCGACTCCCTTGTCCGGTGCGGTGGAGTTGATGAGTTGGTTGAGAGTGCTGCCGTAGCCGACCGAAGAGGCGACCGGAATGTTTCCGGGAGGCCCGGCGCAACCGAAATTATCGCCGTTGTTGACGCAAAGATTCGTCGGGTTCTGCGAGCCGCCGAGACCTGAGCCGCCGTAGTAGGCAAAAAGATCCAATGTGGGCAGCAGGGCATTCCGCACTGCTTTGTTGCTGATCTCCGTGGTGTTGAGCTGAATTCGGGACTCCACCAGATCGGCGCGATGGCGAAGAGCATCCGCGATCAGATCCTGCGTGGGCTGGACCTGTTCGTTCGCGGGCAATTCCATGGTCGAGGTCGGGATCACTTCGGCTCCGGCCAAAGTCTGATCGCGCAATGTGCGGCTGAGCGCGTTCTTCATGAGCAACTGCTCCAGTTGCAGGTTGGTCAGGGCAACCGTCAACGCCTGCTGGTCTTGCGCCACGGTGCTTTGCGCGCGCACGACTTCAATGGGCGCCAGGCTGCCGATCTCCACTTGCTTCTTGGTATCGGAGAGCGTCTTCTCGGCGAAAGCTATCGATTCCTTCTGCACGCGAACGTTTTCATAAGCGTAGACCAGGTCCCAATACATGCTCTGAATCTGGTTCACGGTGGTAATCACTTGCAGGCGGAAGGCAACGTCGGAAAGTTCCCGATCGTTCTTGGCGATGCTGATGAAACGATTGTTGGCGGCCAGCCCGAACCCCTGGAGCAAATGCTGCGTGAGTTGGAACTTGAAACTGGAGTTAAGCTGTGGACTCAACGGGCTGAACGGGGCGTCGCCGGTCGCCACCCGGGTGTTATTAAAGCCCACTAACAGATTCGTTCCCCACGAGAATCCCTGTTGATAAGAGAAATTTCCCGTGGTGGTGTTCTGAGGAGAGGCCGGACTAAAAGTACTGGCTGGGAGGATGCTGAAACGGTCTTCCTGCAATGTGCCAGTGAGAACTGGATCGAAGCTGGTAATGTTCGAGCCAAAACCGAGCGTGGAGCCGACCAAACCGCCGGCACCAGCACCCGCGCCGCCCGCGCCGAGAGTGGTGCCACCGGTGCCGGAGCCTACTTGGCCACCGAGCCCGCCGATGCCGCCGCCCGGAGTGTTTTGCACAATACCAGTATTTACGCCGAGAGTCGAGGCGCCCGCCTTGGCGCGTAGGACGTCGGTGTCGGCGATGTTCAGGTTGTAGCGCGCGATGGCGATATCGAGATTATTCTCGAGCGCCAGCGCGATGGCGTCATCCAGCGACAAATAGAGCTTGCCTTCGCGCATCAGGCCATCGATGCGCGCCGTGTTTGCCAGATTCGGCGCCGACAGGTGCCGCGGCGTGTAGGGGCCAATCGGGTTGGGAAAATGCGACACCGGCTTGGAATAATTCAGCACGGGCAGCGGCCGCGTCTCCGGCGTGTTCTGCGGCACGGGTGCTGCGGGCGCGTCCTGGGCCCAGCTTGCTACCGTCGGCGTTCCGAACGTCAGTGTTCCTAACAAGATTGCGGCCGCGATGAGCCGGATGTGTGAGGTCAAGCGTGCGAATGGCATCTACTCTTCTCCGTTCAGTTAAGACTGATTCAGTAAGGCCTTGGCAAAAAATTGGTTGTAACCTGAGACAGCCGGATTTACCCAAAAATGAAAGTTCTACTCAGTCATTAATACGCACGGGGCAGCGCCGAGGTTCCGAAAAAAACTCCTAAAAATTGATAGCGAGACGAATATTTGGTGAAGCACACCAGTATATCCGACGCCGCGGCGTCTCTTTCGCGCCCTTCCTGAGTTGAAACTGATAAAGTGCTGGCGATGGTCCGTTGCCCCCTGGGAAGTCGAATTACACAGCCGCGCGGAGAGTAGTAACCGGCGAAATCTTTTGGATGACGAGGCGGGGCCGTGGGACTCGCGGTCGCAAAACTTAAATGGCATGCGCAATCTCAAACTGACTCTCTCCTATGATGGAGCGGACTTCGCGGGCTGGCAGGTGCAGCCCGATGCCGTGACCGTGCAGGGCACACTTGCCTCTGCCATTGGACGAGTCACCGGCGAAAAGGTATTGCCGCAGGGTTCGGGCAGGACGGACGCGGGAGTGCATGCGCTGGCCCAGGTTGTGACATTTGTCACGGAGTCTTCAGTCCCGACGGCGAATTTCGTGAAGGCGTTGAACGATATCTTGCCGGCGTCGGTAAGGGTTCTCGAAGTGGAGGAGGCTGCGGCGGATTTTCATGCGCGCAAGTTCGCGCGGGGGAAGACTTACCGATACAGGATTTATCGCGCGGCGATCTGTCCTCCGTTTCTGGCCAGGTATCTCTGGCACTATCCGTTTCCCTTGGACGAAGAGGCGATGGCGAGCGCGGCCGGGCGCGTAGAGGGCGAGCACGACTTTACTTCGTTTGCCGCGGTGGACCCCGAGCGCGGACGCGAAGACGCTCAAGTCTCAAACATTCGGCGGATCTTCTCTTCGAGTTGGGCGCGCGAGGGAGACGAGTTCGTCTATATGGTGAAGGGATCAGGCTTTCTGCATCACATGGTGAGAAATCTGGTGGGGACGTTTATTCTTGTGGGCAAGGGAACGCTGCAGGCCGAGGACATCACGCGGATTCTGGAAGCCCGCAACAGGTCTGCTGCGGGGGCGACCGCGCCGGCTGCCGGATTGTATCTTGTGGGCGTGGAATACTGAGTTATGGCAACTGATCTACAGATCGCGGCGCGAAAGGTTGTGTCGGTGAATCCGGCAACTGGCGAAGTTCTGCGCGAGTTGGAATGCGCGGGTGCGAGTGAGGTTCGGGCGGCGGTGGCGCGGGCGCGTGCCGCGCAGGTGGCCTGGGCTGAGATCGGTGTGCGACGGCGGATCGCAGTGCTACGGGAATTTCAGCGTCGGTTACAGGAGAAGAAATCAGAGATCGCCGAGGCCATCACGCAGGAAGCTGGCAAGCCGGTGGCTGAAGCCCTTACCACGGAAGTGCTGGTGGTACTGGATTCGGCGCGGTTCCTGATCGAGAACGCGCATCGACTGCTGCGCGACGAGCCGGTGCCGCATGGAAATCTTGTCGCCAAGCTTAAGCGCGGGCGGTTGGTGCGCGAGCCTTATGGCGTGGTCGGGATCATCTCGCCGTGGAATTATCCCTTTTCAATTCCTGCAACCGAGTCACTCGCGGCTCTGGTGGCGGGGAATGCCGTGGTGCTGAAACCTTCGGAATTCACTTCGCTGGTGGCGCTCGAACTGGGATCACTCCTGCACGCAGCCGGAGTGCCGCCGGATGTTTTTCAGGTTGTCGTAGGCGATGGCGCCACCGGGGCGGCTTTGATCCACGCGCAGATCGACAAGTTGGTGTTCACCGGCAGCGTGGCCACAGGGAAGCGCATTGCAGCCGCAGCGGCCGAACGGTTGCTTCCCGTGGTGCTGGAGTTGGGCGGCAAAGATCCCATGCTGGTGCTCGACGATGCCGACGTGGACGTGGCCTCGAGCGCGGCCGTTTGGGGAGCGTTTTTGAATGCCGGGCAGACTTGCTTGTCGGTGGAGCGTTGCTACGTGCAGCGCAGTTTGTATGAGGCATTTCTGACGGCGTGCGTGGAGAAAACGAAGAAACTGATCGTGACCGACGGCCTTGACCACCACGCCGAGGTTGGGCCGTTGATTCACCAGCGGCAATTAGCAATCGTGGAAGAACATGTCGAAGACGCTAAAGCCCGCGGAGCGCGGGTTCTGACGGGAGGCTCACGATTTCCTGAGGTGGGTGCGAACTTCTACCATCCCACCGTGCTTGCCGACGTGACCCAAGCGATGCGCATCATGCGTGAGGAAACCTTTGGTCCGGTGCTACCGGTCATGTCCTTTGATAGCGATGAGGAAGCCGTGCGGCTGGCCAATGATTCGGAGTTTGGATTGGCAGCTAGTGTGTTTACGCGCGACAATGCCCGCGGTGAGCGTTTGGCGCGCCGCATTCATGCGGGCACGGTCATGGTCAACGATGTGGTGTCCTGCTTCGGCATCAGTGAGGCGCCGCACGGTGGCGTCAAGTCCAGCGGCATGGGCCGTGCTCATGGGCGTTTCGGGCTGGAAGAAATGGTGCGGCTGAAGTATCTGGACGTGGACCTGATGCCGGGTGTGAAGAAAGTCTGGTGGTACGGATACGGCATGAATTTCTCTCAACAGATGGAAGGGTTTATCGATTTCCAGTTTGCACGAGGGTTAGGCGACCGCCTGAGTGGAGCACTGCGCGCGGCGGGCATAGTGTTGCGCAAGAAGTTGTGAGCAGAGTGCCGATTACATGGTACCCAGTACCTAGTACCGAGACTGAGAACTGAGAACCGAGAACTGAAAGGGGCATTCATGAGCACGTCTGCGACTTCCGATGCAAAACGCGAATTGCTGCGCCATGCTCTGGCAACACTGGCTTATCGCGGAGGCAAATCAATCCGCAACGCGCCCGAGGGTTTTGC
>Ga0210403_10003293_pt1 | contig 14303 bp, 15 predicted proteins | sample IncBWC19MmetaG_FD_150863 | JGI IMG/M metagenome (GOLD analysis project Ga0210403, IMG submission 150863) | Forest soil microbial communities from Barre Woods Harvard Forest LTER site, Petersham, Massachusetts, United States - Inc-BW-C-19-M | ecosystem: Environmental > Terrestrial > Soil >... | reverse complement strand
GCCTGCCGGGCTCCGGCGGGGCCTGCGATATTGCGTCGCTGGCCCATCGCTTCGTAGCGCTGCTGGAACACAGCCGCCACCGCCTGCCGGAGCGCGTAAGCTACATCACCAGCCCCGGCAACGGCGCTGGCCCCGGATGGCGGCAGAAAGCCGGCTTGCCGCGCGGAGGTCCGGCGGCAGTGATTACAACCAAATGCGTCCTGCGCTTCGGGGAAGACAGCGAAGCCTACGCGGCCACCGTGCATCCCGGCGTCAGCGTAGACGATGTGGTGGCCAACACCGGCTGGAAGTTGAAAGTATCGCCCGATGTGAAACCCACGCCGGAGCCAAACGCCGCAGAGTTGCAGGCCATCCGCGATTACGATAAGCAGGGTTTCTGGACAAGTTAGGATCACCACGGAAGCAGAGAGCGCGAAGGCGCAACCAAAACCTTTGAAACACAGCGCAACGAGTTGCAACCAAAACCTTTGAAACACAGAGGAACAGAGGAAGCAGAGGTTTTTGGGGTTGTGAGGCCGCGCAAAAATTGTAGCGAGCCGCGAACACTCTGATGGATAGTAATACAGAGGAAGCGGCCTACGACGATTTCGGAGAAACACCTCACAACCCTAAAAAACCTCTTTCTGTATTACTATTCGCCAAAATCTTCTCGGTCCGCGACGATTTCTGGGCCGCCTCACACCCCCCCCAAATCCTCTGCTTCCTCTGTTCCTCTGTGTTTCAAAGGTTTTGATTGTGGGCACGAAGATTTCTAAGAAAGATAGGCGGCGTGTTCTACACTAGTCTGGTCCTGACAGACGAGGAAATCATGACTACCGCCCTTGCAACCCGCCTCAGCCTTTCCTTCCAGGGCCAACTCGCCCGCCTGACCCTCGCGAATCCACCTCTCAACGTAATCGATTTTCAGATGATGGATGAGCTCTCCGGCGCCTTGCGGACCCTGGAGCAGCATCCGGAAGTTTCGGCAGTCGTCATCAGCGGCGGTGAGCGCGCCTTTTCCGCCGGGGTGGATGTGGCCATCCATACGCCCGACAAGATCCAGGAGATGCTCACTAAGTTTCACGGCGTGGTCCTGGCGCTTTCCCGCTGCCGCAAGATCACCATTGCGGAAGTACACGGTGTTTGCCTGGGCGGCGGTGCAGAGCTGGCCATGATTTGCGATATGGCCTACACAACCGAAAAAGCCAAATGGGGATTTCCGGAGATCACCCTGGGGTGTTATCCGCCGGTGGCCTGTGCCGCCCTGGCGGCGCTGGTGGGCCAGAAACGGGCCGCCAATCTGGTCTTTACCGGGCGGGTTTTCTCCGGCCAAGAAGCTGCCGAGTGGGGTCTGGCCAACGAGGCCCATCCCGAAGGCGAACTGCAGGAAGTATTACAGAGCAACCTCGATTATCTCTTCAAGCTAAGCCCTGCCGCACTGTCAGTGGCCAAGAAGGCCTTCTACGCATGGGATGCTATCCACCTGGATAAAGGCCTGGCCCGCGCAGAAAAAATCTATCTGGAAGATCTGATGCAAACCGAAGATGCAAATGAGGGCATCCGCTCGTTCCTGGAAAAACGCAAGCCGGTGTGGAAGGGCCGCTGAGGGTGTCCGCAAGGCAACGTCTTTCAAAAAATGCTCTTTGCCTGACGCAGAAAAAGTTGCGCAACGCCCGTATAATGCTCAACCAGCGATGACTTTCTCATCCCAAGAAGATGCCAAGACGTTTCTGGTAAATAAGGTCACCTTCGAAGCCGACTTCAAGGGCATGCATCTGTCTTTCATAGAGCAGCGGATGCTTGACCTGGATCTCTCCGATCCCGCCTCGGCGGCCGGAATTCCCCTCGGCCTGCTGCGCGACCGGAGCCAGGAGTTTGAAGCCAAGATCGCAGGCCTCCTGCGCTCCGCTTATACGCGCGCCAGCGAAGATCCCAAGGAACAGCAAAGGATCGAACAGGCGGTGCAAAAGCTGACCGGCGGCTCCTACTACATCGTGGTGCCGGCTTCCACCGCCCTGCAGCCCCAGCCCGGAGGCATAGGTTTCTTTCTCCTCATCGTCATCAGCCTGGCCATGGCCGGCGCCGCAATCGCCTGGGCTGTGCTGCGAGGAAGATAGACGGCTTCGCGGACGCGAGCAAAATCAAAAGCTCACCACCGAGGCACGGAGAGAAACAAAAGCCAGGTACTTGGTATTCGGTATATGGTATTTGTGGCTGATCGCGGGATTACTGAATCTGCCAGGGCTTAATGATATTCCCGAGAGCGAATACCAAGTGCCAAATACCAAGTACCTGGTTCTTGCTTTTCTCCGTGCCTCCGTGGTGCGCATTTGGTTTCGGTTTTCCTGTCTCAATCACATATACTTAGCTCTTGCATCATGACCCGGCTTGATCAAATTATTGCCGCCACCCGCGAGCGTGTTGCCTTGACGCGGCAGCGGGAAGACATTCATCTGCTGGAGCAGATGGCCCGGAGCCACACGCCGCGCGGATTTCGCCGCCGTCTGGCGGCCAACTCCCAGGCTGGCCCGGCCGTGATTGCTGAGCTCAAGAAAGCTTCGCCTTCGAAAGGCTTGATCCGGGAGGTTTTCCCGGTGGGCGCGCTGGCCAGCCAGTTGGCGAAGAACGGGGCCTCGGCTCTTTCGGTGCTCACGGAGGAGCAGTTCTTTCAAGGATCGCTGGCCAACCTAGTGGAGGCTTCGGCGGCCACCGATATCCCTTGTCTGCGCAAAGACTTTATCGTCGATGATTTTCAGATTGTTGAGGCCCGCGCCCACCACGCCGACGCCATCCTTCTGATTCTCGCGGCCCTTGACGATGTTCCTTTCCGTCATCTGCTGGCCATCGCCCGGGCGATGGAGCTGGACGTGATCTGTGAAGTCCACGATGAGATGGAGCTGGCGCGCGCGCTCGATGCCGGGGCCGATATGATCGGCGTCAATAGCCGCGATCTCAAGACATTTGAGGTCAAGACCGAGATGCTCTTCGATCTGGCGGCCAAGATTCCGGGCCGGGTGCTGAGAATCGCCGAAAGCGGTCTCGCGCGCGGTGGGGAAATCCGCGATCTGTACAATGCCGGGTATCAGGCTTTCCTCATCGGTGAGACCCTGATGCGGGCTGAAGAGCCGGGCAAAAAACTGCAGGCGCTGCTGGCTGAGGCGGGGTTCTATCCCCAGGTGGCGGGCACGCCCGCGGCCGCTTGGCGAGCAAAAATCCACTAAGCTGTCAGCAATCCTCAGCCACTCATGCGAACCTGGATAAAAATCTGCGCTACTACTTCCGTGGAAGACGGTCTGGCCGCCATCGCAGCCGGGGCCGACGCCCTGGGCTTTGTCTTTGCTCCCAGCAAGCGCCAGGTCACCGCCGAACAGGCCCGCGCGATCATACGGGCGTTGCCCGCTGGAATTGAACGTATCGGCGTATTTCAGGATGAAACTGTAGAGCGCATCCGTGAGACCGTAGAGCATGCCGGGTTGACTGCCGTGCAACTGCATGGTGACGAGACTCCGCAGATGATAGCAGCGCTTTCTGCACCGGGGCCGCGCGCCGCGCGTATCGGGATCATCAAGACGATTGTGGTCAAAGACGGCTTTCATGAGAAACTCAGCCGGCTGGCGCAAGACCATGAAGGCATCGACTCGATGCTGCTCGATTCCGGCGGCGGCAGCGGCCGGACATTTGACTGGCAGGCGGTGCGTCCGCTGCTGAGCGCGGCTGGAATGAGGTTGATCGTCGCTGGAGGGCTGACCCCTGCGAATGTGAGCGAGGCCATCCGAATGTTTTCACCCTGGGGCGTCGATGTGGTGTCAGGGGTAGAGCGCGAACCGGGAAGGAAAGATCCCGAGAAACTAAAGGCTTTTGTCGCAGCCGTGCGGAGGACGGAACAATGATGAACAATGTGGCCAGAAAACAAAAATCCGTGCCGGGAAGGTTTGGCATTTACGGCGGAAGGTATGTCCCCGAGACGCTCATGGCGGCGCTGGAGGAGCTGGAACGCGAATACGAGAAGGCGCGCAAAGACAAGAAGTTTCGGGCCGAGTTTCAGCGTCTGTTGCGCGAATATGCGGGAAGGCCGACATCTCTGTTTTTCGCCGCCCGCCTGACCAAGGAGCTGGGTGGGGCGCGCATCTACCTGAAGCGCGAAGACCTGCTGCATACCGGCGCGCACAAGATCAATAACTGTCTGGGGCAGGCGCTGCTGGCGCAACGCATGGGTAAACGCCGTATCATTGCCGAAACCGGCGCCGGACAGCACGGTGTAGCCACCGCCACCGTGTGCGCCCTCTTTGGCTTCCAGTGCGTCGTCTACATGGGCGACGAAGACATGCGCCGCCAAGAGCTCAATGTTTTCCGCATGAGACTGCTGGGCGCGGAAGTGCGGGGCGTGAGCTCCGGTTCGCGCACCCTGAAAGACGCCATTAACGAGGCCATGCGCGACTGGGTCACCAACGTGCGCACCACGCATTATCTTCTGGGCAGCGTACTGGGCGCGCACCCGTATCCCACGATGGTGCGTGATTTTCACTCGGTGATTGGCCGCGAGGCCCGGGCGCAGATTCTCAAGATGGAAGGCAAGCTGCCCACAGCCATCATCGCCTGCGTCGGCGGAGGCTCCAACGCCATCGGTATCTTCCACGAATTCCTCGGCGACAAAAAAGTAAAGCTCATCGGAGTTGAGGCCGGTGGACGCGGAGAACAACTTGGGGAACATGCCGCACGCTTCCAGGGAGGTTTACCGGGCGTGCTGCAAGGCACGTTCTCCTACGTGCTGCAGGATTCTCACGGCCAGATTGCGCTTACCCATTCGATTTCCGCAGGGCTCGATTATCCCTCGATCGGTCCGGAGCACGCATCCCTCTCCGATACCGGCCGCGCCGAGTACGTTTCCGCCTCCGACCAGGAAACGCTGGACGCGCTTTCCCGGCTCTCGCAAACCGAAGGAATCATCCCCGCCCTGGAATCAGCCCACGCCGTAGCCGAATGCATCAAGCGCGCCCCACGCATGAAAAAGTCCGACGTAATTATCGTCAACGTCTCAGGAAGAGGGGACAAGGACATTGGGATACTTAGGGAGAACTTGAAGATCGGATGATCGGATGATCTGATGATCTGGTGATCTGGTGATCTGGTGATCTGATGATCGGATGATCTGATGATCTGGTGATCTGGTGATCTGGTGATCTGGTGATCTGGTGATCTGGTGATCGGATGATTCGGACCTGATGATTTAGTGACAGGGAGCTTTCAACTGGGACTTTTTTGAGAGAGAGTGTGAGGGGAACGGGACAGAATGAGTCTGGATAAGCATCTTGAATTGCGTGCCAGGACCAAGAAATTTGCGCTGCGTATTATTCGAATGATTCGAGCGATGCCAAACAATCGTGAAGCGAATGTGATTGGCAATCAGATACTGAGGTCCGCGACCGGCATGGCTGCGAACTATCGGGCGGCAGGAAGAGCGCGCTCCAAGGCTGAGTTTATCGCCAAGATTGGGGTCGTTGTCGAAGAGGCTGATGAAACTGTGTTCTGGCTCGAACTTCTCGGTGAAAGCGGTATCATACGGCCGGCAAAGCTGGTTGAATTACTTGCCGAAGCAAACCAACTGCTGGCAGTTTTTTCTGCCTCGCGAAAAACTTCTAAATCATGAACAGAAAACAAAATTCAGCCAGAACCGGCAGATCGAAGGATCTCAGATGAAACAGCTCCCCAAGTCGTCACCCAAGTCCAAGGGGAATAATCCGATCACCCGATCACCCGATCACCCGATCACCCGATCTTTCGAGCGCCTGGCTTTTCCGATGCGCCCCGGCCTAGTCGTCTATGTTACCTGCGGCGATCCCGATCTAGTCACGACCCGGCAGATTGTGCTGGCGGCGATTCGTGCCGGGGCGGATGTGATCGAGATGGGGGTCCCATTTAGCGATCCGGTGGCTGACGGGCCGGTGATTCAGCGGGCCAGTGAGCGGGCCTTGGCCCATCGTACTTCGCTGCAGGATGTGCTGGGCCTGGCGCGTGAGATTCGCCAGGAATCCGAGGCGGGGTTGGTGATTTTTTCCTATCTCAATCCCATATTGCGTATGGGCATGGAGCCTTTTTGCGCCGCCGCCGCCGCTGCGGGTGTCGATGGTGTGCTGCTGATCGACATGACTGTGGAAGAGGCTGGGGAATACCTGCGGTGCATGGCGGCCCACCGTCTGGCCCCGGTATTTCTGGCTGCGCCGACCAGCACCGATCAGAGGCTGCGGGCCATTGCCGAGGCCAGCCAGGGCTTCGTGTATGCTGTTTCACGCACCGGCGTTACCGGGGCTCAGCAAGAGCTGGCTGCCGGTGTCGAGAATCTGGTCAAGCGGCTGCGGAAGTACACGCGGCTGCCGATTGCGGTAGGTTTCGGGGTCTCGAATGCGCAGCAGTTTGCCGAAATCGGCGGGTTTGCCGATGCTGCCGTGGTGGGCAGCGCCATTGTTCATACGATTGAGCAGAATCCCGGCCGGGAGGCTGAGGCAGTCCGAGAGTTGATTGAAACCATGAAAAAGCGCGGCGTTGCGTAGCCCTCTTTTCCTCTTCACATCTTTAAGTTATTCTCTATAGAGATTGATTTCGTTAGGCCAGAATGGCCTCAATAAGCCTAGTGTTCAAAGTGAGTAGGAGACCATGGATATTGCTGGTTGGCGTAAGCAAATCGACGAGTTAGACCGCCGCCTGGTGGAGTTGCTGAATGAACGGGCCACTGCCGCGCGTGAAATTGGAAAGTTGAAGCGCGATACCAACCTGCCGATTTATGAGCCGGCGCGGGAGAAGCTGATCTTCGAGAACGTGTGCAAGGTCAATCGAGGGCCTTTGCCCGACGCCGAACTGCGCCATGTGTTTGAGCGCATCATTGATGTGATGCGGAACATACAGAAACATGAGATCCAGCCCCGTTCCCCGGCGGATGCGGGCGCGACAGAGTTTGACAGGGAAGTTAACGACTAGCGTGGCCCGCCGGCCGCGCTTAACGGGAAAACCATGATTGTTGCAATGCAGGAACACGCGTCCGAAGAACAGATCCAGGGAGTTATCGAGCGCCTGGTGGACATGGGATTTGAAGTCCACCGCTCGACCGGCGCCCGCCAGACGGTGCTGGGCGCTGTCGGCGCCCGCCATGAATTTGACATCCGGAATATTGAGGTGCTCGAGGGGGTGGGCGAGGTGCATCGCGTCAGCTCACCGTATAAGCTGGTGGCCCGAAGCTTCCGGCCGGAAGGCACGATCATCCAATTCTCCAACGGGGTGACCATCGGCGGAGAACAGGTGGTCATCATGGCCGGTCCCTGCTCGGTGGAATCGCGGGAGCAGATCTTCGAAGTTGCGGAAACCGTTTCCAAGGCCGGGGCCCAATTCCTGCGCGGTGGCGCGTTCAAGCCACGCAGCTCCCCATATTCTTTTCAGGGCATGGGCGAAGATGCGCTCAAGCTGATGCGCGAGGCGGCCGACCGGCACAAGCTGCTGGTGGTCAGCGAGGTCATGGAAATCTCGCAGATTCCACTCATGTTGTCGTATGTGGACGTGCTGCAAGTGGGCGCGCGCAACATGCAGAACTTCAATCTTTTGCGGGAGCTGGGCAAGGTGCGCAAGCCGGTGCTGCTAAAACGCGGAATTGCGGCGACCATCGAAGAGTTGCTGCTTTCCGCCGAATATCTGATGGCCGGCGGAAACTACCAGGTCATGCTGTGCGAGCGCGGCATACGCACCTTTGAAACCTATACCCGCAACACCATGGATATTTCCGCCATCCCTATTGTAAAGAAGCTTTCCCATCTGCCCATGGTCGCCGACCCTTCGCATGGCACCGGACGCCGGGACAAAGTGCCACCGATGGGAAGGGCCGCTGTTGCCGCCGGCGCCGATGGCTTGCTGGTGGAAGTACACAACTGTCCTGACAAGGCACTGTCGGATGGGGCCCAGTCACTTTATCCGGAGCAGTTTGTTCAGCTCATGGCCGAGTTGCGCATCATCGCACCGGCGGTGGGTCGCCGGATTGCCTGACCGGTACGGGATGCCGCTCTGAATGGCGTTCAAACAAATCACCATTATCGGTACGGGCCTGATTGGCGGCTCCTTTGGCATGGCCGTCAAAGCCGCGGAGAGCGGCATCCGTATTGTTGGGTGCGACCGTTCCCATGTCCTTGAGCAGGCGCTCAAAATGGGCGCCATTGACCACAGCGTGGAAGACCCATTGGCAGCGGTTCAGGGCAGCGACCTGGTACTGCTGGCCACTCCCGTCGGCATGATCATTGATCTGCTGGAGCGCATTGGCCCGGTCGTTGTGCCTGAGGCCCTCATTACGGATACCGGCAGCACCAAGCAGGAAATTCTGAACCACGCCCTGGCTGTCTTTGGCGCCCAGGCCGGGCAGCGTTTTCTTGGCGGGCATCCTATGGCCGGCAAGGAGCACAGCGGCATCCTTTCCGCGGACTCCGGCCTATTCCGCAATGCAACCTGGCTGTTGGTGCGTGGTGACCCTCAGCAGGATATGCACTGCGGAAGAATTCCGGAGTACCGGCAGTTGCTGCAATCCATCGGCGCAAGGGTGACTGAAATTGGGGCTGATCGCCAAGATCAGCTCTGTGCCTGGGTGAGCCACCTGCCGCAGATGATTTCGACGGCCCTGGCGGCCATGCTGGTCGATGAGTTCGGTGACGATCCTGATCTGCAGGCCATCGGCGGCCGCGCCTTGCGCGAAATGACCCGTATCGCCTCCAGTCCTTACTCCATGTGGCGAGATGTCGCCCACACCAACAGCAGGTATATCGAACGGGCCCTGGCGCGGATGGAGCAGAGCCTCGCCCACCTTCGTGAAAATCTTAAGACCCCGGAGCTGCGGGAAGAGTTTGAGCGGGCCAATCGGTTTGGACTTCCGCGGCCACCGGGCGGGCATTCTCAGAATTCAGAGTAAAGATTAAAAAAGATTAAAAATCCTTGGGGCCCGCATTTCCTTCTGATATGCTAGCCCAGAATTTTTCGGGGCGGACGGGCCTCCGGGCGAGAAATCGCGACAGCTCGCGATCGAGTCATACCATCCTGCGTACGGGACTTGGAGCACATGAACCAATCGAGCGTTTTGATTCTTCCCGGCTGGCAGAACTCCGGCCCCCAGCACTGGCAATCCATCTGGCAGGAACAGAACCCGGCGTTTCGCCGCGTGGAGCAGCGTGACTGGTTGACTCCCGGCAGAGAAGAATGGGTGAACAATATCAGCGCCGAATTGCAGCGGACGCCTGCCGCCGTGGTCGTGGCCCACAGCCTGGGTTGCATCGCCGTGGCCCATTGGGCGCAGACTCCGATAGCCAAGTCCGGGATGGTGAAGGGCGCGTTGCTGGTCGCGCCTGCCGACGTGGACCGCACAGACGCTCCCTACCAGATTAAAGATTTTGCTCCCGTACCATTGCGGCAGTTGCCGTTTCCTTCGATGGTTGTCGCCAGCAGCGATGATTGGTATATCAGCCTGCAGCGCGCCCAAGCCTTCGCAGAAGCCTGGGGCAGCCAGTTCTTCAATATCGGCAAGGCCGGGCACATCAACGCCGATTCGGGCCTGGGCGATTGGCCAGAGGGCAAGAGACTGATGCGCCTGTTGCTGGAGCCGGTCGCCATTCCGCCCTCGCATTGATGGCATTGACGGGCAAGCGGTTTGCGCCGCCCCTTCCGCCTGTTTAGAATCAGCGGTCATGAATAAAGTCGTAGCCAATGCTGAGGAAGCGCTTCGCGACGTTACTGACGGCTGTACCATCATGGTTGGTGGGTTCGGCTTGTGCGGCGTCCCCGATGACCTGATTGATGCCCTGGTGCGCAAGGGAGTCAGGAACCTGACCACCATTTCCAACAATGCCGGCGTGGATGTTCACGGGCTGGGCAGGTTGCTGCAAGCTGGCCAGATCAAGAAACATATAGGCTCCTATGTAGGTGAGAACAAGGTGTTCGAGCAGATGGTCCTGAGCGGCAAGGTGGAGCTTGAGCTCAATCCTCAGGGCACACTGGCTGAGCGCATCCGTGCCGGGGGCGCTGGCATTCCAGCCTTCTTCACCCCCACCGGAGTTGGCACGACGGTGGCCGAGGGCAAGGAAATCCGTGAATTTGGTGGACGCAAGTTTGTCATGGAACTTGCTCTCAAAGCCGATTTTGCGCTGGTGAAGGCATGGAAGGCCGATCGCTGGGGCAATCTGGTCTTCCGCAAGACCGCGCGTAATTTCAATCCCATGATGGCCACGGCCGCCCGCGTCACCATCGTTGAAGCCGAGCAGATCGTGGAGCCGGGAGAACTCGATCCGGACAGTGTACATCTGCCCAGCATTTACGTGAAACGCATTGTCCTGGCAAGGAACATGGAGAAGAAAATCGAGAAACGAACTGTGAGGAAGAAGATCGGGTGATCGGTAGATCGGGTGATCTGGTGATCGGGAATGTGTTCAAGATCGGGACATCGGGACATCGGAAAATCGAGACATCGGAAAACCGGAAAGGCCGGACGGTTTCGCGATCCCATTGCGGTTAGAGTGTTTGGACCAAAATCAGTCAAGTACCAAGTACCAAGTACCAAGTACCAAGTACCAAGTACAGCGCTAATTGCTAATTGCTAATTGCTAATTGCTAATTGCTAATTGCTAGTTTCCAGGAGACAGCTCATGTCCACCACGCCGGCCATCGGCAAACAGAAAGACGCTGAAAAGCGGGAGCGCATCGTGAAACGCATTGCCCGCGAGTTGCGCGACGGATTTTACGTGAACCTGGGGATTGGCATGCCTACGCTGGTTGCCAACTACGTCCCTGCGCGGATGGAAGTGGTGCTACAAAGCGAAAATGGAATGCTGGGCATCGGGCCATTTCCCTTGGAAGGCGACGAAGATGCTGATCTGATCAATGCCGGCAAAGAGACCGTGACCGAGATTCCGGGAACCGCCTATTTTTCCAGCGCCGATTCGTTCGCCATGGTCCGCGGCGGACATGTGGACTTGAGCGTTCTTGGAGCCATGGAAGTGGATGAAGAAGGCAACCTCGCCAACTGGATGATCCCCGGCAAGATGGTGAAAGGCATGGGCGGCGCCATGGACCTGGTGGCCGGCGCCCGCCGGGTAGTGATTGCCATGGAGCACACTACCAAAGAAGGCGTATCGAAGATCCTGCCAAAATGCACTCTGCCGCTGACCGGCCTGAAGGTCGTGGATACGATTGTGACGGAGATGGCCTTTCTGCGCGTCACCGACAAAGGGCTGGTGCTCGAAGAGGTTGCTCCTGGCTTCACAGCCGAAGATGTGCAGAAGGCCACGGCGGCCAAATTGATTGTGAGTCCGACGCTCAAGACGATGGAATCCTAGTTCACGGTGCGACCTGGCCACAACCAAAATCAAAAGCAATTAGCCACGAATTAACGCGAATAAACGCGAATGGGAGTTGGTTGTAGTTGTTCTCGGAATTGTTGCGAGCGCAAAGATTTTGATGGATAGGTTCAGGAGTTGAAAAATGCATTCAGGAAAGTTTCTGTGGGTGTTATTGTGCGCCTGTCTCATGGGCGCCGCCTTGCCGTCTACGTGCGCGGACTACGACCACAGCCCGACCGTGGGGCCGGTCAAAGGGTCTCTGGTCATCGTCGGCGGAGGATCGTTGCCGCCGGAGATCACCAAGCGCTTTGTTTCCCTGGCAGGTGGCCCGGAAGCGAACTTTGTGTTGATTCCCACCGCACAGGCCAATTTCAGTGAGCAGGATGAATTGAAGGCCTTTTCACGGCGGTTTGGCGTAAGTCATGTCACTCTGCTGCACACCAAGGACCGGTCGCGCGCCGATTCCAGTGAATTTGTCGGGCCGCTTCGCCATGCTTCCGGCGTCTGGATTGAAGGTGGGCGCCAATGGCGGCTCGCCGATGCCTATCTCGGCACGTCCGTGGAACGCGAGATCAAGGCGCTACTGGCTCGCGGAGGGGTCGTGGGAGGCAGTTCCGCCGGAGCGACCATCCAGGGTTCGTATCTGGTTCGTGGAGCATCAGGCGACGCCAAAGATCCCGATGGCGACAATACCATCATGATGGCCAAAGGCCATGAAGTAGGCTTCGGCCTGCTGCCGAATTCGGCCATCGATCAACATGTGATTGCCCGCCATCGCGAGAACGACCTGAACTCCGTGATGGCCGCTCATCCCGGCCTGCTGGGGCTGGGAATCGACGAGAGCACCGCAGTGGTGGTGCATGGCGATGAGTTTGAAGTCATCGGATTGAGTAAGGTATTGGTCCATGACGGCAAGCCGCATGGCGACCGCGAGTATTCCATTCTGTCGGCCGGACAAAAATTCAATTTGAAGCAGCGTGCGGTTGAATAGACGGGAACCAGCTTAAGCACGATGTCCAGGAGAAAAATGAATCTGGCGGGCAGGACATCGAAAATAAAAGCCTGCTTTATGGCCGGCATTTCAACCGGTCAAGGTCTGATGCTCAAGCCATGACACTGACGGCGGAAGACAGATGGTTTAGCGATTCCGAATAGGGAGCGCGGGCAACGCCGCGCTCGGTGATGATCGCCGCGATGTAGCGGTTGGGCGTGACATCAAACGCGGGGTTTTCCACCAATACCCCATCCGGTGCGATCTGCTTGCCGGCCATGTGTGTTACTTCCCTGGAAGAACGCTGCTCGATGGGAATTTTATCGCCTGTAGGTGTATTCATGTCCACGGTCGACCACGGGGCGGCCACGTAGAAGGGAATCTGGTGTTCTTTGGCCAGCACCGCTACGGAGTAAGTCCCGATCTTGTTGGCCACATCGCCGTTGGCGGCGATGCGGTCGGCGCCCACGATGACAGCGCCCACCTTGCCCTGCTTCATCATCACGCCTGCCATGTTGTCGGCGATCAGGGTGGTGGGAATGCCATCTTTCATCAACTCCCAGGCGGTGAGGCGCGATCCCTGCAGAAAGGGACGGGTCTCATCGGCATAGACATGGATCTTCTTGCCGGCTTCGACCGCTGCGCGAATCACACCCAGGGCGGTCCCATAACCGCAGGTGGCCAGTGCGCCGGCATTGCAATGGGTGAGCACGCCGCCGGAGTGCGGCATTAGTGCGGCGCCATGGCGCCCCATGGCCTCATTGGCCGCAATGTCTTCCACATGCATGCGTTGCGATTCTTCCACCAGCGCCGCTTTGATTTGATCGACGCTCCGGTTCGTGAGCGAATCGAATTTTTCCTTCATGCGGCGGATGGCCCAGAAGAGGTTCACGGCCGTAGGGCGGGTTTCGCCCATGATCTTGCAGATGTTTTCAAACTCCAAGCGTAGCGCCGGAACGGCAACGGCCGACGACTGACTGATCCCCAAGGCAATTCCCATGGCGGCGGTCACGCCGATGGCAGGCGCACCACGCACGATCATGTCGCGGATGGCCATGGCTACGTCCTGATAATTGCGACAGATGAAATAAGTCTCTTCGGTGGGAAGCTTCGTCTGGTCAATCAGGCGTACGCCCTCGGGAGTCCATTCGACGGTGTGGATCATCAGTATAGATTGTATCAGCGGGATGGTTGATCGGTTGATCGGATGGTCTGGTGATCGGGAAATCGAGACATCGGGACATCGGAAAACCAGTTCTTGTTTTGCCCCCATGCTTACGATCCGTTAGAGTCTTTGTGGACTGCGGCGATTCCTGGCTCCGCTTCACGCCCCCAAAATCCTCTGCTGCCTCTGTTCCTCTGTGTTTCAAAGGTTTTCGTTGCGACTCGTTGCGCTGTGTTCTCAAAGGTTTTGGTTTTTCTCCGTGCCTCCGTGGTGAACTGCTCTTGTCAGAGTTTCAAGTGTGCCGCCTTGATCTCACTTGACTTGAAGATCGAGATGAACGGCGCGGGCGCAGCAGCTTCGGCCACGGACTCATATCCTCCTGCCTCTTCACGTTCCACCAGACAGGCAGCGCCCACGACGGTGAAGCCGAATTCCCGGGCTGCGTGAATGGCCTGGATCGTCGAGGAGCCGGTCGTACAGACATCATCGACGATCACCACGCGGGCGCCCTTTTCCCGGAAGCCTTCAATCCGCTGGCCCATGCCGTGGGCCTTCTCAGCCTTGCGCACCAGAAAGCCGTGGATTGGGGTTCCGGCTTGGGAGCTGATCACGGAAACCGCGGTCACCACTGGATCTGCGCCCATGGTGAGTCCGCCGATGGCATCCGGGCGCCAGCCTTGCGCTTGAATCAGTTCAAAGAAGACATGCCCTGTAAGTTCTGCGCCCCGGGCGTGCAGCGTGGCCGTGCGGCAGTCGATGTAGTAGTCGCTCTTCAGGCCGGAAGACAGAGTGAAGTCGCCCAGCCGGAACGACTTTT
>Ga0210403_10003288_pt1 | contig 14306 bp, 15 predicted proteins | sample IncBWC19MmetaG_FD_150863 | JGI IMG/M metagenome (GOLD analysis project Ga0210403, IMG submission 150863) | Forest soil microbial communities from Barre Woods Harvard Forest LTER site, Petersham, Massachusetts, United States - Inc-BW-C-19-M | ecosystem: Environmental > Terrestrial > Soil >... | reverse complement strand
CTGGTTCATGCGCGATCAGCACATGAACCCGTCGGATGCCGTGAAGGCGCTTGACGATTGCGGCGCGCAAGCAGCCCTCGCCCATCATCACGGCACGTTCCAGCTGACCGATGAAGCGATCGACGCCCCGCTCACCGCGCTGCATGCCGCGCTGGATGATGCCGGGATTCCGCGCGAGCGTTTTGTAGGGCTGAAACCGGGGCAGGTGTTTGAGTTATAGTTATTGTCGTCCCGGCCAAGCCAACGGGTCGGCGCGAAGCGCCGCCTGATGACAGGCTCCGCGCGAGCCGGGACCATAACCACCGATCTGAGTCGTGGCTTGAGGACGGAGCACCAGCGTCGAATGACCTCGGAAGCCTGTGGTTTTGGGTCCCCGCTTTCGCGGGGACGACGTCCGGGGTTTACTGCCCCGCCTGTTTGATCGCCCAGGAAACGATCACGGTAACCTGAAGCGTCTCCTCGCCCTGCGCGATCGGCGTCGGGGACACCGCCATCCCGGCGGACATCTTGCGAAAAGGCATCGGGCCTGGCGCGCCTTCCTCGGAGATGCCGAGCGGCGCGCCGAGCGTGACGCCGGCGGCGTTGGCATAGATCTCGGCCTTGCGGCGGGCATCGGCGACAGCCTGCCCGCGGGCCTCGTCCAGAAGTTTTGACGCGTTGGACACCGAGAAACCGACGCCGCCCATATCGGTCGCGCCGGCACCCACCAGCGTATCGATGGTGCTCGCGACCTTGAGGACGTCATGCAGCCGGACGGTGACGCGGTTGCTGGCGCGATAGCCGACCGCGGGGGACGGACCGGAGCGGTTCGGCGCGTATTGCGGCTGCAGCGACACCCGCGAGGTCTGGATGTCCTTCTCGTCGATATTGGCGGCCTTGAGTGAGAGCAGCAACTTGCCCATCGCCGCGTTGTTGGCCTCGGACGCCTCGCGCGCGGTCCTGGCGTCAGAGCTGACGCCGGCCTCGATCTCCGCCTGGTCCGGCGCCACAGAAATCGTGGCCACGCCGCTGACGGTGATCATCGGCGGCGGCACCGTCTGCGCCAGCGCGGGCGCAGCGATCAGGCTCGCGGCGACAGTGGCCGCGACGCGCAGGGTGCGTTGTCTCACAAGCCTCATTTCAGCGGCACGTAGACGTTGATGATCAGCTTGTCTTCCGCGGTCTTCAGGGGATCGGTGATGTATTCCTCGATAAACGTGTCCTTGGCCTCGAGCTTCTTGTCGTCGAGGTGATTGGTGATGGCCTCATAGGTGTTGTCCATATTGTCGTAGGACCCGCGATGGACGAATTTCAGGGCCTTGCCCTCGGGCGATTTACCCATGCTCATGGCCTTGGTGAGGTTTTTCGGCTCCTGATCGACCGGAATTTCAGCCAGGAAGGTGAACCCGGTATCGTCGGTGGAGGTGTAGACGATCATCGGATTGCCTGATGCCTTGATGCCCTGCTTGTCGAGCAGCGCCGACAGCGACTTGAACGAATCGATCAGGGTGTCGAACGCCGAATCCCAGTTGGCGCTGCCCTTGAGGACGACCACCGTTTTCGGCTCCAGCGTGATTTCCTGGCCAAAGGGGTCGGCGGTCTGCACCGGCGCGGCCGCCGCGGGCGGTGTCGCCGGGGTCTGCGCGGCGGCGGGCGGTGCCGAGGGGCTGGCGGCCGGAGCCGGGCTGGCCGCCGGCGCAGGGGCCGGCGTTTCCGATGCAGCGGGAGCCGCTGGAGCGGCCGACGGCGCCGGCGATTGCGCCCGCGCGTTGCCCAGGGCCAACGAAACCGCAGCTATCGGAATCAGGGCGACCATGACGAGGCGAAGCGAGCGGCGGCCATTCATTCGTTGTTCTCCAAAGCCTTAAAATCAGGGTCGGAAATTCAGGGTCGGCGGGCTCGCTCCTGCGTCCCGGTCCACGTCGGCGAGGTTGTCGCCATGCTAACACGCAAGCGCGGCTTTCGTCCCATGACAGATATGTCATGGGGGTGCGTTGCCGGCAGGGGGTATCGACACAGATTCACCACACTGGCCAATCGGCCGTCATTCGCCATATAAGACGGGCGTCATTCGGGAAATTCCATGAGCGCGCTCGCCAACCACAGTTTTGCGAAGATGAACGGCATCGGCAACGAGATTGTCGTGGTCGATCTGCGCGACAAGCAAGCTGTCGTCACGCCGGAGGAAGCGCGCGCCGTGGCCTCACCCGCCGGCGTGCATTACGACCAGCTGATGGTGCTGCAGCCGCCGCGGCTTGCGGGCACCGAGGCCTTCATCCGCATTTACAACAATGACGGCTCCGAGGCCGGGGCCTGCGGCAACGGCATGCGCTGTGTCGTGCGCCGGCTGTTCGAAGCGACCGGCCAGACCGCCGTCACGTTTGAGACCAGGGCCGGCCTGTTGAACTGCTGGCAGGGTCCGTCGAGCGACCTCTACACCGTCGACATGGGCCCGCCGAAATTCGGCTGGAAGGATATTCCGCTGGCCGAGGAGTTTCGCGACACCCGCTCGATCGAGCTGCAGATCGGCCCGATCGACGCGCCGGTTTTGCACACGCCGTCGGCGGTCAGCATGGGCAATCCGCACGCGATCTTCTGGGTCGATGATGTCAACGCCTACGATCTCGGCCGCTTCGGGCCGCTGCTGGAAAACCACCCGATCTTTCCGGAGCGCGCCAATATTACGCTCGCGCACATCGTCGATCGCGGTCACATCACGATCCGCACTTGGGAGCGTGGCGCCGGGTTGACCAAAGCCTGCGGCTCGGCGGCCTGCGCCGCCGCGGTGGCGGCGGCGCGACTGAAGCGCACCAACCGGATGGTGCAGGTTACCCTGCCGGGTGGCGAACTCACCATCGAATGGCGCGAGGGCGACGACCACGTGCTGATGACGGGCCCCGCGACCTTCGAGTATGAAGGCCGTTTCGATGCGGCGCTGTTTGCCTCCGTCGCGTAAGATGAGCGTCGAGATCGTCACCTTCGGCTGCCGCCTCAACGCCTTCGAATCCGAAGTGATCTTGCGCGAGGCGGGGGATGCCGGGCTCACCGACACCATCGTCATCAACAGCTGCGCGGTGACCAACGAAGCGGTGGCGCAGGCGCGGCAATCGATCAGGCGGCTCAAGCGCGAGCGGCCGGAAACGCGGATCGTGGTGACCGGCTGCGCGGCACAGACCCAAGCCGAGATGTTCGCAGGCATGGCCGAGGTCGATCGCGTGCTCGGCAATGACGACAAGATGCGCAGTGAAGCCTGGCACGCGGCGCGCACGGCGCTCGACGGCGCGGCCGGATTCGGCGTCGAAACCAGCGAGAAGATCGCGGTCGCCGATATCATGGCCGTCAAGGAGATGGCGCCGCATCTGGTGGAAGGATTCCAGAAGGGCCTGCCCCGGGTGTTCGTGCAGGTGCAGAACGGCTGCGACCATCGCTGCACCTTCTGCATCATCCCCTATGGCCGCGGCAATTCGCGCTCGGTGCCGATGGGCGCGGTGGTCGACCAGGTACGCGTGCTGGTCGAGCGCGGCCACGCCGAGATCGTGCTGACCGGCGTCGATCTCACCAGCTATGGCGCCGATCTGCCGGGTGCCCCAAAACTCGGCCAGCTGACAAAGCAGATCCTGCGACATGTGCCGGAATTACAACGGTTGCGGATTTCATCTATCGATTCAATCGAGGCCGATCGCGATCTGCTCGATGTGATCGCTGACGACCAACGGCTGATGCCGCATCTGCATCTGTCGCTGCAATCCGGCGACGATCTGATTTTGAAGCGGATGAAGCGGCGGCATTCCCGCAAGGACGCCATCGAGTTCTGCGGGCAGGTGCGGCGCTTGCGGCCGGACATCGCGCTCGGCGCCGATATCATCGCGGGCTTTCCGACCGAGACCGGGGAGATGTTTGCGCGCTCGGTCGATCTGGTGGAGGCGTGCGGCCTCACCTTCCTGCATGTGTTTCCCTATTCGCCGCGGCCGGGCACGCCGGCGGCGCGAATGCCGCAGGTCGCAGGAAACGAGATTCGCGCGCGCGCCAGGCGATTGCGCGCGACGGGCGAGGGCGCGCTGAAAAAACGGCTGGCGTCGGAGGTGGGCCATACCCGGCAGGTGCTGATCGAAAGCGCCACGCAGGGCCGCACCGAACATTTTGTGCCCGTCGCGATCACTGGCGAGACGCCCGGCGCGGTGCGGGCGCTCACGGTTACCGGAAATGATGGTGCTCGGCTGACGGTATGAATTACCGTCATACCGGGACAAGCCTGGCCATGACGCGTTAGCTCACTCCCCGTTCCATCCGCATGCCAGAAGCCGCTCCTGCAGGTGCTTCGGCGCCGGCGCCACCACGCACACCGGGTCCTTGTTCCGGGAAATCGGGATCACGATCTCGCGGGAATGCAGATGCAGGCGCGGTTCGCCGAAACGGGGACCGTTGCCGTAGATATTGTCGCCGATGATCGGACAGCCCATTTCCGCACAGTGAACCCGCAATTGATGGGTCCGGCCGGTGACCGGCTCAAGCGCGAGCCAGCTGAGGCCGTCGCCGCGCCCCAGCACGTTCCAGTTGGTGACCGCCTTCTGCCCCTCCGGATCCGGCTTCTGCCACCAGCCGCGCTCGGCATTGAGGCGGCCGAGCGGCATGTCGATGGTGCCCTCGTCCTCGACCGGGCCGCCCTCGACCACCGCCCAATAGGTTTTTGAAATCTTGCCATGCTTGAACAGCAGGCCGAGCGATGCGGTGGCCTTGCGGTGGCGTCCCAATACGAGGCAGCCGGAAGTATCGCGATCGAGCCGGTGGGCGAGGACCGGCGGGCGCGGCAGCCCAAATCGCAGCGCGTCGAACGAGGATTCCAGATTGGCGCCCCCCTTGGGGCCGCGATGTACCGGCAGGCCGGCGGGCTTGTCGATCACCAGCATCAGCCCGTCGCGATGGAGCACGCGGGCCTGGATCTCCTCCGCGGTCAATTCGGGAACTTCGGTCAAGTGTTCGAGACTTTCGCTCATGGCGCGAAACCGCTAACACACCCGGCATGAGCGATACCACTCCGGAAAAGACAAAACTGAGCTGGTGGCGGCGGCTGTCCAGCGGCTTGAAGCGCACCTCGAGCTCGCTCGGGACGGCGGTGGCCGATCTCGTCACCAAGCGCAAGCTCGACCGCGCCATGCTCGAGGATATCGAGGACGTGCTGCTGCGCGCCGATCTTGGAACAGAGGTGGCGGCGCGCATTTCCGCGGCGGTAGGCCACGGCCGCTACGACAAGGCGATCACGGCCGACGACGTGAAATCGGTGGTCGCGACCGAAGTCGAGAAGGTCCTTGTTCCCGTAGCGAAGCCGCTGGTCATCGACGAGACGCAAAAGCCGTTCGTCATCCTCGTGGTCGGCGTCAACGGCTCGGGCAAGACCACCACCATCGGCAAGCTTGCGGCAAAACTTTCCGCCGAAGGCCGCAAGGTGATGCTGGCGGCCGGAGATACGTTTCGCGCCGCCGCGATCGAGCAGTTGAAGATCTGGGGCGAGCGCACCAGGTCGCCCGTGGTCGCGGGCGCACAGGGATCGGATTCCGCAAGCCTTGCCTTCAATGCGCTGACTGCGGCGCGCGACGGCAAGCTCGACGTGCTGCTGGTCGACACTGCCGGCCGGCTGCAGAACAAGGCCGAATTGATGAACGAACTTGAAAAAGTCGTCCGCGTCATCAAGAAGGTCGATGGCTCGGCGCCTCATGCGGTGCTGCTGGTGCTCGACGCCACGGTGGGACAAAACGCGCTGTCGCAGGTCGAGGCGTTTCACCGCACCGCAGGGGTCACCGGCCTTGTGATGACAAAGCTCGACGGCACCGCGCGGGGCGGAATCCTGGTGGCGTTGGCGGAAAAACACAAACTCCCGGTGCATTTCATCGGCGTCGGCGAAGGCGTCGACGATCTCGCGGCCTTCACCGCGCGGGATTTTGCTCAGGCGATCGCAGGGATTGAGTGATGGACAAGACGACGCCGCATCCTTTGTTCAAGCTCGCGACCGAGCTCGGTCCCTTGCTGGTTTTCTTCGGCGCCAACGCCAGGTTCGGCCTGTTCGTCGCCACCGGCGCCTTCATGGTGGCGATCGTGGCTGCGATCATCGCGTCCTATGTGGTGACGCGGCACGTGCCGCTGATGGCGCTGGTAACCGGCTTCGTCGTCATCGTATTCGGCACGCTGACCCTGGTGCTGCACGACGAAACCTTCATCAAGGTCAAGCCCACCATCATTTACGGCCTGTTCGCCGCGATCCTCGGCGGCGGGCTGTTGTTCGGCCGCTCCTTCATCGCGATCATGTTCGATCAGATGTTCAACCTGACGCCGCAGGGCTGGCGGATCCTCACGGCGCGCTGGGCGCTGTTCTTTTTCGCCATGGCGATCCTGAACGAGATCATCTGGCGCACCCAGAGCACCGATTTCTGGGTCGCGTTCAAGGCATTCGGCGTGATCCCGCTGACCATGATCTTTGCGATCGCGCAGATGCCGCTGACCAAACGTTATCATATCGAGCCGGCGTCGCTGGAAGCGAGCGAGGCGGCGGAGGGGGACGTTTCGAAAGGGTGAAAAAAACGCACCGGCGCGCCGCGCCGATGCGTTTCCAGGAGTTCAGGCCTGCGAGACGGAAAGGCCGAACTCACTTCTGCTTGGCGATGACCTTGTCCTTGATCTTGTCGTAGGTCGCCTGCGGAACGATGTTCTTCTGCACCAGTTCATCCTTGCCCTTGTAGGGGCGCCCCTTGATGATCGCCGCCGAATAGGCCTTGCCGATGCCGGGCAAGGCATCGAGCTGGTCGGCGGTCGCGGAGTTGATGTCGAGCAGATCGGTCTTCGCGGCGGGCGCCATCTTCGACTCGGCGGCCGGCGCTTTCGGCGCGGGAGCCATTTTACTATCGGATTTGGCGGCGGGCTGGGTCGATTGAGCCATCGACGGCGAGGCCGTCAGCAGGCCAAGTGTGAGCGCCGCGGCGGCAAGTGAAGCGAGCGTGAAATGACGCATTGAGTATGTCCCTCCAAGGACTGATTAAGTAACGCGATCAGCTAGCTTCGGATTCGTGGCGGCGCCGTGGCCGCCAAATGAACGGCAGATAAAAGCAAAAAATTATTTGAAGCTAGATTCCCGGAATGACGATGTGTGGAATCTACGACCCCGCCTTCAGCGCCTTGTCGATCTCGACCTTGAGTACCGCATTGATATTGTCGCGCGTCACCGGGCCGACCAGCTTGTAGACGATGGTGCCTTCGCGTCCGACGACGAAGGTCTCCGGCACGCCGTAGACTCCCCATTCGATCGCGGCGCGTCCGTTGCCGTCGACACCGACGACGCCGTAGGGATTGCCGTAGCGGCCGAGAAAGCGCCGCGCGTTGTCCGGCGCATCCTTGTAGTTGATGCCGATCAGCTGCAGACGCTTGTCGCGGCCAAGTTCGGTCAACAGCGGCGCTTCGTCGTGGCAGGGTATACACCACGAAGCCCAGACGTTGACGACGCTGACCTTGCCTTTGAATATCGCCGGATCGAGCCCGGGCACCTGTTTGCCGCTGTCGAGCAGCCCCGCCAGCGGCGGCAGCGCGGTCTGCGGCGCCGGATGGCCGATCAGGGCGGAGGGGATCTTTGACGGATCGCCGTCGCCGAGCCGAAACCAGAACAGCGCGGCAAGCGCTGCGAAGGCGATCAGCGGCAGCGCCATCAACCAGGACCGGCGTGCCGGCGGGGTATCGGTTGTCGAAGTCTCGCTCATTTCATATCCGCCGCGCTGCGCCCGGAACGCCTGACCACGCCCGACGCGTCGAGTTCGCGCAGGCGCGTCTTCTGGCGGTGATAGTCGATCGCGATCCAGGCAATGAGAATAAGCACCACCGCTGTAACCAATGCATAGGACGTCACGATGAAGGAGGTGTAAGGACCGAGCGACATGGCGTTCACGCCGATCGCCGGCTGGCTTGCATCATCTGCAAGCTGCGCACCCGCCGGCGCAGGATTTCGTTGCGCATCGCGGCCAGGTGCAGCGTGAGGAACAATAGCGAAAACGCCACCGCCATCACCAGGAGCGGAATCAGGAAGGCGCGATCGAGCGCCGGTCCGCCCATCCGCAGCACGGAGGCCGGCTGATGCAGCGTGTTCCACCAGTCCACCGAGAACTTGATGATCGGTATATTGATGGCCCCGACCAGCGTCAGCACGGCCGCGGCGCGCGCCGCACGCGACGGGTCTTCGACCGCCCGCCACAGCGCGATCAGGCCGAGATACATCAGGAACAGGATCAGGACCGAGGTCAGCCGCGCATCCCATTCCCAATAGGTGCCCCACATCGGCCGGCCCCACAGCGAGCCCGTCACCAGGGCGAGAAACGTGAAGCAGGCGCCGATGGGCGCGGCAGCCTTGGCGGCGACGTCCGCCAACGGATGCCGCCACACCAGCGTGCCCAGCGAAGCGAGACTCATCACGCCCCAGACGAACATCGACAGCCACGCATTCGGCACGTGGATGAACATGATCTTCACCGTGGCACCCTGCTGGTAGTCGTCCGGCGCCATGGCCGATTGGTAGAGACCGATCAACAGCAGGATGGCGGTTGCGGCCGCCAGCCATGGCAGAATCCGCGCGGTCAGCGTCAGGAACCGGGTAGGGTTGGCGAGATCGATCAGCGTCATGGCACCCTGTTAATGGTCGCAGCCTTTGGAGGCAATCAGCACGAATGCGCTCCGCGAGAGTTGATCGAGGTCAACTTCTCCCAGGATCAATCCAGCCCGTGACGCAGGCTGGCAGCGGCCGCGAACGGGCCGATGACGAAACTGATCAGCGACAGCGCGCAGAGGATCGAAAACGGCGCGCCGAACGACAATCCGGTAATCGCGGCCTGCGAGGCGGCGACGCCAAAGATCAGTACGGGGATCGACAGCGGCAGCACAAGCACCGCCAGCAGCAACCCGCCACGATGCAGCGTCACGGCCAGGGCGGCGCCGATCATGCCAGTAAAGGTCAGCGCCGGTGTTCCCGCCAACAACGTCAAGGCAACCGCCGAGGTCGAGAGGGCATCGAGATTCAATAGCAGCCCCAGAACCGGGGTGGCGATCACCAGCGGCAGTCCGGCGGCCAGCCAATGCGCCAGCGCCTTGGCGGCGCAGGCGAGTTCCAGCGGCGTGCGGCCCATCACGATCAGATCGAGCGATCCATCGTCATGGTCGGCCATAAACAGCCGGTCGAGGGTGAGCAGGCTTGCCAGGAGCGCGCCGAGCCAGAGGATCGCCGGTCCGAGCCTCGTCAGCAGCGCGAGGTCGGGTCCGACCGCGAAAGGCATCAGCACCACCACGGTCAGGAAGAATAGGACCCCGATCAGCGCCCCGCCGCCGACCCGCACTGCGATTCTGATGTCCCGGCGAATCAGGGCGGCAAGCGCGGTCATGACAGGCCACCGATTCGCAATTCGCGCGCGGCAATCCCTAGGGGTGCGTGGGTGGCGGCGACGATCAGGCCGCCGCGGGCGAGGTGGTCACCCATCAGGCGCGCAAACAGGCTTTGGCCGGCGACGTCGAGCGCATTGGTCGGTTCGTCGAGCAGCCAGATCGGCCTTCGGACCGTGAGCAGCCGGGCGATCGAGAGCCGCCGCCGCTGGCCCGCGGACAGATACGCCGCCGGCAGATACACCGCATGGTCGAGCCCGACCGCGGAAAGGCTCTCCTTGAGGTCTTGCTTGGCGTCCGGCGGCTCGCCGCCGAGAAAATCGCGCCAGAAAGAGAGGTTTTCGATCACGCTCAGCGCAGGCTTCAGCGCGTCGCGGTGGCCGAGATAATGCGCCTGTTCGGGCAATGTCAGTTCGGTCTCGCCGCCTTCCAGGCCGATCGACCCGTCGGCGATCGCCAATAGCCCCGCGATCATGCGTAGCAGCGAGGTTTTGCCCGATCCATTGGCGCCGATGATGGCCAGCGCCTCGCCCGAGGAGGCCTCGAAATCGAGGCCCGAGAACACGTCCCGGCCGCCCCGCACACACCTGACGCCCCGTCCCGAGAGCCGCATTTTGTCCCTTCACAGCCCTCTGGAAATTGATGGGTACCGCAGCAGAATTTTTGGGTGGCGCAATGCTGCGGGACGATTGTCGGTGTGGCGGTGCCACTGGAATGATTCTATAAGCCGGAACCTGATGCAGCACACAATCGGTGTCTGCAAGTCATCAGGCCAGCCCTCGCTGACGGTGTTTACATACCCTTGCCGGGTATTACTGACAATTGGGAAATTCCTCATATGACCTCGCTCGACAGCTTCAAAAGCCAGAAGACCCTCAAGGTCGGCGCCAAGACCTACGTCTATTACAGCCTGCCCGCCGCCGAGAAGAACGGTCTGAAGGGAATCTCCAAGCTGCCCTACTCGATGAAGGTGCTGCTGGAGAACCTGCTGCGCAACGAAGACGGCCGCACCGTCAAGAAGGAAGACATCGTCGCGGTCTCGAAGTGGATGAGGAAGCGCAAGCTCGAGCATGAAATCGCATTCCGCCCGGCGCGGGTGCTGATGCAGGACTTCACCGGCGTGCCGGCGGTGGTCGATCTCGCGGCGATGCGCAACGCCATGCAGAAGCTCGGCGGCGACGCCGAGAAGATCAATCCGCTGGTGCCCGTCGATCTCGTCATCGACCACTCCGTGATCGTGAACTTCTTCGGCGACAACAAGGCTTTCGCCAAGAACGTGGTCGAGGAATACAAGCAGAATCAGGAACGCTACGAATTCCTGAAATGGGGCCAGAAGGCGTTTTCGAATTTCTCCGTGGTGCCGCCCGGCACCGGCATCTGCCATCAGGTCAATCTCGAATACCTCGCGCAGACGGTGTGGACCCGCAAGGAGAAGATGACGGTCGGCAAGAAGAAGGGCACCTTCGAGGTCGCCTATCCGGATTCGCTGGTCGGCACCGATTCGCACACCACCATGGTCAACGGCCTGGCCGTGCTCGGATGGGGCGTCGGCGGCATCGAGGCGGAAGCCTGCATGCTCGGCCAGCCGCTGTCGATGCTGCTGCCGGAGGTGATCGGCTTCAAGCTCAAGGGCCAATTGAAGGAAGGCGTCACCGCCACCGACCTCGTGCTGACGGTCACGCAAATGCTGCGCAAGCAGGGCGTGGTCGGAAAATTCGTGGAATTCTACGGCCCCGGTCTCGACCATCTCTCGGTGGCGGACAAGGCGACCATCGGCAACATGGCGCCGGAATATGGCGCGACCTGCGGCTTCTTCCCGGTCGATGCCGAGACCATCGATTATCTCAAGACCTCCGGCCGCAAGGCCGACCGAGTCGCGCTGGTGACCGCCTATGCCAAGGCGCAAGGCCTGTTCCGCACCGCCAAATCGCCTGATCCGGTGTTCACCGAAAAGCTGATCCTCGATCTCGGCGACGTCGTGCCCTCGATGGCCGGACCGAAGCGCCCCGAAGGCCGCGTCGCACTGCCTGCGGTCGCCGAAGGCTTTTCCGCGGCGATGGCCAGCGAATACAAGAAGGCCGCCGATGCATCGACGCGTTATCCGGTCGAGAACCGCAATTTCGATCTCGGCCATGGCGACGTGGTGATCGCGGCGATCACCTCCTGCACCAACACCTCCAACCCGAGCGTCCTGATCGGCGCGGGACTTCTGGCCCGCAACGCCGCCGCCAAGGGCCTGACCGCAAAGCCGTGGGTCAAAACCTCGCTGGCCCCGGGCAGCCAGGTGGTCGCGGAATATCTCGCCAATTCCGGCCTGCAGCTCGAACTCGACAAGGTCGGCTTCAACCTGGTCGGCTTCGGCTGCACCACCTGCATCGGCAATTCCGGCCCGCTGCCGGAAGATATTTCGAAGTCGATCAACGACAACGGCATCGTCGCTGCCGCCGTGCTGTCGGGCAATCGCAATTTCGAAGGCCGCGTCAGCCCCGACGTCCAGGCGAACTATCTGGCCTCGCCTCCGCTGGTCGTGGCCTATGCGCTGGCCGGAACGGTGACCAGGAATCTGGCCGTCGAGCCGATCGGCAATGGCAAGGACGGCAAGCCGGTGTACCTCAAGGACATCTGGCCGACGACCAAGGAGATCAACGCCTTCATGAAGAAGTTCGTGACCGCGTCGATCTTCAAGAAGCGCTACGCCGACGTGTTCAAGGGCGACACCAACTGGCGCAAGATCAAGACCGTGGAGAGCGAAACCTATCGCTGGAACATGAGCTCGACCTATGTACAGAACCCGCCCTATTTCGAAGGCATGAAGAAGGAGCCGGAGCCGGTCGTCGACGTGGTCGATGCACGGATTCTGGCGATGTTCGGCGACAAGATCACCACCGACCACATCTCGCCGGCCGGTTCGATCAAGCTGACGTCGCCTGCCGGAAAATATCTGTCCGAGCATCAGGTGCGTCCGGCCGACTTCAATCAATACGGCACGCGGCGCGGCAATCACCAAGTCATGATGCGCGGCACCTTCGCCAATATCCGCATCAAGAACTTCATGCTCAAGGGCGCCGACGGCAACATCCCGGAGGGCGGCCTTACCAAGCACTGGCCCGACGGCGACCAGATGTCGATCTACGACGCCGCGATGAAGTATCAGGCCGAGCAGGTGCCGCTGGTGGTTTTTGCCGGCGCCGAATACGGCAATGGATCGTCGCGCGACTGGGCCGCGAAGGGAACGCGGCTGCTCGGCGTTCGCGCCGTGATCTGCCAGAGCTTCGAGCGCATCCATCGCTCCAACCTCGTCGGCATGGGTGTGCTGCCGCTGACCTTCGAGGACGGCGCGTCCTGGCAGTCGATCGGCATGAAGGGCGATGAGAAGGTGACGATCCGGGGCCTGCAGGGCGACCTGAAGCCGCGCCAGAAGCTGACAGCGGAGATCGTGTCCGGCGACGGTTCGTTGCAGCGGGTCTCGCTGCTTTGCCGGATCGATACGCTCGACGAGCTCGACTACTATCGCAACGGCGGCATCCTGCATTATGTGCTGCGCAAACTCGCGGCATGACGCGGGCGGCGATCGATGGCTCACTGCGAAGTGAGTAGCGGCTAAAGGGGAGGCGGCCTATGAAAGGGCCGCCTTTTTGCGTTCGAAGGGCAGAGTTCGGGGCCGGTACGGGCGACGGTAATTAAAGCGTTAACGGCAACGATGCGGGTGGTTCCTGGTTTCCAGCATGACAACGATGACGACCTATAACTTGATTTCGCGATGGTCGGGTGCGCTTGGCGTCTGCGCGATTATCGCCATCATCCGTCCGGCCCATGCCGACCCGCGTGCGGTGGTGGAGTTGTTCACATCGCAAGGATGCTCGTCATGTCCGCCCGCCGACAAGATTCTCGGCGAGCTCGCCAAGGATCCGTCGGTGATCGCGATGAGCATGCCGATCGATTACTGGGATTATCTGGGCTGGAAGGATACGCTGGCAGATGCGCGCTTCAGTGCCCGTCAGAAAGCCTATTCGCAGGTGCGCGGCGATCGCGAGGTTTACACGCCCCAAGCCGTCATCAATGGGTCGGTACATGTGATCGGCAGCGACCGCGCTGGCATCGAGAGCGCCATCGACACCACGAAGAAGACCGATGGCGTCATGTCGGTACCGGTGACGATGACGCTGTCCGGCAAGGAGATCAACGTTTCGATCGCGGCATCCAGCAAAGCGCCGGCCGAGATGCACGGCGAAGTCTGGATCTGCTCGATTTCGAAGTCGGTGCCGATCTCGATCGGCCGCGGCGAGAATGGGGGTCGCCAGATCACCTATCACAACGTGGTGCGCAACCTGCTCAAGGTGGGCGACTGGAACGGGACTCCGGGCAGTTGGACGGTGCCGCTGGAGAATATTTCCCGCGAGGGCGTCGATGGCGCGGTGGTCTATGTCCAGGACGGCAGCATCGACAAGCCCGGCGCGATGTTAGGGGCGGCCTTCACCTCGCTGCACTGAGTTCTCCGCCTTACTGAATTCCCCGCTTCCGGTTTCGTCGTTTCAGGATGCGCCCGACTCGGGTAGCGGCCCATCGTTTCCGGCCCCCAAAAAACAAAAGGACCAACTCTCGTTGGCCCAGGGTGGGGATAGTCTGGCTGCTGAACAGGCCCGATCCTGACGACCCCGGGGGGCTGGGGGCTGAGGAATCCGGAACCGAAAGGACCGGGCCAACGCAGACTCATGTTATCGCAATCCAGCACGGCAGGCGCTGGGCAGAAGTGGGGCGGTATTATGATTCCGCTAACGATCCCGTGACGGCCTGAAATGCCTTGCACATCCAGGTTTCTGGCTGGCCCGGGGCGATTGGTCGGTCGCGAATATTGACGCACCCGTCACGGCCCTCTTGCAGCCGCGCGCCGTTGGCGCGATCATGTCGTTTGAATGACAGGAGGC
>Ga0210403_10003285_pt1 | contig 14308 bp, 17 predicted proteins | sample IncBWC19MmetaG_FD_150863 | JGI IMG/M metagenome (GOLD analysis project Ga0210403, IMG submission 150863) | Forest soil microbial communities from Barre Woods Harvard Forest LTER site, Petersham, Massachusetts, United States - Inc-BW-C-19-M | ecosystem: Environmental > Terrestrial > Soil >... | reverse complement strand
AGCGAATCAGAGGATGTTTGCCGATCGGATTTTCTTGGCTCATGCCGCGAGCTTACGGCACGCTCCATTTTTTGCAAGAGTGAATCTCAGGATGTTTCTTCACAGCTTCGTTTTGAAGGGTGGGGCTTTTTCCGGCCGCCATACCAGCGCCATTTCACGCTGAGAACCTGCCGGTGGCAGGGTCGAACCGGAGCCGCGCCACTCGCAGCGCGTCAGTGCCGCAATTTCCAGTTCCGCGCAAATTCCCGCAGCTCCAAATCCCGCGCGTCCATGGTTTTCCACTCCGCCAGTCCAATCCCGCATCTCGGGCAAATCAGCAAGTACACCAATTCGCCGTCAGCTTCCGCTCCGAATAAAAAGTTCGGCGCCACCTTGCAAGTCGAGCAGACGAACATCACCGCCCCACTGCGCGACTTCATTCCTGACAAATGATTTTCGATCATGTCCCCACCTCAACTCCCGGCAGGGAACCGGCCTGTTTCCATTCCGATGCGAAAAATCTCCACCCGGATGCCGTCGCCTCCGCGCTCACCCTCACGCGTCCGCCGAAAAAGTGTAGCCTGTGTCATCCCGAACCCGCGAAAGCAGGTGAGGGATCTGCTTTTCGCGACTACCACGCGGCCATCCTTCCAGCGCCCAGCCCCTACGGCAAATACCCCCCGCGCATCCAACTCGCAAACAATTCCACCTGCTGCGCGCTCCAATACGGTCCCCCCGGAGGCATGCTCGGCGGATTCCCCTTCACCGTTGCATACACCCCCCGCGCGTTGCCGTGATCGTTCGCCGCATCAGCCATCCAAGCGTAATCATCCAACAAATGTCCCGAACGCTTCATGTGCTGCACATCAATCTCCCGGAACAGAGGCCGTATATCTCGCGCAAACGAAACTCCCGCATCGCTTCCAGCCATCTCGCACCTCCCACATGCGATCAATCTCAATCCATCCCAAAGCCGCCCACGCGCGCAAGCCTAACCCAATCGCGCCAGGTGCTGCAACAATTGCGCTGACCATCGTGATTCGTGCAGTGGCAATCTTGCCTGTGCTCCTTCCTTTGATTGTCTGAATCGTGCCACACCGCGCTTCATCCCGAGATCCTGCCCGCCGCGGGAGAGCCCACAGCGCGGGATCGAAGGGTAGCGCAGGCGCGCGATTTTTGTTTTTCTTGGTAGGGGCGCTGCTTGCTGCGCCCCAGTTTGCCACAGCGCCAGCAGCACGCGGCGCCTGTGCGCACGGGATGCAGGAGTTCGACGGGACGGCGGTAGAGACGCTGCGTCTAAACGCGCACCCTCGCCCGCGGCGAGAAAGCGGCACCAGGCAATTCAAAGACATTCGTCTCGGTGGTGTGGAAGGGTTGGTCACCCGCTCATCCGCCAGTAAGTTGTTGGATTAGTTACTTTCAACAGCCGCACTCTTGAATTGGAAAAGAATATGGTGTACAGTAAGAGTGTACACCACTTGAAATGCGCCAAGCTGCACAAATACGGATAGACACCACCAGCGACGTCCCCGCCTACAGGCAGGTGGCCGACCAATTACGCGCTCTTGCCGTCGAAGGCATCGTCAAGCCCGGCGACGCGCTGCCCCCGATACGCCGCGTGGCCGTCGAGCTTGGCGTACATTTCAACACCGTCGCAGAAGCATACCGAGTGTTAGCGCAAGAAGGTTTTGTCGAAATCACTCATGGCCACGGCGCGCGCATGATTGATCGCGCCATACCCCGCCGGACTCAACCGGAGAGCGCGGAGAAGTTTCGGCAAAAGCTGCGAGAGCTAGTTGCGGCGGTTCGAGCGCACGGTTTGAGCAGCGCGCAGATTATGGCTGAGTTAAAAGGTATGGCAGAAGGCTTGGAGACCCGCTAATGACCGATCGAGTCCTTCGCGTTCTCGCAAACGGATCGGCGTGGACTACGGACCTTTTATTTCCCGTTGTCTTGGTGTTCCTGCAAACCGCTATTTGGCATTGGCAATCAAGCAAACAGCAAGCTCGTCGAAATATGTTTTTCGGGGCGAGAGTTGAGCCGGACTTTATCGCTTCTGCGCGTGGGGAATCAATTCTCAAGAGTTTTCATCTCCGGATATGGTCTGTGGCCCTCGCGGTTATTCTTGCTTATTTCTTTCTGCTTTGGCCGAGGACGACGCGGCCGGAAGATTTGGCGAAGTCGCTGCTATTCGTGTTCTTTGCTTCGATGCTTGGGAATTTAGTCAATTTCGGCTTAGCGAATCGGCGGACCGGTAGGGAGGCGGCTGGTATACCGGAGCCGTCCAGTCGGACTGCAGCCCTGTTTGCTGATGAGGACAAACCCAATCTGTGGCTCACGGTCGTAGATTGGCTGGGCATACTAGTTCCAATCGCTATGCCGCTGGCTACGATATTCATCGTGGCTTTGCGTTGGAATCAGTTCCGTTCTAACGACAGTCCTCTCGTGGCGCTACGACAGCTCCTCCTGATGGCTGCGTTCGGATCGTTCGCCGCGGGAACCTACTTTGCCCTGCGGTTTCGTGCGCGGAGCAGTGACTGGGCGCCTGATCCTCGCGCAAGCCGCCGCTATCGCACGCTTCTCGGTCTAGTGCAGTCGAGCGTGTTCAGTTACATCATTTTTGATAGCTGCTGGCTATCGTTAATGCCGCTGCTGAAGGGCGAGAGGTCAGGTGACATGAACACATATTTTCGCTTCTCCTCGCCCGCAGGTGTCGGTTGGTTTTTTGCCCTTTTGGCAATGCTGCTGTAACTGAAGAAAAATCTTGCCCGCGAAACCAGCGACCCAATGGCAGACGATTGCTGGAAGTGGGGTTACTTTTACTATAATCCTAGCGACTCGGCTTTGATCGTCCCCTCGCGTTCGGGTATGGGATACTCGTACAATTATGCGAGCCGTGAGGTCTGGCTTCTGGGAGGTTTAGTTTTGGCAGCGATGCTCTTCACGTTCGTTTCGCTCTTCGCGAGCTAGCGGCACCTTGGCGAGTTCCAGCCGGACTTTGGCGAGTCCGTGCTGACAGGGAACGAGATGCTAGCCCACCCAGCCACACCACCGGAATCGACGCCTCTGAGTTTAACGGTGGCGGATGGCCCGCCCGCCGTAAAGTACCGCATCAACCCTCATTTCCCGTTTCTAACTGTTCTCCAACCCGTTTTGCGTCATCGAGCGCCTGCCGAGCATCTTCAAGGCGCGAAGCGGGAACTTGAATCTCGACATATCGTCCTTGACGCGCCAGATATCGCTCCGACAAGTGGACTGGAATGCCCCTGCTGGCGAGAACACCGGGAATAATGGATTCCTCGACTCCGAGGGGCAAAGTCATGAAAACTACGAGTTCTTCTCGGTTGGACATCTTGGCCTGTGGACTCAGAATCCGCCGGCAACCGCCGAGGGCGTCGCTGGTTCTAGTCGCACCGCAGGGCTATAGACGTGCCAGAAATCCCCGTCCGCACTTGAGAATTCGACGGCAACTTTCCTTCGACCGCGCTGCTTCGATTCGACATAGACTACGCGACATTCACGCTCTTCCTCGGTGAAGCTATTGACGATCAGGATCCTTTGGCCCAGTTTTACTCGCGGCTTCATGTCGAGCAGCCCACCGTATTTGCTAATTGTCATCGTGGCGGTTACCGCTCGGAAAGGATGGTTCCGAGGACTTCGGCCGTACACTTTAACGGGAATCGAAAGCGGGAGTCGGTGGCAGCGGCGACGTTCGACCATGGTAATCTCCTTTGCAACGTCAGGAATTGGCAATGGGCGTAATTCAAAGGTAGGTCCGCGCCCGGACGCAGGCAATAGTACTCAGTTTATTAACTGTACACCGGCCCGTTGCGCCAGGCGGGTGGCCGATCCTGCCACACCGCCCGGAACCGACGGCTTAGATTTTAAGGTTGCCGCGGGCTTGCCGCAGGCGAGGTTGCGGGTTTAGACGCTCCGCCACCGACCACCACAACAAAGTACAGCCCACAAATATTTTTCGGGCAGTGAGTACTGGTTCTCTACCTTTTCTGTCCCGCGTCTGTACACACGTACAGCCGTATTCTGCGCGCGTGTTAGCGTGGTGCGGGCACAGAAAAACAATGAAAAAAATTCAAAATCCGCGCGACGCCGCCAGCCTCGCGCCACCGCCGCCAACAAAAAATACACCCACCGCGCTCCGCCCCCGCGCCGAAATACTCCCGCCCCAGCGCCACCAAATCCAGCAATGCGTACAATTCCATACGCCCGATAGTAAAACCACGCACGTTTCTAATCCCCGTTTGGAGATCAAAAACACACTCCAAATCACTGAAAACAAACAACAGCACCCATTTCTAATCGACAGTAATTTTGCCGAAATCGGCCCGCAACGATCTCCCGCCCCGCCCAAATCCCCCGCGCCTCAGTATCAATTACGACCACCCGTATTACCCCGCCCAGTCCGTCTCTCCCCGAAAATCCCCGCCCACCGGTCCTACCACTGCCCGCGCAAAAACGCCCGCAGATGCGGTATGCTCCGCAGCGCTGCCAAGCGCACAGGGAGAAATCGCATGGCCGATGAAATTCCGACAACGCGGAATCAGAAGTGAGGCAGCGCAGATGCGAGATGGCGAGGCCAGGGATATTTCGACTTTCGCGGAGCAAAAAATGAACGCCCAGCGCCCGTCCCCGGTCGGGCGCTGGGCGTTCTATACAGTGATTTGCACGGCACTGTGTGGCACCCTTACGCAGGCGAACGCTAGCTGATTGGCTGCAGTTCGATCCTGGTTCGGATCAGCCGACGGCATCGTTGCCCGAAGCGCGCCGCGCTGCAAAGGGCAGCACGGGACAAATCGGGACATTTCGGGATTTTTGGCCGTAAATCGGGGACAAATCGCGCGTCGGCCGCGGCGATCGAGCGGTCATACCAGGATCCGGCGGTTGGAGGAGCGCACAGTATGAGAAATGTGGTCCTAGGTTGTCTTGCGTTATTGCTGCTGGGAGCCTATCCGGCCGAAGGGCAAGCGAAGCACTCGGTGAAATGGGAAGAGTTGACGTCCGCGGATTTTCGCGACGCGATCGCGCAAGCGCAGGGAACCTGTCTGCTGCCTTTTGGAATTTTGGAAAAGCATGGGCCACACCTGCCGCTCGGCACGGACTTGCTGAATGTGCGCTATGCGGCGTTGCACGCGGCGGAACAACATTATGCGGTGGTGTTCCCCGAATATTATTTCGGCCAGATTTTCGAAGCGAAGCACGAAGCGGGAACAATCGCTTACAGCGCCGAGCTGCAATTAAGATTGTTGCAGGAAACGACGGACGAAATGGCGCGGAACGGCTGCAAGAAAATCATCATTGTGAACGGGCACGGCGGAAACGAAAACCTGCTGCCGTATTTCGCGCAAAGCCAGCTGGACAAGCCGCACGATTACGTGGTGTACGTGCAGTGGGGACGCGAGGAGCCCAAGGGCGGTCCGGAGAAAAAAGATCACGTGGACATGCACGCGGGAGAAACGGAAACTTCCACGATGATGATCGCGCGGCCGGACCTGGTACATCAGGAGCGCGCTGCGAGCGAATCGGGAGCGGACCAGAAACGCGTGAATTTGCCGGACGACGTATATACCGGAATCTGGTGGTACGCGCGATTTCCGAATCACTATTCCGGCGAGGGAGCGCTGGCGACGAAGGAACTCGGCACATTCGAAATGAATGCGTGGATCGCGGCGATTGACGAAGCGATTCGCGCGGTAAAAGCGGACGACGAAAGCTTGAAATTCCAGAATGAGTTTTACGAAAAGAGCAAGCATCCGCTCGACACCCGGCCGTGATTGCGGCGTTTTTTCGCGCGACGCTTGGCCAATCGTGCTACGGTAAATCGTGAGGATTTTGGATAAATTGAGGTTCGCTTCTGCAATGAGTCGTGGGAATTACTCGCTTGTGGAGCCTCGGCCGTGAAAATTCTGAGCGCCGCTGAAATGCGGGAAGTGGACCGGCTGACGACCGCGCGCTACGGTATTCCTAGCGTCACGCTGATGGAAAATGCGGGCGTGAGCGTGGCGGAATTCATCGCGCAGCGCTGGCCGAAGTTCGCGCAGCGGCGCATCGTGGTTCTGTGCGGAAAAGGGAATAATGGCGGCGACGGATTGGTAGCCGCGCGGCATTTGCTGGAATTGGGCGCGAAGCCGGAAGTGTATTTATTCGCGGCGCCTGAGGAAATGCAGGGTGATGCAGCGACGAACTGCAAGCGCTGGCGGGAAGTTTCCGGCGGGCTGCAACTTGTACGTAATTCCGGCGATTTGCAAGACGTCAAGCCCGCGCTGGAATTCGCGGATATCGTCGTAGATGCGCTGCTCGGCACTGGGACACGCGGCGCGGCGGAGGGATTGTACGCGGAAGCGATCGAGGCGGTGAACAAGCGTCGCGGGCCGGTGCGCTCGGCGGTGGTTGCGGTGGACATTCCGTCGGGCCTGGCAGCGGACACGGGCGAAGCGATGGGCGCGTGCATCAACGCGACTTTTGCGATCACGTTTACCGCGCCGAAGGCGGGCATGATTTTGGGCACGGCCGGCGACCACACGGGGCAAGTACTGGTGCGCGATATCGGCTCGCCGCCGGAGTTAATTGATGAGGTAGGGAAGAGCAACGTTCGCTGGATTGATTGGCGTGAGGTGAGTAACTTCGCGTTGCCGCGGCGCGCGGATGCCAACAAGGGAAATTACGGTCACGCATTGATTACGGCAGGATCCGTTGGTAAGAGTGGCGCGGCGGTGCTTGCGTCCTGGGCGGCATTGCGAGTGGGCGCGGGATTGGTGACGCTGGCAACGCCCGAGCCGGTGTTGCCAATCGTTGCGGCGCACACGCCGGAAATTATGACTGAGCCGCTGCCGGCTACGGATGTGGGCAGCATTTCGATGCGCAGCTTCGAATATGAGCGTTTCGAGAAATTGTTGAAAGGGAAGCGCGCGCTGGCGATTGGGCCGGGGCTGAGCACGCATGACGAAACGCAACAATTTGTGCGCAGCGTGGTGGGGTCGCGAACGGTTCCAATGATTCTGGATGCGGACGGGTTGAATGCGTTTGCAGGCCGCGCGCGAGAGCTGAGAAAAGGAAGCGGCGCGCTGGCGTTAACGCCGCATCCGGGAGAAATGGCGCGTTTGTTCGGTTGCGGAATTCCGGACGTGCAGGCGCAGCGAGTGGAAGTTGCGCGAAAGTCGGCCGCGGACTGGGGCGCTGTTGTGATACTCAAGGGGCAGCAGACCGTGGTCGCCGCGCCCGACGGGCAAGTGTTTGTGAATTCTACGGGAAACCCGGGGATGGGGACCGGGGGCACGGGAGATGTTTTGACGGGAATGCTTGCGGGACTGACCGCGCAATTCGGCGTGACTCCGTGGGTGCGGGTGCTGGCGTTCGGAGTTTATCTGCACGGACTGGCGGGCGACATTGCGTATGCGCAGATGGGCGAAGCTCCATTGATGGCTTCGGATTTAATTCACGCGATTCCCCGGGCGTATCAGCAATTTTATGCCGAGTGCGGCCGTGGGTAGGCGCGAGATTGAGACGCATTCATCGGATGAAACCATCGCGCGGGGCCGGGAAATTGGCGCGGGTTTGAAGGCGCCGGTTTTGGTGCTGCTCTCCGGAGATGTGGGTGCAGGGAAGACGACGTTGACGAAAGGGATTGCGGCGGGGGCGGGTGCGGCGCGGGAGGACGACGTCACTAGCCCTACATTTACTTTGGTGCACAAGTACGAAGGACGAGCGCGCGTGTATCACGTGGACCTTTATCGCGTCGACGATTTTCGCGATCTGGAGACGCTGGGGCTTGAGGACGTTTTTACTGAGAAGGCGATCGTGATTGTGGAATGGCCGGACCGGTTAAAATTGCGCACGGATTGGCCAGTGTTGCGGATTGGGCTCGAGCATGTGTCTGAGGATGTTCGAAAGATCGTGATGCAGGACGGCTAATTTCGGCGCGACGGCGCTCTGCGGGGGCGATTCATGGGCAGCGGCCTAGCGAAGGCACGCGAGGCAAGCCTCGCGCCGAGCAAAGCGGCGGCAAGCCGCCGCACTCCAAAACGGGCTAGGCGCGGATGGGACGTGCCGACGCGAAGTATCCAATTGTGGCCGGCACCGTTCGTCAGGGCTTCTGTTCAGGATTTTTTGGTTCCTTCGGATTTTCGATGACCTGTTGGGTTTGAACCGAGAAGAGCTGGAAGTCGGAAAAGGTGTGCTCGAAGATGGTGCGGCGCTTGCCGTAATCGGTGTAGGCGACGGCGGATTTGGGTAGCCACAGTTCGATATTCCGCGAGGAAAACGTCACCGGCGCGTAGTCAATCGAAATCGCGTCGGAGATCAATTCAATAATCGGAATTCCTTTCACCAGATTGGTTTCCAGATGCATGATTTGGCCGGAATCCGGGGCGATCCAGGCGCGACCCTTGAGGCTGGCCGGGAACGAACTCGTCGCGGTAGTCATGGAAAGAGTGCGGGGACGCGTTCCGGGCATTTGGCGAAAGTAAACAACCCAGGCGGGCTGGCTCTTCCACTGCGCGATGCCTTCGCAGCGCATTTCATAGTCGCGTTGCAGGTCTGGATGAAAGATCAGGGCCAACGCAGGCAAACCTTTATCCACGATGACGTTGAAGTTCGCATCGTCGGAGCCAGCGAGGGGTGTGCGAGATTCACGGACGTTCAGCGGGCCGGATTGGGCGCCGAAATCAACCAGGTAGTCGAATTTTTCGGCGACAGCCATGGTCGGAATGCCCAGGCGGTCGGTTTCCTGGTAGCGAATCTGCTCATGCGCGTCGAAATTCTGAAGATGCTCGATAAGTTCGCCGGTGCGTTGCGCGGCCAGTTTCAAGACATCGGACAGCACGCAGGGAGGAGTCGCGGAAACAGAGGAAATGGGAGCGTCAACTTGCGGCGGATCCCAGTGCAGCGCTGGCGCCTTCTTTTGTTTTTCTTGAGCCGCGGCGCCAGGTGACGATTTCGTAGTCGCGAGAGCTGCGAGCAAGACAATCACTGACAGTAGTGCGATCGCGCTGAACCTCGCGGCGAAACTTTGCCAGGTGATCCCGCGGGCCAGCGGGAGCGAACGCAGCTTTGGCGTGCTCATTTTGGCGGCGCTGGCGGTTCCAGGCCCATGATCTGAAATCCGGCATCCACGTACAGGACATTTCCGGTGACGCCGCGGCCCAGGTCGCTGCCGAGAAAAACGGCGGCGTCGGCAACTTCGGCGATATCTGTATTGCGGCGCAGCGGGGCGTGTTCCTGCACGAAATCGAGGACCTTGGAGAAGTCTTTAATGCCGCGCGCGGAAATGGTTTTGATAGGGCCGGCGGAAATGGCGTTTACGCGGATTTTTTGCGCGCCCAGTTCGGCGGCGAGGTAGCGGACTTCCGCTTCGAGCGCAGCTTTGGCGATGCCCATGACGTTGTAGTTTTTTACGACGCGCGTGGAGCCGAGATAAGTGAGCGTCATGATCGCGCCACCGTTGGACATGAGCGGAGAGAGCGCGCTGGAAACTGCGACGAGGGAATAGGCGCTGACATCGAGCGCGAGTTTGAAACCATCGCGCGAGGTTTTCAGAAACGGCTGGTTCAGGTCTTCGTGATTGGCGAAGGCGAGGCAGTGAACCATTACGTCAATGGTGCGGCCTTCTCGTTTCAGGGATTCGGCGAGGCCGTCAATGTCCGATTGTTGCTGGACGTCACAGGGGTAAAAGCCTTTGGCGCCGAGTTCGTTGCCGAGTTCTTCGACTACGGGTTTGGCGCGGTCGTTCTGATAGGTGAGGAGAAGCGTGGCGCCTTCGCGGGCGAAGGCTTGGGCGATGGCGTAGGCGATGCTCCATTTATTCCAAACGCCTAGGACGATGGCGGTCTTGCCTTCCAGTAATTTGGGCATGGCTGGATATTTTACGCGAAAATTTGGGTTTCGGTGCGGAGGAAGTCAAAAGATTTAACACGGAGGGTGCGGAGCAAGGGCGGGGGATGCGGAGAAAGACGAAGTTAATAGTTTACAGTTAAGAGAAAGGAGGGAACGGCGAGGAGAGAGTTCTACCGCAGGGACGCGGAGGGCGCAGAGAAAGGCGGGAGAGCTCCTTCGGTCGGCATGAGGCAAAGGCGCCGACCTCAGGATGACGATGCTCGTCGCATCGTCGGAGACGCAGAGAAAGCAGAGAAAGGGCCAAGCGAGTGTGCGACGTGGATGACATCGTGGCGAGCTGGGGCGCAGCCCTTCGATCCCGCGCGACGGGACCTCAGGATGAATCGCGCTGCAGCGCCCCTACCGAGCAAAATCGAAACCGAGGTGTGGTTCGTCAATCAGTAGATTGGCGTTCCCAGGAAAGGCGCGTCGTGTGTTCAGTGCCCGTGGATCCAGCGGACTATTTCGCGGAGGAGGTCGGCTATTACGGGCCAGAGGGCGGCGAAGATGGCGATGCCGACGGCGATGATGCGGGCGAACGCTTTGGAGCCGGGGGAAGGGAGTCCGCCGTAGTGTTTGAATCCCGGGGATGGAACGGCGGCGTACGGCTCGGAACTTGGGGAAGCGACGCCGGTCTGCGCAGGGGATGTGGGGCCGAATCTTGCAGATTGATTGACGTGGGCGGGCAGATGGCGGGCGCAGAATCCGTTGGCGATGGCGGGGCGATCGCATCTTTGGCCTTGCGGACCGAAGTAGAGGCAGGGGCCCTGATCGCCGGAATTTTTGCGGTCGGTGGCTGCGACGCCGTAACGAGTGGCTGAGACGCCGACGCCTGTAGGCGCGACACCGTAGCCCGCGGGCTCGATGCCGGAGGGGCTGGGTGCGATGCCGTAGCCAGTCGGTGCGATGCCGAACTCGGGCGCGCTTGTCGTTTCTGGATCGAGATTCAAGTCTGGATTGCGGCGCGGAACGGGCGAACTGCCCGAGAAATCATTAACGTTTAGGAACCGTGCCATTGCGCTGCGCATGCTGCCTCGATAAAGTGAAAGCTCGTCGTCTCGCTGCGCCTGGATGCCCGACACCTTATTCCGCCGAAATTCGGCTGAGCAGCCTAACGCTGGGCGTTGACAACATCCATTATGACGTTTTTCTCAGCCCGCGGTTCGTGGATTTTACGCGGAAGTACCTCCTGGACCTGGTCCGGCAAAAGATCAACATCAGCCTGTTCTACGGGAAAGACCGCAAGCAATCCGGCGCGCCCGAGCATGGTGCGTTCCGCAAGCTGCTGACCGAAGTTCTGCAAGCGTCGCTGACGCGCGCGAAATTTCAGCAATCCATCGAGACGGACATACTGCACCAGCTGGCGCTGGTGAAGCATCTGACCTCCGAAATCGCCAGCCAATTTTCCAGCATCGTGGTGGAATGCAAAGACTGGATTCGCGCGCGCGGCGAATTATTCGAGCACAGCGAACAGGCGCACGTGATGCGCGCGAAAATCGCAGAGATTCAGGCCGACAAAAAGAATACGTACCGCGAAGTGGGCGACACGCTGTGCCGCATCTGGCGGGAAGTGGAAGAGGGGACGCTTTCGAAATCGCGGCGAGCGCTTTTCGGTGAGGATTTTCACGAGACTTACGAGCTGCTGCAAAACCGCTTTCTATTCGTGGAAAATGGAAACGACGATCATTTGTTTCTGGAGCACTACGTCCTGCTGGCCAATTTCGTAAACGATCCCGACCGGTTTGAGATTTTCGACGGGATTCTGCTGGATTTCGTGCGCGACCTGATCCTGACGGGAGACGACGCGGACGAATTGAGCAAGGCGCGCAAAGTGCACGAACGGCTGCTGGAGCAGGCGCGACAAATGCGTTCGGAGATGGCACGGCTGGAAGAGGAACTGGAAGAAGCCACGGGGCGCGCGGGAGAAGGCGACGGAATTTTTCCTTCCATATTCAAGCGCAAGGGCGGAGCGAGCGCGGAATCGCGCGCTGCGCTGGAAGCATTGGACAAGAAGTTCGCGGCGAGCGAGAAGAATTTGGAAGAGCTGGGGCCGCAGATTGATTCGGCCAAGCAGCGCATGGACTTCTTGATCGAGGAATATCGCAGCCGGCTGGGCGATTATTTGAATCAGCCACAGAATGCGCGGCGGCTTTTCGATGCGTCGGCGCCCGCGGGAGAAGGGGAGGCCGCGCCGGAAACGCGCGCGCAGCTGCTGGAAGAATGGATGCACAGGTTGGAGGAGCGCGACCTGCTGTTTCACATGCTGGCGGGATATGAATTGCGGCGCATCTATGCGGACTACTGCCCACCCATCCACTTGCAGGCTCTGAAAAAAGCGCTGGTGAACCGCGACGAAGCCAAGCGCGTGGAAACGATCCTGGAGCAATTTCCCGCGCGTAAGATTTCGATGAAAAGACTGGACGACGCTTCGCGGGCGATCCGGCGGCGCACGCACGATGAGCAATTGGCCTTCACGCTGCAATTCGCCGAGGACCTCATGCGGCTGCGGCGCGATCGGCGGAATTATCAACACGTGGCGGCTTGGATGGAGCGCATCAGCCTGGTGCGTTCGGAGCGGGCGCGAGAACTTTCGCGCGTGAACAAAAGTCTGTATGAATTCCTGCACGCGGATGAAGGGCGGCCGGCCGACGATCCTGTTATCAATCACACAGTCATTAAGGCGGACGTGCGCGGCTCGACCGGTATCACCAAGGATCTGCTGGCAAAGGGCATGAATCCAGCGTCGCACTTCAGCATGAATCTGCACGAGCCGGTGAAGCGGATGCTGGAGCGATTTGGCGCGGCCACGGTATTTATCGAAGGCGACGCGATTATTCTGGCGATCTACGAGACCGAAGCGACGCGGGCCACCACGCGAGCCGTGGCGCGGGCTTGCATTCTGGCGCGCGAAATTCTGGCGGTGACGCAGGCGTATAACGCGCGGACGAAGACGACGGACTTGCCGCCGCTGGAAATCGGAGTGGGTGTGGCGTTTCAGGATTCGGCGCCGTCGTTGTGGATGGACGGCGATTCGAAGATCATGATCTCGCGGGCGCTGAATTTGTCGGACCGTTTATCGAGCTGCACAAAAATAACCAAGCGATTATTCAAGGATAACCCGTCGCCGTTTAACGTGTTCGTGCTGCAGCCGTTGATGGAAGATGCGGCGGAAGATGAAGGCGAGGAATTGCTGGTGCGCTATAACCTGAACGGAATCGAGTTGAATGAAGAAGGGTTTCAGAAGCTGAGCGCGGAAATTTCGATGTCGCCCATGGGCGGAAATTTCCCGATGCCCTGGGGAAAAGAGCGCGTGCAACTTTATTTCGGCGAAGTTCCACTGGGAGATTCGCTGGAACCGGTGGTGGTGCGCAAGGGGTTCGTGCACCAACTGCTGCCCGGCGCGAAAGTGGGAGCGCAGGGCCTTCGCCCGTATTACGAAGTTTGCACTGACGCAAAACTGCTTGATCTGGCGCGCAAAAAATTTACCTCGGGCGTCCCGCGAAGTTAGAGCCGCACGAAAGTTGTAGCAGCACGTCCGCGACCCTATAATCCAGTGACGGAGGCGCCAGGGGCCCGGTGGTCCTCGTGGCCTTCAAAGCCATTGATTCTGTCCTTCGCGGCCAGAATGGTGGGTTCGACTCCCACACGCTTCCGCCAATCCATTGTTTCCAAACAGTTTGATTGTCTGTTTCCATATCAATTGGCAGTACCGTACTGATTGCAGAGCCTTCCATGGCGTCCCGCTGCGTTTGCCGCACGATGTGGGCGTAGATGCGCAGTGTCGTGCGAACATCTGCGTTTCAGAAAATTAGCTAGTTTTTGCAACGGAGACGAGCCAGTCGCGAATCAAAGCGAATCGAAACTCGCCTCTCTCCATGGCCCCGGTAATGAATTTGTGCGCTTCACGCCCGTCCACGTCCACAACGTATCCATTCGCCCGAAGAAAAACGTCCGTTGCTGAGAAGCCGATGCGTTTGTTGCCATCGTGGAAGGCATGATTATTCGCGAGAGATTCCATCAGAGCGGCAGCTTCCTCAATGATATTGCTGTAGTAGCCGTTTTGCGGGCGCATGACGGCGGACTCCAGCAATCCGGCATCGCGGATTCCGTGGAGCCCACCGAATTCGTCTACTAGCTGCAGCTGCATTTCAATGACTTCGGCCACGGTCAGGTAGATGCGCTGGGGCATCTACTTGGCAAGTAGCTGAAGCAACTTGCGGTTCTTTTCGACTGATTTGCGGAAATGCGCCATGATTTCAGGACGCACTGTGCCCTCCGTCGGGGCAACAAATTGAATGTAGTGCTCTGCCGCTTTTTCAAGCAAGTAAGTGGTCGTCTGACCGTTGTCTTTTGCCAGTCGGGCCAAGTCGTTATACACACTAGCCTTCATGTTGAGTCCGACCTTCTTCCTTGCCGGGGCCATATGGACCTCCGTCTACGAAAC